>Ga0181529_10003432_pt1 | contig 18057 bp, 14 predicted proteins | sample PEATcosm2014_Bin_36_FD_119763 | JGI IMG/M metagenome (GOLD analysis project Ga0181529, IMG submission 119763) | Peatland microbial communities from MTU Mesocosm Facility, Houghton, MI, USA - PEATcosm2014_Bin10_30_metaG | ecosystem: Environmental > Terrestrial > Soil > Wetlands > Peat | place... | reverse complement strand
GCAGTGGAAATATCGAATCGCTTCGCGCCGGAGCACCTAAGCATCCCGGATGCGCGGCTGCTCGCTGCGATCGAACACGCCGGCAGCGTCTTCGTGGGGCCGTTCAGTCCCGAAGCTGCTGGCGATTACGCGTCGGGACCGAATCACGTGCTGCCCACCAGCGGCGCGGCGCGTGTGCGCGGCGGCCTGGCGGTAACGGATTTCGTGAAGGTGATTTCGGTGCAGCAGTTGAGCGCAGCGGGATTGGCGCGCCTCGCGCCGGCGATCGTCACCCTGGCGCGCGCCGAAGGGCTGGAGGCGCACGCCCGATCGGTGGAGGTGCGGACCAATGCGAAGTAAGCCGCCCAAGCTGCCGCGAGGCGCCATCCAGCCGCGGCCGGCGGTGCTCGCCATGGCGCCCTATTCGCCGCCCACGGCGGGCCGCGCGGGTAAGCTGCGGCTGGACTTCAACGAAAACACGGTAGGCTGTTCGCCGCGCGTGATCGAAGCGCTCGCCCAAGCGCTCGATGCGACCAACCTGGCGGTGTATCCGGAGTATGGCGAAGCCAAGCAGACCATCGCGAGCTATTTCGGCGTGCGGCCGGAGCAGTTCGTCTTTACTAATGGCACCGATGAGGCGATCCAGGTTTTCATCAACACTTACGTGGACGACCACCAGGAGGTGCTGCTGCTGAAGCCGGCCTACGCCATGTACCGCTTCTACGCGGAAGTGGCGGGCGCGCGGATTCGCGAAGTAGAATACGCGCCGCCAGGGATGGAGTTTCCGCTCGATGCGCTGCTGGCGGCGATCACGCCGCAAACGCGCGCCGTCCTGCTGGCCAATCCGAACAACCCGACGGGAACCGGCGTTTCGCTGCTGGGAATCGAGCGCATTCTGCATCGCGCGCGCAAGGCCGCGGTGCTGGTGGATGAAGCCTACTACGAGTTCAGCGGCGTGACGGCGCTCGGCGAGATCGAGCGCGTGCCAAACCTGTTCGTCAGCCGCACGTTTTCCAAGGTGTTCGGCATGGCGGGCATGCGGCTGGGCTGCCTGTTCTCACACGAGGCGAATATACGCCTCCTGCACAAGGCGCAGTCGCCTTACAGCGTAAACTCGCTGGCGGTGATTGCGGCGCAGGCGGCGGTGGCGGACGCGGACTACATCCGGAATTACGTGGCCGAAGTGCTGGCCGCGCGCGAGCTGTTGTGCTACGGCCTGGAAAAGCTGGGCGTCCGCTACGTTCCCAGCTCGGCGAATTTCGTTTTGGGAAGTTTTGGCGCGCGCGCGCAGGAGGTGTGCGCGGCGCTGGGCGCGCAGGCCATCCTGGTGCGTGACCGCAGCTATGAAGCGCCCGGGTGCGTCCGCATCACTGCGGGCACGCGCGAACAAACGCGGCGTTTGCTGGACGCGCTCGAGAAGGTCTGGCAACGATGAGTCGACCGATCCTGATTTTCGACATGGACGGCGTGCTGGTGGACGTCACGGAATCCTACCGCGAAACCATCGCGCGCACGGTGGAGCATTTCACCGGCCGCCGGCTCGCGCCCGCCGAAATCCAGCAGTTCAAGAACCAGGGCGGTTGGAACGACGATTGGAAACTGTCGCACCACATCGTTGCCAAAGCGGGCGTCGACGCGCCATTCGAAGCAGTGAAGGCGCACTTCCAGTCTATCTTTCATGGCAATGGAGCGGATGGCCTGATGCTGCGCGAGCAGTGGGTGGCGCGGCCAGGGGCGCTCGAAAAGCTCAACCGGGAATTTCGTTTCGCGCTTTTCACCGGGCGGCCGAAGTGGGAAGCCGAGCTGACATTGCGGCGGTTCGCGCCGGAGCTCGAGTTTTCGCCCATCGTCGGCATGGATGAGGTGCGGCGGCAGAAGCCGGATCCGGAGGGCTTGCTGCAAATACTGCACGCGAATCCCGGCGCGAAGGCTTACTACGTCGGCGACACGGTGGATGACGCGCGATGCGCGCGCGCGGCCGGCGCGCCGTTCATCGGGATCGCATCGCCCGCTAACCCGCTTTACGTCGACCTGGTATTTCTGTTTCAGGACGAGAGCGCTTACGCCATTGTCGACGACATCAACTATCTCGAAGAGGTATTCGCAGCATGAGACAGGCCGCTATTCGCCGCGACACCAAGGAGACTCGCATCGCGGGCCGGTTGAAGATCGACGGCCGCGGCCGCTATGAGATATCGACCGGCATCCGGTTTTTCGATCACATGCTGGAGTTGTTCGCGAAACACGGCGGCTTCGACTTGAAGGTCCACGCCGAGGGCGACCTGGATGTCGACCAGCACCACACGGTGGAAGACTTGGGGATCGTGCTGGGTCAGCTCTTCGCGCAAGCGCTGGGCGATCGCAGAGGCATCAATCGCGCCGGATATTTTGTCCTGCCGATGGATGAAACCCTGGCGGTGGTTGCTGTGGATCTGGGCGGCCGGCCGGCGCTGGTCTACAAAGACCTGGTGCGTGTGCGGCTGGTGGGCGATTTGCAGGCCGAGTTGCTGGAGGATTTTTTCGGCGGCTTCGTGAATCATGCGGGCGCGAATCTGCACGCCAAGGTGATGTACGGGAGGTCGAGCCATCACAAGGTCGAAGCGATTTTCAAATGTTGGGCCAGGGCCATGCAGTACGCCTGTTCGAAAGATGCCCGGTTGAGAGGCCAGTTACCTTCGACCAAGGGTTTGCTATGAAGCGGGCGTGGCCGTGGCGCGGGCAGTCGTGTGTGCAGCGTCGAGACTCGTCTCGACGGTTTTTCGCTCCACAGCCTCCAAGAAATGTCGGCACGATTGCCGGCACAGCAGGCATGACTGCCCGCGCCACGACGGACCTCTTATGATCACGATTTTCGATTACGGCGCCGGCAATTTGCGGTCGGTCGAGAACACGCTGGCCGAACTCGGCTGCGCCTACGCGCTGGTGCGGGACCGCGAGGGGCTGCGGCGGGCGGACAAAATCCTGCTTCCCGGCGTGGGCCATTTTGGCCAGATGATGCGGGCGCTGGATGAGCTGGACGTGCGTGCGGCGCTGGTGGAGCGCATTCGCGCCGGTGTGCCGTTCCTGGGGATCTGCCTTGGTTTGCAGGCGCTGTTTGAAGCCAGTGAGGAAGCGCCGGAGGCGTGCGGCCTGGGATTGTTCGCGGGGCTGGTGCGCCGCTTCCCGAGCGATGCGCGCGTGCCGCACATGGGCTGGAACGAGCTGGAAGTGAGACCGGATTCCAAGCTGGTGCGGGATTTGCCGGGCCGGCCGTTCGTGTACTTCGCGCACAGCTATTACGTGCCGGTGGATGCACGCGCGGCGGCGATCTGCACCTACGCCGCCCCCTATACGGCGGTGCTCGAGGCGGACAACGTCTTCGGCGTGCAATTCCATCCCGAGAAGTCGGGGCCGGTCGGATTGAAGATTGTGCGGAATTTTGTGGAGATGTGAACGAAGGCCGCTCGCTTTCGGGTGAGCGGCGCGGATTATTCATGCTGGCGAAACGGATCATTCCCTGTCTCGATGTCACCGGTGGCCGCGTGGTCAAGGGCGTCAATTTCGTAAACCTGCGCGATGCCGGCGACCCGGTGGAATTGGCGGACCGGTACAATCGCGACGGCGCCGACGAGCTGGTGTTTCTCGATATCACGGCGTCCAGCGACGCGCGCGAAATCATGGCGGGAGTGGTCGAGCGCACCGCGCGGAAAGTGTTTATCCCGCTGGCGGTGGGCGGCGGAATCCGCTCGGTGGCGGATGCGCGCCGCATTCTCATGGCGGGCGCCGACAAAGTCTCCGTCAACACGGCCGCGGTGCGGCGGCCGGAGCTGATTACCGAGTTGAGCCGGGAATTCGGCGCGCAGGCGGTGGTGCTGGCGATCGACGCGCGCCGCCACGCGCTTGGCCGATGGCACGTCTACACGCGCGGCGGTCGTGACGATGAGGGCATCGACGCGATCGAATGGGCGGCGCGGGGCGAAGCGTTAGGCGCGGGCGAAATCCTGCTCACCTCCATGGATACCGATGGCGTGCAGGATGGCTTCGATTGCGCGCTGACCCGCGCGGTGTCTTCGGCCACGCGAATCCCCATCATTGCCTCCGGCGGCGCGGGCAAGCCGGAACATTTCGTGCGTGTGTTGACGGAAGGTTGCGCCGATGCGGCGCTGGCCGCCTCCATCTTCCATTACGGAACTTACACGGTGAACCAGTTGAAGGAGGAGCTCGACCGGCACGGCATTCCGATGAGGATGAACGGATGATTTTTCCTTGTATCGATCTGATGGGCGGCAAAGTGGTGCAACTGGTGCAGGGCCGCGAGAAGGCGCTCGAAGCCGATTCGCCGGAAGAGATGCTGCGCCGGTTCGCCCGGTTTCCGGAAATTCAGGTGATCGATTTGGACGCCGCCATGGGCCGCGGTTCGAATCAGGACCTGGTCCGCCTGCTGGCCGCGCGTGCGGTAACGCGCGTGGGCGGCGGCGTGCGTACGGTGGAGCGCGCGCGGGCGCTCGTCGAACAGGGCGCGCGCAAAGTGATTGTGGGCACTGCGGCCTTCACGCGGCAAGGAATCGACGAGGCATTCTTGAGCGAGCTCGGGCGCGCCATCGGTCGCGAGCGTGTGTTGATCGCGGCCGATTCGAAAGACGGCCGCATTGTAATCAAGGGCTGGCAGGAAGCTACGGAACTCACCGCCGAACGGATGCTGGGCTTGCTGGAACCCTACTGCGGCGGCTTTCTGGCCACCTGGGTGGATCGGGAAGGCATGATGCAGGGCACCGATCTCGCGTGGTTTCGCCGTCTGCGCGCGGCCACCACGCTCGAACTCACGGCCGCCGGCGGCATCACTACGTTGGACGAAGTGCGCGCGCTGCTCGACATGAACGTGAACGCGGCGCTCGGCATGGCCCTCTACACCGGCCGCCTGGGTCTGGACGAATTGGCGAAGCTGGCCGCCGCGCAGACATAAACACGTCCTTTTCTGATTCGTGTTGGTGCGTGTCTATTCGTGTCCTGGTGGTTTTTCCGCTCGGCTTAGCCGGTCTTCAGAGTTTGGCCATCAGGTCCTGTATTTTTTGTTTTTCGTACGTCGACGGATTGTACTTCAGCGCCTCGACGAGTGCCTGGCGCGCCTGGGGCCTGTCGCCCTTTTGGTACCACGCCATGCCCAGGTGATAGCGGTAGGTGGAAGAGTTCGGCTGCTGCGCCACGTTCTTCTTGAAGATTTCAATCGCCTGATCGCTCAAGTTCTTCTTCAAGTAGATCCAGCCCAGCGTATCGGCCACCTCGGGGTAGTTGGGCAGCAACTGCGTGGCGCGCTGCGCCCTGGTAAGAGCCTGATCCAGGTCGCCGCCATGTTCCGCGATGAGGAACGCATCGTTATTCAGGCTGACACCGTCGTTGGGCGCCAGCTTGATCGCGGCTTCGTATACTCGCATGGCCTCGCTCCAGTGCTGCGAGGAATCGAGCACCAGCGCCAGTTGACTGAGTATCTGCGAGTCGTCGGGAAGCAGTTCGCGCGCTTTCTGGAATGACTGGATGGCGTCGGCGGGATCGCCTTTGCGGCGGTAAGCTTCGCCGAGCCGAGCATAGATTCTGGCCGCCGCCTTGGCGTTCTTGCCCACCTTGTTCAGGATCGCCTGGAAGTCGGCGACGGCGTCATCAAGCTTGCCGATCTTCACTTCCACCTCGGCCAGCAACATCCTCATGTCGGTGCGCTCGGGGTTCTTGGCGATTTCCGCTTTGAGAGTCTGGATGGCGGCGTCGGGTTTATTCTGCTCCAGATCGCTTTCCACCAGCCCGGTGATCCCGCGGATATTGGCCGGATTGAGGTCGTAGGCGCGGCGGAACTCTTCATCGGCTTCTTTGTACTTCTTTTCGATCAGGCTCACCCCTCCCAACTGAAGAACAACGTCGGGTGAATTGGGCGTTTGGGTGCGCAAGCTTTCCAGCAGTTGCCGCGCCTCAGCGGTCTTTTTCTGCCCCAGCAACGCGGCGGATTCCATGATCTTGGCGGAGAGGTTCGATCGGTCGACCGCCAGCGCCTGCTCAGCGGTTTTTATCGCGCTCTCGTAATCTCCCTTCGCGATCTCGATGCGCGCCAGCGCCAGCAGGGCCATCACGAAGTCCGGACGAATGGCCAGCGCCCTTTCGAATTCCTGGCGGGCTTGTTCAATCTCCCCGGCCGCGACGGTGCGGTCGGACGTCGCGCGCGCCATGTGGGCCAGGCCGAGCCGGTAATGGTTGGCCGGGTTCTTGGGGTCGGCCGTGACCGCGCCCTGCAGATCCACCATGGCGTTGGCGACATCGCCGCGGTCCAGCAGCAGGCTGCCCTCGATTTCCTTGGCGAAACTGTCCTGCGGGTTGTCCTTCAATATCTGGCGGTTGATGTCCTCGGCCTCGGCCGACTTCCCGCGCGACATAAAAGCTTCCACGATGTGTTTCTGGTACACCGTCTTCCGCTTGGGATCCCGCGACTGACCCTCGCGGTACTCTTTGGTCGCCGCATCGACGTCGCCCAGCCGCTGGTAAAAGTCGCCCACCACCAGGTATCCATCCGGGAAATCCTTCAAGGACTTAATCTGCTGCAGCACTTTCAGCATGTCGTCCTTGCGCCCCTGAAAGCTGTATTGCTTGGCGAGCGAGGTCAGAAAAGTATACGCTTTGGGATTATTCCGGTAGCCGAGCTTCAGAGTCTGCTCGCCCGCGTCCCAATTCTTTTCCACCAGTACCTGCAAGCGATACAGTTCGTTGTACGCGGCTTGGTGGGTCTTGTCCTTGTCGATCACCTGCCGGTAGATTTTTTCGGCTTCGTCGGGCTTGCGCTTCTCGATCGCCACTCGCGCCATCTGCATGGCGACTCCCGTCTCACCAGGTTTGATGGCAGTGGCTTTCTCGTATTCGGCTTGTGCGGTGTCCAGTTCGCCGTTGCCTTCGTCCACGCGGCCCGTCTTGAGGGCCTGTTGCGCGCGCACGAAATTGAAATCGGCGTTGAGCCGGTGCCCATCGTACGAATTCGAGTCGCGCGCCAGCAGTTGCTTGATATAACCTTCCGTTTCCGCCATCATGGCCTGATTGTCGTGCGCATTTTCCGCCATCAGAAAGATCTCGCTGAGCTTGACGGTGGCGTCCCAGTGGTCCGGGGAATCCTTAGGCAGGCGCTCGATGGCTTTGCGGAGTTCGCCGACGGCGCCGCTCAGGTTGCCGGTCTTGATCCACGTGAGCCCCAGCTTGTAGTGGGCCGGTCCCCACAAGCGGTCCTTTTGCAACGCGTCGGCGTACATGATGGCGGCTTCCTTGTACTTGCCCTTGTCGAAGTACCGGTTGCCGCTCTCCAGGTAGCGCCGCTTCACGACATTGGGATCCCGGCTGCAAGAGACCAGCATAAGCAGCGCGGCAGCGGCGGCGAACAGATGGATCGTGCGCATAATTAGGGCCTACCGTTTCTCTTAAGAGTCTATGCCGATCGACGAGCAACGCGTTAAGCCGGCGTGCCGGACCGGGTAATCCGACCTTATTGTAGCAGTCCTGCCAGGCGCCATCGGCTCGTCGAGACACTCATTGAGACGCGCCGGTGCTCGCCGTGAATTCCCCGCTCCGGGGGGACGTTTCCAAGGGCTCTTTGGCGGCGGCTGCGTGCGGGCGCGCTCCGGCCCATGTTACAAAATAAGCCTAGGGTCCGGATGCCATCTGAGAGCGCGCAAATTCCACACGTCAACCCCTGGATTGTGGCCGTCGCGGTGATGTTCGCCACCTTTATGGAGGTGCTGGACACGACCGTGGTCAACGTGTCTCTGCCACACATCGCGGGCAGCCTTTCGGTGAGCGTGGACGAAGCGGCGTGGGCGCTAACCTCCTATCTGGTGGCCAATGCGGTAATCCTGCCCATGACCGGATGGCTGGCGAGCCGCTTCGGGCGCAAGCGGATTCTGATCACGGCCGTGTTCGGGTTTACGGCGGCTTCGTTCCTGTGCGGGCTGGCGCCAACCCTGAGCATGTTGATCGTGTTTCGTGTGCTGCAAGGGGCCACCGGCGGTGCGTTGCAGCCGCTCTCGCAGGCGGTGATGCTGGAGGCTTTCCCGCCGCGCGACCGCGGCAAGGCGATGGCGTTCTGGGGGCTCGGCATCGTGGTGGCGCCCATGCTCGGCCCGATGATCGGCGGCTGGCTGACCGACAACTGGAGCTGGCGGTGGGTGTTCTACATCAATCTGCCGGTGGGCCTGGCGTCGATCGTCATGACGCGGCTGTTCATCTTCGATCCGCCTTACATTCGACGGCGCGGCCTGGGAATCGACTACTGGGGCATTGGCCTGCTGGCGGTATGGGTGGGCGCGCTCCAGGTGGTGCTCGACAAGGGGCAGGAGTCGGACTGGTTCGCTTCCCACTGGATTACCGCGCTGGCCGCGGCCGCGGCGGCGGGACTGGCGATTTTCGTGGCGCACGAGCTTTCGACGCGCGACCCCGTGGTCCGCCTGCGCGTATTCAAAGAGCGGACTTATGCCGCTGGCGTGTTTCTGATGACCGTGCTCGGTTTCGTGCTGTATGCCAGCCTGCTGTTGCTGCCGATTTTCTTGCAGACTCTGCTCGGATACTCGGCGCTGGATGCCGGTATTGCCATGGCGCCCCGCGGTCTGGGATCGTTCCTGATGATGCCGGTGGTCGGCACCGTGCTGGGCCGCTTCGACCCGCGCAAGGTGCTGGCCTGCGGCCTGACCATCGCCGCCTGGACCCTCTATGAGTTGGGGCGGCTGAATCTGAACGCCGGATACTGGGACATCTTCTGGCCGCAGTTCATCCAGGGCGCCGCGCTGGCGATGCTATTCGTGCCGCTGACCACGGCCACCATGGATCGCATCTCGCGGGAAGAGATGGGCAACGCCACCAGCATGTTCAACCTGATGCGCAACCTGGGCGGCAGTTTCGGCATCGCCAGCGCCACCACTTACCTATTCCGGCGCCAACAGTACAATACGCAACTGCTGGGGGCGCACGTCACCGCAATGAACCCGCGGGTGCGGGCCATGGCGCGGGGCATCCAAACCAGCATGATCGCACGCGGGAGCGACCCCGCTACCGCGATGCACCGCGCCTACGGCGCCATCTGGGGCATGGTGCAGCGGCAGGCTTCCATGGTCTCATTCGTCGACACGTTCCTGGTGATGTCGGTGGTTTTTCTGCTCATGTTGCCGCTGCTGCTGGTTATGAAAAGGCCGCGTTATCAGACGAAAGGCGGCGCCGTGCACTAGGTTGGCGTTTCGCATTGTTTGCGACAGGACCGCTCACTTCGGTCGCGGCTCCGTTTCAGAGCCGCGATCGAGGGAGCGGTCGGCGACGACTGAACTAGTGCGCCCCCATTGCGCGGCGCGGCTCCGCGTGCGATGCTTTGACTGACCGGTCCCAAGTGCGGGACCGTACGGAGGACTCATGAGAAAAGAGTTTTTGATGGGAACCATGTTGCTGCTGCCGCTCGCAGCGGCGGCGGCCGACTTCACACCGCTGGCCATCAAGCCCGGTTTGTGGGAATCCACGGTGACTATGAAGACCGGCTCGCCGCTGGCCAGCATTCCGCCCGAGCAGCGCGCGCAGATGGAAGCCGCCATGGCGAACATGCCGCCCGCGCGGCGTGCGCAGATGGAGGCCATGATGGCGGGGCGGGGTCAGCCCACGGTGACGAAGGTGTGCCTGACGAAGGATTCGATGAGCAAAGCGCTCGACTTCGGCGCCCAGCAGCGGAAGAACTGCCAGGTCAAAGTGGTCAGCGCGTCCTCGACCTCCCAGCAGGTTGAAATGGAATGCACCATGGATAACAACAAACTGACGGGCACCATGACGTTCGAAGCGCTCAGCCCGGAGTCCGGCAAGGCAACCATTCAGATGAGTCAGGACGGCGTGACGAAGATGAGCATGACCGTCAATACGAGATACCTTGGCCCGGATTGCGGAGACGTGAAACCGCGGTAAGAGCCGTAGCGCCGGCGGTCGGTGCCTGGAAAAAACACCGGCGGCAAAAGACCGGCGGCGCTACCGTTTAACGCCCTTCGGACAGGCGGTCGGCGAGGATGGGCGGCAGATTCGCCTCGCGGATACGCCGTTGCGCGGTGGCCACATCGTATTTGGCGCGGCAATACTCCACTGCGGCGGTTGCGGAATCGTAGATCAGGTAAGCGGCGCGCGGGTCGCCATCGCGCGGTTGGCCCACCGAGCCGGGATTGACCAGGTAGCCGCAGTCCCCGTCAACCCTCATCACGTCCGGGCAGGCTCCCTGCCAAAAAGGAGAGATCGTCTCTACGCGCCCGTGATTCCAGATGAAGCCGCCCTGCAGGTGGGTGTGGCCGAAGAAGGCGAGACGCGTTTCCAGGTATTCGAACGCCAGCGCCGCTTCCTCGATGGACATCATGTACTCGTCCTCGTCATAGGGCGTGCCGTGAGAGAGTTGAAAACCGTCCACCAGGAGCGGCCCTTTCGCGAGGGCCGTCACGTAGGCGGCGTTCTCGGGCGTTAGGGCCCGCCCGGTCCACAGGGCGGCGTGTCGCGCCACCGGGTTGAACCATCCCAGATCCTCTTCGGCCGTCCACGCGCGGTCGTGATTGCCGCGGATGACCGCTATGCAGTTGGCACGCACCCAATCCACCACCGCGTTCGGGTCCGCGCCGTAGCCGACGAGGTCGCCGCAGCACAGGGCGCGGTCGTAGTGGCCGGCGGAAGCGGCAATCACCGCCTCGAGGGCCTGCCAGTTGGAATGAAGATCGCTCAGAACCAGATAACGCAAGTAGGTCCCTGTCCCGCCATCACCAGATGGTAAACCCTGGCGCGCAGCCACTGGAAAGACATCCAGATTGCCTTGCTTCATTGTACCGGTTGGAGGCTGGCGAACGCCGAGCTCACCACGGCGACGGCCGCGATGGCCGCTGTCTCCGCGCGCAGCACCCGCGGGCCGAGCGACGCCGGCAGCCATCCGGCGCGCGCCGCCGCCTGGCGCTCCTCGTCGGTCCAACCCCCTTCGGGCCCTACCAGCAACCGCACTACGCTGCCGGCTTCGGGCGTGCCGCCGAGCAGGCGCGCCAGCGGAGGCGCCGCGCCCTCTTCGAGACGGTAACGGGCGTTTCCGTTTTCGCCCAGACCCGCGGCCAGACAAGCCTCCAGCCGCGCCGCGGGGAGGATTTCGGGTGCGCGCAGGCGGCGCGACTGCTCCGCGGCTTCGCGCGCAATCCGTGCCCAGCGTTCGGCGCGCTTGGCGGAAGCTTGCAACAGGCCTTTTTCACTGCGGGCGGTTTCCACGGGCTGGATACGCTCCACGCCGAGCTCGGTGACCTTCTCGATCATCCATTCCAAACGGTCGAACTTGATCAGCGCCGCGCACAGCGTGATCCGTACCGCGAGTTCGGCCGTTTCCACCGGCTCAATCACGCGAAACACCACGCGTGGGCCACGCGCTTCGCCGACCTCGGCCAGCCACGCGGAACGGCCGTCGGAAATCTCATACCGCTGGCCCGGCTCGACGCGCAGCACGCGCGTCAGGTGCCGGGCGCCGTCGCCCACCAGTTCGGCCACGCCCCCGCGCACCGCATCGACAAAGAATCTTCTGCGTGCCAAGCAACCATTGTAGGGCGGGCGCCGCCCGTGATAGTGTAGCCGCATGCCGGAACTACCCGATGTCGAGGTATACGTCGAAGCGCTGCGCGACCGCGCGGCGGGCCACGTTTTGGAGCGTGTCCTGGTGCGTAACCCGTTCCTGCTGCGATCAACCTCGCCGCCGGTCGATCAGGTCCAGGGGAGGGAAGTGCGCGAGGTGCGGCGGGTTGGAAAGCGCATCGCGATCGGTCTCGAGGGCGACTTGTGGCTCGTATTGCACCTGATGATTGCCGGCCGCCTGCACTGGCGCAACGCCGCGCCCAAAACCGTCCCCAGAAACGTGCTGGCACTGTTCCAGTTTTCGAGCGGCGTTCTCACGCTGACCGAAGCCGGCTCCGAGCGGCGCGCCGCTTTGCATGTGGTGGCCGGCGACGCGGGACTGGCGGCGCTCGATGCCGGCGGTATCGATCCGCTCAGCGCCGGGGAATCCGCGTTCGCCGCGACATTGCGATCGGCCAATCATACGCTCAAGCGAGCGCTCACCGATCCGCACCTGTTCAGCGGCATCGGCAACGCCTATTCGGACGAGATTTTGCATCGGGCGCGGCTATCGCCGGTGGCGCTGACGCTCAAGCTTACCGACGCCGAGGTACGACGCCTGCACCAAGCCGTTCGCGACGTTCTTACCGAATGGACCAACCGGCTTCGCGCCGACGCTGCCGGCGGATTCCCGGAAAAAGTCACCGCCTTCCGCGAAGGCATGGCCGTCCACGGCCGCTACGGCCAGCCCTGCCCCGACTGCGGCACCAAGATCCAGCGTATTCGCTATCGCGCCAACGAAACCAATTACTGCCCGCAATGCCAGACCGGCGGGCGTCTGCTAGCCGACCGGGCGTTGTCGCGGCTGCTGAGGGAGGATTGGCCGCGCTCAGTCGAGGAGTTGGAAGCCCTCAAACGGCGTTGAAAGCGGTTCTGCCCCCCGGAGTGGGGCAAACTCGCCCCACTTTTCTTCACTAACTCATTGAAAACAAATAACTATTCTGGACGTTTGTAGGGCAATTCGCCCCGTTTTGCGGTGGTTCTGTGCAGACGAGTCATTGATCGATACGATCCGCAAGGACCAAGCATTCGCGGTCGGGGACCTGCGCCACTTTCACTGTGACACAGGGTGCAGGCGGAGTGGGCGGGTGAATGAAGGTAAGTTTTTATAGGGAAACGGTTTGGAAATGCTTGGAGGGTCGGTGATTGGAGTGCGCGTGTCCATACCAAAACAGCACATAAATATGCTAATAAAAACTTGACAAAACAGCACGCATATTTTATTATTGTGATTGGATGAGGTTGTAAAACATCCAACACATCAGTTCTATGAGGAGCTTAAAAAACATGTCTCTCACCCACTTCGACCCATTGGCCAATATCCGCCTCTTCGAGGATGCCTTCACCCGCCTATTCAACGAGCCCCAGACCAACCGGCCCTGGACGCCCGCTGTGGACATCTATGAAACCGACAACGACCTGGTGGTGAAAGCGGATCTGCCGGATGTCGATCTCAAGGACATCGATGTCCGGGTGGAGAACCAGACGCTCACCATCGCCGGCGAGCGCAAGTTCGAAAAGCAGGACAACGTGGCGGGCTATCATCGCATCGAGCGCAGCTACGGCAACTTCACGCGCAGCTTCGCGGTGCCCAACAGCTTCGACACCGAAAAAATCGCCGCATCGTTCAAGAACGGCGTACTGAGCGTCTCGCTGCCTAAGAAGGAAGCAGCCAAGCCGCGCCAGATCAAGATCGAAGCCACCGCGTAAGGAGCGCTGCAGGAAGGTGGAGGGCGCGTAGCTGTCCAAGAAAACCCGCCCGCAAGCGGGCGTTGGCAAGCTAAAGCATGCCCCACCAAAAATGGTAAGTTGAGGGCAGGCGGACCGCCGTTGCGACCGCCTGCCCCTTCTGCATTCAGGGACAAATTTTGGGGACAAGAATATGTTTCGGTTAGACAAACTGACGCAGAAAGCGCAGGAGGCTTTGCAACAATCCCAGGCGCTTGCCGAATCGGGCGACAGCCAGGTGATGTTTCCACTTCACCTGCTGATTTCGCTCGCCGACGAAAAGGAAGGTATCGTCAAGCCTCTGCTGGAAAAATGCGGCGTGCGGCCGGACGCCATTGTGGCCGAGGCGCGGCGCCTGCTGGGCAATCTGCCCAAGACTTCCGGCGGCCAGCCCGGCATGTACCTTTCGCAGCCGCTCAACCAGGTGCTCGAACGCGCCTTCGACGAAGCCGGCCATTTCAAGGACGAGTTCGTTTCCACGGAACACCTGCTGCTCTCGCTGACCGAGCAGCGCAGCGATCCGGCGGGCCAGCTTCTCGACCGCGCCGGCGCCACCCACGACGCCCTGCTGCGCGCGCTGGTATCGGTGCGCGGCACGCAGCGTGTCACCGATCAGAATCCCGAGTCCAAATACCAGGCCCTGGAACGCTACGCTCACGATCTCACCGATTCGGCCCGCAAGGGCAAGCTGGACCCGGTGATCGGCCGCGAGGAAGAAATCCGCCGCGTGATGCAGGTGCTTAGCCGCCGCACCAAGAACAACCCGGTGCTGATCGGCGAGCCGGGCGTGGGCAAAACCGCCATCGTGGAAGGCCTGGCGCAGCGCATCGTGCGCGGCGACGTGCCCGACCAGTTGAAAAACAAGCGGCTGGCCGCCATCGACCTGGGTTCGATGATCGCCGGCACCAAGTTTCGCGGCGAATTCGAAGACCGCCTCAAGGCGGTAGTCAAAGAGATCATCGATTCCAACGGCGAGATCATCTGCTTCATCGACGAGCTGCACACGCTGGTGGGCGCCGGTTCGGCCGAAGGCGCGATCGACGCCGCCAACCTGCTGAAGCCGGCGCTGGCGCGCGGCGAGCTGCGCTGCATCGGCGCCACCACTCTCAACGAATACAAGAAGCACGTCGAAAAGGACGCGGCCCTGGCGCGGCGCTTCCAGACCGTGCTGGTGAGCGAGCCATCCGTGGACGACACGGTGGCCATTGTGCGCGGCCTCAAGGAGAAATTCGAGATCCACCACGGCGTGCGCATCAAGGACTCCGCCATCATCGCGGCCGCCGTGCTTTCGCACCGCTACATCGCCGACCGCTTCCTGCCCGACAAAGCAATCGATCTGATCGACGAAGCCGGCGCCGCGCTGCGCCTTCAGATTGGCTCCATGCCGATTGAAATCGACGACCTGGACCGCCGCATTTCGCACCTGGAAATCGAGCGGCAGGCGCTCGGGAAGGAAGATGACCCCGCTTCGCACGACCGCCTGCGGGTGGTGGAAAACGAGCTCGAAGGGCTGCGCGGCCAAGCTGCCATCCTCAAGGAGCGCTGGAACCGCGAGAAGTCCGCCATCAGCGGCGTGCGCCAGCTCAAGGAGGAAAAGGACTCGCTGCGCCAGCAGGAAGAAAAGGCTTCCGCCGCCGGCGATTGGGAAAAGGCCGCCCAATTGCGCTACGGCCGCCTGTCGCAAATCGAAAAGGACATACAGGCCGCCGAACAGGAGCTGGAATCGGTCAAAGAGACAGCCATGCTCAAGGAAGAGATCGGCGAAGACGATATCGCCCGCATCGTGGCCAAGTGGACCGGGATTCCGGTGGCCAAAATGATGGAGGGCGAGGTGGAAAAACTGGTGCAGATGCCGGAGCGGCTCAAGGACCGCGTAGTCGGTCAGGACGAGGCGGTGCGCCTGGTCTCCAACGCCATCCTGCGCAATCGCGCCGGCCTGAGCGATCCCAACCGGCCCATCGGCAGTTTCATCTTCCTCGGGCCCACCGGCGTGGGGAAGACGGAACTGGTGCGCGCGCTCGCCGGCTACCTGTTCGACGACGAAAAGGCCATGATCCGCGTCGATATGAGCGAATACCAGGAGCGGCACTCGGTGTCGCGCATGCTGGGCTCGCCGCCCGGATATGTGGGCTTTGAAGAAGGCGGCCAGTTGACCGAGCAGGTGCGGCGGCGGCCGTATTCGGTGATTCTGTTCGACGAGATCGAAAAGGCGCACGCCGACGTCTTCAACACGTTGCTGCAAATCCTGGACGACGGCCGGCTCACCGATGGGCAGGGCCGCACGGTCAGTTTCCGCAACACGGTGATCGTAATGACCTCGAACCTGGGCACCGGCATGGTGGAAAAGAACACCATCGGCTTTTCCGTGCATGGGCGGGATGCCGCCAACGACGAGACCCGCAAGCGGCTGCTGGAAGCTCTGAAGCACCAGTTCCGCCCGGAGTTTCTGAACCGCATCGACGATATCATCGTGTTTAACACCCTGAGCCGCGAGCACCTGAGCCAGATCGTGGATATCCAGTTGAACGCCGTCGCCCGGCTGTTCGAGGCGCGCAAGATGAAGCTCGAAGTCACGCCGGCGGCCAAGGACCGCATCATCGGCGAAGGCTTCGATCCGCAATTTGGCGCCCGGCCGATGCGTCGCGCGATACAGCGGCTGGTGCAGGACCCGCTGGCGCTCGAGCTGCTCAACGGAACATTCGGCGCGGGGGATACGGTGGTGGCGGACGCACCGCCCGGCGCGCCGGGCCTGTCCTTTGCCAAGGCCACTCCGGCGGAGGCGGCAGTGGAGGCCCAGCCGTGATATCTCGTGGTGGGACACGCCTCAGCTTGCTCAGGCAAATCACCGGCGGCAAGACCGCCGGCGTTACCGCCAACCGGAGATTCGATAAATGACCAACAGCGTTAAGACCGTACTGTTGCTAGGCCTGCTAACCGGCGTCCTCATCTATGGAGGCGAGATATTCCTGGGCCGGAACGGGCTGTATATGGGCCTGGCGTTCGCCGTGGTAATGAACTTCTCGAGTTACTTCTTCTCCGATAAGATCGCGCTGGCGACTTACCACGCGCAGCTAGTCAGCCCGGAGCAGAATCCGGATGTCTACCGCCGCGTGGCGCCGATCGTCGAGAACCTGACCCGCCGCATGGGGCTGCCGATGCCGAAGCTGTACCTGATCGCCGAGCAATCACCGAACGCTTTCGCCACCGGCCGCAATCCGTCGCACGCCTCGGTTGCCTTCACCGCAGGCATTCTGCAGTTGATGACGGATCAGGAACTGGAAGGCGTGGTGGCGCACGAGCTCGGCCATGTGCTGCACCGCGACATCCTGATCAGCTCGGTGGCAGCCACGCTGGCGGGAGCCATCATGTTCGCGTCGCGGCTGGGCTTCTTCTTTGGCGGCGGGCGCGATGATCGCGACCGCGAAGGCGGCGGCATCGGCGCTCTGTTGATGCTGATTCTCGCGCCCATTGCCGCGTTGCTGATCCAGATGGCTATCTCGCGCTCGCGCGAATATGATGCCGACGCCGCTTCCGCCAAGTACACCGGCACACCCTATGAGCTGATCTCCGGCTTGCAGAAACTGGAGACTTGGAGCAAGCGGTTGCCGATGGCGGCCACACCTTCCACGGCGCACCTGTTTATCATCAAGCCACGCACCGGCTCGTGGTTTCAAAGCCTGTGGTCGACCCATCCCGCCACCGAGGACCGCATCCGGCGATTGCAGGAAATGCGATGAACGAAGTCCGCGTGAACCGGAAGGCGGCCGGCCGCGTCGCTTCCGGGCACCCGTGGATTTTCTCGAGTGACATCACCGACCGCGACCGTGCCCAGCCTGGGCAGGCTGTGCGCGTTGCCGATGCGCACGGGCGGATGCTCGGCACGGCCCACTACAGCTCCACTTCGCAAATCGCCTTGCGGATGCTCTCGGCCGAAGCCGAGGAGATTGGCCGCGATTTCTACCTGCGACGCTTGCGGGCCGCCGAAGCGCACCGCCGCCGGGTGGTTCATCACAGTAGTGCCTACCGCGTGGTGCATGGCGAAGCCGATCTGTTGCCCGCGCTGGTGGTGGACCGCTATGGCGATTACCTGGTGGTGCAAACGCTCGACCAGGGGATGGATGCGGCCAAGCCGCTCATCGTCTCCTCCCTGGAGGAAATCTTCACGCCACGGGCGATCATCGCGCGCAACGATGTTGCGGTGCGCGCCAAGGAGCAACTGCCGCTGGAAACCGCGGTGCTGTCCGGCACAGCCCCCGAGGCGGTCACGGTGGAAATAAACGGCCTCAAGATGAGTGCCGATCTGATGCACGGCCAGAAAACCGGCATTTATCTCGATCAGCGCGAGAACTACCGGGCCGTGGCTCGCTACGCCACGGGAGGCAAGGCGTTCGATTGTTTCACGTCGACGGGCGGTTTCGCGCTGCAACTGGCCGCGCATTGCGAAAGCGTGGAAGCGGTCGACAGTTCGGCGGCAGCGCTTGAAACGGCGCGCGCCAACGCGCAGGCCAACGGAATCGCCAATATCGAATTCCGCCAGGCCGATATGTTCGATCTACTGGCTGGATACGCTTCGGCGCGGCGCCAGTTCTCGCTGGTGGTGCTGGATCCGCCGGCGTTCGCCAAGTCACGCCGCAGCCTGGACGGCGCGGCCACCGGTTACAAGGAAATCAACCTGCGCGCGCTGCGGCTTTTGGCTCCCGGCGGGAT
>Ga0181529_10003431_pt1 | contig 18058 bp, 11 predicted proteins | sample PEATcosm2014_Bin_36_FD_119763 | JGI IMG/M metagenome (GOLD analysis project Ga0181529, IMG submission 119763) | Peatland microbial communities from MTU Mesocosm Facility, Houghton, MI, USA - PEATcosm2014_Bin10_30_metaG | ecosystem: Environmental > Terrestrial > Soil > Wetlands > Peat | place... | reverse complement strand
TACGACCGCTATTTTCCCGCCGGCTGGATGCGCCGCATGGGCGAGCCCGACGTGTGGCGGATGATGCACGATATCGATCCGGGCGAACTGTGGGAAACGCACTACGCTCTGAAAAACCTGCTCCTGGCGTTCGTGCGGCGGCGGATCAGCCGGCAGTGCCGCCGCCGTGGCGAGAGCGACGACGCGGTCGAAGCTGCGCGGAACATTCTCGACCCGAACATCCTCACACTGGGTTTCGCCCGCCGTTTTGCCACCTACAAGCGGGCGGCGATGATTTTCAGCGATTTCGACCGCTTGGCGGCCATGGTCAACGATCCGCAACGGCCGATGCAGATCATTTTTGCCGGCAAGGCCCATCCGGCCGACGAGCCCGGTAAGCAGTTGATCCAACGGATTGCCAACCTGCGGCACGATCCCCGTTTGGCCGGCCGGGTCGCCTTCGTTGAGGATTACGATATCAACGTCTGCCGGCACTTGATCCAAGGGGTCGACGTGTGGCTGAACAATCCCCGCCGGCCGCTGGAAGCTTCCGGCACCAGCGGCCAGAAAGCCGTGCTCAACGGGGCCTTGAACCTGTCCATTCTCGACGGGTGGTGGGCTGAAGCTTACGACGGCTCCAACGGCTTCGCCATTGGCCGCGGCACCTCGCACGTCGACGATCGCGTGACCGATTCCCGCGATGCCGCCGATCTGTATCGCGTGTTGAGCGAGGAGGTGATTCCGCTCTACTACGACCGCGACATCGACAACCTGCCTCGCCACTGGATCAAGCGGATGATGAACTCCATCAGTTCGCTGGCCTGGCGGTTCAGTGCCGACCGCATGGTGGCCGACTATGTGCGCCATGCCTATCTGCCCGCTTCCGGCGGCTTGAGTTGCGATATGAATGTAAGATAGGGATTGGGGATCAGGGATTGGGAAACTCCTCCTCGCCCGTTTACGGAGAGGGCCACCAGTTGAAGGAAGTTTTGTGTCGTTAGAACTTCCACGCGTATGCGCGCGGCGAAAGAATGGCACCTGAATTTTTCCCATTTATTGCATTCCTCGGTCTAGCAGTTATTGCAATCACCGGCTTTGTCGTCGGTGTCGTTCGTTTCGTTTTGAATCGAGGCAATCGAGCCTTTCTTCAAAGTCCACGGCATTCCTCTTGACCCGCGGCATCCTGATCGTCGAGTTGTCAGGGCTGGCTGGGCAAGCGGAATGCGATGTATAATACGGTTATGCGGACCGCGTACATCGAAACTTCCATTGTTAGCTATCTCACTTCGCGTCCGAGCGGGGATGTTCGCGTCGCGGCTTGGCAAGAGATCACAACCCAATGGTGGGAACAGGAACGCTTGAAATACGAGCTATTTACGTCAGAATTGGTGATCGCCGAAGCTGGCGGCGGCGACGAGGAGGCGGCGAGAAGACGCCTGGATCGACTCAACGATATTTCCGTGTTGGCGATTGAAGACGCGGCGAAGCGCCTCGCGGCTCAATTGATCCAAGACGGCGGCGTTCCGCCCGAAGCTCAAGCTGACGCGTTGCATATTGCAATCGCTTCGGTCCACGGCGTGGACTATTTGCTGACGTGGAACTGCCGGCATATCGATAACGCCGCCACGAAGCCGTTGATTCGGGCGATTTGCGCGACCGCCGGTTATCAATGTCCCGAAATTTGCACTCCCCTGGAGCTCTTGTCGGAGGATCGTGACCATGTACCGCGATGAGGTGATTGAGGAGGTTTGGCGAATCCGCGACGATTACGTTAAGCGACATCACCACAGCCTGGATGAAATCGTCGAGGACCTTCGCCGCCGCCAAGCCGAACATCCGTCGATGATCGTGGATCGACGGCAACAGCCGCCCACCGAGAACTTGCGCAGGGAACCATCACTGTAGTGCTTATGCAAGTGATGCACACCGCTTGAAGCAGACAGCACGCATCCACCATCCACCACCACGACGCATAAATGAACGTTTTTGTCCTGATCGGCCACCAGAAACTGGGCAGCTTTTGCCACGCCATCGCCGCTGCGGCGATTGAGGAACTCGAAGCGGCTGGCCATGAGGTCGTCTATCATGACCTCTACGCCGAGCACTTCGATGCCATCCTGCCGAACGAGGAGATTCCCAAAGCCGCCCCGCTGGATCCGGTCATCGCACAGCATTGCCGCGAGGTGACCGATGCCGACGGCTATGTCATCGTGCATCCGAACTGGTGGGCCATGCCGCCGGCAATCCTCAAGGGCTGGCTGGACCGTGTGCTGCGGCAGGGCGTGGGCTATCAGTTCGGCCCCGGCGGCGTCGAGCCGCTCTTGGGCGGCAAGCGGGCGGTGGTGCTCACCACGTCGAACACTCCGCGCAACGACGAGCTGCGGTTGTACGGCGACCCGCTGGAAAATCTCTGGAAAGCGTGCATCTTCAACATGTGCGGCGTCGAGGATTTCTTCCGCCGCAACTTCGAGCCGGTCGTCATGAGCACGCCCGACGAGCGTCAGGGGTGGCTCGGCGAGGTCCGCGCGATCATCCGCGAGCGATTTCCGCGATAGTCTCGCAGTTGGCGCCTTAGCCGGCGGCTGGTTCACCAAAGTCCCCGGGATTACAATCCCGGGGCGTTTCGAGTCTTCCGCAATCAATACGGGACACACTGTCTATTTTCGCGGAACCAACCTCACGCCGAACAAATCCAACACCGCTGGGCCGGTCCGCTTGGCGTCGATCAGTTCCACGCGAATGGTCACCCTGCCGGCAGCCAGCTTCAAGGGCTGATCGATTTGGACACCCTCGGCCGTAATCTTGCCGACGACCTTCTCGTCGCCCGAAGAAACGCGGACCTGCTGGCCAGATGCCTTGTCCTGCGCGGGCTTGCCGTCGACGCGCACCGCGTAGGTTCCCGGCGCGGCGAGATGGAAGTTCCAAACGGCCACGTCACTGGGGTTCGACCAATTGCCGATATAGACCCGCCCGCCGCGCGAAAGGAGCTTCGCCCGTTGGCCGTGCTGCGCTTGAATCTCCGCATAGGCCGATGGCAAATCGATGGCACCGTCGGAGGCCGGGGCGATCTCGACGGGGACCACCTTGGCCGCCCCGTCAAGCTCTACCACGATCACGCTATCCATCGAGTCCGGCGCCTTGGGGGGAAGACTTAACACGACCTCGTCTCCCGCGGGCTTCTGGTCCACGGCGAGGGTCGCCGCCGGATCACCCAGCAAATAAGCCTTGGTCACCGGGGTTTTCAGACCCGGCAAGGTTAAACGGCCGTCAGCGGGCCAATCGAACACGTGTACGAACAAACGATTTTCCTTTTGCGTAACCCGTCCGAAAAACTTCAACAGGCCGAAGGGACTGGCCTGGCTACCATAGATCGACTCGCCATATTTCGCAGTCCACTCTCCGATACGCGTCAAGCAGCCGACCTCTTCCGGCCGGATCTTGCCATTGGGCATCGGGCCGATGTTCAACAGGAAATTCCCGCCCTTGCTCGCCACATTCACCAGTTCCTGGAGGACCTCGGCGGTCGGTTTGAACACGGTTTCGTTGCGGTCGTAGCCCCACCAGGCCACGGGAGCAAACGAGCCGTGGCCGGTGCTCAGCGTGAGGCAGGCCTCCCAAACCATCGGTCGGCCATCCTTGTCTTTCACGCCGGTGGCGGGAATGAACTGTTCGGGCGTGCCGAAATCGCCCCCGATATTGGCGCGATCGTTCACTAGGATGCCCGGTTGAAGCTGCCGAGCCATGTCGATGATCGCCAGATGCTTCTTGTTGTCCGCAGGGCTCGTGTGTTCCCAACCGCCGTCGAACCAGAGGACGTCGACCTTGCCGTAATTCGTCATGAGCTCGCGGAGTTGACCCCGCATGTAGGCGAGGTAACGGTCATAATTGGCTCCCTTAGTGGAACGATTCTTTTCCCATGGCCGCCGCGGCACGTAATCGGGGTGATGCCAATCCATGATCGAGTAATAGAGCCCCAAATGGATCCCTTGGCGATGACACTCGTCAGCGATCTCCCGGACCACGTCCCGCTTGAAAGGCGTGTGCATGACCGTGTAATCGCTGAGCCGAGAATCGAACAGGCAGAAGCCGTCGTGATGTTTGGTGATCAGCACAAGGTATTTTTGTCCGGCTTGCTTCGCGAGCCCCACCCACTGTGCAGCGCTGAATTCCTTGGGATTGAACTGCGCTACCAGCTTGTTGTATTCACTCAAGGGTATCTGGCCGCTGTCGCGGATCCATTCGCCCTTGCCGATCTGGGAAAAGAGGCCGAAATGGATGAACAGTCCGAAGCGAGCATCCTGGAACCAGGCCGCCCGTTCTGCCAACGGCGCGACTCCCTCTGCACCGCAACAAATCGCCGGAACGATCATCGCCGACAACAGACCGACAGAAAGTACTCTTCGCATGCGTTGTTCTCCCTGAATAATCGAGTGTTGTCTTCTTACTTCCCCTAGTGGACTTCCATCAAGATCACCCGCGAAATCCAGCACGCCGCCTACTTCCCCGCCGACATCTTGGCGCTGACTGCCTCGTATTCCTTGCGGATCTCCTCGCCTGTCCGAGCCCGCTGGTAGATCTTCACTTCGTCGATCAGCCCGGGAACCTCGTAGGGCTTGCCCTCCAGGGTGTAGCGGCCCACGTAGAACGGGCCAACCCACGGGGTAACGTCAACCTCAGGCGCATCGCGGCGGTGGATCTCGCGGCCGTTGAGATAGACCCGCATGTCCTTCAAGTCGTAGGTGCAGACCACGTAGTACCACGTGCCCGTTTCCAGCCGGCCACTGTAACAGTCGTTAGGCCCGCCGAGCGAATAGCGGATACCGTGGCCGATGGCCTGGACGAAGAAACCCCGCTCGCGCCACTGGCCGTGGGAGAGGAAGACGGGCATGGCGTCCAGAGAGTCGAACTTCACCCACGCCTCCAGCGTCAACTCGCCGGACAGGTCGAATACGTCGTCATGGGGAAAGGCGACCCAGCCGCCACCGCGGAGGTCGAGGGCCTGACCCACCACACCCGGCGCGTAGGTGGCCTTGCCCACGAGATTGCCTTTCAGCCCCGACTCGGCGTCAGGCGAATGCTCGAAGTGCAGAGCGAAGACGGGCCCATCGATGCGCGGCAGGGCCGAGACGGTTACCGGCCTGGAGCTTTCGCCCTCCTGGCCGCCGCGGTCAACCGCGCGAATCGTGTAGCAGTGCGGGGCCGTGTCCTTCAGCCCTACATCGATGTACGTTGCCTGTGGCGCGGGGCCACGGACATTGAGCAACTCGGGCTTGCCGCCAGGCCGTGCACGGTAAATATTGTAGCCCACGACCGGTAACTGCATGGCCTTCCAGGCGACTTTGATCTTGCCTCGGCTGGCGACCGTGCGGACATTCTCCGGCGCGGTCGGCGGCGGGTACTTTGGCACGTCCACCGAAACATATTCCACTTTGGCGCTGGTGTTGCCCGAAACGTCTCTCGCCCGGACCGCGTACCAGTAGGTCTGCCCGGCGCGGACGCGGCAGTCGAAACACTCGGTCTTGAAGGTGGTCGTCAAAAGGGTGTCCTTGCCCAAAGGGAAGTTGCGGGATGAGCCGCGATAAACCTCGTAGTCGGCGACCGTGTCGTTGTCGGTGGCCTGCGGCCAGGAGATGGCTATTTCATAGGGGCCGGCGACTTCGGCTTTCACGCCTGTCACGGCACTGGGCGGCGTGGTGTCGGGCAGTTCCTTGCGAGGCCCGGCCGCGCCGGCAGCCGGGGCCGTCCACTTCGCACCCTCGGGGACTGCCACTTCCACGTAGTAATCGAGCCCGGTCGGGGTGACTTTAGCGGCGGGAACCACCGCTTCGAAGGAATCGCAGAATACGTTCCGCATCGGGACCCTCGTGTACTCACTCGTCCCGGCGACACGCCAGACCAGTTGGACCTTGGCCGTGGGTGGGCGGGCGAGGAGGTTGGCCTGAACGCGGTAGTCCTTGCCCACCGTAGGCAACACCTGGCACTGCGTGAGGAAGACCGCCGGATTGGGCCACGGCACGACGCTGGCCGAATAAGTTACGCAAGGGAAGCCGTTCGGCCCACAGGCACGGCCCCCGGCAGAGTCCTGGGCCTCGACGAAGAACTCGATGCCCGCCGGGGTAATCGCCTCGGCCGGAATGGTCCCCTCATACGTCTTGCGGAAGGCCACGTTCATCGTGACGAAATGGAACTCCTTCTCCCCTGGCGTGCGATAGCCCAGTTTGACGCCGGCCGTGGTAGTCGGCCCGATCACGGCGGCCCGCACGGTGACGGGGCGCTGTTGCGGCATGATGCTGGGCGGCGTTTTGACCACGACATGCAACGGCATGTCGGCCCGCTGCTTCTTGTACGGCCCGCGCGTGGGCGCCGCCGGCCAGAGCGAGCGGACCTGCTCCTCCAGGGCCAGATAGGCCGCGTAGGCCTTGACGTTGATCGTGGCCAGCGCCCCAAACTCACCCTGAGTGGTCATCTTCGGCGGGAAGGTCGCCAGGGCTTCGCCAAAGCCGCAAGACTGCAAAGCCGCCCACGCCTCCTGGGCCTTTTGGGCAGCGGCCGGGGCGTCTCCTTTCCGCTTGAGCGCTTCGGCCTCGGCGATCAGCTTGGGCACCGGGCCTTCAGGATAGAGCTTCAAGGCCGCTCGATCGTAACGCACGACCCAGTCGATGGTCGTCGCGAGGTGGCTGATCCGCTCCAACCCTTCCCAGCGCCCACTCGATTCCATCTCGCGCTGGATTTGAGACAACCGTTGTCGGATCCGGGCCAGGGCCTTCAAGTTCTCCGGCTTGGGCATCTCGTTGCCCTCGAACCAGGTGAAATAGCCGCACTCCGACTGTCCGCCGCCGCCGGTCCACCGCGGCCCGAGCGATTCCAGCTCGCGCAAAATGCCGCCCAGTTCCTCGGCATACTCCTTGCCAAAGTTCTTTGCGGCAAACCGGCGGTAGAAGTCCTCGTAGCTGAGCTTGGGCTCCCAGGCGAACTGGGCACTGTAGGCGGCGGGCTCCTCCACGTCGCGTGATCTCCAGTGGATTGCCAGCAGCCCCTGGCAGCCCTTGGCTTGGGCGTCGCGACAGAGGAAGCTGAATTCTTTGGCGTTGGTTTGTGGGCGAAACTGGTCACGGCGTGGGCCGCCGCCGTCCGACTCGTACCACGGGATGGGCCACCGTTCCCGCTGCGGCGCCAGCTTGCCGTACACGGCGCTCACGTTGGGCTCGGCCGCGGGGTTGATGTTGTCCAGCGCGGCGAAGATCACCTCTGGCGGCAGTGTCTTGTCGAAGCCCTCGTAAAAGTCGCTAAACCGCATCCATTTGTCGCCGCCCCAGCCGCTGACGACCAGCCGCATCGCGGGAGCGATTCGCCGCAGGATGGAGTGGCCCAGCCGGATGTACTCGCTCACACGAACGGCTTCGGCGATCCGCCCCGGGTCCTTGAGGTACGCGAACTGCTGGTGTTGCCTGCGCACGAGGACATCCAGTGGCGAATCCAGCGGCGGCATCTCAGCCCCGCCGCCGCGCCCTTCCGATTGCCACAGCCAGACATAGTCGAGCATGGGGTACGCCCGGACCAACTCGCGAAGCCGCTTTTCCAGGGCGGCCTGGGCCTCTGGCGCGGTGGGATCGCCGCTCACCTCGAAACCCATGCAGGCACGGACGCCCCGCCGCCGGCCATATTCCAGACCGGCGGCCAACAGGGCCTGGGCTCGGCGAATGGCGTCGTCACGCCCCTTGGCCTCCGTAATTGCGCGCGAGCCGAATTGTTCCTGATCGAAATAGTCGCCGGTGCCGAATCCGAATTCGGCCGTGGCCAGGCCGCGGACCGTGCCCCACTCGTAGGTCTTCGCCGTTGCCAGTGGCTCGGCGTACACCAGCTTGCCTTCCTCGGTGTAGGGAGCGAAAGGCTCACTGTCGTAGGTGTGGAAGCCGACAAAATTCTGCTTCATCTTCGAGATCTGATCGAAGAAGTACTTGAAGTCGTCAAGGTCCCACGTGGTCGGGCTGTTGAGAAAGTTGTACCAGGGGAGCGAACCGCGCACGGCAAACGCCGGCTTCTGCCGCACGTCCAGCGAGGCGGGCACCTGCAACGGCAGGTTGTGGCCGGGCAGCGCGTCACCGCCCAAGTAGAAGCCGATCCCCATCTGCTCCAGGAACGTGTAGGCCCCGTAGAGCACGCCGACGGGTGCAGCCGCCGCAATCACCACGACGGGCCGCCCTTGGGCCCGAAGCGCCTTGACCACGAAACCCTGGTCGCCCAGCGCCGCGGCGCCAACGTCGATCCCGGCGCCGGCTGCCACAGCGGCCAGAATGGAGTTGGTTTGGGGCGTACCAACGAGGATCAGAGGCCGCGAGGGGGCCTGCTTCCACGCGCCTTCGTCCCTGATCGGCAGCACTTTTCCCGAAATCCGGAAGAGGTATCGCTGCACCTCCTTGGCCGCCAGGCGTTCGAGGTCGGTGGCCTTTGCCCCGCTTCCGATGACCGCAGACGCGAGGCCGATTTTTTGGGCTTCGTCGCCGAATCCTGGCAGAGCGGAGACGCCGACAAACACCAGCGACAGGGCCAAAGCAAGACAGGACCTCATGGCAATCCCTCCTGACAGGACTTGGTTGCGACTCGTCCGATTCTGGGTGCGACCGTCACACTTTGCGGAAGGTTGACAACTTCGCTCAGTTCCTCTTGTCGCACCGCGGCCAGAACTCGTTCGCGCCGTGTTATGGCGTAGTCTTGGAGGCAGGAGCCCAAACGGCGGCTCGCGTCACGGCGGGAATTCGATCGCACCCCATGATACTGCATCCCCCCGGACCCCGCAATATTCCAGCTTGGAGTTGGGATCGACCTGGGTGTTCTCCATTTGGACACCGCTTTCCGCAACCAAGGGGAACAGTCCCCTGCGAACGCCTACGTTCATTCACTTCGGAAGCTGACCAAGCACGTTTGGCCGGCCTTGACGTAGTACGTTACGGTCCCCTCGGCACTCGGCGTAATTGCCAAGGGCTCGCCGGCAACATGAATTGCGGCGATCCGCTGGCCGACGGGCGGACGGAGTCTCACCGGCCGCTCGAGGCTCGCCCGAAGCTCGGCCTGGGTGGCGCGGCCGTCCTTCCAGGCAATGTCGACCTCGAAACCGCCGCGGGTTCGAAGACCCTTCACCGACCCGCTGGGCCAAGCCTTGGGCAGCGCCGGCAGCAAGGCAATCTCGCCGGCATGGCTCTGGAGCAGCATTTCCGCCATCGCCGCCGTGGCGCCGAAGTTGCCGTCGATTTGGAACGGCGGGTGGGCGTCGAACAGATTGACGTAGACCCCGCCCCCGTTGGAATAGTTGAACCCGGTCGATTCCGTCGGTCGCAACAGATTCGCCAGCATCAGGTGGGCATGGTCGCCGTCCCGAAGGCGAGCCCAGAAGCACATTTTCCAAGCCATCGACCAGCCCGTGCCTGAATCGCCCCGGCCGAGAAGACTCTTGTGCGCGGCTTCGAACAAGGCCGGGGTTTGGAACGTGATTTGCCTCCCGGGGTACAGAGCGAACAAGTGCGAGACGTGCCGGTGGTGCGGCTCGGTTTCCCGAAACTCTTCCGACCACTCCATCAGCCGGCCGTCGGAGGCAATTCGCGGCGCACGAAGCCGAGCGTTTGCCACCCGCACTCGAACGACCAACGCGTCGTCGATGCCCAACGCCTTGGCTGCTTCCAAGACGTTGGTGAACAGGTCCCAAATGATCTCCTGATCCATCGACGGGCCCATGCAGAGCTGGGCCTGTTGGCCGTCCGCGGTGATGAAGGCGTTTTCGGGAGACGTGGCGGGTCCGGAGACGAGCTTGCCCGTCTTCGGATCGGCGACGAGCCAGTCGAGATAGAACTCGGCCGATCCCTTCATGACGGGATAGGCTCGCTTGAGATACGCGCGGTCGCCGGTGAAGGCGTAATGCTCCCAGAGGTGCTGGGCGATCCAGGCGCCCGCCGAGAGGTGCAGTCCCCAACCCGGATGCTCGCCCGGCGCGGTAAACCCCCACACGTTCGTGATCGGGTGTACGACCCAACCCCGGGCGTTGTAGTGCACTTTGGCCGTTTTTGCCCCGGGCACGCGTAACGAGTCGATCAGATCGAACAGCGGCCGGAAACACTCCGAGAGGTTCGTCACCTCGACCGGCCAGTAGTTCATCTGCACGTTGATGTCGGTGTGGTAGTCGCAGTTCCACGGGGTCTGGATGCTGTCGGCCCAGATGCCCTGCAAATTGGCGGGCAAGCTGCCGGGCCGAGAACTTGAAATCATCAGATAACGGCCATACTGGAAGAACAACGCCTCCAGATCGGGATCGGACGCCTTTTCCTTGGCGATGCGAAGCAACCGGCGATCGGTGGGAAGCACGCGAGCATCGCTGCCTCCCAAATCGAGCGACACCCGGTGAAAGAGTCTTTGATAGTTGGCCACGTGTGCCCCTCGCAACTCATCGTAGGGCACTGCGGCCGCGGCGGCCAACTGCTCGGCGGTCAGCTTTTCGTGCGGATTGCCGCGATACGCCGGCGGTTGAAGCCGATAGTCGGTCGCAGCGGTCAACAACAGCGTTACCGCGGTGGCCCGCTGAATCCGCAAACTGTTTTTCGCGGTGCGTAGTTCGCCGCCCTCGGCGGCGGCTTTCAGCCGAGTAATATACTTCAGTCCGGCGGCGCCGCCTTTGCCGTCGTTCATTTGTCCGCTCATCACCAGCCCATCGGAACCTTCGGCTGCGGTGACAAAACGCTCCGGCCGCGTCAAGCGTGCGGTGAAACTGATCCGGCCTGGCTTGTCGCACGTGATGCGAACCGCCAATGCCTGGCGCGGGGCGCTCGAAAAGACCTCACGGGTGAACTCGGCATCGCCCAACCGGTACGTCACCTTGGCGATGGCCGTGTCGAGGTCCAACTCGCGCCGGTATTCGCTCGGCTGGCCCTGGGCGTCGAACGTTAGCGTCAGATCGCCGAGCGTTTGGTAGCAGCCGAACGGTGCGCTCGCGCCGCCGCCCTGGTTCGAGCCAACGCCTTTGCAGATGAGTTTCCGGAGGGCCAAGGCGTCGGCTTGCTGGTATTTTCCTTCGAACAGCAGCCGGCGGACTTCCGGCAGCGCAGCCAAGGCCTCGGGGTTGTCGTTATCGTTGGGCGAACCGGACCAGACGCTATCTTCGTTCAATTGCAGCCGCTCGGTGCCGACGCCGCCAAAGACCATGCAACCGAGTCGTCCGTTGCCGATGGGCAGGGCCTCGATCCATTGTTCCGCCGGCTTGGTATACCACAAAAGCAGTTTGTCTTCTGTAGCCGCGGCGATGCCGGCGTTGAAAAGAACTGCAAGCGCCACAAGGTTGATGGTGTTCTTCAACATGATGTATCACGAGGTGGGGTAAGTCTTGTTGTTCGCGCTGGGGGCCGACGCCGACCGCGACCAGACGAAATAGACGCACGCGCCGATAGCCAGCGATCCCAGGCCGCCCAGGATGTAATTTACGCCGGAACAGGCAAAAATGAATACCCAGCCGATCAGGGCGATGAGGCTGGGCAGCGGATGCCAGGCCATGCGGAAGCCGGGCGCCTCGGCCGCCCGTCGACGCATCAGCGCCACCGCCGCAATCTGCGCGATGAACTGGACCAGGATTCGCGTGCTGATCAGCGCGTTGATGACCGCATCCAGGCTGAAGAGACAAGCGACGGCCGATACGGCGCCCAAAACCAGCAACGCGACGTGGGGGAAGTCGCCGCGGGGATGCAGGCGGGCGAAGGCGGAAAAGAAAAATCCGTCCCGGGCGGCGGCGTAAAGAATCCGCGAGTATCCCAGCGCCAAGGCGAACACCGAGGCCACGGCGGTCCAGCAAATCAGCAGGGTCACCAGCACGCCGCCGGCGCGGCCGTAAATCCGCTCCATGAATTCCGAGGCGATGAAACTTGACTTCATGGCCTCCTGCCATGGCACCACGCTGATGATCGACACGTTCATCGCCAGATAGATCACGGCCATGACCACCACCGAGATCAGGATCGAGCGGGGAATGGTGCGCGACGGAGCGCGGACCTCGTCGCCGATATAGCAGACGCTGTAGTAGCCGAGGAAATCGTACATCGCCAACAGCGTGGCCGAGCCCAGCCCCAGCACGAAGCCGCGAGAGAAGGTGAAGGCCCCCGGCGGGAAGGTGAAGACCGCTTCCGCGTGGAAATGCCACAGACCGGAGATCAAGACCACGGCGACGGTGAGAATCATACCGGCCCACAACACCACCATGAGCTTTCCCACGGCTTCGATCTTGCGGTAGAGCAGGAGCACGACGAACAGGCCGACGGCGACCGCCAGCGCCGATACTCCATAGGGCGGCAGCGGCACCAGATAGGTGACATATTGTGCGAAGCCGATGTAACCGGAAGCGATTTCCAAGGGTCCGGAAAGAACGAATTGCCAGATGAACAAGAAAGGCAGCAATCGCCGCAAGGGCGTGCCACTAAAGGCAATCTTCAGGTACTCGAACGTGCCGCCGGAGGACGGAATGGCGGAGGCCAGCTCCGCCCAGACCATGCCATCGCAGATCGCCAACAGCGCGCCCAGGATCCAACCCAGCACGGCTTGCGGTCCGCCCATCGAGGCCACGATCAGCGGGATGGTCAGGAATGGCCCGACGCCCACCATGTTCGACATGTTCATGGCCGTCGCCTGCAACAGGCCGAAGCTGCGATGGAGGTGCTGGGGCGGAGGGGCGGAAGCCATGCCTTGCTCACAAGGTTGTTGCATACGTCTTACCATCGCCTCGTCCCTCTGGGAGTCAGAACCTTCCGCCATTGACTGTGCCGCCGTGGCATTTTCGTCTTCAGCGGCTTACTCTCGAAGAGACATTTCCACCTGTTGAATCGTCAGTACACTCCGATCCTTGCTGCTAAGCTTGATCTGGTGTACCTCGATGCCGGCCAAGGCCGTGGCGGGAACGTTAAAGGTAACCAAGCGAAGTCCATCTTTTACGGTTTCGTGGCAGAAGTCGCACGGCTTGCCGTTCACCGAGGCCGCGGGGGCGGCGGAGGAAGACGCGAGCCCGACCAACAATTGGCAACGCCGGTGCGCGTTCGGCAGGGGGCCGAGTTTCATCGGCAACACGATCTCCTTGCCTGTCGCCGGCAACAGCGGCTGGTAGTCCTCGCCCGGCGCCGTAATGTCGCGATACGTGATCGCCACACTTCTCGGCCCCGTCACCAACGACTCTACGGAAGTCATGGCCTTCAGGGTTTCTAGGTAGACGGGCAGCGTCCATGTTGAGTCCTGGAAATAGTTGAAGAGGTAAACGGCGTCGGCGCCGCCGGAGAGGACCGAGAGGGCGGCCCCCCGGGCCAGTTCGGGCGTTGCGGCGTCGGGCGGCAGGCCGGCAGGCCGGCAAATGATCTCCAGCCCGCCGGCCAGCGTGGCCTTCGAAGCGCCCAACATCTGCCGCCACTGTGCAAGAGGCATATCAAACTCCAGCGTGGCCCAGCGCGGCGTGACCACCAGCAAATCGATCAATCCTTCTTTGGCCCACGTGATGGCGTCCAATCCCAGGCCCAACGCGGTTTCCGGGCGCGAGGGGACGCGGACGCCGAGGCGAATCGGATGGCCTCGCTTGGCCGCTGCGCCATCCACCAATTTGCGAACTTCGCGAATCCAAGCGGTCAGGATCGGAGCCCCTTCGGCCTCCTTGCCAGCGCTAAACAGATAGGGCTCACGCATAAAATCCAGCTCCAGCCCATCGATGTCGTAGCGATCCAGTGTTTCGACGACCAATGCTTGGTAATAATCGCGGACTTCGCGATGGGCATAGTCGAGGCAGTTGGCAAAATAGCCCGGACAGTTCTTCCGGCACAACTGGGGGTTCTTTCGCCAAAAGTTACCATGGAAGGGATGCGTCGGCATGTCGTTCATGTGGCAGTCGTTCATCCGCAAGGTGATCCATGGCGACATGCCATCGTGCCGGCAGCGCTGGATCACTCGGGCCGGATAGTCGATCCCCTGCTGATGGACGATCAGCATGTTGCGGATGAGCCGGCGATAGTTCGCTACGTCCTGTCGCGGGATGGGTGCCAGAAAAGGCTGGTCGTCGGGACCGGCCGGATCGTAACCGTCCCAGTAAGCATCCCAGACCCCGCTGCGATAATTGGTGCGCCGGGCGTTGGTGTTGCAGAAAAACGTGGTTACGCCGGCCTGGGCCATGACGTCGACATAATGGTCGATCGTCTGGCCGGCCTTTTCCGGGACGATGTCGCGGAAGTAGAAAAAGTTGGTCTCATCTTCATTGTGAAACAGGCTCTTGATGGGCGGCGCTGCCACCGCCATGGAACTCAAAGCAAACAGGCTCAAGCAGAGGCCCAAAAGCCAGCCACGTCGGCGTGCTGGGGAGAGCCGAGAAGAACGCCAAATCGCGAAAACCAACCCATGAACCAGTGCATTCCAAAAGCGATTCATGATTCTGTATCCTAAAATGGGGAATGAACTCGGAACCCTTCTCAACTACTCACGCCAACCACTTGCTGCTCATCGCGCGCAAGCCGTGGCCGCGGCGTCTGCCGGCCGGAGGCCCATCTGCACCTGGCGAACGGTCAGTTCCTTTTGATCCGCGCTGACCACCGTGACCACTTGCGCCCCGGTGTCTTTCAACGCCGTCATGGGAACGACGAAGGAAACCCATCGAAGTCCGTCCGCCGTCGTCCATTCCTTGAGGGCCTTGCATGGCTTGCCGTTCACCAAGACCGTGGGGGCGGGGGCGGTCGGCCGGGGCGTCACTCCGATCCGCAGCTCACAACGCCAGCCCTTGTCCGGCATCGGGCCCAGCTTCAACGAGAACGCCATTTCTTTGCCGGTCACCGGCAACAGCGGCCGGTAGTCCTCGCCCGGCGCCGTGACGTCTCGATAGGTGATCGCGACACATCTGGGCTGCTTTAGCAAGCTGTCCAAGGAAGTCATGGCTTTAAGGGTTTTCTGATAAACGGGCAGCGGCCAGCCAGGACATGCATCCTGGAAGTAGTTAAACAGGTAAACGGCGTCCGCGCCTTCGGAGAGAACCGAAACGGCCGCCCCCGTAGCCAGCTCGGGCGTAGCGACGACGGGCGGCTCGCCGGCCGGTCGGCAAAGGATCTCCAGACCGCCGGCCAGGGTCACGCTTGAGGAGCCCAACAACTGCCGCCAATGCCCCAGGGGCATATCGAACTCGAGCGTGGCCCAGCGCGGGGTAACCACCAGGAGATCGATCAATCCTTCTTTGGCCCAAGCGATGGCGTCCAATCCCATACCCAGCGCGGTTTCCGGCCGCGACGGCACGCGGACGCCAAGGCGAATGGGATGTCCCCGCTTGGCCGCTGTTGCATCGACCAGCTTCCGGACCTCGCGAATCCAGCCGGTTAGAATCGGGGCTCCTTCCGCTTCTTTGCCGGCGCTGAACAGATAGGGTTCGCGCATGAAGTCCAGTTCCAATCCATCGATGTCATAGCGATCCAGCGTTTCCACGACCAACGCCCGGTAATAGTCGCGGACCTCCTGGTGTGCATAGTCCAGGCAAAGCGCGTAGGACCCCGGGCAATTCTTCCGGCACAGTTGGAGGTTCTTCTTCCAGAAACTTCCGTGGAACGGATGCTCGGGAGTCTCGGTAAAATGGCGATCATTCATCCGCAGGGTGATCCAGGGCGAAATCGCATCATGTCGGCAACGCTGGATGACCCGGGCCGGATAGTCGATCCCCTGTTGATGGACGGCCAGCATGTTGGCAATGAGGTTGCGGTATCCGTGGACATCATTTCGCGGGATTGTCGCCAGAAACGGCTGATCGTCCCCTCCGGCCGGATCATAGCCATCCCAGAAAGACTCCCATACGCGGCTGCGATAATTGGTTCGCCGCGCATTGGTGTTGCAGAGAAACGTCGTGACGCCGGCCTGCGCCATTACGTCGACATAGTGGTCGATGAGCTCGCCCGCCTTGCCCGCGGGGATCCGATGGAAATAGAAGAGATTGGTGCAGTCTTCGTTGTGGAACAGGCTCTTAACGGGCGGCGCTGCCATGCACGGCGGCACACCGCCGGCCACAAGAACGGCGAGCAATACCCACAATCGCAAGAAGTGCCAAGAGCAGATCATGACGACTCCTCCAAAGAGATAGGGCGGGAGGCGACCTGCGTCGCCCAGGGGCAAGGATCGATCGACAGTCGTAGGTCACGCTAGGGTGTCTCCCCTCTCCCGGCGGGAGAGGGGACCATGTTTTTTCCTCTCTCGGCAGGAGCGGCACCACCACGCTCTCAGTCTTGCTTGTCGGTCTTGCGCCAGGGGAAGAAGCGGACGGTGTAAAACGCGCCCACCACCGCCATGACCGCGCCCCACCAGATGTCGGCGTGCAGGTAGCGCATGGCGATGTTGGCATCCTGCGACGGATCGACCAGGGCGTACAGGCCGGCGCCGAGGATGATCACCCCATAAATCAACAGGGTTCCGCCGACGAAAAACCAAATCGGGACTTGATGTTCGGTTTCCATGAGTTCCACCCTACCAGAAAATAACGTTGATCGCCACCAAGGCCGCAAACACCAGCGCGGCCCAAAGCATCGGCCGTTGATACCACGGACACGGTCCTTCGTCGGGCCGCGGAGTGAGCCCCATCACCAGGTTCTTCAACTCCGCGTCGGACTTGGGCGTCGTAAACAAACTCACCAGCACGGCTACCGCCACGGACACCAGGAACGTCCAGATCCCGCTGTACATGTTGACCGCCATCGGCTTGGCCTTCTCGGAACGGGCGATGTATTTCGCATGGGCAGGGTTGAATTGGGACGGATTGAAATGCTGGCACACCTCCGTCGCCTTGACTTGCACTCCCGGCTTCAACAGCACCGCCAGCCCGTCCTCGCCGAACTTGACCGGCTCCTGGGTGCCGGCCAGCGTCACCTCCGGAGCGAGCACCCGCACCGGAATCAACGTGTCCCCCTTGCCCTTGATTATCGCGGGCAGGGATACGTCGTGATCTTTGATCACCAGGTGGTCAATGGTCATGGGATCCTTCCCGTCGCTCAACACGATCGGCACATTGGTCGTTTCGATGGCACCGCTTTGCACGACCACGCGGGCGAACTTTTCGGCCCCGCCGGCGGTCTGTTTCTCGATGTTAACCACGGTTTTTGGTCCGAGCACGATCTGCGGCTGCGGCCGGTATCCGTCGGGGAACGTATGGACATAGCTCCACATGCCGATCGAGAGCAGGATGCCGATCAGGAAGGCCCAAAAGCCGGCGGCCGGCGTGCAGCGTTTCCAGAGCATGCCGAGGAGCACCACGGCGAACAGGGGCACGATGAAGAAGAAGATCAACACCTGGAGGTATTCGAGGATGTTCGAGAACAGGAACAGCGCATAAGCCGTGCCGATCGAGATTAGCACGCCCAGCAGCGAGGCCCAACGACCCATGGTCAGATAGTGATGGTCGCTGGCGCCGCGACGGATCAGCGGCCGGTACACGTCGTAGGTCCAGACGGTGGCGAAGGCGCTGACGTTTCCGGCCATGCCCGACATGAACCCGGCGATCATGGCCGTGATTCCCAGGCCGAGCAACCCCGGACTGAGATACTTGCCCATCAACAGCGGCAAGACGTCGTTGAACGTGCGGTGCGTGATATTGGCCCGCACGTCGTTCTCGGCCACCAGCACCATGGGCGAGCCGTCCGAGTTCATCAGCACAGCCAAGCCCAAGAGTCCGGGAATGGTGACGATCACCGGCACGCACATCTTGAGCACGGCGCCGATGATCGTGCCGTTTTGCGCGGCGCGCAGGTCCTTGGCCACGATCACCCGCTGCACCTGGAGAAAATCGGTGCACCAGTAGGCGAACCCCACGGCGAAGCCCAGGCCGAACACCATGCCGAACCAATCGATGCCCATGGGATTGTCGAAGCTGCCCAGGTTGCGCCATAGGCTGGTAAAATCGGTGCCGGGCACCGTCGGATGAATTACTTTCACGTTCTCCTGGATTTTCGCCATCATGTTGGTCCAGCCGCCGGCGTTGATCAGCCCGAGGATCGGGATCAGCAGCGAACCGAACCAAATGAGGAAGAACTGCAACACCTCGTTGAAGACCGCCGAGACCAAC
>Ga0181529_10003430_pt1 | contig 18059 bp, 15 predicted proteins | sample PEATcosm2014_Bin_36_FD_119763 | JGI IMG/M metagenome (GOLD analysis project Ga0181529, IMG submission 119763) | Peatland microbial communities from MTU Mesocosm Facility, Houghton, MI, USA - PEATcosm2014_Bin10_30_metaG | ecosystem: Environmental > Terrestrial > Soil > Wetlands > Peat | place... | reverse complement strand
GAGGTCGATTTCCTGCCGCCTTATCTGGCGGCCATTCAGAGCTTCACCAGCCTGGATGCGCTGAAAAAATCCGGCATGAAATTCTGCATCGACTCCATGTACGGTGCCGGACTCAACTACATCTCAGAGATCTTTACCCGCCTCGGCGTGGCGCACGTGCAGATTCGCGGCGAGGTCAATCCGCTCTTTCCCGGCATCAATCCCGAGCCCATCGAGCCGCACATTCGCGCCCTCGGCGAAGCAGTGGTGGCCAACGGCTGTCAGGCGGGCTTTGCCACCGACGGCGACGCCGACCGCATCGGCGCCACCGACGAGCACGGCAACTTTGTCGATCCTCACAAGATTTATTGCGTGCTGCTGAGCTGGGTGCTCAAGCGCCACAATGACTGGCCGGGAGCCGTCACCCGCGCCTTCAACACCACCAAGATGCTGGACCGTATCTGCCACAAGCATGGCCGCGTGCTGATCGAGCACGGCATCGGCTTCAAGTATGTTTGCGACTACATGCTGGAGCGCGAGATTGTCATGGGCGGCGAGGAGTCGGGTGGCATCGGCTTTCAGCGCCACCTGCCGGAGCGCGACGGCCTGCTCAACTCGCTGCTGCTGGCCGAGGTGATGGCCGAGGAGGGCAAGACGCTGGGCCAGCTTGTCGCCGATCTCCAGGCAGAGTACGGCGAGCATCAGTATGGCCGCATCGACCTGCACCTCACCGATGAGGTGAAGAACCGTGCCATTGCCCGCGCCCTGGCGCTCAAGCCCGGCGACCCGGTCTTTGCCGGTATGCCGATCTACTGCCAGGAGACGCTGGACGGCGTGAAGTTCTACCTCGACAATCCCGAAGCCGCCACCAAGCCCAAGGCCGCCGAGACCTGGTTGCTGCTGCGCGCCAGCGGCACCGAACCGCTGCTGCGCATCTACACCGAATCCTGCTCTAGGGAGTCGGTGGCCAAGCTGCTGGAGTCGGCACGCGCCTTTGCCATGGGTGCCTGAAGGGGGCTGGCTTTATTTGAAGGGTACGGGCTTCAGCCCGTACATGAAGAACCGCAAAACAACCCGGGCTTTAGCCCCAGAGGGAATTTAGTCCCCCACCCCGCCCGCCGACCCGCTACTTTTTTTGCAGATAATTACCCGCAATGCGCGCACAATCAATCCATGAACTCATCGCTCACATACAATCCTCTCACCCCCTGCGCAAAGCGCCTTCGCCTGGACGGCCGGTCCCCGCACCGCCTGTTCCCTTGCACTCCCCTCCCCCCCCTTTAGCTGTGAAACTGTGACGGATTTACCGGGTTTCTTCGGTTGGGCGGCTGCCTGTTATCCTTGTACAGGTGATTCCACGCGCACATCTCAAGAGTTCTGCGGTCGCGGCTCTGCTGCTGGCCGCGTGTCTCTCCGCCTGTCACAACGAAGAGCAGGCCGTCGTCGTCGTCGCCCAGAACGCGGTCAACGCCGAGCAAAAGGCTCAAGCTGCTGCCCAGGCCGCCGCCAGCGACCGCGACCAGCAGCGCGCCGCTTTTGCCTTGATTCCGCTGCCCACCAAAAGTATGTATGTGGACGTGCGCGAACCCGCCGCCTGGGCTAATCCTTTTCTCTCCGTTGGCGCGGAAAGCCTCAACCTGCGCATCACCCTCGCCGACGCCAATCCCAGCACCGTCGGCCAGGGAACCATGCTGCGCCCCGCCGCCGCCCGCCGACAGGAGATTCCCCTGCGCCCCGCCGATCTGCCCCAGGCCCTCATCGCGCTGCCCGTCGGCGCATGGCGCTATGGCCGCGTCATCGCCGTCGCCGAGTCGCCTCTGGCCGCGCCTAAGGATCGTCCCCAGCTTCGCCGCAACCTCGAAGCCGCCATCCGCCAGCTCAACGACCTCGGCATCGTCGTCGAAGAGTGGCCCGCGCGCTAGGCTGACAGACTACCGCCTAGAATGTTTTACTGTTGTGGGAGAAATTTGATGAAAAATCTTGCTATCAAGAATCCAAGCCGCCGCAACTTCCTGCGCACCGCGCCCGTCGTTGCCGCCGCCAGCCTCACCCTTGCCGATGCCCAGCTCTTTGCCGCGCCAGCCGCCGCCCAAAACACCGCCCCCGCTGTGCCCGCCGCCTTCCAGCTCTTCAGCGCCCAGCGCATTCAGGACGGCATCAAGGCCTTGCAAACCAAACCCGGCAACGACAACCTCTTCGGCTCCAAGGAGTTTACCGTTGTCCTCACCACCGAGACGGCCAAGAGTGCCCCGGAGTTTGAGTTGCACGAAAACCGCGACCACGTGCTGCTGATCCTTGAAGGCGCTACGGTCTACGAGGTCGGCGGTACGCCGAAGAACGCGCGCAACACCAAGCCCGGTGAGTGGCTGGCCCCCGCCGCCGAGGGAGCTGCCACCCTGCACCTCAAGAAAGGCGATATGCTCGTCATCCCGCGCGGCACCCTGCATAAGCGCAGCACCGCCGAGAGCGTCACCTTCTTCCTCATCTCGCCTATGGGAGCTGCCAAAGCCTAGGGGGCGATCTGGCTTCAAACGCTCGCGTGATTCACGACAGAGTTCCGCTAGAAATTCACCGTGATCTTCGCCGTCAGCGCGCGCGGAGTTACATAGTGCGTGCCGCTGAAGGTGGAGAGGAAGTTATACAGCGCATACTTGTTGGTCACATTGATCGCCGTAATGTCGAGATTCGTCTTATAGCGTTTGGCGTGGAAGAGATTGTCCTGTCCGAGTGATGCGTCGAAGAGATTGCGCGGCGCAATGCGCGGAGGATTCCTGTCGTTGTCGCCCGTGCCCGGAGCGGGAATGCTCACCAGCTTCGAGCTATACTGCGACACAAGGCAGGTTGCCGGCAGAGGATTGCCGGGGGTTGCCTTGACGCCGTTGCAGCTAAGTCCCGCCTGAAACTCTTCGTCGGCGGTCAGGCCGCTCAGAATCACAGTTGGTGGGCCGCTCGTACTGGATGTTGCGGCGCAGGCGCTGTTGGCGTCGTTTGCCAACGGGTTATAGCAAGGCACGGAGCCGGCCACCATGCCTGAGTCATAGCGCCAGTTGAATCCACCCCACAAGCCATTCAGTATCTTGCCGCGCGAGTAAGTATATTGCAGGTGAGTTGTCTGGTTGAACTTCTCATCGTGATCGATGCGGAAGGGAAGGCCGGTTTGTCCCACGGTTGCTCCGGCTCCCGCCACCTGCGGCGGATAGAAGCGCGCCGCCACCGACGAGGCAACCAGATAGGCGCTGAATCCGTGAACCTTGGGAATATCCGCGCGCAGGGCATAGCCGGGTATCTTCGAGTTATGCCAGTCGATGGGGAAAGTGATCGGCGTGTTACCCAGCACGCTGAAGTCGAAGGCGTTGTGCGTGTACTTCCAGATATACTCGCCGCTCACCACAACCTTTTTGCCAAAGGCCTGCTGCAAGCCGGCGTGAAATTCGTTGCGAAAACCGGGCCGCATGATTCCTGAGACGCCCGCGCTGCAATTCAGCAGAGGCGCCAGCACCGCATTCGCGCAGCCGGTGCTGGAGAGCACCAAATTCTCGTTGAAGGGCGTCTCCAGTGTGCGCGCATAAGAGGCACGCAGCACCATCGTCGTGGGCTTGATGTTATATGCAATGCCCACGCGCGGCTGCGTCTGGTTGGCCTTGGTCAGGCCGTTATACACATCTTCGCGCAGCCCTAAATTAAATTGCCAGTTACCGGCCTTGATCTGGTCCTCTACAAAGAGTGCCATCTCCTTTACGTCCGTGCGGCCCGCATAACTGTAATAACTTCCGCCGCGGGTAAGATCGAAGGGAGTTAGTACCGGAAGATAACTCAAATTCTTGCCAAACGGACATTGCGATGGGCTGGAGTAACCGGCCACTGGATTTCCGCTCGCGTCCACGCAGGGCGCGCTGAATAGGTAACTCGGGTCCACCACGCCCAGGCTGTCATTCTCTCTCAAAAAAGTCTGTCCATACTGCGCGCCGATCTTAATGGTATGATTTTTTTTGACGTAAGAAAGATCGGAGTGGACCGCCGCATTGGTCAGTGTGCGATGCTGCGCGATCGACGAGGTTTGCAGGTTAGCTGGTCCCAGGTCGGCCAAGGCATCGCCGCTGGGATAGTAATTATAGTCATCCCTGCGCACAAATGCACCCAGGTTGAATACCGCATAAGTCCCGATAACTCGCGTGTAAGTCGGCGATATGTTAAAGGTCTCAATCTTGGAGCGCTGATCGGCATTGCCTACATGATGAAATGCCGGGTTGGCGCTTGTACCATTATTCGGCCCCGTTGTTTCCACATTCTGCACGTCCAAGCTGTCGTAGGAGTTAGGCGTCTGAAACCAAGAGCGGCTGTAATTCAAATCCAAATGAATCGAATCCACCGTGGTGAAGTTATAGTCCGCGCGATCAAAGATATTCTGCTCGTTGCCTTTGTCGTGGAAGACCGCAAACTCTGGCGGGTCGAGAAAGCGACCACTGTTCATCCCGTCGGCCTCGATAAAATTCCCCCACTTGCTGCCGCCATAAGCCAGGTCAAAGCCGCCCGCGGCCGATCCAAAACTACCGTAGGAGCTGGTAACACTGCCGGTGGGCGTGGTCACGCCCTGGCCGCTGCGCGTGGTGGCCACGATCACCAAGCTGGTTTTGCCGCCATACTCGGCGGGCGGCGCGCCGCTGATCACTTCGATGGATTGAATCGAGTTGGCGGGAATCTGGTTGGAGAAGACCTTGCTTTGCTGGTCTGTGATGGATTGGCCGTCCACGGAAAACGAATTCGATGCGTGGTCGCCGAGGCCATGAAAAAGGCCGTTAGAGTCGGCTGCCACGCCGGGGGTGGAGAGCGTGACCAGCGAACTGAGGCCGGAAGACTCGCTCTCCAGCGGCACCTTGGTAAACAATTCGCGATCCACATCGGTGTGAAAGGTGGAATCGGTCTCCACCAGCTCGCCGCTGGCCTCCACGGTCACCGTCGAGTCGGCCTCGGCAATTTGCAGAGTGAGATTGAGGTTAACTCCCACCACGGAACGTATTTCAAAATTCTGGCTCATGGCGGCAAAGCCGTCGGCGGTGACGCTGACGCGATAAGGATTAAAAGGAATATTCGCAAAGACGAACTGGCCTGTGGCGTCAGTGATTGCGCTGCGGCTCAAACCGCTGACCTGGTTGGTCAGATGAACTATCGCGCCGGGTATCACCGCGCCGGCGGCGTCCGTGACCGTGCCGCGCACCGCGCCGGAGTTACTACCCACGGCCAGTGCGTACTGCGCGGCAAAAATCAAGATCAGTACGGCTAGATAGTTATGAATAGCGCCGCGATTGAACGGCATGGAGTGCCTCCTGGTTGCTTTGTATCTGTGGAGATCAGGCCGTGGCGCAAACTGCCGCGGCATCCTGTGTGCGAGAGGCCATCGCTTTGATTCTCATCTCAAAATGCCGGTGCCGCGCCCGCAACTGGCGCAGTGGGAAATCCGCATCAATCTGATTGGAAGATCGGAACAAGGCCCCTAACAGCCGGCAGGCGGAGGGCGCGTAAAGAGTTTGGGATTCCAATGGCGAACCACCGCGTGCGCCTCGGCAGCCGGCGCGGGCTCGCCGAAGCAGACCAGCACAACCGCAGCCGCCAGCACCGCAACCGGTGCCGCCGACTGCATGGCGATGCACAGCGGGCAATGGTCGGCGTCGCTCTCCACGGGATGTATATGCGCCACTTGAACCACAACCAGCAGCGCCAGCAGGAGCAGACACAGCAGCGCCGCTGTTCCAAAAGCTCTCGGCTCCCGGCGGCGATTCCCGCGAAAATCTGCCTGCAACCCTGTCAATCAGCCATCCTCTACTTCTTTAGGATACACAGTATTGGACGCGCCAGCGGCAGGCATGGTTTCTGCTTTTTCCCTTGGATGCCCGCCAGAGAGCGCCTGCGCCGTCTAAACTGGTGATCAATGTTCCGCTCCCGCGCAATGCGATTTCTGAGGCGTTTGGCCCCGGCGCTCCTGCTGGCGACGGCCTCTGCGGCCATTGCGCAGACGCCTCCCGTCCGCTCCGGCGCGCCCGTCAACCATCGCCTCATCCTCAAGGATGGCAGCTATCAACTGGTGCGCAAGTATGAGATTGCCGGCGACCGCGTGCGCTATCTCTCCGCCGAGCGTGGCGGCGATTGGGAGGAGTTGCCCGCGGAACTGGTGGACTGGGAGGCGACGCGCAAGTGGGAGCCGGGCCAGAGCAGCGCCGCCACCCCGCCCGCCGCGCCAGAGGCTGAAGACGAAGCCGTCGATGAGCAGGCCGCCCAGCCCGAGGTTGCCAAAGGCCTTGCGTTGCCCGACCGTGACGGCGTTTTTGCGCTGGACACCGTTCAGGGCAAACCCGTGCTTGTCGAGCTGGCTTCCGCCACTCTGTCCGTGAATGGCAAGCGCCTTATGGGCCTGAGCGCGCTGAATCCGCTCTCTGGCACCAAGGCCGTCCTGGAACTGGACGGCGCTCACGCTCGGCTACATCTGCACGTGGGCGATCTCGTCCTCTATCTGGCGCTCGACGCCACAGACGATGCCGCCGACGCCGACGAGCCTGCCTCCTCCGCTCCGCCGGCCAACTCCGGCGACGCGCAAGCCGCACGCCGCAAGCAGGTCGCCACGGGCTTTGCCCTCGTCCGCGCCGACGTGCGGAATGAGAAGCGCATCCTCGGAGCCATGCACCTCAGTCTCACCGGCAAGGCCACCCAGAACGAGAACGTGATTCCCGCACGCGTCCAGCCGCTCGCCGGCACTCACTGGCTCAAAATCACCCCCATCCAGCCGCTCGCCGCCGGAGAGTACGCGCTCGTGGAGATACTCTCCGCCAAGCAGATCGGCGAGTCCGTCTGGGAATTCCGTGTGGACCCGCAGTCGGGGGACAACTGATAATGGTATTCACTATGGAAAAATAGGATGCGGAAAACCGCTCAGTCTGCGGAGTCCGCAGGGTTTGGTTGTTCCAAACACAAGGACGACAAAAAGTATGGATGGCGTTCCACCCTAGCGGCGAAGACCTGTCGCCGGCCCCCCGGTTTTTCGCCGCAACGCGAAGGGACGGAACATATTTCCCCCATATCTTCGTTGCTCGTCGCTCCAGTCACCAGTTACGGCGCGCGCCTCGCGCCTCGAACTGAGGAAAATTGGCTCCCGTCGCCACCGTCCGAGGTAGTGTTAACAGGCCCTAGTATTCTTCATGTATGGGTTAAAGCCCGTACCCTTCAAGCTGTCCCACAACCGAATAGTCCGCGAGAAAGCAAAGTGCGATATGCTGGTAGTGCGCGCCCGTAGCTCAGCTGGATAGAGCGAACGCCTCCGGAGCGTTAGGTCGGGAGTTCGAATCTCTCCGGGCGCACCAGTTTTTCTCCGTATTTTGCGCCAATCTTCCCTCTGATCCGCTATCATCATTTTTGAATTCCCGCGTCCTGAGCGGAAAGAAGGTATATGGCCAACTGGGACATCTCCTATAACTGGATGATGAACAACGAGGATGCCGCGCGCGCCTGCCAGCAGGTTCCGGATGCCTGCCCCGGCGGCGTTGCCGGACCCTGCTTTGCCATCAGCGGCATTAACTCCGGCGCGTGGCCGGACGAGTTTGCGGCCATTGAAGCGCTTCCGCAGATCCAACGCCCGCCGCTCGTACAGCAGTTTTACGAGAACCATTTCTGGAACAAATGGTACGCGCAGATGGTCTCCGACGAGCTATGCAAGCGGGTCTTCGATTTTGCGGTCAACGGCGGCAGCGGGTCGTCGGTGCGCTGTCTGCAGCAGGCCGTGAACAGTGTGGCCGGAGCCAGCGGGGCGCAGCTTGTGGACGATGGCGAATGGGGTCCGATCACGGTGGATGCGGCCAATTCGGCTGATACAGCGGCGCTGGTTGAGGCCTTTCAGGAGCAGCGCGTCGCCTACTATCAGGCCATCGCCGCCGCCGATCCCGCCAAGGCGCGTTATCTAGCCGCCTGGATCGCACGCGCCCGGATGTAGCCCTCGGGCAGGTAAACTGGAGTGAGGGCCGCGCTCCCTCTCACCCGCGGCCGGGATAAGGTACAAATGCATCTCACTCATTTCTTTACGGCTTTTTCCGCACGCCAAGTTCTTTGGACGCTGACCTTTGCCTCGCAACTGGTTCTTCTGACGGTTCTTTTGGGCCGCGATCGCGTACGGCGCTATCCGTGGTTCACCGCCGGCATCACGCTGTATGCCTTGCAACTGATGGCCGAGGTTCTGCTTTCAGGCCGTATGGCGATGCTGCCTTTGCAGGAGATATTTCTCGGATTGGGGGTTGTCTCTGTGCTGGTCTCCTTGGCGGTGATCGTCGAGGTGGCTTGGAACGCCTTCGCCGCTGCGCCGCGTTCCCTCTGGATTGCCAATACTGCGGGGCTTCTGGCGGTGGCTGGAGGCATTTTGGCCGCGTGGGGACCGTGGCCGGTGTGGAAACAGTTGGCCTTGGAGACGCTGCTCGGCAAGCTGCGCCTGACGCAAGTGATCGCACAGAAGGGCGATACGCTGGTTTCCCTGCTGACGGTGGGAGTGGGGCTGCTGGTGGTGATCTTTGGCCGCCAGTTCAAGGCCGGCTGGCGCAGCCACACGCAGATGATCGCAATCGGGCTTTCAACGGTGGCCCTCGCAGGACTGGCGGTGCAAGGCACGGTGCAGCACATCCTCCGTTCGGCGCATCCCGCGACCCGGCAGGAGTATGAACGGATTCTCAGCCTGTTGGCCAATCTGATGAACGGGCACAAGGTGGTTTACATTGCCGCGATCGTCTGGTGGATCATCTGGCTATGGATGGACGAGCCGGGTGCGGCGACTCAGCCGACCACCGAGTAAGCGCGGAATTTTTCGTGATATAACGTGATTGTCCGCGCGAGCATGGGTTAAGCCGCGCGGAAGACTGCGCAGGAGGTTCGCTTGCCTATGCTTGAAGTGCATATGCCGCATAAGTCCATCCGCGAGTACTCAGAGTTTCTGGTTCATCTCTTCACGATCACCGTGGGTCTGCTGATCGCTACCCAGATCGAGAGCTGCGTGGAGTGGCGCCATCACGTTCATCTGGCTGCGGAGGCGCGGACGGAGATGCGGACGGAGATTGAACACAATCTAAAAGGCTTGAAGAACGCACAGCCGGGGCTGAAGGCATGGCGTGAGGCGATCGAAGCAGATCTCAAGGCGATGCAGCGCATCCAGGATCATCCCGACGACCCGAAAGCGCAGCATGCCTCTCTGACTGTAAGCTACAGCTCAATCACCCTGAGCGATACGGCGTGGAGAACCGCGCAGTCGACCGGCGCGCTGGCTTATATGCCTTACGAGGAAGCCGAGCAGTATTCGAACATCTATCAGGCGCAATCCGCGCTTTTAGCGTTCGAGGATAAACCGGCTGAAGATGTGGCCGGAATTCTCGGCCTGATCGCCAAATACAGTATCCATTCGAGCCAATCCAGCAAGATCACCCGAGATCAGGCCAGTGCCCTGGCGGAGAGGTTTGGCCAGATGCAGTTGCATTTGCTGACCGGGGGCGTGCTGCTGCAACGAGAGATTGAGGCTAGCGAGGCATTCCTACTGAATCGCAAGGCCCGCTCGACCATAGAAGAGAATCTGCACTGAAGTACAGGGCTTTCATCCATTTGCTAAATATGGCAGCTTGCCTGACCGCGCTTTTCCAGGTAGCGCTGGTGGTACTCCTCGGCGCGCCAAAAGCTCTGCGCCGGCTCGACTTTGGTGACAATGCGCTTCGGTTTGAAGCGACCTTCGGCGGTGAGCTGCTCGATCTTGGAGAGGGCCTGCTCCTCCTGCTCGGGCGAGTGAAAGAAGATCGCCGAGCGGTACTGTGTGCCCCAGTCCGGCCCCTGGCGGTTGAGCGTGGTCGGGTCATGCAGGGCGAAGAAGGCATCGAGAAGCTGCTCGAAGCCGACGTGCGCAGGATCGAATTCCACCTCTACGACTTCGGCGTGTCCGGTCTGGTCGGTGCAAACATCCTGGTAGCTGGGCCGCTCCAGCGAGCCGCCCTCATAGCCCACGGCCGTCGCCGTCACGCCGGGGATGGCCGCAAAAGCCGCCTCGACTCCCCAAAAACATCCTGCTCCAAAGGTTGCTTTTTCCAGACTCATGATAGATGTGATGCGCCTCATGTGGATTCGGTTGTCAGATTGTAGATAAGGCCGTGGATATCTTTGATATAGCAGCGAGGAAACTCCGGCTCGTCCTTAACGACTACGCAGCCGTTTTCCACCAGCCGGCGCACGGCTTCCTGCACGTTATCGACGGAGACTTCTAATACAGGACCCAGTGCCGGACCCCGCTCGATAAAGAGATTGATGCGCGGACCATGCAGACTGACCATTTCCGGATCATCGCCGGTAATTTTGAATCCGAGTTGCTCAACGTAGAAGGTCGCCGCGGCCTGCGGGTCTTCCGCTTGAATGAGAATGTCCGTGCCAAAGGTGTTTGCCATGCGTGCATCCCGGTGCGAAACAGTCCACCTTGCGCCATCATTTGGATGCGCCGAGACTCGCCGCATCCCGAAGAGACGGGGCCGGTTTTCCCCCAATTTCTTCGTTGCTCGTCGCTCCAGTAACCAGTTACGACGCGCTCCTCGCGCCCCGAACTGAGGAAAATTGGCTCCCATCGCCACCGTCCACGGCGCGGCGAACCAGCGCTGCCATTTCTGAGGGAAGCGCGATGCTCAGTTTTTCGATGGTAGGCATCGGGTTCACCTCAGTAGTAATAAATACTTCCATTTTCTCCCTACTCTCGCACGGCAATCCCCAGCGCCTTCATCTTGCGATAGAGGTGGCTGCGCTCCAGGCCCAGCAGCTCGGCGGCGCGGCTCATGTTGTTGCGGGATTCATCGATTTTTTTCAGGATGAACTCGCGTTCGTAGGCGTCGCGCGCCTGTTGCAGCGTGGAAAACTCCTCGGTCGAGCGCGTACCGGCTTTGTGGGTCAGCGGCGGCAGATGCTTGCGTTCAATGCGCAGGGTGCGGGGATTAAGAATCATCACACGCTCAATCACGTTCTTCAGCTCGCGTACGTTTCCCGGCCAGTGGTATGCGGCCAGCGTCTCCAGCGCATCTTCGGCGATTTCCATGCGCGGGCGCCCGTACTGGCGGCCAAACTCTGCCAGAAACTCGCGCGCCAGCAGAGGGATGTCCTGCTTGCGCTCACGCAGCGGCGGCACAAAAAACGGCACCACGTTCAAGCGGTAAAAGAGGTCTTCGCGGAAGTTGCCCTTGGCGATCTCCTCTTCCAGATCCTTGTTCGTGGAGGCGATCAAACGCACGTCCACGCGAATCGGCTGCGTGCCGCCCACCGGCGTAAACTGCTGGTCGTCGAGCGCGCTGAGCACCTTGGATTGCGTCTTGAGGCTCATGTCGCCGACCTCGTCAAGAAAGAGCGTTCCGCCGTCGGCGCGTTCCAGCGTGCCGCGCTGCTCGGGCAATCCTCCGGGCTGCGCGCCGTGGCGATAGCCGAAGAGCTCGGCCTCGATGTGCGCCTCAGGGATGGCGGCGCAGTTCAGCTCGACAAAAATCTGATCCCTGCGCAGGCTCTCGGCGTGGATGGCTCTCGCAATCAGCTCCTTGCCGGTGCCCGATTCGCCGTAGATGAGAACGCGGCCGTTGGTGGGCGCCATCAGGCGAATCTGCTGGCACAGGGCTTTGACGGGTACGCTTTCTCCGGTCAGCACCGAGCCAACGCTAAACTGCCGCTTGAACTCCAGATTCTCCGCGCGCAGCCGCCGCGCCTCCACCGCGTTTTTGAGCACGATGAGGGTGCGGTCCAGCGAGAGCGGCTTCTCCAGAAAGTCGTAGGCACCCAGCTTGGTGGCCTTCACGGCAGTCTCGATGGTGCCGTGACCGCTGATGATGACCACCTCCGGGCGCGTATCGGCGGGCAGGCCGTGTATGTCGCCCAGTACGTCGAGTCCGTCGCGGTCGGGCAGCCAGATGTCCAGCAGCACCACGTCGTAAGGCGCGTCGTTGATCAGCACCAGAGCCTCGGTCGCATTGGCCGCCGTGGCCACGCCGTAGCCCTCCTCGCGCAAAATCTCTTCCAGAGAGTTGCGAATCTCGGCCTCGTCGTCCACCACCAGAATGTGATTCATCAGTGCGATTCTCTCACAGGTACCTGCGGTTCGGCAGCCGCTATATATCGGTTCGCATGGGGTTCTTGCTATCCAAATGGCCGCATTGTGCCGAATGGCACACGAGAGCCGATCTGTGTAAGATCCTTCAGGCGGGGCGCGCCTCATCAGGAATGGATGGTGAAGGCGTAGGCGTAAGGGTTGGGCGGGTTGGCGGGGAGGGTGAGATGCAGTCCGCTGCCATCCTGGTCGAAGGCGATCAGCCCCGCGCCGAGCAACTCCACGCGCCGAACTGGCTGCGGTAAGGCACCGGATCCCCTGGCGAGAGTCTTAATGTGCAGCTTGCCGTCCTTTGGCCAGACGAAGGCGAATGCGTAAAGGGTATCGCCTTTGGTGACGAAGCGAATGTCTTCGGCGGTATAGGGGCGCTGTTTCGTTTCATTGAAGGTCCCAGCGGCGGCAGCATCGGGCGGTCCTTCGCCAAAGACGCTGAATGGGCGGGTGCCGTAGATCGCGCTGCCATGCACCTGCATCCACGAGGCAAGCCCGGTTAGGAATGCGTGCTCATCCTCATCGAGGGTGCCATCGCCGCGAAGGGGAATACTGAGCAGCAGATTCCCGTTGCGGCTGACGATGTCGATGAGCGAGTGAATGACGAAGGTGGGGGTCTTGTACGTGTGGGAATCGAGCAGCGAGCGCTCGTAATACCAGTTGCCGATGCAGGTATCAGTCTGCCAGGGTTGGGCGAGGATTCCGTTGGACTTGCCGCGTTCGATATCCAGGGTGACGGAGCCGACATGTTCGGGCTTGATGTCCTTTGCGGTGACGACCACATCCACCTTGCCGTGTTTGCGCACGCTGGAGTTGTAGTAGTGGGTGACGATGTCAATGCCAAACTGGCCGAGCGGCAGTTCGCTATCGTCGAAGTAGAGCAGGTCGGCGTCATAGGTATCGACGAGGTCCTGGCAGCGCAGGAACCAGTTCTCGGCGAAGGCGGCATTCATGGTTGGAACGCCTTCGTTCCAAGGGCGGTCATGGGCTTCATGCCATTGGTTGGCCGCGGCTACGGTGGTAAAGCCATCCGGCATCACGATATTGCGCCCGGTGTATAGCTTCTGCGGATCGAGTCCCTCCCACCACTTGCCTTTACCGTCTGCCTTGGTGAGGTGATAGGCGTCGTAACGGACGCCTTGCATGGATCCTTCGGGATCGTAGTCGTACGCGACCTGAAGCCAGTGCCAGGCATGTGCGCCGTGGTTGGAGACGCCGAAACGCAATCCCCGCTTGCGCGCCTCCTTGGCCCAAACCGCCATGATGTCGCGTTTTGGGCCGACCCGAACCGAGTTCCACTCATGAAAGCGCGAGTTGTAGATGTCGAAGTTGTCATGGTGCTGTGCCAGTGCGACAAAATACTTTGCCCCGGCAGAAACGAACAGGTCCATCAGATGTTCCGGCTGCCAGCGTTCGGCCCTCCAAGTGCCGTTCAGCTCGACGGCCCCGAACTTCGAGGGGTGTCCATAGTTGGCGACGTGGAAGTTGTTCTGTCTGGAACCCTGGAGATACAAGTTCCGCGTGTACCAGTCGCCTTGCTCTGGCATCGACTCCGGACCCCAGCAGGACCAGATGCCGAATTTAGCGTCGCGGAACCACTCGGGAGTCTGGTATCCGGCGGTGAGCGAGTCCCATGTGGGCCGGAATGGACCGGGAGCAATGTGATGCGGATTGGCTCCCTGGGACAAGAGCGCTCTGGGAATTGCGGCTACCGGTGCGGCGGCTGCGATTGATCTGAGGAAGCTTCGGCGAGTGAGTCGCGGCATCGGCATATTGGGAAAATTATACCTTTCGATTGTCCTGGTTGAATCCATTCGGTCTATCCTGAGGCTTCATCCCGCACGTCTCTTTTGGCTGTCTCCCCCAGCGATTCCAACTGCTCCTCCGGCTGCGTCAGCGACTCAATAACGGGCAGTCGCAGCAGGAAGCGCGCGCCCTTGGGCATGTTGGCTTCGGCGCTGAGCGAGCCGCCATGCTCCTGGACGATCTTGGCCGCGATGGAAAGCCCCAGACCGGTGCCGCGATGCTTGGTTGAATAGAAGGGCAAAAACAGACGCTCGCGAATCTCATCGGTGAGGCCGTGGCCGGTGTCGGAGACTTCGACCTCGACCGCCAAGCCGTCTTCGCTGAGCGAGCTTTGTATGCCCAGCACGCGCAGCAGGCTGCCTTGCATGGCCTCGGCGGCGTTGTCGATCAGGTTGGCCAGGGCGCGGCGAATAGCCTCCGGGTCGGCCAGCACCGGCGGCAATCCCGGCGTCAGCTTGCACTCGACGGTGATGCCCTCCAGCCGTCCGGCAAAGAGCGCCAGCGCTTGCTCGGCCACCTGATTGACATCGCAGGCGCGCGGCTGCGGAGCGGGGAACTCAGCCAGCGCGGAGAACTGGTCCACCAGCGTGCGTAGCGTTCCCACGCAGTTCAGGATCACCTCGCTGCATTTGCGGATCACGGCGGGCGAATCCGGCTGGCCGCGGTCCAGATGGCGGCTGATGCGTTCGGCGGAGAGCGCGATGGGAGTCAGCGGATTCTTGATCTCGTGAGCCACCCGCTGCGCCACCTCCTTCCACGCCAACTGCCGCTGCGCCCGCAGCAACTCGGTGGTATCCTCCACCACCAGCACAATACCCGGCCTGCCCTGAGTCAACTCAAAGCGCGCGCTGGTAATGGCCAGATGAAGAATGCGGCCGCCCACGTGGAACTCGATCTCGGTGAAGGCTGCGCCCATGCGGTGGCCGCGGCGAATCACGCCGGCTATGTCATCGGAGCACTCGGCGGGGAATAGCATTTCAATCTTCTCGCCGCCCAGGCCATAGTCCACGCGTCGGCCCAGTAGCGCGGCAAAGGCGCGATTGGACTGCAAAATAATCCCCTTGCCGTCCAGCGTCACCACGCCGGAGGGAATCGTCTCGACGATGGTCTCCAACTCGCGACGGCGCTCCTCAACGGCCTGGTTGGCCGCGGTCAGTTGCGCGCTGGAGCTTTCCGCCAACTGCCGACTGGTCTCCAGATCGCCGGCCATGTGGTTGAAGGCGCGCACCAGCTCGCCCATCTCTCCGCCGGCCGTGAGCGCCACGCGATGGTCGTACTTGCCGGTGGCAATCTCGGCCATTGATACCGCCAATGCCTCCACGGGGCGTGTGATTTGCCGGGAGAAAAACTGCGCCATCCACACGCTGGAAAAGAAAACAATCACGGTGATACCCAGCAACCACATGAACAACGTGGTGCGAATGCGATTTCGCGTGCGATAGAGTTCCGAATAGGCAGCCGAGCCGGAGCGGATGCGCGCCGTGGTCTGGCTCAATCCCTGCGGCATGGGCAGCGCGGTCACCACCATCTTGCCGGAGGCTGTTGGCGACCGGCCCAGCGCGTACTCCCGCCCCGCCGCCTCTATCACTGGCTCATGGCTGCTCTGCGCCGCGGTCAGCAGGCTGAACGACAGCGGCCCCTTGAGCGCTATGGCGCTGCCCTGCTCGCCGCCATCCTGCCAAAGCAGCAACGTGACTGGTGTTGACTCCGGCGGAGCCTGAAAGCTGGTCATCACCCGCTTGTCTTGGTCGTAGACCACCACAAAGCCGTTGTCCAGCGTAATGCGGTGCGCGGCCAGCACCGCCTGTAGCGCCGACAGATCGCGCTCCGCCGCGTCGGTTTCCGCAATCGACTCTGCTTCGCCGCGCGCATTGCTGGTGACGTATTGCGCCAGCTCCACCACTACCCGGTTGGAGTCTTCCCGCAGCTCGGAGGCATTCGGAGAAAACCAGCGGTCCAGCGAGCGGTTCATCAGCAGAAAGCTGAAGAGAAACATGAAGACCGCGGGCATCAGCGCAATCAACACCGCGCCCAGCACCATGCGCGAGCGCAGCCGCGCGCCCACACCGCTGCTGCCTTGCCCGGCATACACGCGAAGAACATTCCTCAGCAACAGCACCAGAGACAGCAACAAAACCAGAAACGCCAGCATGATCAGGCCGGTCAGAATCAGCGTCTCGCCAGCGGTCTCCGGATTGAGAAAATTTACATGAAAAGTGTAATGCCAGATTCTAATCGGCAAAGTGGGATTGAAGGCCTGCAAAGCGCCCAGCAGCACAGCCAACAGCAGCACTCCGGCCGCAAGCAAAGCAATGGTTCGCCGTCGTGGATCGCCGCTGAAGAGCATGGGGCGATTATAGGACAAGGACAGGAGGCAGGGGGTGGTAACGGGTAGACGGCGGTTCGGATTTATATCTTTGGAACGTAGATATCTTGAAAACACGATCAATACGAGACCCTATCGCGAATTACTTCTGGAGCGACTGGCGAATCCCGAAGTCGCCGGACATTATCTCAATGCTGCCATTGAGGACTCGCCAAAGTGCTTTCTCAAAGCGCTCAGGAATGTAGCTCAGGCCCGTCAGATGGCTCGTGTTGCCAAGGATGCCGGGGTGCAGCGAGAAACCCTTTACAGCGCCTTTTCCGATGAACGGAATCCGACCCTTGCCACGCTGTCGTCGTTTCTTGGCGCATTGGGAATGCGATTGATGGTGGCCGTGGATGGGAAGACCGGCCCAGTCAGCAAAGACTCCGCCCAGCTTGCGGTCCATAGTTCGCACGCCTGACAAACGGGCATTCCGTCGCAACCGGCGCTCCCTACGCGCCCCGCACCGCTCCCCGCCCGTCGGCCTTCACCGCGTACATCCGCGCGTCGGCGATGCCGATGACGGCGTGAACGGCGGTGCCGTCATCGGGTGCGGTGGCCACGCCCACGCTGGCGCTCACGCGCAGCTTCAGTCCGTTCTTCATCTGGAATTGGGTCTCCATCAGCGCGCGGTTGAGCGCCGTAGCTTGCATCAGAGCGGCCTCTGAGTCGGTCTCCGGCATCAGAATGACAAACTCGTCGCCGCCGTAGCGGAAGCACCAGTCGTGTTTGCGGCTCAACTCCCGCAGCCGCTCGCCGGTGCGCGCCAGCAGTTCGCTGCCCACAAGATGACCGTGCTCGTCGTTGACCAGCTTGAAGTAATCCAGGTCGATGAAGGCCAGACTCACCGGCAGCCCCGCCTTGCCGCATCGCTCCAGCTCCCGGCCCAGCACCTCGTAGAGATGGCGCGCGTTGTAAAGGCTGGTGCAGTCGTCGGTGATCGTCAATTGCTGAATGCGGGCCACGTCATGGGCATTCTCGATGGCGATGGCCGCGTGGTCGGCCAGAATGTGCAGAAAGGCGATGGTGTAGTCGGTGAGCTGTTCGGCGCGCGGATTGAAAATCTCTATCGCCCCGTGGGTTCCCTTGCGCCCGCGCAGCGGCAGCGCGATTACCGACCGCACCGTATGCGGCCTGCCGTGCTCCTCTTTGACGCGCGGGTCATTTTCGGCCTCGGGAACCAGCAGCGTCTCGCCGTGCTCCACCACCCAGCCGGCCACGCCCTCGCCCACCTTGATGCGCAGGTCGCGCAGAGAGGCCTCTTCGCCGCCCGCCGTGATCGCGTAGTAAAGCTCCTGGCGGGCCTCGTCCCGCATCAGAAGAGTCCACAGATCAGCCTCAATAAACCGCTCCATGTGCTCCATGATGGTGCGCAGAATCGTGTCCAGATCGAAGCTGGAAGTCAAAGAACGCGCTACCTGGTGAAAGACGAGAAGGTCGTCAAGTGGGATGCGGTTTTCCGTCTGCTTGGTCATCTGGGGGCCCTGTTCAGCATCTCAGAAAATCATCTCTGCCATTCTTGCACACGAAGGCGGAGTTGCGTTGAGGCTAGGCACAGCCGGCAATCATTACGAGAACCTGATGCGCTCGTTGTACGATGAAGTCACCATGCAACCCCCGCGCACATCTCGCCGTCTCACTCCCCTATGGAGGGCCATCATCGAGATCGGCTTTATCGACTTTCTCTTCTACTCCAATCTCCTGATGGGCGAGTTCACCGCCTCCAACAGCCACGGCAAATCGCTGGCCTCGGCGCTCTTCGACATCTTCACCCTCACCAACTTC
>Ga0181529_10003429_pt1 | contig 18061 bp, 15 predicted proteins | sample PEATcosm2014_Bin_36_FD_119763 | JGI IMG/M metagenome (GOLD analysis project Ga0181529, IMG submission 119763) | Peatland microbial communities from MTU Mesocosm Facility, Houghton, MI, USA - PEATcosm2014_Bin10_30_metaG | ecosystem: Environmental > Terrestrial > Soil > Wetlands > Peat | place... | reverse complement strand
GCCGGCGGCTACGCCATCCAGGGCCGGGCCGCGGCGCATGTGCGCTTCCTCTCCGGCAGCTATTCCAACGTGGTCGGGCTGCCCTTGTTCGAGACCGCCAGCCTGCTGCGCGGTCTCGGCTATCCGGTGCCGTGAGGATACTGGCGGCGTGCGGCCCGGGCGAGGTCCGCGTCGCCGCGGTGGATGACGCCGGTCTGCTGGACTACGCGGCCTGGCGCCCTGGCGTGCCGGACGGCGTGGGCGACTTGCATCGTGGCCGGATCGCCGCGCTGGCCCCGGCGATGGCGGGGGCCTTCGTGCGCCTGGAGGGTGCGGCGGACGGCTTCCTGCCGGACAGCGACGGCGGCGCCGGTGCCACCGAGGGTCAGGCGCTGGGCGTGCGCGTCGTCCGCGCCGCCCAGGGCGGCAAAGGCCCGCGCCTGTCCGCGCGCCTGTCCCCCGCCGAGGCGGCGCTGGTCGGCGCTGGCCCCCCTGCCCTGCTCCGACGCGGCCCGGGGGCGGTCGAGCGGCTGGCGGCGCTGCACCCAACAGCGGCGATCGACATCGACGACGCCGCCGTCATGGCGGCTTTACGGCCGGCGCTTGGTGCGCGGATGCGCCTGGTCCGGGCCGCCTTCGATGACGCCGTCGCGGCCGAGGCGGAGGCCCTGGCGGAATCCGGGATAACCCTGTCCGGCGGCGCCCGGATCGATTTTCACCCGACGCCGGCGCTGGTCGCCATCGATGTCGACCTCGGCGCCACCGGCGCGCGGGGCGGCAAGGCACGGGTCCAGTTCGCCGCCAATCGCGCGCTGCTGCCGGCGCTCGCCCGGCAGATCCGCCTGCGCAACCTGTCGGGCGCCATCCTGGTCGATTTCGGCGGCATGTCCGCTGCCCGCCGCCCCCGGCTCGCCCCGGAGTTGCGGGCGGCGCTAAGCGACGATCCGCTGGCGCCGGTTCTGCTCGGCTTCACCGCCCTGGGCCTGGCCGAGATTCTGCGCCCGCGCGTGCATCCGCCGCTGCACGAGGTGCTGGCGGGGCCGCACGCCGCGGGTCTGGCGGCGTTGCGCGCGGCCGACGCGGCGTTTTCCGCCCGGCCGCAGCACGTGCCCACGCTACGTGCCGCCCCCGCCGTGGAGGCGGCGCTGCGTGCCGATCCGGTGGCGCTGGCCGACTGGCAGCGCCGCACCGGGCGGCCGTTCCCGATGCGCGCCGAGCCGACCTTGCCTGGTTGTGCCTGGAGTCTGGATGAATGAAGAAACCCGCGACTGCCGGCGGCGCCCCGCCGGCCTGCCCGATCTGCGGCAAGCCGGCGACGCCGCGGTGCCGCCCGTTCTGCAGTCCCCGTTGTGCCGACGTCGACCTTGGCCGCTGGTTCGGCGAGACCTACCGGGTTCCGGCGGAACCGGTGGAGGAGTCGACTCCGGAAGATGATTTGTCGGGTTGATCGCCGCGCCGCACTGGGCTATTCCCGCCGCCTCCGACGCGGTTGCGGCGGGCCCAGGTAGCTCAGCTGGTAGAGCATGCGACTGAAAATCGCAGTGTCGGTGGTTCAACTCCGCCCCTGGGCACCATTCTGATATTGCCAGTGTTTTCGGCAATTTCGCGGTCGCGGAGATTCCCCAGGAATTGACGCTTCCGGCTTTGCGGACCCCTTTCGCCACACCTGGCATATGACGCCCCGCGCAGAGCTTGCCGAGGTCATCCTGTCCGCCGTTGCGGTGCCGGCGTTGCCAGGGGCAGTGAGCGTTCAGCCGATCAGGGGTCGCCGAAGATCTCGGTCAGCGGGCGGCCGCCAAGGATCTGCCGGCCAAGTTCCACCATCTCCCGATCTCCGGATTTAAGGAGGGAACGGCCGACGATCTCGCGCCGACGGTGCTCGGCGTGGCGTGCGAGCCAACCCCGCACGGCAGTTGAAAATCTGCTCAGCAATCCCTCGAAAGGAGCTGCGGCGATAGCGACGGAAGCAAAGCTCATCCTGATCCCCTCTTGTTGTGCTGCGCGGGCTGCCCGTCCGGACCAGACCACCCCCACGAATGGATGAATGCGTACGCCAGGGCGGACACAGATAGCCCGATGCCAATGCAGGCCACAGACAGTCAGCGTGAGTCCGCTTCTAGCGGGTGCGGTGCCCGAGCCAGCGCCGGGCCTCGTCGAAGCCACGCGCCAGCGCGACGCCAAGGGCCACGACACCCGTGATGAGGATGACCCGCAGCAGGTAGAGATGCTGCGCGGGGTCGATGCCGTGCGCCCACATCGGCATGGCATTGGCGCTTCCGGCTGCCAGGCCGGTAAGGGCCAGTGTGAGAAGCGCCGAAAGCCGAAACAAGGATCTCATTGTAGACCTCCATAGATGGCGGCGCGCCAACGCCCGTTGTTCCCCCGCCCGCGCCGGATGAGCCGGTGCGAGGACGCGCAATGACAGTGAAGACTTGGAATTGCCGTGCCGGCATTTGGTTGGTAGCGTTACCAGGGAGATGGTATAGGATCGATGCGTTTCAAGGTGCGACAAATTATCAACTGCATGGGAGCCGGGCGCCCTGAACAGGGCTCGGCCCCGCCCGCCGCGGCCAGCGAGCGTGAGGCCGCTCTGGGGTGTCCGACCAAAAGATTAAGGCCCCGAGTTGCCCCGGGGCCTCCCTCCCTGCTCCGTATTTGGCGCACCCTATCCGGCGCGGGCCTTGCTCGGCTCGCCAGCGCCCGACCGCAGAGTCATCCTCGGGCGGTCAGCGCATCTTCCTGACGCGCACGAAGGGCGTCACATGCGCCACGCTGCGCATCTCGGTCAGCGTCGAGCCGTCGGGCAGCGCGGCGGTGATGAACAGCACGTCGCCGGGGACGAGCAGGTCGGCGAGTGGATCCCAGAAGCCGTCCCGATTCACGTCGTCGATCGGGACGCGGGGCTGCAGGGTGTATTGATGAATCATGGATGCAACCGGCTGCAGGCGATCGCGCTGGGCCGTCGCGGTTGGTGGCTCGGCGAACACGACCTCCGGCTTTGCCGCTGCGTCGGGCGGCGTCGGCACTGGCATCGCCGGCATCGCTGCCGCGGTGGGCAGCCCGGGTGACGGGGCCTCCGGCTTCGCTGCCGCGGTGGGCGCCGCCGCCGGACGCATGTCCGGCACTTTCTTGGGCCGCCACGCATCCATCCGGGCGGCGTGGTCGCGGGCCGCCTTGAGGATGTCCGCGGATGCGCCGGCTTTCTCCGCCAGGTCCGCCCATGCCCGAACGGCCTCGCCGGCCACGGCGTCCTGGCCGCGGATCAGGAACACCGGCTCGTCGAACGGCACCATGCTGGTGCGATCGCCGGCGGCGATCATCTGCTTGTCGAGGCCCAGGCCGCCATCCTCGATCCCAAGCACCTCCTGCGCCAACCGGCGCAGCGGGCCCGATCCCGTGGGCTGGGACAGCACCAGTACGGCCAACTGCCGCGCCGTGGCGGTGTCCTGGATGGCATCGTAGTCGGGATCGGCGTGTTTCATGGCATCCTCGGATCGTGTTTCAGGTTGTTGGCACAACCTAGCCGCGCGGACCCAGGCGTTGCCAGTGGGTGTTTCACCCCTTTGCCGGGTTCCCGGTCGGCCGCACCCGTTGACCTGGATCAATGCCGACCTGCCGACAGGCCGCAGATGGTACCCCGCTCAGCGCATGGGGTTCGCCGTGAAGGGGCTTGTGGCGCGGCTGGTGTTACTGGTCTCGATGGCTCTGCTGCCAGTTCTGGGGTACCAGATTTATGCGGAACAGAGCGCCCGCCAGGTCCGCCAGCAACTGATGGAAGACGAGGCGATGCGCCTCGTGCGGCTCGTCGCCTCCGAGCAGCAACGAATTGCCGAGGGCGCGGAGCAGGTGCTGGACACGATCAGCAGCACGCCCGCCGTCCAGGACAACCGGCTGCCCCAGTGTCAGCGCATACTTGCCAATCTGCTGCACAGGTCACCACGCTACAATGACATCACCGTCATCGGCCTCGATGGGCATCTCCTCTGCTCGCCGAGGCCGATCGACCCGTCAATCAACGGATCGGACCGGGACTACTTCCAGCAGGCATTGCAGACCGGAGGCTTCGTCGTCGGCACGTATTCAATCGGCCGCGGCTCCGGACAACCGACCATTCACTTTGCCAAGCCTTTCACGAACGGGGACGGCGTGGTCGCCGGTGTCATCGAGCTGGGACTCAACCTCGACTGGCTCGGCCAGGAACTCGGGCATCTCTCGTTGCCGGCGGCGGCTGTCTCCTCGATCGCGGACCGCAACGGAACCATCCTGGCCCGCGTCCCGCCCGCACCGGGCTATGTCGGCGTGCCGGTTATCGAGGCGACCCGCTTCACCCTTGAAGGAAACCAGGTCGCGGTCGCCGAGACGACCACCCGGGACGGCCGCCCGCGAATGGTGGCCTATTCGCCTCCCGGCGCGGAACCGAAGGGACTGAGCATCACGGTCGGACTGGACCAGGGCGTCAGCTTCGCCGCGGTCACCCAGGCGAACCGCATGGGCCTTGCGCTGATGACCGCCAGCGGCCTGTTGGCCCTGCTGATCACCGCGCTGGCCGGCGCCCGCCTGATCCGCCGCCCGGTCCACCGGCTGCTGGCTGTCGCCGACCGATGGCGGTCCGGCGATCTCACTGCCCGCAGCGGCCTGCCCAAGGACAGCAGCGAGTTCGGCCGCCTGGGCAGCGCGTTCGATGCCATGGCCGCGGTGTTGGGCGAACGCGAGGCCGCGCTGCACCGCCTGACCGAGAACCTGGAGGCACGCGTGGCCGCGGAAGTCGCCGCCAGGCAAGCGGCTCAGGCACGCGCAGCGCAGGCCGAACGCCTGCAGGCACTCGGCCAGCTTGCCGGCGGCATCGCGCATGACTTCAACAACGTCCTGCAGGTCGTCGAGGGGGCGGCGGCGTTGATCGAGCGCCGGCCGCACGATGAGGCCGGCGTGCGCCGCATGGCGCGACTGACGCGGGAGGCGGTCGGCCGCGGCGCTTCCATCACCCGCCGCCTGCTGGCGTTCGGCCGCCGCGCCGACTTGCACGCCGAAGCGTTGGACGTCGCCGCCATGTTGACGGGCATGCGGGAGATCTTCGCCCACACGCTGGGAGCGGCCATCGAAGTGGAAGTCCGGCTGGCGGACCATCTGCTGCCGATCCTTGCCGACAAGAGGCAGCTTGAGACGGTGCTGGTCAACCTCGCCACCAACGCCCGCGACGCGATGCGTGGCGGCGGCCGCCTGACGCTGGCGGCCGAGCCGGAAATCGTGCCCCCGGATGGCCCACCCCATCCGCTCGGGCTTGCCCCCGGCCACTATGTCCGGCTCACCATCGCCGACACCGGCAAGGGGATGGACGCGGCAACGCTCGCGCACGCGACCGAGCCGTTTTTCACCACCAAGGAGGCGGGCGCCGGAACCGGACTTGGCCTGCCGATGGTCAGGGGGTTCGCCGAGCAGTCCGGCGGCACGTTGAGCATCGAAAGCAGCCCCGGTCGCGGCACGACGGTGACGCTCTGCCTGCCCGCGGCCGACGTGCGCCACCCCCCCGGCACGGCGGCGGCGCCGGCCGCGGAGGGCGCGCCGGCCGATGCGGCCAGCGAGGCGACGAACATCACCCGGCTGCTGTTGGTGGACGATGAGGACCTGCTGCGAGAGGTGTTGGCGGAACAACTGGAGGATGCCGGCTACAGCGTGCTGGTCGCGGCCAACGGCAACGAAGCGCTTGCCCTGCTGGCCACGGGCGAGGCGGTGGACGTCCTCATCACGGATCTTTCCATGCCTGGCATGGACGGCCTTGCCGTCATCCGCGGGGCGCAGGAGCGCCGCCCCGGCCTGCCCGCGATGCTGCTGACCGGCTATGCCGGCGACGGTGCCGCCATGGCGGTCGGCGAGGCCGTCTCGGGTTCATTTTCGCTGCTGCGCAAGCCGATCCACCTGCACGACCTCATCGACCACATCAAGAGCCAGTTGGCGGCCCGGGCGAACGCCAACCGACAAGTCCACACGTAAGCTAACCCCGCCCCCGCCGTCGTCGATCCGGCGGGGGCTGGGCGCGCGTTGTCGGAGCCACGGCGCGAAGGCGATCAGGCGTCTTCCGCGCTGGGTGTCTCAAGGACCGCGCCGGGGGTCTCCGCAACCAGGCTATGGCGGTGTCCGTAGGCGAAATAGATCACCAGGCCGATCGCCAGCCACACCACCAGTCGCGTCCAGGTGGCCAGCGGCAGGCCGAGCATCAGCAGCAGCGAAAATGCGATCCCGAGCAACGGCACCCATGGCGCACCGGGCGTGCGGAAGGGACGTGCCACCTCTGACGCGCTGCGGCGGAGATGGATCACCGCGGTGCACACCAGCAGGAACGCGAACAGCGTCCCGATGCTGACCATTTCCCCGAGCAGCCCGATCGGAAAGCTCGCCGCGGTCAGCGCCACGACGATACCGATCAGCGCCTGGCTGGCGAACGGCGTGCGGAAACGCGGATGCACCTCGCTGAAGAAGCTCGGCAGCAGACGGTCCTGCGCAATCGAGAACAGGATGCGCGCCTGTCCGAAGAGCAGCACGAAGATCACCGTCGTCAGCCCGGCGAGCGCCGCGAATTTCACCAGCACGGACAGCCACCCGATGCCGGCCACGTCGATCGCCACCGCCACCGGATCGGCAACCCCGAGCTTCGGGTACGGCACCATGCCGGTCATCACCAGGGCCATCAGGACGTAAAGGATCGTGCAAATGATCAGCGAGCCAAGGATGCCGATCGGCATGTCCCGTTGCGGTCGCTTTGCCTCCTGCGCGGCGGTCGAAACGGCATCGAAACCGATATAGGCGAAGAACACCACCGACGCGCCGCGCAGAATCCCGCTCCAGCCGAAGTTGCCGAAAGTGCCGGTGTTGCGCGGGATGAAGGGCGTCCAGTGCGCCCGATCCACGTAGAACGCGCCGACGACGATGACGACGCCGACAACGAACAGCTTGAACGCGACCATGATGTTGTTGACGCGCGTCGATTCCTTCGTGCCGAACATCAACAGGCCGGTGAGGATCAGAACGATGAGGACGGCTGGAAGATTGATGATGGCAGTTGCCGTTGTCCCGTCGGCGAGCTTCACCGCCGCGCCGGTCGCATCCGCCCATTGCGCCGGGATGTGGATGCCAAAACTGTCGAGCAGGCTGACGAAGTAGCCGGACCAGCCGACCGCGACCGTCGCCGCGCCCATACCATACTCGAGGATCAGGTCCCAGCCGATGATCCAGGCGAATATCTCGCCCACGGTCGCATAGGCATACGTGTATGCGCTGCCCGAAGCGGGGATCATGGCTGCCAGTTCCGCATAGCAGAGGCCAACGAAAGCGCAGGCGATGCCGGACAGGACGAAGGACAGCGCGATCGCGGGACCGGCGTAGTTGGCCGCCGCGTTGCCCGTGAGTACGAAGATACCGGCGCCGATAATGCAGCCGATGCCCAGACCGACGAGCGAGAACGGGCCGAGCGTCTTGGTCAAACCCTTGCCGTCGCCTGTGGTATTCGCGGCAATCGCGGCGAGGGATTTTCGGCCGGTGTACTGTGCCATCAGCATGCGCTTAACTCCTTTGCTGTGGGATACTGAAATTCCAATGATGGGGTCAAAGCTGAGCAACGCTCTGGAACAGCGAGGAGCTTGACAGCTTGTCGATGCCTGCGGGATCGGCGTGTTTGAACGCAACATCCGCGAAGGCGCAAACGCCTCTGGCGCAATGCAGGTTTGTAGCGCAACCCTGGGCACGATGGCGGGATGCTCGCTGCCGGGCTTGCGCGATGCGAGACAAACGCGGCGGTAGCCGCTACCCTGGGGTCAACAGCACAGGATCAGACATGAGCCAGTTCAGTGCCGCGGCCGCGGGTTCGTTCACCATCGGCGGCGATCTCGTCGTCAACCGCCTCGGCTTCGGGGCCATGCGCATCACCGGCGCGGGCATCTGGGGCGAACCCGACGACCGCGAGGAAGCGAAGCGGACGCTGCGGCGCCTGCCGGAGCTTGGCGTCAACTTCATCGATACCGCCGACAGCTACGGGCCGTTCGTCAGCGAAGACCTGATCCGCGAGACGCTGGCCCCCTACCCCGGCCTGCTGATCGCCACCAAGGGCGGCCAGGTCCGGAATGGCCCGAATATCTGGCGGGCCGTGGGCCGGCCGGAGTATCTGCGCCAGTGTGTGCTGATGAGCCTGCGCCGCCTGGGCGTCGAGCGCATCGACCTCTGGCAGCACCACCGCATCGACCTGCACGTGCCGCGCGAGGAGCAGTTCGGCGTGATCGGCGACATGCGCAAGGAGGGGCTGATCCGGCACGTCGGCCTGAGCAATGTCGCCATCGCCGACATCGAGGCGGCGGCGCCCTACTTCCCCGTGGTCACGGTGCAGGACCGCTACAATCTCACCGACCGCACCCACGAGAAGGTGCTGGACTACTGCACCGCCCACGGCATCGGCTTCATTCCCTATTCTCCGTTGGAGCGCGGGGCGTTGGCCCGGCCGGGGTCCATCCTCGGCGAGATCGCCGGGCGTCTGCACGCGACCCCGGGCCAGGTGGCGCTTGCCTGGGTGCTGCGGCGTTCCGCGGTCATGCTGCCGATCCCCGGCACCGGCAAGGTGGCGCACCTGGAGGAAAATGTCAGAGCGGCGAGCCTGCGCCTGAGCGACGCCGACTTCGTCGCCTTGGACAAGCAGGGCCGCGAGGACTGGCAGCGGCGCAGCTAGCCGTCAGCTATTGCCGCCGAAGAGGCCCTTGAGCACCGAGCCGGCGACCCCGGCCTCGACGGCGGCGGCGGTCGGCTGAGCCGAGGACTCCGCCCGGGGCCCCACATAGGGCGCCAGCGCATGCGCCAGGCCCGGCATGGTCAGCGTCTGCAGCCACACGTTCCCCGGCCCGGTCAGGCGCACCAGGAACAGCCCCTCGCCGCCGAACAGGGCGTTGGCGATGCCGCGGATGGTCGTGATGTCGAAGCCCACCCGCTCCTCGAACATGCCGACATGCCCGGGGTGAACCAGCAATTCCTCGCCGGGCGCCAGTTCCAGGCTGACGATCTCCCCGCCGAGTTCCAGCCACGCGGTGCCGCTGCCGGAAACCCGCTGCATGATGAAGCCGCTGCCCCCGAACAGGCCGGCGCCGAGCGAGCGCTGAAAGCCGATCGCCAGTTCCACGCCGGGGGTCGCGCACAGGAAGCCGTGGCGATGGACCAGGTAACCGGCGCCCGGCTCGACCGTCATAGGCAGGATGGCGCCGGGCACCTTGGCCGCGAACACCACCGCGCCCTGACCGGCGGGGGCGGAGAATTCGGTCATGAACAGGCCGCCGCCGGCGACGGCGCGGGTCACGGCGCCCCACAATCCGCGCGCCCCGGCCGCCGCGGTGGTGGTGCGCAACTGGACGTTGGACGTCATCCACGACATCTGGCCGGCCTCGGCGACGATGGTCTCGCCTGCCTCCAGTCCGATTTCCAGCACCGGCATCGTCGTGCCGACAATGCGCGATTCCATCGCCGCGTCCCCCGCTGTTCCGTGGTGGGCGCAGCATAACCGGCGCGTGCGGCGGGTGCACGAACAATAGGCGGTCAGACGGCGGCGCCGACGCCCGTCGCCGTTACCAACGGGCGAACCAACGACGCCCGCCCCAGCCCCCGCTCCAGCGGCCGCGGCCTCGGACGAGCTTGACGATGAGCAGCAGCACGATGGCGCCGATGACGGCGTTGATGATCGCGCTGACAATTCCCATACCGAGACGGATGCCGAGTTGCGGCAACAACCAGTCGCCGATGAAGGCGCCGGCGACTCCGACGATCATGTCGCCAATCGGCCCAAAGCCGGTGCCCTGCACGATGTGACCGGCCAACCAACCGGCGACAAGCCCGACGAATAATATGACAAGGAGACTTTCGCTCGACATGTACATGGCGGTTTCCTCGGGGCAAAAGCCGCATTCGCGTGTGCCCCGATGGAGAGGTGGTGCGTTGACCCGGGCTTACAGGCCCCCGGAAATCACCTACGGGATCGTCGTGAATGCCTGGCCCGCCACCGGCGCGTCGGGGTGGCCGGCGGCCAACGCGGCCATGTAACCGAGGATGAGGTCCTTCGCGCGGTACTCCTCGCGGCGGACCTGGGGAAACGTGTCGAGCACCGTGGCGGCCGCCGCCCGGTCGAGGCCGTAAAGGTGGAAAAACACCGCGTCCAGCCGCGCCCGCCGGCGCACGCGGTCCTCCGCGTCCCAGGCGAAGGGAGGGCCGTCATGGCCCAGCGTGCGCGCGAAGCCGGCCATGTCGTGCGCCGTGCAGGTCAGGTGCAAAACGTCCTCGCGGACGATCGCCGCCGCCGTCCTGGCGCCGAAGCGGCGGGCGAAACCATCCGGCGGCACGACCGGCAGTTGCTCGACCATGTACCAGTTCAGGTTCTGCCCCTGAATTTTCTGCCGGCACACGAAATCGAAGACGAAGGCGTTCAGGTTGGCGACGATCAGCGCCGGATCGCCGCCCTCGCCCGGCAGCATCAATCCGAGGGAGTTGCCGGCGCCGCACGGGGGAAGGATGGCGGCGATGAAGGTCCGGGCATTGCTCGGCGCCGTGATCAGCTTGTAGCCGACGGCCCACTGGGGCTCGGCGCGCCTCTCGACGTCGGCCTGCGCGACCCAGAACCGCGGCGCCGGCAGCCAGGCCGGGTCGGCATGCTGGGCATCGGTCGCGGCCTCGGGTTGGGCGGGGCGCTTCACGTTGCGGGACCGCACCACCACGGACGCCGCCCGGTGGTCGTAGGCCTGGACCATCTTGCCCTCGTAAAGCGGCAGCCAGCGGAGCCGCCCGCGCCGCCAGCATCCGTCGCCTGACCGGCGGGCGCCGGCGGCGCGCAGCTCCGCGGCGGTGCGGAACAGCGCGGAATCGAGGGTCATGTCGAACATGCGGACATAGCGCACCGGCCAGGCCCGTGCCGGCGGGTCGCAACGGCGATCCACCAGCACGGGCAGGCGGCGGTAGATGCCGAGCGTGATCGCGGCGTCGCCGGGGTTGCGAAACATCGGGGCGGTGCCGGTGTTCGGGTTCACCGCGGCGAAATCCGCTGGCGTCAGCGCCAGCGCCTGCGCCTCGGCCGCCGCTGCGTCGTGCTGGAAGAAAGCGCAGTCGGCGCGCGGAAAACGGCGCGCCACCCCGCCGAAAACCAGGGCGGAAAACTTGAACCTTCCGTCGACGTCGGGGAAAAACGGCTCCAGGTGCCGCCCTGGGCGCCGGTTCTCGAAATCCAGCAAGGCGGCCAGCCGCCCCGTCGTGCTGACCGCGCGGAAGAAAGCCGCCGCCCCCTTGTCGGCGGCGATGCCGGACGGCACCAGCAGCCCGACGATGCCCTCCGCGCGCACCAGCCGCGCCGCCCGTTCGACGAACAGCGCATAGAGGTTGACGTCGCCCGCCGACAGCAGCGGAAAGGCGCCGCATTCGCGGGCGACCCGTGCCGCCGTCGCGGCCAACCCGGCGGCCCCGTCGTACTCCGCCGCCACTGCCGCGCCGGCCCGGCGCAGGGCCGCGATGCGCCGTTTGCGGTCGGCGGCGCGTGGGGCCAGCGCCACCTCCGGCACGCGGGCGGCGAACCACTCGACCTCCTGCATCTTCATGCGGTCCCAGGGCGGATTGCCGATGACGGCATCGAACCCGCCCGGCGCGTTGGGCCCGCGCCAGACGTGGGGAAATTCCAGCTCCCAGTGCAGCCAGCGGCGCTCCTTCGCCAGCGCCCGCGCCTCCGCCAGCCAGGCGGGCGTGGCGCCCCGATCCGGCGGCGGCAGCCAGCGGCGGGCATGACGAAGATCGAGCGACCCGGCGGTGGCTTCCCCCGCCGCGAACTCGCCGAACAGGGCGTCGCCGCAGCGCAGCCGGCGGTTGAGGAAGGAGAGCGGCACCCCGGCCATGCCGCAATGCAACCACAACGACAACCTGGCCAGCGCGACCGCCATTGGGTCCCGGTCGACGCCATGGACCACGTGACCCAGGACGATCCGGCGGACCAGGTGGCGGTCGTCGAGCTGGGCCGCGCGCACCGTCCAGCCCTTCGCCGCCGCGCGGGCGCGCAGCCGCGCCCGCAAGGCCGCGATGCGGGCGAACAGAGGCGAACGGTAGGGAGCCCACGTCACGGCCTCCGGCGCCGTCGCGATTTCGGTCAGCACCGCCTCGGTCAGTGCATCGGCCAGCGCGACGAGAAAATGCCCGCTGCCCATCGCCGGGTCGCACACGCTGAGCGCGACGAAGGCGGCGGCGGGGTCCAGCGCCCGCAGTTCCCTCAGCCGGGTTGCCAGGGGGCGCCGGTCGCCGGCCAGGGCTTCCGCGCGCTGGCGGAAGGCGTCCCGCCGTTCGGCCAGCAGCGGCCCGACGGTGCGGCGCAGGATCAGCCGCACCAGGTCGTCCGGCGTGTAATACGACCCGCCGGCCCGGCGCGCTGATGCGTCCGGCCTCTGCCCGTCCGCCCGTCCCAGCAGGCGCTCGTAGAGGCTTCCCAACAGCTGCACGGAGAGGCCGCGGTAGTCGATCCAGCGCCTTTCGCCGTCCACCGGCACCCGTGACAGGGCGTCCAGCACCGGCACCAGCACCACGTCGGGCAGCACCGGCGCCGCCGTGTCGTCGAACCGCCCGGGCGCGGCATCACCCTGGGCGGCGGCGGAAAGCAGGGCGGTAAGCCGTGGCCACCAGGCGGCGGCGCCCGACGCGGGCAGGCGGCCCCGATCGACCATGCGCGCCGCCGCCACGCGCAGTGCGTGCAGGCCGTGGGCGGCACGCCCGGGTTGGCGCACGGTCAGCAGATCGCGGTCTTCGGCATAGAACAGGAACAGCAGCCGGAACAGCAGCCGCAGCGCCGCCTCATGCACTTCCGCAGCCGGCGCCGCCGCGCCGATGGCCCGCAACACGTCGGGAAAAACCCGGTCGAACACCGCCGCGGACAGGCACGCGGCGATGCGTGTGCCGTCCTCGGGCGCGGCAAGAGCATGAGGCGAAGGAAGCGGCTTGACCTCTCCAACTCCGATCAGGGAAGAACTTCAGGCAGCGTCGTTGGCGACCCATTTCAGGATGTGCTCGCCCGCGCCGACAAGATCGCCATGCTGGTTGATGACCGTGATCTCGGCCCGCGACCGGCGTCGGACGGTATCGATCTCCTTGATCCTGTAACGAACCGTCACCGTATCGCCGATAAAGACCGCGCCGAGGAACCGGATCCTGTCATAGCCCAGGGAAACCGCAGTCTCGGTCTCGCTGGGCCGGACGTGCACCTCGATCATCTTGCTCGATGCCGTGGACATGAAGCCGACCATCAAGGCGCCGTGGGCGATCCGGTGCTTGTATTTCGAGCGGCTCATCATCTGTTCGTTGACATGGTTCGGCGCCAGATCGCCGGTGATCCCCGCGAACATGTAGATGTCGGACTCGCTGACCGTCTTCGAGAATTCGACCTCCTGGCCCGGGGTCACATGAAACTCTGCCATCTTCGTCTCCTCGTTCATTCTGCGGCAAAAGCAACCTTGGCATCGAGCAACGCGCGGATTTCCGCTGCCCCGAAGCCGGCTTTTTCCAACACGTCGCGGGTGTCGGCGCCGGGGCTGAGCGCGAAGCCGCAGGCGTCCGGCGTCTTGCCATCGTAGCGCATGGGATGGCTCAGCAGCTTGATCGTCTCGCCGTTGACGGCGACGTCGCGGAATGTCCCGTTGTGTTGCAATTGAGGGTTGTCGAGGAGATCGTCGTAATCCTCGACCCGCCCATACCAGATCCCCGCCGCGTCGAAGGCGGCCGCAAGGTCCGCGAAGCGGCGCTGCCCGATGGCTCCGGCAATGACGGCGGAGATGGCGTCCCGTTCGTGATAGGCGTTCCGGCCGGCGAACGCGCCGAGTTCGGGACATTCTAGCGCCGCCTCCAGCTTCTGGAGCTCGTTCATCGATATCACGATATGCCCATCGGCGATGCGGTAGATCCCGTACGGTGCGTCATGGAACCAGCTCCCCGCGTTCGGATTGTGGCGCAGGACGTCACGATCAAGGCCGCTGGCGTAGTAGTAGGCCAGCGATTCCGCCTGCAGGTCGACGCCGGCGCCAAGCAGCGTGCCCTCGACCCGCGTTCCTTCCCCGCTGCGCAGCCAGCGCGCATAGGCCCCGGCGATGCCGAGCGCGAACAGAGCGGCGCCGTGCTGATCGGCGGCAGCGCAGCCCGCGGGCAGCGGGCCGCTCTCCCGGTTGCCGGTGGCGGCAGCGAGGCCCGACATCGCCTGGATCAGGAGGTCCTGACCCGGCCGGTCGGCATAGGGACCGGTCGCCCCGAAGCCGGTCGCGGAGGCGTAGATGATATCGGGCTTGCGCGCCCGGACCGCTTCGTAGCCAAGACCGAGCCGGTCGAGCGTTCCCGGCCGGAAATTCTCCGCCAGCACATGGCTGGATTCAAGCAGGCGAAAGACGACCTCCCGCGCTTCGGGTTTCTTGAGGTCGAGCGCCAGGCTGCGGGCGTTGCGGTTGGCACACAGGAACATGGCGCTGACGCCGCCGGCCTTGACGCCATCGGCGCCGCTCCAGTGGCGCTCGAAGGCCCCTTTCGCGGGCTCGATCTTGATCACGTCCGCGCCCATGTCCGATAGGTACTGCATGGCCGCCGGACCCTGCAGGTAGTGGCAAAAACTGACAATCTTCAAACCGTCGAGAAGCAAGCCATCCTCCCTCGCTGGATAATGCAGACGCACCTGACCCCGACGTTGCCCGGCATTCAACCCATTCCGTCGAAGAGGGCGCTATTATCCCTGCGCACACCACGCGCGATGACGGTGCGGTGGATTTCGGAGGTTCCGTCGAAGATCCGGTAGATGCGCGCGTCGCGATAGAGGCGCTCGATCGGCAGGTCCTTGCAGTAGCCCATGCCGCCGAACACCTGGACGGCCCGGTCGGCGACACGCCCGACCATCTCGGCGGCATGCACCTTGACCATCGAGATCCAGTGGCGCGCGTCCCGGCCCTGATCGATTTCCCAGGCGGCCCTGAGCAGCATGAGGCGCGCCGCATTGATTTCGATGGCGCTGTCAGCAAGCATCTGCTGGATGAGTTGGAAATCGCCGATCGGCCTGCCGAACTGCTTGCGCTCATTGGCATAGTCCACCATGAGCTCGAGGAGATGCACGGCCTTGCCGACGGAGCGGGCACCGATGAGGGCAAGGCGGATGCGTCCGAGCGTCTCCAGGATGAGGCGCATGCCATTGTTCTCGCCGCCCAGCAGATGCTCGCGCCCGAGCCTCACCCCATCGAAGAAAAGCTCGGAATGACTGGTGCCCACCAGCCCCATCATCGGCTGGTTGCGCCCCATGCTGAACCCGGGCATCCCCTTGTCCACGAGAAACAGCGAGATGCCGTGCGACTTCGCTGCCGGATCCGTCACCGCCGAGACGACGAAGGCATCCGCGAACTCTCCGTCGCTGATGAAGCATTTCTGCCCGGTGAGGAGCCAGCCATCGCCGTCCCCGACCGCGCGCGTCGAGATGCCGGCGGCATCGGATCCGGCGCCTGGTTCGGTAATGGCAATCGAGATGGTGCGCTCGCCCTTCACTGCCGGGATCAGCCAACGTTCCTTCTGCTCGCCCTGGCATTGCAGCAGCACCTCATAAACATAGCCGAAGGCGCGCCGTGCCAGGATGTCGGTGGTGTGCCCGAACTGTTCCTCGACGAGGCAGGTGTCGATCGCCGAAAGCCCGCCGCCGCCGAATTCCTCCGGCATGTTCATGGCATAGAACCCGAGCGCCTTGGACTTCTCGAAGATCGCCCGGGCCTTGGCGGGATCGAGCCGGCCGGTCGCCTCGATTTCGTTCTCGAGCGGCGCCAGCTCCGCCTTGATGAACCGGCGCACGGTATCAACTAAAAGCCTCTGCTCTTCGCTCAGTGCGAATTCCATGGTCTTCTCCTGTCAATCATGCGACGCCCGATTGCGCGGGCCGCCGCCAAATTCCTGAAAGCCTGCTTGCGCGAGCACGATTCGTCCGGGCGTCAGGCCATGTGCAACAGACTCGGCACGATCAGGCTGAACCAGGGAAGGAAGGCCACCAGCAAAAGGCCGATCGCCAAAATGAGGAGGTACGGCACCATGTGGCGGGACGCGCTCTCGACGGTGGTGTCGCAGATCGCGCAGGTGACGAACATGCCGACGCCGATCGGTGGCGAGAAGGCTCCGAACCCCATCGCGATGATCAGCACGATGCCGTACTGCAGCGGAGGGATGCCGAACACGGCGGAAATCGGCAGGAACAGCGGGCCGAAAATCAACAGCGCGGGCAAGCCCTCCAGCAGCGCGCCCATGACCACGAGGATGACGATCGTGGCCAGCATGAACATCGTCGACGATCCGCCCAACATGCCCATGAATTGCACGATCCGTTGCGGCAGCCTGGCGATGGTCAAAGCCCACGAGAACGACGTGGCCGTGCTGGTGATGAACAGCACCATGCCCGCCTGCGACGCCGTCAGGCTGACGATGCGCAGGAACTGGTTCACGCCAAGCTCGCGGTAGAAGACCACCGAAAGCACCAGTGCATAGACGACGGCCGTCGAGGAAACTTCCGTCGGCGTCGCGATGCCGCTGACGATGCCGCCGATCAGGATGATCGGGGCAACCAGCGCCGGAATGGCAATCAGACCCGCCCGGAAAACCTCGCGCGGCGCATGCCTTTTCGCGTTGATGCTGCGGCCGCGGGAGCGGAACCAGATCAGCGCCATCAGGCACACCGCCATGACGGCGGCCGGCAACAGCCCGGCGACGAACAGGCTGCCGATGGAAAGCGTGGTGACGGAGGCGAGCACCAGCATCGCGATGGAGGGCGGCACGGTTTCGCCCATCACCGCGCAGGAAGACAGCACGGCGGCCATCTCGCTGGCTTCGTAGCCCTCCCCGCGCATGAAGGTCTTCATGGTGGTGGCGACCGCGGCGACGTCGGCGAGCTTCGAGCCCGAGATGCCCGACATGATGTACATCGTGACCACGATCACCTGCAGCATGCCGCCACGGAAGCGATCGACCAGATAGACGATGAAATTCATCAGGCGCTGGCTCAGCCCGCCCTCGGTCATGACGTAGCCCGCCAGAATGAAAAAGGGGATCGCCAGCATGACGAAGCTGCTGATGCCGGCCTGCATGTTGATGGGGATGACCGACAGCGGGATCGTCTGCGAGATGCCGAGATACAGCGCCGACCCCAGCATCAGGACGAAGCCGATGGGTACCCCGAGCAGACACTGGACGGTGAAGATGAAGAATGTCGCGGGCAGGGCGTAGCCACGCAATTGCGCCCGGAAGGTCAGCCACAGCGCCGCCAGGGCGGCCACCACCACGACCAGCGCCAGGCCGGTCGCGACGCCAACCCGCACGGACCGCTGAAAGGCCTTGCCGGCGGAGAAGTATGCCAGCAGCGCCATCCCGAAGATCATCGGGCCGGCGAACCAGAGTTCGTGCAAGCCAAGATAAGGCGTCACCTGGTTCCAGCGCGACAACATCATCTGCCACGCCAGCCAGCCTCCCACCAGGGACATCGCGAACACCTGCCAGCACGCCAACGCGGCGAGCGCGGGCCGCCAACGCAGCGGCAACTGCTGGACCAGGGCTTGCAGGGACATATGCTGGTCGCGTGGATAGGCGATGGCGCCGCCCACGAACGTCATTGTGACGAGCGCGATTTCGCTGACCTCGAGGCTCCACTGCCAGGAGCTGTTGAAGAACGCCCGCAGCACGACGTTGCCGAACATCGCGACGAGTTCGCCGGTCAGGGCCAGGACGACAAAAACCTCCCCGATCCGCTCCAGCGGCTCGATCCGGCGCGGCGGGGAGAGCGCCGGATCGATGATCCCATCGGCTTCGCCGTCCGCGGCGACGACCGCATCGGAATGAGTGCTCACGGATAATTCCTTCTTGCGGTCGTCGGTCGCGGCCGGCCCGGTTTGCTACTTGGCGGCCTGGAAAGCTGCCAGCATCTCAGTCATGTCGATGGACTTCGCGTAGGCGTCGATCACCGGCTTGGTGGCGGCCTGGAACGGCGCCTTGTCGATGGCGTTGAATTTCACGCCCTTTTTCTCCATGTCGTCCTCCGCCGCCTTGCCGG
>Ga0181529_10003428_pt1 | contig 18062 bp, 11 predicted proteins | sample PEATcosm2014_Bin_36_FD_119763 | JGI IMG/M metagenome (GOLD analysis project Ga0181529, IMG submission 119763) | Peatland microbial communities from MTU Mesocosm Facility, Houghton, MI, USA - PEATcosm2014_Bin10_30_metaG | ecosystem: Environmental > Terrestrial > Soil > Wetlands > Peat | place... | reverse complement strand
GGTGCACAACGCCTTCATCGGCATCGCGCATTACGCCCACAATCAGCTCCTTCACCCCGATCTAGAAGTGCGCGACGTCGCCGAGGCGTGGCTCAAGCGCGCCTATCGGTTCGCCGCTAACGCTGGAATCCAGCGCGTCGGCGGACCTCTGGGCGCGATCGCCTCCCGTCGCGACTGCCGCGAAGCGGAGAGCATTCCGGAGACCGACTACCAGGACCCGATCGAGCGCATGCGTCGCCTTGCCGAAGCGGCGAAGGCGGAAGGCGTCATCGAACTGTTCGTCGAACCGACGCCGATGCGACGCGAATGGCCGTGGACCGTGGCGCAGGCGGTGACGATGGCCGACGACGTGGCGGACGCGGCGGTTCCGTGGACGTTCTGCGTCGATTGGGGACACGGCGCCGAGCTCCCTGGAGCATGCCGGCGGCTCGTTGTCCGTCGCCCGCGTATTTGATCTCGCCCGGCAAGGGCGTCCCCTCCCCGGACACCAGTTTCCGCACGAGTCTCACCGTCCAGGCGCGCGCCGCGGTGAATTGGCGGGCGCGGCGGCCCCCGGTCGCCTGGCGGTCGTACGTTCGAAATGAGCGTTGGCAGGAGACGGCCGACTCCGACGCCGATCGGCGTCGCGGTCAGGTCGCGCCGCCGCATGCGCAGAGAATCACAAATGACTCAATATCGCGTCGCCTCCGTCGCCTGCGCAATGTGACGACAGACAATGACGCAGCATAACGCGCCCAGCGCCGAAGCGCCTGCCGCGTCGACGCAGTATACTTCGCAGTAACGCCTTGCCACAACACGCATCTACGCTCAGTGTGATATCGGGTTGCGTGACGTTGATGACAGAACGATCTCGCCTGCGTGACATTGCGTAAATTTATCTCATCTTGTACAAATTTTTTGCTTGACGCTCCGTTAAGAGGCCCGCTAGCCTGGAAGTCGAGTTAGAATAAGTCTAACTCCAATAAACCGCACCACAGGTCATCCCGTCGCAGCCTCTGCCTGCGAAGTGGAGACGTGCGCGCGGCACAGCCGACTGGGTGGCGCCATGTTGAAGTTGTTGGGACTCGCACTGTGGACTGTCGCCGCTGCGACGACGATCTTCGTCGCTAGCCTGCCCCTTGGCGTCGAATCTCAATTTATCTTAGCGACGGGGTGCCTCGTGGCGATGATCGTCATGAAGACGCTAGGTCTCCGCGGGCCGCTGCGTCCGGTGTTTCTGGCGCTAGGGATCTTCGTCGTCCTTCGCTACTTGCTGTGGCGGCTGTCCAGCACGCTACCCTCGATCGACACTCCGTTCGATTTCATCGCCGGATATGTCCTCGTCGCCGCCGAATGTTACTGCGTGACGATGTTGTTCTTGAGTCTCTTCACCGTCTCCGACCCCATCAATCGGCCAAAGGCGCCGCGCGTCTCCGATGAAGACGCTCCGACCGTCGACGTGTTCATCCCGACCTACAACGAAAGCATCGACATCGTGGCGCCGACGGTCGCCGCGGCGAAGCGGATGACCTATCCCGACGGGAAACTGAACGTCTTCCTCCTCGACGACGGCGGCACTGACGAAAAACTCAATTCTGACGACCCCGCTGTTGCGACCCGCGCGCTCAATCGCCGCCAGAGCCTGCAGGCGGTGTGCGAAAATCTCGGCGCGCACTATCTCGCGCGAGAGGAAAACGTCCACGCCAAGGCGGGCAACCTCAACAACGGGCTGGCGAACAGCGAGGGCGAACTCGTCGCCGTGTTCGACGCCGATCACGTGCCCGCCCAGGATTTCCTCACCGAAACGGTCGGTTTCTTCAGTTCCGACGAGCGCCTCTTCCTGGTTCAAACGCCGCACTTCTTCCTCAACCCCGACCCGATTGAGAAGAACCTCAACGCCTCACGCATGCCGGCCGAGAACGAAATGTTCTACGGCTTGGTGCAGAAGGGCTTGGACAAGTGGAACGCCGCGTTCTTTTGCGGCTCGGCGGCATTGCTGCGGCGTGAGGCGCTCGACAGCGTCGGGGGATTTCACGGCTCGTCGGTCACCGAGGACGCCGAGACTGCGCTCGAATTGCATTCGCAGGGTTGGTCGAGCCTTTACGTCGACAAGCCGATGATTGCCGGCTTGCAGCCGGAAACATTCGAGTCGTTCATCGGCCAGCGGTCGCGCTGGTGCCGCGGGATGGTGCAGATCCTTCTGCTGAAGAACCCGCTCTTCCGTAGCGGGCTGAATATGGCTCAGCGGCTCTGCTACTTATCCAGCAGCATGTTCTGGCTTTTTCCGCTGTCCCGCATCATCTTCGTCCTTGCGCCTATGGCTTATATCTTCTTTGGCCTGAAGATATACATCGCGAACAGTCAGGAATTTATAGCATATACGCTCGAATACATGCTCGCAGCGCTGTTGATTCAGAGCTACGTGTTTGGCCGGGTGCGCTGGCCGTGGACGTCCGACCTCTACGAATACATCCAATCCGTCATGCTGTTTCCGGCGGTCCTCGGTGTCTTTATCAACCCGCGCAAACCGAAGTTCAACGTCACGGCGAAGGGCCAGACCCTCGACGAGAACCACCTGTCGAGTTTGGCGCTGCCTTATTTCGTCCTCTTTGGCTTGGTCGCGGTCAGCATGGTCGTGCTTGGCTTCCGCTACATGAATGAACCCGACCAGCGCGGCCTCATCCTAGTGGTGGGCGTTTGGAGCGCGCTCAATCTCTTTCTCACCGGCATGGCGCTCGGCGCGGTGTCTGAACGGCGCGAACGGCGCAGCGTACCACGCGTCGCCAGCAATCTGCCGGCTCAATTGGTCATCGGCGAGCAGGTCTCGCCCGTGGTGATCGAGGACATGTCGTTCGGCGGATTTCGCGTCCGCATGTCCGACGCGGCCAACCTGCCGCCCCGCGGGGCCGGCGTTCTGCGGGTGGAGACTGGCGAGAAATCGGGACAGTTCCTGGAAACGCCCTTCGTCAATCTTGGCCGGAGAGCGAAGAGCGGCGCGCGCAGCGTCGGCCTCAAATTCTATGGCGTGAACGGCGATCGCTTCCGCATCGTCGCGAAAGTGATATTTTCCGACGTAACCCCGATCTACAAAGGTCGCGCCGGTAGTTACACGACCTTTGGCGTCGTCTCCGGTTCATTATATTTTCTAGCATGGGCTTTTAACCAGGCCTCGCGCGGCCTCTACTATTTTCTATTCAGGCGCAACGAACCTGTCGCCGCCCCGATCATCCGCTCGACCGAGACGTCGGCGACTTAAGAAGATTTCCCTTCATCGGTTGCGAGGCATCGCATGCGCACCTCCAAACACTTCCTCGCCAGATCCGGACTCGGCGCGGCGTCGGCATTGGCCCTGGCCGCAGGGTTGCTCTCGGCGCAGCCCGCCGCGATCGCCGCCTCGACGCAGATTCCGGCCATCGCTCCGGCCCCGACCGCGACGCTGAAGCGCCTGCCGGCGGGACATGACGAACTCGTGTTTCGCGGCGAGAACGCCGCCCGCTCCTGGCAGGTCTATCTCAGTCCAACGGAAGCGGCGCGGATCTCGAGCTTTCAACTAGGGCTGCTGAATTCCGTCGTCGATCTGCCGGATCGATCCTCGGTGAAGCTGACGATCAACGGTCGCCCGCTCGCCGCCGCGCCAGTCCGCTCGCCCGACCAAATCACCAACGTCGCGGTCAAGATCCCGCACGGCGTTCTGCTGCCGGGTTTCAACACAGTGCAGGTGAACGTCGCCTTGACCCACCGGGTCGATTGCTCGGTCAATGCCACCTACGAGCTGTGGGCGCTGCTGGATCCGGCGCAGACCGGCTTCGTGATCGACAACGCAGATTCCTACGCCATTCGTTCGCTCGACGAACTCGCCGCCGAGCCTTTGGCGGCGGATGGCGCGACCCACATCCACGTGCGCATGCAAGACTTTGCCGATCCGGACTCGCTCAGCCGGGCGGCGCATTTCGTCGACGCCCTGGTGCGACGGGCCGGACTGGCGCGGCCAATCGTCGACGTGGGGCCGCAGGCCGGCCAGGGTCCCGGTTTCGACGTCGTGCTCTCAACCGGCGAGACGGCCGAGGCGACGCCAGGCGACGCGCTGCACGTCCTCGGCCGCGACGACGACGTCACGCTGGCTCGCGATGCCGCGAGCAACCGACTCGTCCTCACGCTCTCCGGGTCGGACGAGGCCGACTTGGACAACCGGATCGCCTCACTCGACAAGGCTCGGGCGTGGACCAGCAGCCTAGGCCTGGCGTCACCCCAAGGGATCGCCATCAACGGCGGCGGCCGGAAATCCTTCGCTGAGCTCGGCCTCGCGACCGACGGCTTTCCTGGTCGGCATTTCCTGTCGAGCGTCGACATTGCGTTGCCCGCCGATTTCTACCCCTCGGGCTACGACAAGGCGCGTCTGCTGATCGACGGCTACCATTCGGCGCTCGACGGTCGCGGCGAGCTGATCTTCCGCGTGAACGACGCAATCGTCTCGTCGACTTCGATGGCGTCTGGCGTTGCGGAACGGTTCGACCGCCAGCCGGTGGAATTGCCGCTGCGTTTCTTCCATCCGGGCCACAACGAGGTCTCCATCGAGGGGATCACCACCTCAGCGCTGGATCAACAGTGCGATTTGTCCGCCATGCCCCGCGACGCGCGACTGACGATCGCGGGAACTTCCGAACTCGATTTTCCCTCGTTCGCGCATCTCGGCACGCTGCCGCAGATCCCCTCGGCGATCGCAGCGATCACGGCGCCCGACCAGAGCGGTCGCCCGACCGTCTATCTGTCCAATCTCGATCGAGATTCGGCGGCGACAGCGCTGACGATCCTAGCCAACTTGGCCTCGCCGACGAGCAGGCTCGAAGCTCCGATCATCCGCCTCGAGCGGCCGACGCCGGGAGACGTTCCGGGAATCGTCGTCGGGTCGCTCGACCAGTTGCCCGACTATCTCGCCACGCCGCTGCGAGAGATCGCGGCGCCGGCCAATCCGGCGGCTATCCCGGCCGCCGGGATAGACCCGGCCGCCGCAGATGGGGCGAAGCAGGGCGACGAGTCCGGCGCCGCGCTGAAGTCCTCCGAACAGCCGGTGGTCGCGGAGAGCGTCGACTTCCGGGACCGCCTGCGCGACGCTTTCGCCTCCGGCGCGTTCCTGACGAAGACGGCGGATTTCATCTTTCCCGCCGGCGATCGTCGGGCGGGCCTACCGGCGTTGCCTGCGCACTTCCTGTTGATGGAGGCCGTGAATCCGAACCTTTCGACCAAGACGATCGGCGGCGTGCCCGTTCCGCAGCTTGCCCGCGACGCTTCGCAATGGCTGGTGATTTCCGCACAAGATTCCGACTCAGTGAAGAAAGGCGTCGAAAGGCTGGTCGTCGACGGTCAATGGCGAGATTTGGCCGGTCAGGCGGTCAGCCTCGACCTCGACTCGGGTTCGCTGCACTCTGCGCAGCCAGCGCATGTCGCGTACGTCGAGCCCAGCGCTTTCGTCCTATCCGACCTTCGCCCAATCCTCGGCGGCATCCTGTCGGACAATATCCTGCTCACTTTCGGCGCGTTGATCGCGCTGGTGTCGATCCTCGGGCTCTCGACTCATGCGTTGATCCGAAAGTCAGGCGTGCGGTGACCGCTAACACTCGCATCTTGGCCGCGCTGGTGAGCGCGTGTCTTCAGGTCGGCGCGGCGGCCGCCAACGACACGTTGGAAGCCCTGACGGCGCCCGTCGCGCCCGGGACTGTCGTCGCTCCCACAGTCGGGCCGAAGGAGACTCGCGACATTATCAGCCAAGTGTCGCGGAACTGGTTCCAAGGAGAATGGCGAGCTTATGCGTCGACGTTCATCGCCGCGGACGGCCGGGTCGTCGACAACGCGAACGGCGGCGCGTCGCACAGCGAGGGGCAAGGTTACGGGCTTCTGCTGGCGGCGATGGCCGACGACCGCGAAGCGTTTCAGCTCATCTGGAGCTGGACGGACGGCCACCTCAAGAGCCGGCCGGATGGATTGTTGTCGTGGCGCTGGGATCCGCAAAAGGGCGCGATCGCCGACAAGAACAATGCGACCGACGGCGACATTCTGGTCGCCTGGGCGCTCAGCGAAGGAGCCCGCCGCTTCAGCAAGCCCGAGTATCTGACGGCGGCCAAGAAGATCGCGCAAGCGATCGGCGCACAAACCCTCGAGGACTCTCCGCATGGTCCGATCTTGTTGCCAGGCGCGGCCGGATTTGCTCGCGACGACCAACCGGACGGGCCGGTGATCAATCTGTCCTACTGGGTGTTTCCCGCGTTCTCGACGCTGAAGGCGTTGGCGCCGGAATACGATTGGGACGCGGTGCGTGAAAACGGTTTGAAGCTGTTGGGCGAGAGTCGGTTCGGTCCGCGCGGCCTGCCCGCCGATTGGCAATCGGTCGGCGGCCCTTCACTGGCGCCGGCGAAGAACTTTCCGCCGCAGTTCGGCTACAACGCCATTCGGATTCCGCTTTATCTTGCTTGGGACGGCGAGGACGCCTCGCGCCGCGCGTTGCGTCGTTTCGCCGGACTTTGGCGCGGCAAGAGCAGCGCTGGCCCCTTCGTGATCGACGTCGACTCCGGGGCGACGGGACAGGCGCTCGACGGCGCCGGCTATCGGCTGGCGCTCGCCTTGGGGCGTTGCGCTTCCCTCGAGCAACCCGTCGAAGGCGATCTGCTCACGCTTCGCGACCCGCTCTACTACCCAGCCACGCTGAGGATGTTGTCGCTCGCCGTCCTTCAGGAAAGGTTTCCACAATGCCTGTGAGCCGTCCCGTCGTTCTGACGGCGCTGATGATCGTCGCCGCCTCGGCAGTTCATTCGCAGAGCGTCAACCCCGCCGGAGACGGCGCTCAGCCGCCGGCGTCCCTGTTCGCCGCCGTCCCTGCGGCGCCTGCTCCGATGACGCCAAATGTCCCGGCCGAGTCCGTCCCGCTCACGCCAATGTCGAATTCGACCCCGCCGTCCGGCGCGCCGCAGCCGTGGACGTTCTCGCTGCCCAAGCCGCCAGCCGCCGACGTGAACGGAGCGTCGGCCGGCCCGAACGACGGAATCGATCTCAGCGCTTTGCGCTATTTCGCAAGCCAAAACGACTTGTCGCGCGTTGCAGCGGAAATCCGCCTCATTCGATCGAAACATCCAGACTGGCAGCCGCCGGACGATCTGTTCGGCGGTTCGCAGGGCAGCGCGTTGGAGGCGCCGCTGTGGAAACTGTTCGCACAACGCGATTACGCGGGCGTGCGGGCAGGAATCGCGCAAATTCAGCAGAGCACGCCGGATTGGCGCCCCTCGGCCGATCTGCTCGCCAAACTCACGCTCGCCGAGGCCTCGGACAATCTCGTCAAGGCGTCTGATGACGCGCAGTGGGGCACGGTGATCGAAATCGCCGCCGCCAACAAAATGCTGCTGACCTGCGCCTATGTCGACGCACTGTGGCGAACCGCGGAAGCGCTGGTGCGCACCGACGACGAACCACGCGCCGTCGAGGCCTATCGCTACATTCTCACCAACTGCGCCAAGCCCACGGAGCGGCTGGCGACGGTGCAGAAGGCCAGTCAATTGCTCGTCTCGCCCGACGATCTCGAGGGCTTGTTGCAACTTGGCAGGCGCCTTCCCGACGGCCGATCGGAGTTCGACTCCGTTCGTCTCGACATCCTCAGAAAGAAGATCGGCGACGCGGCGGCGGGCAAAGCCGGCCCGACGCCGAGCCCGAGCGAAATCGAAACCGTCGCCGCCCATGCGCGAACCGCCAAGGATCAGAACGATCAGCAACTGCTGGGGTGGTACGCCTACGCCAACAAGGACTATGTCCAGGCCGAGAGTTGGTTCGGCATGGCGCTGCAGGCCGCCCCCTCCCCCAAAGCGGCCGAAGGCCTGGTGCTGACGCTGCGCGCCGCGGACAAAATCCCCGAGGCGCAGAAGCTCGCTGTGCAATATGCGTCGCTGGACCACCTGAACCGCAAATTGATGGTGGAGGTGCTTTCCGCCAACCTCGACAACGCCAACGCGACGCCCCTGTCGACTGACGACCTAGCGAGCCTCGCCAAGGCGATCGACGCCGAGCAATCCGCCGACGCCGCGCAATCCTTCGGCTGGCACGTCTATAAGGCGAACGATCTCGACGGCGCCCAGAGCTGGTTCCGCAAGTCGATCGGCTGGCAAGCCAACGAATCGGCGGCAATCGGCTTGGTGGTGACAGCCCGGCGATCGAAACACATGAGCGAATACGCGGAATTGGTCGCGAAATATCGCGACGCCTACCCGAAGATCGCTCAATTCGACGCCCTCATGCGCGCCAGTTCGCCGCGCTCGGCGTCGGCCGCGAGCGGCGCGAGCCGGAGCGTCGGCGCCGCCGACGGCGGATGGGATCGAAACGCCGACGCGATCGCGAAGACGCTTCAAGCCGGCAATTACGACCTGACATTGGCCATGCTTGAAGAGCGCAGGCAGGAGAGACGACCCGAACCCTTCGGTCTTACCGTGGTTCGTGGTTGGGCGATGTTCCACAAAGGGGACTGGGAGGGCGCCAGGCAGGTGTTCGCCGAACTGGCGGCCAAAGGCCACGCCAAGGAAGCCGACGAAGGGCTAAGCACGATCCAAGCCGCCGAGTATCCACGTTTTCCGTTTCGCTGAAAGTTGGGCTCCTCGTTCGGAGGGCAAGCAAGTGTTGCGCGAAAACTCGGCGAAGCGTCCGCAATCGAGTTCGGACGGATTCGTCGTCGATCCGCTTCCACGACCTGTCGTCACGACGGAGGCCTCGGACGAAAGCGACCGTCGCGCCGCAAGGGCGACGCTCAAGGCGCGGGCGCCCGACTACGAGAAAGTGCTCGATAGCCTTTCTCTCGGCGTCTGCCTGTTCGACGACCAGCAGCGGCTCATTCTCTGCAATCAGCGCTGGGTGGAGATGTACCGCCTAACGCCCGCGCAAACGCGTCCAGGCGTCTCGCTGCGCGAGATCGTCGAGGCGCGCGTCGTCGCCGGGACTTGTCCGACCGACGCCGACGCCTATTTGTCCCTCTGCGCCGAGATCGGCTCCAGCGACGAGGCGAGGACTTGGACCGTCTCGCTCAGCGACGGCCGCACCATTCGCGTTTGCAACCGACCGACGCCGGAAGGCGGCTGGGCGGCGACTCACGAGGACGTCACGATCGGCGACGGTGACCGCGCGAAGGCGAAGTCGCTGACGCTGGCCGCGCCGCCGCATGAGCGCGAGACGCGAATCCTCGAAATGATCGCCTTGAGCGCCCCGATCGAACAGGCGCTTGATCAAGTCATTCACCTCGTCGAATCCGAAGTGAAGGAGACGTTCGGCGCGATCCTGCTTGTCGGCGACGACGGAATCCATTTGCGCATTGCTGCGGCCCCAAATCTGACCCAAGCGCATCGGAACGCGTTCGACGGCGTTCCGATGGGTCCGAAGGCGGCGTCGTATGGCGCGGCGATCGAGCGGCGAGCCTGGGTGACGGTCGCCAATATGATGAGTGATCCGCTTTGGCGGGATCGTCGCCAATGGCTGGACGAGGATCGCTTTTCGTCGTGCTGGGCGATCCCGCTCGTTTCGCGGCGCGGCGCGGCGCTCGGGGCGCTCGCATTGCACTCCCGAACTGCGCGTGAACTGACGAAGCGCGAATCCGATCTCGTCGACCGCGCCGCGCGGATCGCCGCCCTGGCGGTCGAGCGCAAGCAAGCCGACGATCGTATGCATTTCATGGCCAATCACGACCCGCTGACCGGGCTCGCCAATCGCGTCCTGTTCAGCGATCGCCTGGTCCAGGCGGCGCTGCACGCGCAGCGCAACGACCGCTGGCTTACCGTCGCCTTTATCGATGTGGACGATTTCAAGTCGGTCAACGACACGCTCGGGCACGACACGGGCGATCGACTGCTGAAGATTATCGCCGACCGTATCGTCCACTGCGTCCGCGCGACCGACACGGTGGCGCGCCTGGGCGGCGACGAATTTGTCGTGCTCCTCACCGATCAACCTAAGGACTTCGACGCCATCCCGGTGGTCATGAGTAAGATCGCAGAGGCGATCGCCCAACCGATGCGCCTGGACGGACGCAAACTCGCAGTGACGTGCAGCGTCGGCGCGGCGAGCTATCCTAACGATGGAACCGACGTCGCCACTCTGCTCGCCGTCGCCGATGCAGCGATGTATCGGACGAAGAAAATCGGCGGCGACGGCTTCAGGCCGCGTGATCGCGGGGGTGCATCTCGTCCCTGCACTTCATCGGCGACGCCAACTAAAGGGGTCGAAACGGGAGCAGCGCTGCCGCGGCGCCGGGGCTGGCTCCTGGGGAGGAACGGTCGACGAGGGCCGATCGATCCGTGACGATGTCGACCCGGCGGCGGCCACGCCGGGCGGTCCGTGTCGGCCGACAGGAAGCGCAAATGTCATTCCGCCGGGGACGACGACCCGGCGGCCCCGCCTACGCGGAAACCGGCCGCATGATTGGCGATTTTCTCGAGCAACGCAGTCAGCCAAAAGCGGATCTTCACGCGCGCGTTGGCGAGCGAACGTCGGCTGAAGCTGCGGCGCGACATTTACGAGCGAAGTTGGTGTCGCGCCGCACAGAATGGGCGTTCAAGCCATCGTTCAAAGCGGTCGAGAGGAGACCGCCGAAGCCGCCTCCTCTCACATTGCCAGAAATCAATAACCGGGGTTCGAGCGGAACGACGGATCGTTGATGTCGTAGACGAAAGCGCCCGCATCCCGCTTCTTCATGTAGTCGTCATGAAAGAAGGGAACCAACTTGCCGACGTTGATATCGCTCTTGGTGAACGGAATGACAGAGACGAATACGGCCTTCTTGTACGGCTTGCCTTCGAAGTACGCCTTGATCTGCTGATGCGCGATGTCCGCCTCCAGCGTTGCGGTCTCATTCACGTCCATCGTAGTGGTTCCATCCTGAACCCACTTCCACGATTTCTCCTTGCCATTGCTGGAGCCGAGCCAGTACTTGCTCGGATCGAGACCAGCTTCCTGCATCGCCTGCAAGGCGCCGGCCATCATTTCGTCATTCTCGACGTAGGCGCCGTCGAAGCCATCCGGCCCGAGGCTGGTGATCGCATCCTGCATCACCTTCTTGGCGGGATCAGCGAACCATCCGCCCGAACCCCAAAATACGACCTGAAGGTCCTTGCCGCCGGCGCCCTTGACGCCAACGCTTTGAGCGAGGTTGCCGATGTCCTTGCCGGCGTCCTTGTACGACTTCAAGAAACCATCGGTCTGGCCCGACGCGGTGCCCTGACCAAGCTTGCCCTCGATCATGATCACGCGTTTCACGTGATGTTCCATCGCCGATTTGCCAGCGAGAACGCCGATGCTGACCCAATCGTATCCGGCGAAACCGGCAAGACCCGGCTCGTTGGGCGGATTGTGCGTCAGATGGAATTCGGGAATGCCGGCGGCCTTGGCCAGCTTCAGGGTTTGCGAGGTCGTCTCCGGCGAATTTTGAACGACGAGAAGCGCGTCCACGCCCTGGGTGACGAAGTTCTCGACCGCGGCGAGCTGTTCCGGCGCCGTCCCCTGTCCGACGACGTCTTGGACGGTCCAGCCTTCACGTTGCGCAAGGGTCTTGAAGACCTCGAACCCCGCCTTGTAGAAATCATCGGAATTGTCCATGTAGTAGCCGATGACCTTTGGCTTCCCTTGGGCAGCCAACGCCTGTCCGCCGACCGCGACAGTCATAGAGCCGAGGGCGATCGTCGCCATCAGTTTGAGCGCTAATCTTCTATTCATCTCATCTACTCCCTATCATTCATTCTTCTTGTGCTCGGTCTCAAGACTTCACACCGGATCCGTCCTGCCTATCTGCGTGCACGCCGCCTTGATCTTGTGGCCCTCCTTTCTTCGCCGCCGCCGCCGCAACGCGCGCCTTCGCCTGCTCGCGTCTCAGGCCTCGGAAATCGGAGATCTGCGAGGAAACGTCGCCCGCCGACACCGCGATGATGACGACGAGACCCTTGGCTAGAAACTGCACCTCAGACGGCAACCGCAGCAGGTTCATCGCGTTGGCGATCGACCCGAGAAAGAAGACGCCGATCAAGGTTCCGACGATGTTGCCCTTGCCGCCGCTGAGCGCCGTCCCGCCGATGACGACCATGGCGATCGTGTCGATTTCAAGCCCCTGCCCGAGCGTTATGATTCCAGTGTTGATGCGCGCCAGAAGCATCGTCGCGCCGATTCCGACCAGCAGACCCTGGATCATGTAAACGGAGAGACGCATGGTTCGGACGTCGATCCCGGCGAGGAACGCCGCGCGCGGGTTCGTGCCGACGGCATAAATTCGCCTGCCGTACTTCGTGTAGGTCAGCAGCAACCCACCGATCAGCGCGATCACGAAGAATGCCACAACGTAAGGGGGAACCCGGAGGATAAGACCCGTGACCGGGTCTCTCGCTCCTTCGACGAGGTTCGTCGTGAGAAAATCGAGCTCTCCCTTCATCACGACCTCGCGCGAATTGGACAGCAACAACGCAATCCCTTGGAATGAAATCATTCCGCCGAGCGTGATGATGAACGGTTCGATGCGGGTTCTCGAAATGATGAACCCCATCGCGGTCTCGAGCACAATCGCCGACGTGACGCCAAGCAGGACTGACGAACCCACGCCGAGATGCCACTGGGAGATCCCGAGCGCGACGATGATCGACACCAGCGAGGCGAGCATGCCGACCGAGAGATCGATGCCGCCGGACACCATCACCATGGTCATGCTGATCGCCACGATCCCCGGCACGGCGACCTGCTGAAGAATATTCACGATGTTGACCGGACTGATGAAAGTCGGGAATCGTGATCCGCCCGTCGTGATCAACTGAACGACGACGACGATCACGACAAAACTGGCGAAGATCGACAGCACGGTCAGGTTTTCGTATCGCTTGAACAGCGACTCCCTGACCAGCAATGTCGCGTTGCGGATTTCCGGCTTGGTCACTCTTGCCGATCTCCTATCGAGAGGGTGAGGATGTTTTCCTCAGTAATCTCCTCACCAGCCAGCTCGCCTGCTATCTGCCCTTGCTTGAAGACGATCACGCGATCGCTCATCGAGATCACCTCCGGCATGTCGGAGGAGACCATCAGGATGGCCTTGTCCTCCTTCAGCAGGTCGACCATGACTTTGTAGATTTCCTGTTTGGAGCCGACGTCGATTCCCAGCGACGGCTCGTCGAAGATGTAGATCTCGCCGCCGGTGTTGAACCACTTGCCCAGCACGACCTTCTGCTGGTTGCCGCCCGAGAGATTGACAACTCGGCTGCGCGCGCTCGGCGCCTTGATGTTCAACAGCTTGACGAACTTCTCACCTGTCCGGACGTCGTCCGCCGGCCGCGCGATGAATTGGCGCGTGTTCACCATGTTCGCCACGGCGACGTTTTCGGCGATCGTCTTCGGTAAAAAGAGTCCGGTGGTCTGGCGACTCTCGGTGATGAAACACATCTTGTTCCGGATTGCGCTCTTTGGGCTCGCGTGCTTGACCGACCTGCCGTTGATCGCGATCTCGCCGTAGACGAGCGGAGCGCTGCCGAACAGCACCTCCATGAGTTCCGATCGTCCCGATCCGACCATGCCGGCGAAGCCAAGAACTTCGCCGCGATGAACCTTGAACGAGACGTCCCGCACTCCGTTCCCGGTGACGTTCATCACTTCCAGGGCCACCTCGCCGCGCTCAACGCGCTCGCGCTTGTAGAAAGTCGACGGATCGCGCCCGACCATGTCCTTGATGAGCGCCGTCTTGGTGAGTCCAGCGATCGGATGAACGCTAACTCTGCGTCCGTCGCGCAGAACGGTCGCGCGATCGCCGATCTCGAAGACCTCGTCGAGGTGGTGCGAAATGTAGATGACGCCGATTCCGTCTTCCTTGACGGTCTTCACGATATTCAGCACCGTGTCGATCTCGCTTGAGGAGAACGACGCCGTCGGCTCGTCGAGAATGATGACGTTGCTCTTCGACACCAGCGCCTTGGCGATCTCCACGATCTTCTGCTGACCGCTCGTCAAATCGGTCATTCGCATGTCCGGCGCGAGGTCGCTGTTCAGATATCTCAGGACATTCTCGGTCTGCCGCCGCATCTCCTTACGCTGCAGCAGTCCGTGCCGGGCGATCTCCGAGCCGGCAAAAATGTTCTCGGTGATGTTCAGCGCATTGAAGACGATGTGCTCCTGATAGATCGTATGGATTCCCATCCTCAGAGCCGTGTTCGGCGTCAGGGTCACCGCATTGCCGTCGACAAAAATCTGCCCGTCCTCGTCAGGCTGAATCGCGCCGGAAAGGATCTTGATCAGCGTTGATTTCCCCGCGCCGTTTTCGCCGCACAGGCAATGCACCTCGCCACGCTTCAGGTCGAACGAGATGTCCTGTAGCGCCCTGACGCCGGGAAAGGTTTTCGAAATGTGCGACAAGCGCAGAATTTCATCCATGCTTCTACTCGCTAAGTTGGATGATGATTCCACATTGCGTATCAGCGCGACGTGAAGTCCGGCACATTTACGATCTCTCCCCCCATGAGCGCCGACTGATGGGCGCAGATCCCTACGGATGTCCAGTTCGCCGACTGTTCTACGTTGGGAAATGGGTCGCGATTTTCAAACAGCGCGGACACAAACTCGTTGACGAGATGCGGATGCGAACCGCCGTGACCGCCGCCCTGGATGAACGAACGATGGTCTTCGTCAACGATACCCTGGGTGAACTTGCGGATCGGCTGGGGCAGACGATGCGCGTAGTCCGGCACTTCGACGCGTTCGGCAATCTCCGGCTCCGGTTTCTTCGCAGTGTGCAGCACCGGATTCTCGCCGGTGATGAGCTGCCACTCGAACGACTTCTTCGAACCGTAGACGTCGACGCTCTCGCGATACTGTCGTGCGGTGTCCCAGAGGAAGCGCCAAATATGCGCGGCGAGATCCGAGTCTTTTATCTTGATGTGACACGACTCGACTGCGAACTTCGAGCCGGATCGGCGCGCGCACTCGTCGTTGATCGTCCCCGAGCCGAGGCAACTGACATAGTCCGCCATGCCGTCGACCATGGCCATGAGCGGACTCACGACGTGGGTCGCATAGTGCATCGGCGCCATGTCTTTCCAGTAGTCGGGCCACCCTTCCATGTCTTGGGGGTGAGACGCCGCCAAGTACTGAATCTTGCCGAGTTCGCCCGTGTCGTAGAGCTCCTTGATGAACAGGTATTCCCGGCTGTACACGACCGTTTCGGCCATCATGTATTTCAGGCCGGTTTTCCGAACCAATCCGACAATCTCTCTGGCTTCATCCAGGGTCGTCGCCATCGGCACGGTGCACATGACGTGCTTGCCAGCCTTCAGCGCCGCGATCGTCTGCGGAGCGTGATCGGGGATCGGACTGTTGATGTGGACGAAATCCACATTCGGATCGGCCAGGATGTCCCGGAAATCGGTGTAGCGTGCGGCGATTCCATATCGATCGCCGACTTCATCCAATTTGCTCTTCGTTCGCTGACAAATGGCCGCGACGTCCGCCTTCGGATGCGCCTGATAGATCGGGATGAACTCCGAACCGAAACCAAGTCCGATGAGTCCGACTCGCGCCTGCTCCATGATGTTTCCTCGATTTAACTCCGAGGCGAGTATTGGAGCATTCATGAAGATTGAACATGAGCATTCACGCGAGAATATTGAGATTTTTTCCCACTGGCGGCGCTCCATCACTCTCGACGCCGGGCGCAGTCTGGATTCTCCCGTGCATGTTCATCGTCCGACGAGCCATGCGCGGACCGGCGCCGGTTTGAGCAAATTGGAGACCTCCACAGATCAACCGACGGCGTTCGCGGCCGAAACGACTCTCTAAGGTTTCGCGACGGCCCCGGCGCGTCGCGCGAATTCAGACGATCCGTGCGGCTGGCGTCCGCAATTCGATGCGGCGACGAACTTCTACGCCTCGACCATCTTTTGAGGCGCACACCGCGTCACGAGCGGACGGAGGTCGTTATGAACGACGCCTCTCGTCGACAGTCCGTCAGTCCGGGATCTGGAGGAAGGAGCGGCCGCGGACCTGGTCTCGGTACTCCCTCGGCGTCAGGCCTGTCTCCTTCTTGAAGAACACGCTCAGATACTCGGGATGCTCTATGCCGAGCGCATCGCTGATCTCCGAGAGCGACATCTCCGTTTCCAGAAGGAGTTCACGAACAGCGTGCGTCCTCACGCGCAATATCTCTTGATGGGGCGTGCGATTCAACGCGCGTCGGAATCGCGCCTCGAGAACGCGCCGAGAAAGGGGAACAATGCGCAGGACATCCTCGACGCCGATATTCTCGTGGGACTTCTGCCGAATGAAGGCGATCGCCTTGGCGACGTGAGGATCGCTGACGGTCAGAACATCGGTCGAAACGCGTTTGCGGACGCCGAGAGGTTCGATGAGATACTTCCGCCCCGCGAGCTTTTCGCCGCCCATCATTCGGCCCAGAATCTCGGCTGCGTAGGCGCCCGTTCTGAATGTGTTGGGAATGACGCTTGACATGCTGGGCGTCGCCAACTCGCAGAGAAGCTCGTCGTTGTCCACGCCGATGACGGCGATGTCCTCGGGGACCTTGAAGTCGAAGTATCGACAGATTTCCAGCAGCTGCTGACCGCATGCGTCGTAGCAAGCGAAGACGCCCACCGGCTTCGGCAGGCTCTCCAGCCAGTCGCGGATCGCTTCGCGTTGTGTCCACCACTGGACTCGCGGCTCCTTCCGAAGCGGGAGATTGAAGATCCGCGATTGAATGATGTCGGGACGCCCCAGCACACGCTCGAAGCTTTGCTGTCGCCAAACCGACCAGTTGTAAAACGGATCGCCGAAAAAGGCGAAATTCTGCAGCCCGCAGTCGCGAAGATGTTCGAGGGCGACGCGCGTGATCGCTTCGTCGTCTGTCTCGACCCAGGGGATGCCTTCGATCAGCCGGGCGGCGCTGACGTCGACCGTCGGCACGCCCATCTCCGTGATGATCTGCGCCATGCGATCGGTCTCGATCCGCGCGATAGCCCCGTCGAATTTCCAGTCGCAGGCGAACGACTGGTCGAATTCATGTCGACCGTGCTCGGTGAGAAAGAGGGTCCAGCCGTGGCGGGTCCGGGCGTATTCGTGAATCCCACGCAAAACGCCCCGGGCGTAGCTGTTCGACGTTTCAACGATGACCGCGACATTCTTCTCGTCTGCCATTGGCCAGCCCCAGTAAGCGCGCTCGTCGAACGTTACTGCATCTGGCCGCCCACGACCAAAGTTGGCGAGGACGAGCGCCCCCGCCCGATGGTTCGCGTCGAACGTCCACGCGTCCGTGGCGAACGCATCGCCGCGAGAGCGGTCGCCAAGGGCGCTGACTCAATCGGGCGGCTGAGCGACACCCGGCCGCGGCGCGGCTCGACGCAAGGGCGAGCGGGCGCCGATCGGCGGCGCTGGCGCGCGGCGACGCGCCCGCCCGCGCCGGCTCTTCGCCTGTGGAGACTTAGGCTTCGAGCTTGACCCAGGCGCCGTTGGCCTTGGACGACTGGACCGCCGCCTCGACGAAGGCGACGCCTTTGACGCCATCGACGATGGTCGGGAAGTCGCATTCGGCCGGCGGCGCCTTGCCCGCGCGCGCCGCTTTGATCGCCAGCGCGACCTCGGAATAGATGTTGGCGAAGCCTTCGAGATAGCCTTCAGGGTGGCCGCCAGGCGTGCGGGTGACGCGCGCCGCCGCCGCGCCCGAGCCGGGGCCGCCGCGGGTGATGATGCGCGTCGCCTCGCCGAGCGGCGACCAGCGCAATTCGTTGGGGTTCTCCTGCGCCCAGTGAAGGCCGCCCTTGGCCCCGTAGACGCGCAACTTCAGGCCGTTCTCGTTGCCCGGCGCGACCTGACTCGCCCACAGCGCGCCACGCGCGCCGTTGGCGTAGCGCAGCAGGATCTGCGCATTGTCGTCGAGCTTGCGCCCGGGGACGAAGGTGTTGAGATCGGCGAGCAGCTCCGCCACCTCGAGCCCGGTCACGTAATCGGCGAGGCTGAAGGCGGGAGTGCCGATGTCGCCGAGCGAGCCGCCGCCGCGGGCGCGCGCCGGATCCACGCGCCACTCCGCCTGCTTGTAGCCGCTCGTCTCGGTCGGGCCGGTC
>Ga0181529_10003423_pt1 | contig 18096 bp, 14 predicted proteins | sample PEATcosm2014_Bin_36_FD_119763 | JGI IMG/M metagenome (GOLD analysis project Ga0181529, IMG submission 119763) | Peatland microbial communities from MTU Mesocosm Facility, Houghton, MI, USA - PEATcosm2014_Bin10_30_metaG | ecosystem: Environmental > Terrestrial > Soil > Wetlands > Peat | place... | reverse complement strand
TGATCGTAGGCGAAAAGAAATTTACGGCGCAGATCATCGCCAAGGGGTTTTCCCATGTCTTTGTCCGCCGCAGAGTCTCGCCAAAGCAAGTCTACACTATTTTGGAAAATGCTCTAGCCCCTGCGGAATGGTCTTCGGGCTTTTCGCCTGTTCTTTGGGGTTTTTCCGCAGCCTGTTCAGCCCCACGAAATCGAGACGCGAACTCTGCTGGCCTTCAGGCCCAGGGGCCGAAGCCCGCTTGGTTTTCCCGCTTATCCAGGGACTGCAGTCCCCTGCTCCCTCCGCGTTATTCTCCCCTCTACACAAATGAGAGAGCTGCCCTAAACGAAAGCAAGACGTAGAAAAAGCGAAGCGTCCCTGCATTACTTGTCCGCGGGCGGAGTTTCTGCAAGACACAACTTGTGCCAAGCCGCCGTTCGGCGAATGGCATCGTGCAGCGTTACTTCGCACTTGAGGCCGAGGCTCTGCTCGGCCTTTCTTACGCAGGGGACATAGCGTTGCGGCTCGGCGCCCGGAATTGCCTGTTGCGCAACTCTCACCTCTGCACTGGAGCCAAGCGCTTCAGCCACGGCATGTGCGAGTTCCAAGATGCTGAGAGCCTCTTCCGAACCAACATTGAAAGCTTCCAACGCCGGCGCACGGAACAGAATCGTCCACAACCAGATGGCCAAGTCGGCTGCGTACATGTAGGAGCGCATCGCCGTACCGTCTCCACCAATTTCGATCGCCTTTCCCGCCAAGGCGTCGCGAATGAAATTCCCGATGGCGAAATGCGCATCCAATGGCAGGTGCGGGCCCACAAAGGCAAAGCAGCGCGCAATCTTGCATTCGATTCCCGACTTCGCTCCCAGAACCGCGCACACCAGTTCCGCTGCCCGCTTGCCCTCGGCGTATGCAGACGCGCTGTCCAACGGATTCGGCGCACCGGCAAAATCCTCGGGGATGTGATTCACATCGGCGGGCTGTTTCCCATATACGGCCCCGGAGCTTGTCAGCAACAGCTTTCGGGTACGGTGGCTTGCGGCGAATTCCAATACTCTTTCAGTACCGCTCACCATCGTCGTCAACAACTGAAGGGCATTCCCGGCCGTTCGTCTTGCGGCGGTTTCGGTCACCGCGTGAATCGCAAACTCGAAATCGCCATCGGGCCAGGTGAAGTCCAGCACATCGCCAGCGAGCAGGTCGATTGCCGGATCGAATGCCAGGTGAGGGCATTTGCTGGCGAACGCCACAGGGTCTCGAGTGAGAATCGTTGCGCACGCGCCGAGTTCCAGCACGCGATTTGCGTGAACGAAGCTTTCGACCAGCCAACAGCCGAAAAAACCGGTGCCGCCTGTAATGAAGATCTTCTTCCCGCGCATCTCGCGCCAAAGCGGCCGCGTTTTCGCGAGAATAAGGTTCAGATCTTCAGTCGGGAGAGGAAGAGCCATCGCGAATCACCGGTTGGCACGCGGGGCGCCAAAAGTTGCATGCTGCTGGTTGAAAAATCGAGTGAATGGTCGAATGCACCTTCCTTATTGCGGTTTGCGGGATCGCTCCGTTCCGCTCACCGTTCGCCGCGCGAGAAAGCGCCCGATAAGGCCCGTCGTCCACCCAAAGTCCACAACATCTTCTGCATCATCGACCATTTCCAGGTCCGCGATCGATGCAACAAGGCCCCGAATACCCATGCGATCGAACAGGTTCATGTGCTCGTGAATCCGGATGGGCATGTCAACGATATTCTGTGCAAAGTCATCGCGGATAAATTTGTTCAAGGCGAGTGGAACTTCGATATAGATCAGCCCGCCGGGCGCCAGAAACCGCAGTGCCTCGATTGTAAAGGCCCGGGGATTTCCCAAGTGCTCAAGAACGTGCATGCAGGTAATGAAGGAGTATCCTTCAGGCCGCATTACCGCAATCTTCTTCACCTTCCGGCCATCCACCGAAGGATGAAGCCGCGCATCGGACGGGTCGTAGACGTAGAGGGTGCCAAATCGTTCATGGACGAATGGAGGAAGAAACTGCCCATCGCTGCCGCCGTAGTCGAGCAGATCGCCGCCGGAAAACTGGCTCGCGTTTTTACGCAAGAAGCCATCGACCGCGAGATTCCTATTGGCCGTTTCCAGCGGATGCGTTCCGACGTCCTTCGCGATGCGCGCATAGCTTGGCTCGACGGAGATGCGATCCCGGTTGTAGGTTTCCGAGCGATAGTCGCGATAGAGGCCGAGCAGATCCTCATACGAGTATTCATGGCACGGTGTAACACTGTGGCAAAGTTCGCAAGCCTGCAAATAAGTTCTGAGCTGCTTCACCGGCCCAGTCTCTTTCATGGGCTTGCCGCTCATTCTTCGTTTCCTGGCGGCCAACGACATGGGCTTGGTCGTGATCGATCCGGTTCTCGTATAGAGCAAGAACTCATCCTTGCTGGTATCCACCCGCAAGCGAAAGAACTCCGCGTACTGGCCCATGGGCAGTGCCTTCAGGTCGGTGCTTCCGCAAATGCGGCAGGATTGTGCTCTCACCGGTCTTCTCCTTGTGCTCGATCCTCGATGCTTCGCTGTTCGTTACGGCTGCTCTTCCAAAGGTGGAACGATCATGTTTGCGCGAAACTCATCGCGCGGCAGACGCGGCGCCATGTCTTCCATGGGCAGGCTGACGATGCTCCCATCTTCCCGCGTCGATGCGGTTGCGCGGGGAAGCGTAGGCTGATCCGGCGAAGTGTTCACGGCGCAGACGACCGGCCCATCGTAGGCCAGCACGGCGGCGACCTCGTCGCGGATGTTGCGCTGGTCCCTGATTTCCATGGTCTTGACACCATACGCCCCGGCAACCTTCAGGACATCCGGAAGCGTCAAGCGGCTCGAGGGGTCGGACCCAACGAGATGCCCTTGGAAATGGTTGCGCTGTGCCGCGATGATCGAGGCATAAGCGCCATTGCACAGGATGAAGTATTTGATGGGCAGATTGAGCCGCTTGACGGTCTCCAGTTCCTGGATGTTCAACTGAAAGCCGCCGTCTCCATTCACGCAAATTGTCCGCCGTTTTCCGCTCGCCAGGCAAGTGCCAATCGTTCCCGGCAGGCCGGTTCCCATGGCGCCGAGGCTGGGCGCGTTCACCACCCGCTGACCGTGCTTGAGGCGGAAACATTGGAGGAAGATGTCACTGCACGCGCCTGAGCTGCCAGGGGCCAGAACATCCTCGGCGGTGCATAGCTCCGACAGCACATCGACCAGCACGTAGGAGTTTACATAGCCCCCGTCTTCCTTCCAATACTCCGGCAACACAACGGGATATTTCGTCAGCCAGTCCTTGGCCGTCTTCAGCCATGCATCGGCGCCGGGCAGCGCGAAGCTCTTCAGTTGCGCCAGCATCTCTTGCACGAAGTCCTTGGCATCGGCGTGAACCGGCACATCGATGGTCATATCGAATTTTCCGATTTCATGGGCGTCGATATCCACCAGCACCTTCTTCGCGGCGCGCGCAAAGTTCTTATGACTGAAGGCAATCTGCGGCAAATCGAGCCGAGCGCCGAGCACCATGATCCAATCCGCGTTCTGCTGCGTGAAGTTCGCTCCTCGCGAGGCAATCGATCCTGGGCGTCCGGCAAAACATGCATGGTCGTCGGGAAGCATATCCATCGCTTTCCAGGTCAGCAATACGGGGACCTGCAAAGCGTTCACCAACTCCTCGACCAGGCCTTCGCGATGCGCTTGGCGGGCTCCATTGCCGATGAGCAGGACCGGACGCTCGGCTGTCTTGAGCAATTCCAGCGCTTCGGCGACCTTCTCTCGTATTTCGTCCTTGCGGCTGGCTTCTGGCTCGGGAGCAAAAGCCCGCAGACTCGCTTCGTCCACCATGCTTGCTTGCACATCCAATGGAACATCCAGCCAAACCGGCCCCCGCCTGCCGGTTGTCGCAAGGTGAACTGCCTTTTCGAGTTCGTAGCGAATGTCGTTGGGATCGATGAGGGTCTTGGCGTATTTCGTCAGCGGCGTCACGATGGCAACGATATCCACTTCCTGCGGCCCCATGGAGCGAACACCGCGGCCGGTAAGGAGGTCGGCGCGCTTGACCTGGCCCGAGAGGAAGATGCAGGAGGTCGAGTCCAACCATGCGGTCGCAAGGCCTGTCACTGCATTGGTGCCGCCGGGGCCGGTGGTGACCAGAGCCGCGCTGAGATCGCCGGTGTATTCCGCATAGGCCTGGGCGGCAAATGCGGCAGCCTGTTCATGCAGGCAACAGATGTACTCCATGCCCTCCTGGCTTCCAAATGAATCCACCAGGTGCATGCATCCGCCACCGGCAAGCATGAAGATGTGCTTGATGCCGCATGCGGCCAAAAACCGCGCGATGTAGTCCGATACTTTAGTCACTCTCTTCCGCCTTCATCCTAAGTTCCCGCAAAGTGCCCGCTACATTCAGTGGCGAGGTGTTCCAAGGCTGGGGCCATGCGACCGTTTCGAGGCCCAGTTCGGCGGCCTGCCTCAGGTTCTCTTGCGCATCGTCTACCATCACATCGCCCTTGCCGAGCCAACGCAACAAATCGCCTTTTCCCAAGTCATACGCCGGCGCGCCCGATTCAGCGCGCGAAGGCACCACGCAAAAGCACCGTATCCATGTTCCAAAATGCCGCATCACCCACCAGGCAACATCGGGCGCGCTCTGCAGCGGGCGCGCGGTCAATGCAATGTGCCGAAACCCGCTCCCGTATCGCGCAAACCAGGCAAGCACTTCGCTGTTCGGCGGCAGTTGAATTCCGGCTTCGGTTTTGCGAAACGCATCCATCGAGGCCAGATACTCTTTGCTGGACACACCAAGCGCCAGGTGCGGCGGATTTCCGCTCAGGTCCTCATACTTGAGGCTGCACTCGGGGTGCTCTGCAAGCCACGCATTTGCGAACCACTCGCGCATCAGGCCGTTCAGCACGTCGTCGACGTCCCAGACAATCGTTCGCATCAATCCATCCAATGGGTGACATATGTCTTTCGATCTGGATTCTTCATGATCGATTCATCCGTGTACCAGGAATCGCCCTTGGCGTAGGAGGTCGACACTTCCTCGATGACCGCACCATGCTTCGTCCAGAAGGAATGCTTGAGGCCGTGAGGAATGGTAATGATGTCGTTTGCCGCATGGTCCGTGTGTTTGCCTTCCAAATCGACGGTAACATTCCCATAAAGGATGTGATACGTCTCGTTCTTTTGGTTGTGCCATTGCTCGGGATGCTTTTGTCCAGGGAGCGCCACCAGGAGGCGCTTGCAGTAGTCGCGATTGATCACTGTGATCGCCGTCAACCCGTTCTCTCTGAAGTTCTTGATTCCGTAGTGGTGCGATATTTCCAACTCGCACTGCCCGGGCACCTGAACCTTGCTCTTCTTGATAAGTGCCTTCACATCGTGCACGATGGCAAGAACCGCCTGCCTGGTGTTCGCCGCGGTCACATTGGCTGCCATCAGCGCGCCGCTGGCGGGAATGGCCTCGATGGCCAAGTACTGGGCGTACTTTGAGAAGTCTTGTGCCACCAGTTGCCCGGTGACGTTTGGCATGGCGAAGAAAACATTCTGCGGATCTACAACTTCTCCCGCGGCCACCGCGTTCTTCACAAACGCGCCGCGAGCCAGGTCTCGCAGGGCCTGAGCCTCTCCCGCGGGAGCTGGATAGCGCGTATTCATGTTGCCCATCGTCGTCTGTGCTTCCAGCGCGGAGTGCAGCCACTGCTTCACCTGTTCCGGAGTGGCGCTGTATGCATTGATCGCGTATTTCTCAGTCGCAACGGCGACATGCTTCTCAAAGATGGTGGCTCCGAGCGCCATGGCGATCTTCACCGCCTCGAAGTTATCGGGCCGCTCATGTGTCGAGTACCCAACCTCAAGCTCGGGATAGCGCCTCTTGAGGAGGGCAATCTGTCCCAAGTGCAAATGCTCGTCCGGCGAAGGATACTCGCCCACGCAATGCATGAGCGCCAGCGATTTGTTCCGATGCGCAAAGAAGCTGACCACGTTGTCGATCTCTTCCAGCGGTTCTCCCGCGGTCGACGCGACAATGGGGAGATCGTGGGTTGCGATCCGTTCCAATAAGGGCCAATCGGTGAGATAGCAGCTTGGCACCTTCATGAAGTCGTAGCCGTGCTCGGCGATCTTGTCGACCGAAATCTCATCCCAGGGAGTACACATGGAGAGGAATCCGGCCTCCACGATGGCGTCCTTGATCTGCTTGTATTGAGCCCAGGACAGGTGCGTTTCTGAAAAGCGCTTTACATACTTCAGATCGTACCGGCTCTTGTAGGCGGGGTGGATGCAGCTATCGATATCTCGATATTGCAACTTTACGCAGAACTGGAATGGAAACCCATCGGAGGCTTTCCGCAATTCATGAACGATCCGCATTCCGTGTTCGACGTCCCCCATGTGATTGTTCGCCATCTCATACACGAACAACGGCCGTTTGTTAATGGATGTCACTGTATTCCTCTCCTGTTCCCATTCGTGACGCGCTTGGTTGCAGCCTGTTCACTTCGCTGAGGTAATGGCCGGATCGGCCGGCGACGCAGCAGCTTGGATTGGTTTCTTCCGCTTCGTTTCCGCACCAACCATGCACTTCAACACGGGCGCATGGCCATCACCCCGATTTAGGCGGGTCCGACTTGTTCGGCGTCCCTGCCATCCAGCGATCGTACATGGCCTCAAAAGCCGCCCCAATCGCCGCTGCCAGGCTTCTGCCGTTGCAAAGCGGGCTCGCTGCCATCACCGCGCGCTGGCTGCCGCGAAGGCGCTTGCGGAGTTCGACATTCCGGGCGAGCGAGCGAACAATCGAAGCATATTCGTCCTCGTTCTGGGCTACCCAATCCAAGCGGCCGAAGGCCTCGAGGTACGAGCTTGTCATTCTTCCACCTCCCCAGTTTCCTTCCAGGGCGACGAGCGGCACACCCATCCAAAGGGCGTCGAAGGCAGTGGTTCCACTATTGAAGGGAATCGTGTCGAGCGCTATATCGAGGCGGTCGTAGAGCACCATATGCCGTGCGTGGTCCGATATGGGCGGGACGAACTCGACGCGCTCCCGAGAGACACCACGATCGGCCAGTGTGGTCAGGATGCGCCGATGCGTTTCATCTTCGCAGGGTGCGCGATCCTCGAGGAGGAGTTTCGCTTCCGGAATTGCGCAAAGGACCTTGGCCCAAAGCACGAGCGTCTGCTCGCGAATCTTGGCGTATTTGTTGAAGGAGCCCAGCCAGACGGCTCCGGCTGGATCTGGAGCCCAGCGGCTCTCCGGCAGCGTGGGGTCGCCCTTGTAGCAGGCGCAAAGCCGCGGCAGCCTCCATATCCCCTCGGTGAAATGCGAGTCCATGGAAGCGGCGGTGTATGGATCGCCGAAGTACCAGTCCATTTCGGTCAGCCCGGTCGTGCTCCAGTATCCGATGTAAGTGCACTGCACAGGAGCGGCGCGGTGGGCCAAAATGCCCAGCCGTCCGCCGAACGTATGTCCTGTCGTGTCCATCAAGATGTCGATCTGTTCCGCCCGGATGCGTTCCGCCGCTTGTGCGTCCGAGAGTCCCATCAAAGGGATATAGCTGGCGGCAAGGTCGCGAAAACGCTGGGCACGCGGACCGGTCCGCTTCGAAGTCGGAAAGAGCGTGAGGTGGAAGCGGCTGCGGTCGAGCGCTTCGAGGAATGGCTCTAGAAAATCCGCCACAGCGTGCGCGCCCAACTCCGCGGAAACGATGCCCAGCCGCAACTGTCTTCCCTGGCGGGGACGCGCCACAAAGACGCCGGAGGCTGCCGACGCTCTGGCACGCGCGGCGGCACGTTCCTCTTCGCTGAGTACGCTCTTTTCCCACTGCTCCGCCAGAGCCCGCTCTGCTTCCGGCGAGATATGCCGCGTGAAAGCGTAGAGATAGAGCAGGTTGCTGAAAGCCTGGGCAAAATTGGATTTGGCTGCGAGCGCTTGCCGAAAGGCCTCTACGGCCTCGTCCAGCTTGCCTTGATCTTTGAATGTCTCTGCCAGATTGTTGTAGATTCCGGCGCGATCCGGAGCGAGGGAGACGGCCTGGCGATAGCTGAGGACGGCCTCGCTCAGCAGCCCCTGCTCTCGTAGGGCATTGCCCAGGTGCAGATGAGCGTCCACCAAATCGGGTTGCAGGGCGATGGCCCGGCGGAGGCTTTCGATCGCCTCGTCGTGAAGGCCGCGCGCGAGCAGCATGCCGCCCAGATTGCAATGTGCGGCGGCAAGAGCAGGCATGCAGGAAAGCGCGCGGCGGCAGCTCTCGATTCCCTCATCGAGGCGGTCCAGTTCGCGGTACGCAGTGCCCAAATTGTTGTGCGCCTCCGCAAAGTCCGGTTTGAGGGAGATGGCCTTTTGATAGCACACCAGGGAACGCTCCAGCTTTCCAGCCTTCTGCATCAGGCGTCCGAGGCTGTTGATTGTCCCCGCCGAGTTCGGTTCGATGGCCAGCGCGCGTGCGTAGCTCGCCGCCGCCGAATCCAATTTGTCTTGCTTGAACAAGGCATCGCCCAGCCGGCGATGCGCCGGCTCCAAGCCGGGGTCCAGCAAAGCCGCCTGGCGGTAGTTGGCGATTGCCTGGTCGAGGTCGCCTTTCGCCTCAAGAACTTGGCCGAGGTTGACAAAGTAAGTTGCGTTGCGCGGATCTCTTTGGATGGCTCGCATCATGAACGCAAGCGCTATCTCATTCCGGCCCATTTGGTGAGCGATTAAGCCAGAAAAGTGAAGCGCGCCCGCGTGATCTGGCTCTGCCTGAAGGATTCTGCCGTAGAGTGCACCGGCTTGCCGAAGCGAGCCCTTTCGATGGCATTCCAGAGCGCGATCGAGAAGCCGCGAAACCGGTGAAGACGCATTGCGCGCGTTCCCGCAGCATTGGTCCTGCCCTCTCCCGCTGCCGCAGGGGCAGAGAGGGCGGCGTTCGCTGTGGGTGTTCACGCTTTGTGCCTGCTGAGTCAAGCAAAGCTCCTTGCCTTGTCGCCGGCCGGCAAAACAGGCAATGGTCCGGCCTGTCCTCTCCAGCTGAGTTCGCTTGCTTCGCGGGCACAAGCGTAGAGCCCCGCTGCGGCCCAAGTGAGTAGATGGCGCCTTTGCTGCCGCAGTTCCAGCGTCCCCGATGGTTGCAGCGCAGATCGGGCAGATTCGGCGCAAGCCGTACAGGCTTAGTGAGCAATTGAAGTGCCACTCTGCCTGCGAACGCGAAGGATCTTAGGCAGGAGAGCGTCGGCACCAGCGCTTGAACGGAACTTGGCCTGAACCCCGCTGGTTCCGGGGCAGCCCACCAAGAAGGCTGAAAACAAAGGGAATTCCCGCGGCGCCGGGCAGCCGGGAAGAATGCGGAGCAAGTTTCTTGGCGATCGAAGGTGTGCCCATCGCGAACCCGGTTTACAGATTGTGCATTAGAAAGGGATTAGGCCCAGTCCACCACCCTTCAGGATTCCCATCGGCGGCGGAACCCTGTCTCTGGCTGCAAGGGAGATCGATGGTTCCTCTGGAGACAAAGCTCAGCTCTCTCGCACTGGTTGCGGCGCGCAGAACTCTCTGGCGCTGCACCAACTCCGCCGCCAAGTCGTCTCCGCCGCGGCGCTTGCCATGCTGCGCATCCTCGGCTCCATCCTAGAGCGAAACCAGAGCAAGCGTGACCTGGCAACGGTATTCAGGTTGGCTATTCCTTGAGGAAAAAGCCACCTGGCGGGCTTGCTTTCGCGATACATCTACTCTGGTTCCGCTGCAGCCGAATCCCGTCCCGGTTCCCGGCTACTGTGCCGGCCGCCAACGGAGGATAGGCTTTCTTGCCGCCGTTACCTCGTCGAGCCGCGAGACGCGCGTCGAGTGAGGGGCGGTCTTCACCAACTCCGGTGTCTCATCCACTTCCTTCGCGATGGCGCGCATGGCGTCGATGAACAAGTCCAATTCCTCAAGCGACTCGCTCTCGGTGGGCTCGATCATCAGCGCGCCGTGGACGATCATCGGAAAGCTGACTGTATAAGGGTGGAAGCCATAGTCAATGAGGCGCTTGGCGATGTCGCCGGTCTTCACTCCCTTGGCTGCCTGGCGCTTGTCCGAGAAGACCACCTCGTGCATCGATGCCGTCTTGTAAGGCAGCTCGTACAGGTCTTCGAGCTTGGTGCGAATGTAGTTGGCATTGAGCACCGCGTCCTCGGTCGTTTGACGCAGGCCGTCCGGGCCGTTGGCCAGGATGTAGGCCAGCGCGCGGATGAACATGCCAACATTGCCGTAGAAGGCCCGCACTCGGCCCACGGACTGCGGGCGGTTGTATGACCAGGTGAGTTGAGGGTTGGTGCTTTCCCTGGTCCCAGAATCGGGACCAGGGGCATCCGGCAGTCCCTCAGTCCCGAGTCCCTTAGTCCCCGTCTTTCGCACCAGCACCGGCGTGGGCAGAAACGGCTCCAGGAAGGCCTTGCAGGCCACTGGGCCGGAACCTGGTCCGCCGCCGCCGTGGGGCGTAGAGAAGGTCTTGTGCAGGTTCAAGTGCATCACGTCCACGCCGAAGTCGCCGGGCCGCGCCTTGCCTACCAGGGCATTCATGTTGGCGCCGTCCATATAGAGCAGCGCGCCCTTGGCGTGCAGGATGTCGGCGATCTTGTGGATCTGGCTCTCGAAAACCCCGATGGTCGAGGGGTTGGTGAGCATCAGCGCGGCAGTTTCCTCGTCTACTTGCGCTGCCAGGGCATCGAGATCGATGCCGCCCTCGGCGTTGGACTTGAGATTCTCAATCGAGTAACCGCAGATGGCCGCGGTCGCCGGGTTGGTGCCGTGCGCCGAGTCGGGAATGAGGATCTTCTTGCGCGCGTTGCCCTGCGACTCATGCCATGCACGGACCAGCAGAATTCCCGTGAATTCGCCGTGCGCGCCGGCCGCTGGTTGCAAGGTAATGGCGTCCATGCCGGTGATCTCCAGCAGGCAGCGCTGCAAAAGATCGACAACTTCGAGAATGCCTTGGGCCAGCGAGTCGGGCCGGTAGGGGTGCGCTTCGGCCAGGCCCTCGATGCGCGCCACCAGTTCGTTGACGCGGGGGTTGTACTTCATAGTGCAGGAGCCCAGCGGGTACATGCCCAGATCGATCGCATAGTTCCATGTGGAAAGCCGGGTGAAGTGGCGGACGATCTCGATCTCGCTCAGCTCCGGGAGCTCCGCTCCTTTCTCGCGCCGTGCGGCGCCCAGCAGCATGGCCGCATCGACGGCGGGTACGTCGAGCGCGGGCAGCTTGTAGGCATGTTTGCCCGGCGAGGAGATCTCGAAGACCAGAGCCTCGTTCTGCGTGGGGTGGGGGCGAACTTTGCCCAGTGTCCGTGGTCCGGTTTTCTCAGTGGTCAGTGCCATTTTCATGCCTCGCTGCTTATTCCGATTGAGCCTGCTCTGGCTGGCTCCCGTTGTTGGAAGGCTGCTTCTCCGGCCAGCCAAAGAAGAACCGTTCGTTCATGATCCACATCGCCAGCCCCCAGGCATACCCGGCCAAGGGCCAAACAATTAAACCGACCGCCATCAACCGCAAATGGGGCGGAAAGTGACGTACAAAAATATCCGTGCAGGTGGTGAGCAGGAACATGAATCCGCCCCACCGCGCCACGCCCCGGCGCAGGATATAGGACTGCCTCCCCTGCTGGCGCATCTTCTCCCAGGCCTGGCGCTTCTTGGCCATCTTTGCGGTTCCGTAGCCCCGGAAGATCATCTGCACCTGCGCGCCCTCTGACAACTTCGACCCGGTTCGCATTCGTCCTGATCGCAGGAATGAGCAATCCGCAATCGGAAAAACCTATGAAACCCTCGACTTCAAAACTGGCGAATCCTGACCCGCAAAAAGTGCTTTGTAACAGGGCACGACTTTAGTCGTGCCGAAAAAGCCAAATATCAAGTGGGCTTTAGCCCCTGCACGCCCTCGGCCTTGCCCACAACGCCAGACTTGCGCATTGCCAGATAGCGGAAACAGAACGGATAAGCGTCCGCCGATTCAACCAGCCCTGCCTTCACCGGATTGTTGGCGATGTACTCGCGGCATTTCTCCATGCCCGTTTTGTCCATCACCTGCACCTCGGAATAACCGCGCTGCCAAACCTCGCCCAAATGTCCAAATTCCTTTGTCAGGCGATGCGAGAATCTTCCCTTGATGAATTGCATTGCCTTCTCGATTGTCATATCGTCTGCGACTGTCAACAACAGATGCAGACGATCCGGCATAACCACGAAGTCGTGCAGCTTGAATTTCCCTTCCGCCACGAGCGAGCGGAGGACCTCGATGAGAAGCGTTGCATTTCGTTCCGATTGCAACAATGCGCGCCCCATGCTGGTCTTCGGCGTCGCGAAAAAAGTACGTGCCGGACTAAGGATGTTCTCCGATGACGAATTCCTCCCGGGTTGTGCCATAGCAGGGGCTAAAGCCACCCCTCCTATTGCCGCGTCTTCGGCACGGCTAAAGCCGTGCCCTGTTACAAAACTTCCACTTCCGCATTGTGAGGTGCAGCCGCCAGCACCCTGGCCGCGGTGTCGATGTTTTCGCGGGTCACCACTTCCGTGGCGCACCACAGGGTAGCATTGCCCAGTTCGGGGTACCACCGCGCGAGCCCAATGCCGCCGACGATCTTCTCGTCCAGCAGGCGCTGGCTCCAGGCCGCGGGAGCTTCTTCGGTTTGCAGCACAAATTCGTTGAACCGCGGCGCGCCAGTAAAGAGCAGCTTTCCGCCGGGCTGCGCGCCCAGGGTGCGGGCCGCGTAGTCCGCCTTCGCCAGATTGTGCTCGGCCAGTTCGCGAATGCCTTCCTTGCCATACACGGTGAGGAAGATGGTGGCCATCAGCGCCACCAGCGCCTGGTTGGTGCAGATATTGGATGTGGCCTTCTCGCGCCGGATGTGCTGCTCGCGCGTGGAAAGCGTGAGCACGAAGCCGCGGTACCCACTGCCGTCTGTCGTTTGCCCGACCAGCCGGCCCGGCATTTGGCGCAGGTACTGCTCCTTGCAGGCGAGGACGCCGCAGAACGGCCCGCCGTAGCTGAGCGCCACGCCGAAGGACTGCGCCTCCATGCTTACGATGTCTGCCTCGACGGGCGGGCGAACCACACCCAGCGAAACCGCCTCGGCAATGGAGACAATGAGCAGCGCTCCCTTGGCATGGGCGATCTCGGCGATGGCCGGAATGTCCTCGATGACGCCGAAGAAGTTGGGGCTCTGCACCAGGACGGCGGCGGTCTCCTGGGTAACGGCAGCCTCAAGGGCCGCCAGATCGACGCGGCCGGTCCCGGCGTCGTAGCCAATCGCCGCGCTGGCCATGCCCTGATGCTGAGCGTAGGTAGCCATCACTTCGCGGTATTCGGGATGAACGGTGGCCGCGACCACGGATTTCTCCCGGCCGGTAATGCGCATGGCCATGCGGATGGCCTCGGCCGCGCCGGTCGAGCCGTCGTACATGCTGGCGTTGGCCACGTCCATGCCGGTCAGCTCGGCGATCATCGTCTGGAACTCGAAGATCGCCTGGAGCGTTCCCTGGGTGATCTCGGCCTGGTAGGGCGTGTAGCTGGTGAGGAATTCGCCGCGCTGCACCAGGGAGTCGATGATCACCGGCCGGTAGTGACGATAGGCCCCCGCGCCCAGGAAGCTGGCGTAGTTGGTGGCATTTTTGGCTCCGGCAGCCTTGAAGTAGTCGATGATCTCGCTCTCGGCGTGGGCGCACGGCACATCCAGGTCGCGCTCCAGCCGGTACTCGGCAGGGATCACCGCGAACAGGTCGTCGACAGAGGCTACGCCGATTTCGGCGAGCATCTGCTGGCGTTCGGCGGGAGATTTCGGTAAATAGCGCATTTTCAGCTACTAGCCTCTAGCTTCTAGCTTTTAGCTAGAAGCAGGTGATGCAGGCTGGGGAGGGCCTGCCGGGGGAAACTTCTGAGCAAGTCAATGCCGCTTCCAAGCATGGAGAGCAGCTAAAAGCTAGCAGCTAGAAGCTCACAGCTTGCTTTTCGCTTCTAAACCTCTTCCGCGATAAACGCCTCATACGCGGCGGCGTCAAGCAGAGTCTCAAACTGGGCGGGGTCGGCCAGTTCGACCTTGATGATCCAGGTTCCGTGCGGGTCCTCGTTGAGCTTGTCGGGGGCGCTCTTCAGCTCTTCGTTGACGGCGGTGACGGTGCCGGTTACGGGCGAATAGAGGTCGCTGACCGCCTTGACGCTCTCCACCGAGCCGAAGGTGGCATTGGCGGTGACGGTGTCGCCCACCTTGGGCGCGTCCACATAGACGATGTCGCCCAGGGAGTTCTGCGCGTAGTCGGTGATGCCGATGGAGCCATCGGGCGCGATCCATTCATGCTCGCGGGTGTAGCGGTAGTTTGCCGGGTAAGCCATACAGATTTCTTCCTCCAAAAATAGTGCCACCCTAGTGTACGACCAAAAACAGGGGGCGGGGACTAAGGGACTAGGGACCGAGGGACTAGGGACTGAGGGACTGAGGGACTGGCGGGTTAGCCTAGGCCGGACCGAAGCCGGGGTAGGGCTCAAGGGGCACCAGGGCCACGATCTCCAGCATTTCCGCCTGGGCGATGGGCAAGCTGGCCAGAGCCTCGCGGACCTCGGCCTCGCTGGCGGCCTCCCAAAGAATGGTGGCGCCAGGAATATCGCCCCGCTTCCAGACTTGGCGGAGAAGGCCGGCGGCGTAGAGTTCCTTCACCCGCTGGCCCTCTCGGGCATTCAGCTCCGGGGTGAAGGCTTCGGGCGGAAAGGCATCGGTGCGGCGGCGGGAAAGGGAGAGAAATTGCATAGAACGATTGTAAATACAGAGATCAGAGATCAGGGGTCAGGGAACAGGGACTGAGGGACTAGGGAATAGGGAGCATCCGACTTCGTCGCGCTGGGTCTCGACAGAAGTGAATGGGCGCAAAGCATCCCGGAGGGATGCATCGAAAATAGCCCACGGCAAGCGATGCGCAGCCCTGGGATGCGCCAAAACAACACCCTGAGCCCCGTAGGGGCGCTGCGAGACACAGCCATTGCAGCCCGTTCATTCGGAGCAGCCCGACCCGCGCTGGCGGGTTACCAATGGAATGAACCGACTTGGTCCGCTACAGAGGCTCCGTGCCCATCCTTTCCGCGTTTTGCGGAAAAGGGGGGGGAAACCGAAGCCCTCAATCCGCCCTGCTCCTAGGGAGTGGGGAATAGGGTTCCGCGATCGGGCTCAGTCCCCGGGGGCGTCGGCAGGAAGCGCGGAGCCGAGCTTGCGGAAGTCTACCAGCAGCTTCGCGCGCCAGCGCACAATCATGCCAAAGGCCAGGATGAAGAAGAGCGCCGCAGTCTGCTGGGCGGTGAGAAACGTGTCGAAATAGCCGCGGGCCAGGAAGCGCACGGCTGCCAGCACGAAAAGAACTGCCAGAAAGGCGCTGGAGCGCTTCATCCTGACCGCGCCGCCCTCGTGGACCAGCCGGGTGGTGAGCAGCAGCGGGTAGGCCAGCGCGACCGCGCCAATGAGAAAAGCCAAGGCCGCCCAGCTCCAGGGAATGCGGAAGGCCGGAACCAGAAACATGCAGAAGCCCGTCGCCATGCCCAGGGGCGGAATCACGATCTTGCGCAGGGAGACAACGCTGCGCACCTCGCGCAGACGCCACGCGGTGACGGCGACGAGGCCACCCAGGGAGGCAAGGATGGAGGGCACGGGGGGAAGAATCATGCTGAGACCATTTTAAGCGAAATTCGGTTATAGCATTTTCGGAATTGGTGTAGACCGAAAGCACGTACTCAAGTGGCTTTTTTCCAAAAAAAAAGCCAACTTGCACACCTTTCAAAAAAGTCTACGTGTATTCCGAAAATGCTCTAGAAGGGCAGTGGCCCAATGCCAGCTATCCACGCCCAAAGGCAAAGACTTGGGTCGCCTGGCGCTGCGGTTTGTTGCGGTGATCCAGATCCCCTCCATGCACGGGAAAGCGTGCGCATGGAGGGAAACCACAACCAACTGTTGGATTCAGGCGACCGCAACGGAGGTTCGGAGTTTTCTCTTTCCTGTTGCTTGTGCCCCGTCACCTTCTATTTGTCGAAGAACTTCCCCTTCCCGCCGTTGGCCCACGGATCGTAATGCGAGGCGAAGTTGGCGCGGTTCTGCACCGAGGGGTGGTTGTAGGTCCAGAACTCGATGAAAGGACTTGGGTTGGGGTCTTCCAGCCAGGCTTCGCCCAAGCTGTTGAAGGCAGCGACAGCGGTCTTTTGCGGGTCGGCGACCAGGCCGTGAATAGCCTCCTGGCCGTAAACATCGGCCTCATGCTCGAAGTGGCGGCTGTAGGCGTTGCCGATGGGCTGAAGGAAGAAGCTGGCCACTGAAATGGCCAACAGCAGCACGACGAACCCGGTGCGGCTGGCAAGCGAATCCGCCCGCCAACGCGCTCCGCAGCGGCGCACCAGCCAGTTTGCGAAGGCCGCGCATCCCCAGTAGAGAAAGAACAGAAACACCGCCGAGCCGGCAAACTTCTTTGGAATATGGTTGAGGACGTAGTGGCCGCTCTCGTGGCCGAAGATGAACTGGACTTGATCGTTGGGGATGCGGCCGGCGGTGGTGTCCCACACCACAATGCGCTTGGTGGCCCCCATGCCGCTGACGTAGGCGTTGAGGCCATTGGACTTGAGGCTGGCCTTCATCAGGTACATGCGCTCGGGCGGGATATTGGTGCCGGTGCGCGCCACGACCCTCTCCAGGTCGGTAACCAGCGTGAGGTTGTTCTTGCTGAGCGGCTCGTACTTGTTGAAGACAGGTTCCAACAGCGGCGAGATGAAGATGCCGAGCACCATGAGCGGTAGGGTAGCTACCCAAAGCCCCAGCCAGAAGCGGCGAGGCCAGTGGCGCACGATCCAATTGAAGAGCAGCAGTACGGGCGCGCCAAACAGGACGCTGAGTCCCAGCCCTTTGGCCTGATCGCCCAACCAACTGCCCCAGCTTTGCACACTGATGGCATAGTTCAGTTCCACATGCTGGCCATACACGTCCAGCGGCAGGCTGGCCAGGGTTGTAACCACAAAGAACAAGGCAAAGAAGAGCAGCCCCGAGAGCCAGCGCCACTTGATCGCACGCTCGGCCCAGGCGGCTAGGCCAGAGATGGCGTGCGTGGCCAGCAGAATCCACAGCACTGCCAGACCCCAAAGCGCGCCGGCCAACCCCAGGATGTGGCGGGTGCGGCTGAGGTCGATGGCCTTGGCCAGCTTCTCGGGCGGCAGGGAGTAGGCTTGCTGCGCGCCGGCGGGTGCGGCAGCGGATTGGGCAGCGGACGGCTGTGCAGGCGCGGACTGCCCGGCGCAGTTCCGTGGAGCCAGAGCGAAAAGCACTAGAGCGAGACTAAGAGCAAAGAAGCAGCGGCGCGCAAATGTCATGCTTGGTTTCCTCGGTTGAAGCAGATTCTGCGACAATTTGAATTACAGATGGTTTTACACGAGTTTTCCCAGTCCATGTCAATCATTTCTTCAGCCGCCCTCCAGCGGTCCGCGCGCAACTCCTGCATTAGCGCTGTTCTTGCCGCCTTTGCCATGGCCCTGCCCGCCTCGGCCCAGCAGACCGGCCCTGTCCTGCTCGACGCCATGACCGGCGAGCTGCACCGCGCCTTTACCTCGCTGGGCAAGCAAGGGGACGACAAGCAGTTGCCGCCTTACTTCCTGAGTTATGCGGTCAGCGACGCCAGCTTTGTCTCGATCCGCGCTCAGTATGGCGCGCTGGTCGACAGCTCCGTCAACCGCATGCGCGTGGCCGACGTGCAGGTGCGGCTGGGCGATCCCAAGCTGGACAATACGCACGGGAACCATCGCGGCTCGGCGGTGCACACTATGCAACTGCCCCTGACCGACGATCGCGAGGCGCTGGCCCGCTCATTGTGGCTGGCCACCAACGCCGGCTACGGAACCGCGCTGGACAACTACCTGCGCGTAAAGACCGAGGCGCAGGTGCGGGCCAAGGAAGAAGACTCCTCGCCGGACTTCAGCCAGGAACCGCCGCAGACCTACCTCGGCAAGCCGGCGCCTGCTATCAAAGTCAACCGCGCGGCTTGGGAACAGCGGGTCAGCGCGCTCTCCAAAGTCTTCCGCGATTACCCCGAGGTCTACCAGAACATGGTCATGCTCTCGGTGCAGAACGAGACCGACTACTACGCCTC
>Ga0181529_10003420_pt1 | contig 18107 bp, 4 predicted proteins | sample PEATcosm2014_Bin_36_FD_119763 | JGI IMG/M metagenome (GOLD analysis project Ga0181529, IMG submission 119763) | Peatland microbial communities from MTU Mesocosm Facility, Houghton, MI, USA - PEATcosm2014_Bin10_30_metaG | ecosystem: Environmental > Terrestrial > Soil > Wetlands > Peat | place... | reverse complement strand
CGTCATTGGCGCGCTGCTGGCGGATGGGATTGGCGACGCGATTCTGGTTCGCAGCGAATCCGGCGCCGGCCAATCGCTGCGGCTGGCTTACAACATTTTGCAGGCGGCAGGCTGCCGCAGCTTCAAGACTGATTACGTGGCGTGCCCGTCGTGCGGGCGGACACTGTTCAATCTCCAGACCGTGACGGCGCGCATCAAGGCGCGCACGGAGCATCTCAAGGGCGTGAAGATTGCCATCATGGGCTGCATCGTGAACGGCCCCGGCGAAATGGCGGATGCGGACTTCGGCTACGTGGGCGGCGCGCCGGGAAAGATAAATCTTTACGTCGGCAAGCAGGCCATCAAGTTCAACATCCCCGAAGCCGAGGCCGTGGACCGCCTCGTGGACCTCATCAAGGAACACAACAAGTGGGTCGAGCCGGAAAATATGGTGACGATCCAGTCGTAAATTACGACCTAATCGGAATGCCAGATATACAAATCCTTTTACCAGCGTCAAGAACTCCTGCATTTACAAGAGCCTCATTGTAAGCGTCAAACATGGCCGTCGGATAAGGCGTTGGCCCGATTATTAAGCGGTCAAATAGTTTTGCAAAATCAAGGTCCTCCAAAACCGGATCAAACGTTTTATCAAGTGGTAATATGTAAACGGACTGAGGAACTCCCCCCACAGTTTCGATAGCTGGCTTTATCAATTCTGTTGGATACAAATCTGGACAATGAACAGCTCTCCATTCCTTCTCTTCCCAAAAGCTTTCATGTTTTGTGCATGTTGCAGCCCAAAGAAGCATATAAAAAATCCAATTACAGATTTCCTCTGGTTTGACAGTTTTTAAGAAAGTGATATTTGCATGTATGTTTTTGACAACTTCCGCTACCAATTGGTCTGCTTGGTTGTTTTTGAAATATGCAACTGGACTGAACGTCAATCTCATGGCTTCACTACCATTTGAACGTGCCGGGATATTAAAAACCAAACCGACCCGACCGGTAGCCGTCCCAAATGCACGCCACATGGAAAGACGTCCATGCACATCTTCATCGGAACCATGCTCTGAAGTTGATAGAATAAACGTTTTGAACCGAATTGTTCCCGTTTTCCACTAATCGTCAAATTTTTTAACCGCTTGTTCACCAACTCCGGGTGCTACGGAGTTTACAGCCTGATAGAAGGCTGTCCTTTTTTCTTCCTTGGAAAAGTAACTTAACAAAATTGAAAAGCCATGTTCCACTTCGCGGAAGTCGGCCATGCAAGCCGCATTTCGCATCCACAATCGTTTCTGGATAATTATTTTCAGTGCCGCTTCAGCAGATGTGTAGTGCACAAATCTGGCAAAAGGGCGTTTTCCACCCAATTCATAAACTTCATCACGTCGTTTTCGAGCGCGAGGAACGAATATGCCTTCAAGTTTTTTATCCCGCTCAAACTTTTCGTCCGGTGACAACAGGGCTTTTTGTTCGTCTGACATGGACGACTCAATAGCCTAGCTATTTCACAATAGCAACCTTTTACAGTCTTCAACTCCGTCAGGAGCGGAATCTTCGTAGCCGGACGATTCAGAGCGCGGCCAGAATCCGCTCGATTTGTCGCGCGTGCGCATCCAGCGCGCCGTCGGTCCAGATGACAAAATCGGCGCGGGCGATTTTCTTTTCGACCGGCATTTGCGCGGTGATGCGCTGTTCGATTTGTTCCGGCGTCCAGCCGCGCGCCAGAAGCCGTTCGCGCTGGGCCACAGTGGAACAAGCGGCGCAGATGATCTTGTCGAAATGAGATTCCGCCCGCGTTTCAAACAACAATGGGATGACCACGATCGCAAGCGGATAATTTTCCCCGCGCCAGGCTTCGATTTGGGCGAACCATTGTTCGCGAATGAGCGGGTGCAGGATGGCCTCGAGCTTTTTGCGGGCGTCCGCGTCCGCAAAAACGATTTGGGCGAGTTCGGCGCGGTTCAGTTCGCCAGTTGAACTGATGACCCGCTTGCCGAAAACGGACTGGATGGCCGCGAGCGCGGGCTGGCCGGGCTGGACAAGCCGCCGGGCAAGTTCGTCGGTGTCCACAATTTGAGCGCCGCGTTCGCGGAAAAACCGGGAGGCGGTGGATTTGCCCATGCCCACGCCACCGGTCAGACCGCAAACCTTCATGGGTCAAGAATTTTACTCGGGACGGTCAAGGCCCGGTGACCACGCGATAGAACAGGTCGGGATTAAGCGACGTGTTCGAGTTGGTGAACGTGAAGGGAGAAACGAACGGCGGCGGGTTGGTATAAACGGACACCCAACTGGTGAGGTTGGTGGAGGCCTGAACGATATATTCCTGCCCCGACGTGCCGTTGACCGTGAACTGGAACATGCCATTGGCATAAACAACGGTGTTGGTCAGTTGCGGCGGAGCACCGTTCGCAACCATGACGGTGGCGGTGGCGGAATCGTCATCCGGATTGAGATCCGGCGTCACCGCGCTGACGATGGCGGAGTTCACAAGAGAGCCGATGGAAGAGGGTTTCATCGTCAGGGTGAGTTGCGCGCCGGCGTTGGTGGCGAGCGGACCGATGTTCCAAGTCAACTGCGTTGCGTTGTGGCTGACAGAACCCTGCGTGGCGGTGGCGGATACGAAGGTGCCGCCGGACGGCATGCTGTCTGAAACGAACACGTTGGTGGAGAATGAAGGCCCATAGTTTGTGACCGAGAGGATATAGACGGCGTTGCTGCCGAAAGGAATGGTGACGGCCAGATTGGTCATCAGAATCTGATTATCCGCCGCCACGCCGACCGGGTTGGCAAGGGTCAAGCCCAGAATCCAGCCATTGTAATTGGTGCCATTGTCAAGCGGCGTGTCGTCCTGCACGAACAGTTCCCAAGCGCCGTTGGGATTTCCGCCGTTGAGAGCGGACAGGGTGGAACCATAAGGCGGCGGCGGCGGGGAAACATGGAGGCTGGCGGCGCCGGCAAGGGCAGCGATCAAATTAGGCCCGATGGGCGTGCCCAAGCCGGTGCAAAGGTCATAGCCCGGAACGGCACGAAAGAGATTCGGGCTGCCCGACCAGGTATTGTTGCCGGTGGTGATGTCGTGGAACAGGTTGGTGTAATTCGGACCACTGGCGAGCGCGTAAACCAACGGGTTGATGAAACCGATGGTGGGTTTGCCGTTGGCCACGGCCTGCTGGTTGACCAGCGCCATGAAACCCGCCCAGAGTGGCGTGGCGCAACTGGTGCCGCCAAAAGCGCCGGTGTTGCCGCCGCTGTAAATCACATAAACATTGTCCGCCGTCAGCGCCACGTCGGGAAGATTTCGGAACGTGGTGGACCCGCGGTTCACCGTCATGATAATGTTCGTTTGCCAGCTTGGAATGGCGTAGGTGGTGCTGATGCCGCCACTGCCGCCGATGCCGTCATAGAGAGCGCCGTATTCGATATCCCAGTTCCAAACGGTTTCCGCCGCCCAAGCGCTGTTCGTGGTGGACAGCGTGGTTCCGCCGACAATGGTGATATGCGGGTCATCCGCGGGTGTTTGGACGGGGTTTGAAACGGCGTTGTAGGCATCACTGTCACCCGACGCGTTAAAGAACGATTGTCCCTGTGCCGCAAACTGCTGAAAAATCTGATCGGAGACCGCGTCAATGCCATAAGTCCAAGAGGCGCTTAACTGCTTGACCTGATTGCTTGACGCCATGGCATTGAGAATATCGTCGGTGATGTCGCCTTCAAAAACATAAACTTTGGAAAGCCCGGGTGCCATGGAGATGGACATTTCAATGTCCAAGGACACTTCGTCCGGCGCGAGGCCAAGACCGCCGCCATAGCCATCCAACAAAACGGGCTGAACCGGCACGTTCGGCAAGCCGGCCAGGGTTTCGTAGGCCGTGATGTCGCTTTGGAAAAAGCCGGAATCAAATTGCAACAGCCCGACCATCTGTCCCGAACCGGTCTGGGACGCGCCCGGGACGTAGGCGTTCCTGAAATCGTAGCCCAGGTAGGCGCCCCCCGGCCCGGACCCCAACGCGGGCTTCGCCGCCGCCGGCACCTTGTGCAACGCCGGACGCGGCGTGAAATAATTGTCCAGCCCGCTGACGTGCAACACCGGCACGTTGGTGCTGACGGACGGCTCAACATCCGGCGCATAGAATTGACGCGCTTCGGTGGGGTGCTGATAAGTCCTCATCGTCACATGGAAGGCCTTCTCGATGTCCGAAACATTTCCACTCACATCCACCAACAGCCGGTTGCCGTGCGTTCGGGTCACCGTCAACCCGCTGGCTTTCGCGAAATCAACCACTTTCTGGTAATCCTGTTCCGTCGGGCCGAACTGGGCGGTGAATTCATCCGGCGTGAGAAATTGGCGGTAATTGGGGCTGGCGGGGTCATACAACTGCTGGAGCAGACTGTCGAGCGCCGCCTGGTTGCGCAACGGCAGGCCGATGGCCAGGTTCAGGTTCGTCGCGCCTTGCAATTGCCCGGTGGCCTGCAACCGTGACACTACCACCGGCACATGGCCGTGCAATGCTGCCATGCCCGCCGGTTGGGCGATAGTGGTAAGAACCGTGGCACCTGACACTGCCAGGCCAATGCCGATTGTCATTAAAGTCTTCCTCATAAAAGCTGTTGGTTTGAGGTTGCGCATGGCGTCAGGGGAAATTGGGCACCGGCAGGTAGCTGGTGGGTTTATAGACACCGTTGGTAATCTGGCCGCTTTGAGGCAGCGAGTTTGTTGCCGCATCATCAAATTTAAGAGTGACGTTATACATGGCATTCTCGCCGCCCGCGTGCGCCATGAACAGGGTGTCAAGCTGATTCGGCGCCACCAGCAGCGCGTCAATGTCCGACGGCGAGGTGTGAGTGACGTTGGTCCAAGTGATGGTGGTCTTGACCACCGTTCCCGACAAGCCGCTGATGTTGATGATAGACGGATATGGAGTGGCGGCGGCATCGTCGTTGATGATAATCGGGGCTGTGTTGGAATAAGTGGTAATCCAACTGCCCAGCGTGTAGCCAAAGACGGCCGTTCCGATGTTGCTCGCTCCATTGGTGAGGGCAAAGGTCGCGATAACCTGCTGGCCATTGGTGCCGTGCGCAGTAAACGTGAACTGCCGGAAAACCGAGTGGCCGAGATATGCAAGCGGCCCATAGTCCTGCGTGGCCGTGCCATTTGGCGAGGTGGGCGAGGTGATGCCATTGGTGGCGAGCAGGGTGGCTTTCAGGTCGGCCACGTTGGTGCCGCCGGAATCCCGCAGGGCGAACAGGATGCTGACAGTCTCGTTCGAGTCAATCACGCCGTTGGGCGCGCCTGCCCCGCTTTCAGACACGAGCGCCGACCCGGCCGGAATCACATAACTGCCGGTGTTATCATGTATGGTCAGCGTGGCCGCGCTCGGAGCCTGCAGTATGCCGCCGACGGGGCCAAACAACTGGAGCAGCACCGTCTTGTCGGGTTGAACCGCCGAGTTGTTTACCACCTGCACGGTAAATGTCTGGTTCGTGACGCCGTTGGTGAAGACAAGCGTGCCGGCTGTCGGCGCATAATCCAAGCCCGCGACCGCCGTGCCGTTGGTGGCGATGTAATTCACAGAAACCACGCTGTTGGTGTAGCCTTTTCGGAGAACATTGATGGTGGCCGCAAGACTGGTCTTGAGCACGGTGTAGGTCGGGCTGGAAAATTCCAAGCCGGAGTTGCTGTCAATGATGGTCACGGTCAGCGTGCTGGGCGGGACCAACTGGCCCGGTGCCGTGGGGTTGGACAGTGTGACGTTGAACGTGCGATTGCCCGTCACGTTCCCGTCATTGATGATGGGAACGATGAAGGTGTTGGTGGCGAGGCCATTGGTGAAGACCAGCGTGCCGCTGGTGGCCAAATAATTCTGGCCGGCCACCGCCGTGCCGTCGGATGTGGCGTAATTCACGGACAGCGGGATGGTGTTGGAATCCACAATCACCGGCTCAACGCCTGGGTTGGAGCAGACCACGGTAATAACCGCGCTGCCGACGTTCTTGAGCACGCTCATGTTGGCGTTGGTGAAACTCAACCCGGCCTCGGCGTCTTGAACCACGACCGTTGTGAAGCTGGGCGGTATGAGTTGCGCCGGAGCGCTGGGCGAGGCCAGACCCACCGTGAAAGTCAAATCACCGGTAACGTTCGTATCGTAAATCAGGGGAACGATTATGGACTTCACGGATTCGCCGGGGTTGAAGGTCAGCGTCCCGCTGGTGGCGTAGTAATTGACGTTGGCCAGCGCCGTGCCGTTGGTTGTGGCGTAATGCACCGTCGTCGTGCTGTTGATGCCATAGAGGCGAGAGACATTTAATGACACAAAACCGCTTGTCTCGCTGACGGCATTGGTCGCGGCGGTGAAGGCGAGGCCGATGTTTTTCTCCACAATCGTCACCACCGAATTGGTCGGAACCACCAAGGTCGCTCCGCCGGAGGGGTTGGACAACTGGACGGAAAAATTAACCGGGCCCTGCACGAGGTTGTTGTCAATAATCGGGATGGCGATGGTGTTGCTTGTGGCCCCATCGTTGAGAGTTACCGTGCCGCTGGTCGCGACGTAGTTGAGACCTGGCGTCGCCGTGCCGGGCGCGGTGTTGTAATTGACCGCGACCGCGCCGGACGAACCGTTGGCGCGCACGACGGTGAGATAGACATTGGTGTTGCCCTTGACGATAGAGTAGCTGTTCGTGGCAAAACTCAACTGGCCGGGGGCATAGACCGTGTCAATGATGGTGAGCACCGCGTTCGACGGAGCATAGACGAGCGTGTTGGCCGCATTAGCCAACTGCATGGTCACCGTCCGGTTGCCTTCGGGGATGCCGTTGTTGATAACCGGAACCTGAACCGTTTCGTTCGAGTCTCCCGCATTAAAGGTGACGGTCACGTTGGTGGGATAATAATCCACACCCGCGACGGCAGTGCCGTTGGTGGTAGTCGCAAAAGCCACCGTGCAACTGCCGCTGGTGCTGCCCTGACGCAGAACATTGATCGTGCCCACTCCGTTCGCCGTGTTCTTGGGAACCGAGTAATTGACCGATGAAAAGCTCACGGCGCTGTCATCATTAATGATGGTAAGCACGGCTGTCGTTTGATCTCCAACCCCCGCCGGCGGCGTTGGATTCGAAAGGGCCAGGTTCACGGTCAGGTTGGGCGTGATGATAAAGTCATCAATCACCGGGATTTGAATCGTCTCGGAAACCTCGCCCATCGGGAAATCAACATTTGCCACCACGTTGCTGTAATTGATTCCCGCCACGGCCGTGCCAGGGCTGGTGGCGAATTGGATGTAGATGTCGCCCGAACCATCGGCGTTGGCACCGCTCGTGCCGCCGGTGCGACGGACGTTGACATACGCATAACCCCCGTTTTCATCCGCCTGATAGGCGGGCGAACTGAATTGAAACGCCCCGGAGCCGGTCATTGATCCGCCATAAAGCCGGGCGATGTGGTCATGCGGCTGGTCGTTGAACTGCGTGAAGCCGCCGCCAATCACCAGCATCGCATCCGCCGGCTGGATGACCAGCGCGTTGATCGCGCCGTTCGCGCCGTCGCCAAAGTTGATGGTCGGGTCCACCGTGCCATCCGGCATCAGCCGGGTGATGCTGTTCCGCGTCACACCGCTGGCCTGGGTGAAATCACCCGCCACCACAATCCGGTTGTCGGCCTGCACTGAAATGGTGTTCACCACCCCATTAAAGCTGGCCGCCACCTTCGCGGCAAAATTCACATCCAGCGAACCATCCGGGTTCAGGCGCGCAATGTGGTTCAACGTCGTTCCATTGACCGCGGTGAAATCGCCGCCGATGAGAATACCGCCATCCAACTGGATGGCAATGGCGCGGACGGTGCCGTTGGCGCCCAGGTTCACATCAAAGTTCGTGTCCACGGAACCGTCCACATTCAGGCGCACGAGATTGCCCACGACATAGTTGTTGAAATTCGAGAACGCGCCGCCCACCAGAACCTGTCCTGAATTATAGATCGAGTTGGTGGGATACGCGGCAACGGCATAGACGGAGCCGTTGGCGCCGAGACCGGGGGCAAAGGTGGAATCCACGGAGCCGTCGTCGTTCAGGCGCGCGACCGCGGGAATGGTAACGCCATTGACGGTGCTGAACGCACCACCGATATAAATCGCGCGCGAACCGGCGATGAAGGTTTCGGCCAGTGCGAAAACCGAGTTGTCCACGCCGGAGCCGGGGTTGAAGCTCGTGTCCAGCGTGCCATCCGTCATCAGACGGGCAATGCGATAACGGGTGGTGCCGTCAATGGTGCTGAAGGCGCCGCCAATTACGATGCGGTCATCCGATTGACTGAACAACGCATTCACCGATCCGTTTGCCCCGGCCAGCCCGTTCAGGAAACTCGTGTCCAGCGTGCCATCCGCGTTCAACCGCGCCAGATGGCTCATGGCCGATCCGTCGGCGATGCTGAAATCCCCGCCCGCCACAATCAGCCCGCCGGACTGGAGCGCGAGGGCGAGCACGCTGTCATTCATGGCAGCGGTCGGGCTGAACGCAACGTCCGGCGAACCGGCCGGCTGGTTGTAGGTTTGCGCATCCACAATGTTCACCAACGCACTGTTCGGCGACCCCAAGACTGCTCCCGCGCTCGGACTGGACAACGTCACATTGAAGAAGAAGCTGGCGGGCGGCGGGTTGGTCACACCGTCGTTGAGAATGCGGACGGCGAAACTTCTGGTGATCTGACCCTGGGCAAACGACAGCGTCCCGTTAGTCGGAACATAATTCGCGCCGGCAAAGGCCGTGCCATCGGCGGTCGCGAAATTGACGTTCGCCGTTCCCAGCCCGGAGCCGGTGCGCGTGACCGTGACGGTGGCGTAGCCGCCATTTTCGTTGACGATGTAGCTGGGCGCGCTGAACTGGAACGTCCCATAGCTGTTGTCGTTAATAATCATCAACGTGGCATTCGTGATTGCTCCCAGCAACGACGGGGTGCTGACACCGTTCAGCGTCGCATTAATCAGGTTCGCGCCAAATTGTTTGTTCGGGCCAATCAGGTTGTTATTTATCAATGGGATCGCGATGGTGCGCGGCGAAACGTCGCCACTATTCCACGAGAGCGTATTCGTGGATCCGACATAATCCACTCCGCTGATGGCCGTGCCGTTGGTCGTGGTGTATTGCACAGTCAAGCTTCCCTTGCTCCCGACGGTGCGCGACACAGTGACGATAATCGCCCCGGAACTCAAGTTGGCGGAATAGAGGTTGGTGGCAAAATTCAAATATCCCTGATAGTTGGGATTGATGATGCGCAACACCGCATTTGTCAGGCTCAATGAGGCGTTGCCGCTGCTCAAATCCTGCAGGTTATATAGTTGCATGACGACCGTCTTTTCCACGCTCGCAATGTAACTGTTGTTCAGAATGGTGACAGGGAACGAGTTGTTCGTCTGGCCGGGATTGAAGGTGATCACGCCCGAAGCGGTCTGATAATCCGTCCCAGGCACCGCCGTGCCATTGGTCGTGGTTTGATATGACACCTGAACCGTGCCGAAGGAACTGGTGGTGCGGCCGATGCCCACGGTCGCGGGAGAACTGGTCGCGGTATAGCTGGACGAGGCGAAGCCGAACACGCCGTCCTGATGGCTGTTGTCCACAATGGTGAGCGGCGCCGCCGGTTCGCCCAGCGCCACGCCCAGCGGAATGTTCACACTGCCCAGATAGAACTGGTCGGCCCCGCTCGGATTGGACAGTTGCAATTGGGCGCTCAAATTGCCCGACGTGGATGCGTCGTTGATAATGCTGACGGCGATGGACGCGGGACCAGTCAGGCCATAGGAAACATAAAACGGACCAAGTTCGTCCAACATCAGACTGTTTCCGCCCAGGAGTCCGTCGCTATGGACGCGAGTCGGCCCGGAATATTCCCAGCCAATCGGATAAATGGGCGATGTGCCGCCATAAGAATAATCCACACCACTCAAAGCCAGACCCGGCTGAACGGAGAAGTTGGCGGAAGCGTAACCGAGATTGCCGTTGGTCCTCGTCAGCGTCACGGATTCAAAGGACTGGCTCTTGTTGGCCGCGTAACTGGGGGCAGTAAAACCGATGTTGCCCGGCCCCGGCGTCGCCCCGCCGATCAAGCGGGCCACATTGCCACGGTTGCGGACGCCTTCGCGAACCTTGGGTTCCGGCCAAATGCCCTGGTTCACATACACGTTCAAATTCGAGTCCAAGCCATAATCGCCGGGGCGGACACTTTCATTGAACTGGCCACCGCCGACCTGGGCGAAGCTGCCGGCGATCATCACATTGCCGTCGCTCTGAATCCCGGAGGAATACACCGTTCCCGGCGGATCGTTGTAATGTATCCGCGTCAGGCCAGCGAACTGGTTGTAAGCCGTGTCCATGAAGCTGGTGTCCACCGTGCCATCGGGGTTCAACCGGGCAAAGCCGAGGCGGTGCGTGCCGTTGAAGGAGGTGAACGTGCCGCCCAGATACAGGGTGCTGCCAAGCTGCTGTTGCGTGATGCTGTAAATCGTGTTGTCCGCGCCCACACCGACGTAGAAGTTGGGATCCAGCGAGCCGTTTGCATTCAGCCGCACAATGCGGTTGTAGGAACTGCCATTGACATGGGTGAAGGCGCCGCCCGCGATGATCTGGCCGCTGATCTCCCAATCCAAGGCCCACACCGCATTGTCCGGCCCCGAACCGGGGTTGAACGAGGGATCCAGCGTGCCATCCGGATTCAACCGTGTGAGGTTGGCATAGGATTGCCCCGCCACACCAAACAGGCCACCGACGAGAATGCTCTCGGAACTCACCGGCACGCTGACCGAGGCGGTGTAATTCCACTGCGTGATCGGATTGGTGGAACCACCTTGATCCATGACAAGGGTGAGCAGATTGGTGGTGAGGCCGTTGGTCGGTCCGAATGGCAAAACAAACGTGCCGGTATTGTAGGCGGTGCCGGTGTCATAAATCAAAACCCCCGACCCGGACGCCACATTGGTGTCGCCGTAAAAGACCCGCATATCATCCGGTATGCCGCCGAAATTATAATTGACCGTCAGCACGCCGGCGGTGATCGGACCCAGACTAACGGCCTGATCATTTTCGTTGGAGTTGCCAGCGGCGTTCTTGGTGATGTTAAAAACGGTGGATGGAGGCAGCGCCAGTGAATAGACAGAACCTGAAATGGTGTTGCTGGGATCGAACGTGGTGTCCAGCGAGCCGTCGGCGTTCAGCCTAGCAACATGGTTGCGGGGCGTGCCGTTGTAGCTGGTGAAATCGCCGCCAACCAGGACTGAACCATTCGGCTGCGCCAGGACGCTCCAGACCGTGCCATTGGCCCCCGCGCCCGGATTGAAGGTGGTGTCCAGCGAACCATCGTTGTTCAAGCGCGCAATGTTGCTGCGCGGAACTCCGTTGAAGGAACTGAAATGCCCACCCACCACCACGTTGCTCGCAGTCAATGCGATTGACCGGATGAATTCGTTGCCGGGATGCACGTTGATGCCGATCCCCGAATTGAACGTGGTGTCCAGCGAGCCATCCGTGTTCAGGCGGGCAATGCCGTTCACGGTGTAAGTGTTGTTCTTGTCCGAGTAGGTCGAGAACGCGCCGCCAATCACCGTCTGATCATTGGGCGTCACCGCCAGACTGTAGATTTCGCTCAAGGGTTCGGTGCCAGGATCAGACAGCAGCGAGCCGTTTTGATTATTCAACATCGCGTCGGAGTAATCCGGATTCCAAAACTCGTCCACCGAGCCGGCCGGCGGACTCAAATCGTCAAACAGAATCGTCACGTTGCATTCGTCCACCATGCCGCATTGATACGGGTTGCCGTCCTTGTCCTCCTCGAAAATGGTCAGATGGACGTCCTCGTTGAACTCCGTCAGGTTGTTGTCAACGATGGTGAACAATATCGGCTGCGGTGTCAATTTCTTGGCCGCAAAGGTCAGCGTCCCGCTCGCGCCGTTGGCGGGTGTGAAATCACTGATTTTCGACTGGAATATTCCCGCAACATTGCCGCCGCCCGGCGGCGTCGCGTAGTCGGAACCCGGTTGCAGCGGGAAAAGATAATTTTGGTAGTCAGAGGCGCCCGTGTCCAGGAAATAGCCGTCTATGCGATAGTTGACCGTGGCCGCCGCCGCCGCGCTCCCGCCCATCCGGTTGACATAAATGCCAATGGGCGTTCCCCAATAAGCATGTTCATCCCGATACACGCGGTAACTGGTCTTCTGGAAATTAAAGACCGAGTTCGTAGGCGTCAGGTTATAGACAATGTTGGTGGTGATGTTGGTCACCAGCAGGATCGGATCAATGTTCGTCACCACGATGCTCCCCTGCGATGTCCCAAAAGAGGGATCAATGTCGCAATCCAGTATCCGGCACAGAACCGTGCCGAAGATGGAATCCACCCTCGGCGCTGAAACGGCGGGCGATTCCACCGGGTCAGGCCGCGGATTCGACAGGACCACTTTGAAATCGCGGTTCGGCTGCGCGACTCTGCCATCATCAATGATCTCGACGAGTATCGTCTTGCTCATCTCGTAATCATCAAACACCAGCGTGCCGCTGACCGGGTAATAATCTATGTCCGCCAACGCCGCAAGGTCGCCGTTGGTGGTCACGCTGGCATCGCCGTCCACCGTCGTGTAATCCACCGCCATGCGACCGGTGGAACCGGCCACGCGCGTCACCGTAACCAGCAAGCCAGGAGCGTCGTAATCGTAATAAGTGCCGATCGTGCCGTCATATTCATTGGCGTTCACAGTCCCGGAGATATACCGCGAGGTTTCGGTTTCGGAGCATTGATATAGCAAAATCGGATTGCCGTTCGTGCCGGTGATGCCGGTCTGGTCCACGTTTTCGCTCGCGAACCGGAATACGCCGGACGGATGATAAGCCCAGTTCAGGGAAACCGTTCCCCGGCCAATGTCAGACAACAGATAAAATGGCGGGGTCGTCAAAATGGTTTCGGTGTAATTGGGCTTCGTGTCCACCACAATGTAGTAGGTCGTGCCCGCCGTGGCGTTGAACCGCAGGCCGCTCGGCCCGTTGAAGGGTTGGTAGTATTCATATAACAATCCCTCAAACACCGGCACCGCGCTGACAATGCCTCCGCCGCCAATGCCTCCGCCACCATTGCCACCATTCCCGCCCAAGCCGCCGGTGCCTCTGTTGTTAGCGTTGGTGACATTGACGCCATTAACATTGTAAATGTTCTGGGCGGTTTCATTAATCTGGCCTTCAGAAGGCGGGTAAGGCAGCGGATAAAGATCGTCATTGGCCGCAATCTGGTTGAGCCGGGTCAGCACGTTGCCCGTGAAAACCGCCATCACGGTGTCGGCTTTCAGGCCGTTGGTCTCCAGGCTGCCGATGGTGTCGAGTGTCACCTCGCCGCTGGCGGGCGCGGTCCATTGGAACCAGACCGGCGCGTTGGGCGCGTAGCCGGCGATGTTCGGGGTGCCGTTGTCCGGCGCGCCGCCGGTATTGTCCGCGTTGGTGGATCCCCAGCCGCCGTTGATGACAATCGGGCTGAAGTAACTCAATCCGAGCGGCGTGTTGGTCTCAACGATGGTCACCGTCTCCGTGATGGGCGGCACCAACTCGCCGGGTGCCGTTGGACTGGACAAACTCACGGTGAAAAACCGGTTGCTGGACGTCGCCAGATTGTTGGGCACGATGGGCACCGTGAAATAGCCGATGGCCATGCCGTTGGTGAACATCACGGTGCCGCTCGAGGTGGTGTAATCCAGGCCCGGCAGGGCCGAGCCGGGACTGGTGGAGTAATTCACCGCCAGCGGCTCGACACTGGGATTGGAACAAACGACGGCAATCAACGCGCTGCCCGCGCTCTTGGCCACGCTCGTCGCGCTGGCGAGGAAGCTCAAGCCCGCGTCGGCGTCATGAATAATCACCGTGGCCGTGCTGGGCGCCACGAGCTGCGCGGTGCCGCTGGGATTGGACAGGCCGACGGTGAAGGTCAGATCACCCGTTACGAAATGGTCATAAAGCAGCGGCACGGTGATGGTCTTGACCGAATCTCCAGGGTTGAAGGTCAGCGTGCCGCTGGTCGCGACAAAGTTGGTGCCGGCCACGGCGGTGCCGTTGGTGGTGGAGAAATTAACCGTGTTCTGGCCATTAGTATTGTTGAATCGGATTACACTCAAGATTACGGAACCGGACGCCGTGCCAAATGGCTCGTTGGTAACGTAGGTCGCGGATCCAAAAGCGATGCCGATGTTGGTGTTCAAGATGGTCAGGGTCGCGGTGGACGGGGCCGTGAGCGTCGCGCCGCCGGACGTGATGGCATTGGTCGTCAACTGCACGAACATGGTTTCCGGCCCTTCCGCCACGGGGGTGTTGATGACCCGCACGGTGAATGACTTGGACGTCACGCCGTCGTTAAAAGTCACCGTGCCGTTCGTGGGATAATAATCCTCGCCCGCCAGCGCCGTGCCGTCCTGGGTGTTGTAGTAGGCCGAAATCACGCCGGCGGTGCCAAAGGTGCGAACGACCGTGAAGGTGGCGAGGGTATAGCCCACACCGCCGCCCTCGGAGACAACATAATTTTGCGGGGAAAAACTCACCTGACCGGGCGAATGCGCCGTGTCAATGATGGTGAGCACGGCATTGGACGGGCTGTATAACAGCGAGCCGGTCGCGCCGGACAGTTGCAGGCCCACCGTTTGATTCCCATCCGCCAGACCGCTGTTAATAATGGGAACCGTCACCGCGACATTCGACATGCCAGGGCTGAACACAACGAACACGTTGGTGGGCCAGTAATCCGTGCCTGCCACCGCTGTTCCACTGCTGGTGGTGGTGAAAGCCACCGTGGAAGTTCCACTCGTGCTGCCCTGCCGCAAAATGTTGATCGTGGCCGCGCCGTTGATGGCGTTCTTGGCCACGGTGTAGGTCGCGGAGGAGAAATTGATCTCGCTGTCGTCATTGATGATGGTGAGCGTGGCCACCGGCTGATCTCCAAAAGCCGCCGGAGGCTGTGGATAGAGCGCCAGATTCGCGATCAAATTCGTTGTGATGACCCCGTCATCCATCACCGGGATGGTGACCGTCTGGATGACTTCACCTTCGGGGAAGTCCAGATTGTTGGTGACGGCGATGTAATTGGTCCCCGCCACCGCCGAGCCGTCGCTGGTGGTGAACGGCACGATGATGTCGCCCGAAAGGTCCGCATTCGTTCCGCTGGTGCCGCCGGTGCGAAGGATGGTGATGACCACGTTGGTGCCCCTTTCGTCCACCTGATAGTTTGCCAAGGAGAATTCAAAAGCGCCGACGCCACCAATGGATCCGCCGTAAATCCGGGCCAGATTCCCGTGCGGCTGGCCGTTGTATTGGGTGAATCCGCCGCCGATGATGATTTTCTCGTCGGGCACATTCGACGGGTATCCGTAAATCGTGTCTTCTTGAATCACCACGGAAGTCACAAAATTATTGGCGCCCGTGCCAAAGTTGATGGTCGGATCCACCGTGCCGTCGGGATTCAACCGCGTGACCCGGCTGCGGCTGACCCCGCTGCAATGGGTGAATTCGCCGCCCAGCACAATGCGGCTGTCCGATTGCAACGCGATGTTCAACACGGAGTCATCCGTGCCTAATCCGGGCTGGAACGAGGTGTCCAATGAGCCGTTTAGATTCAGCCGGGCGATGTGGTTCAACGTCACACCGTTCACGCTGGTGAACAAGCCGCCGATGAGAATCCTGCCGTCCGCCTGGATGGCAATCGTTCGCACGGAATCGCTCGCCCCCGTGCCTGGATTGAAGGTCGTGTCCAGCGAGCCGTCCGTGTTCAGGCGGGCGATGTGATTGTAATTGGAGTTGCCGTTGACGGCGGTGAAATCGCCGCCGATGACCACCTTGCCGTCGCCCTGCACCGCGAGGGCATACACTATGCCGTTGGCCCCCTGCGCCGGGTATAAGAAGCTGGTATCCAACGATCCGTCGGCATTAAGCCGCGCGATGCTGTTGATGGGCGTTCCGCCAATGGTCGCGAAGCTGCCGCCCATCAAAATCTTGTTTTGCCCGCTCACGGAAGTCGCGGCCAGGGCATACACCGCGTTGTCCGGGCCGGAGCCGGGAGTGAACTGGCTGTCCAGCGACCCGTCGTTATTCAGGCGCGCAAGGTGATTCAGATTGCCGCTGTTGAAATTTGTAAAGAGGCCGCCCACCAATATTCGCCCATCCGCCTGGAGCGCAATCGCCCGCACCGAATCGCTGGCACCCCAGGTGGACGAAGGCTGCGAAAACGCGGCATCCACCGTGCCATCCGAATTGAAACGAACAATCCGCTGACGGGGCACGCCATTGGCCAGCGTGAAGTCGCCGCCCACCAGTAGTTGATTATTCGGCTGGAGCACCATGGCATACACCGTGTTGTTCAGGCCGAGGGCATCGTAAGTGATGTCGCCCGAACCCGGCGTCTCATCCACCGATTCGGTGTCTATGATGTTCAGAACGGTGTTGCTGGGACTGCCCAGCGCAAATGCCGGCGAGGCATTGGTCAACACCAGATTGAGCCACAACAGCCCGTCCGCCGTGCCGTCATTTATGACCGGCACCTGGATGAACTTGCCCACTTCCCCGTTCGTGAACGTCAACACCCCGTTTGTCGGGGAATAATTCGTTCCCGCGGACGCCGTGCCGTTGACCGTGGTGAAGCCAACGGTGACCGTCCCGACCGTGCCGCCGGTGCGCACCACCGGGATGAGCGCGTAGCCGCCGTATTTCTTGACCGAATAGACCGGCGACCCGAATTGCACCGTGCCCGCCGAATCCACATTGTTAATTGTCAGCGCCGCGTTGGTGAACTGGCTTAAGGCCAGCAGATTGGCGCTGAACGAGCCGTTGAGCGAGGCGTTGGTCAATCGCAGGTTGACCGTCAGGTTCGAGGTGACAATGCCATCGTCCATCACAGGGATGGTAATGATCCTGGGTGTCGCGTCACCACTGTTCCATTGAAGCTTGTTGGTCGAACCGATGTAATTGACGCCGTTCTTGGCCGAGCCGTCACTGGTTATGTTGGTCACTACCAACGTGCCGGTGCTGCCGCCGAGGCGGTTGACGGTGATGGTTGCCACGCCGGAATTCTCGTTCGTGGCGAAGGTTGCAGAGGCAAAGCTGACATGGCCGGCCGTGTAAGTGCTGTTAATGATGGTCAGCACCGCGTTGGTCAGCCCCAGCGTCGCGCCGCCGGACGGAGAATACAATTGCAGGTTGACCGTCTTGTCCGGCTGCGTGGACGTGTGGGCGATGATCGGAACGGTGCTGGTAACCGTGGTTATGCCATTGCCAAAGGTGAGATAGTTGGTCACACTGGTGTAGTCCACGTGATTGGTGGCGGTGCCATTCCTGGTGATAAAATAAGCATTCACGATCCCACTGCTGCCATTGGTGCGGGTGAAGACGACGTATGCGAGGTTGCTGTTTGCCGTCACGGAATATGTGGGCAGGGCGAAACCCAGAACGCCGTGTGGGGTGTTGATGTCAATGATAGTCATGGACGCCGTCGTTTGCGCTCCCAGCGCCGTGCCCAGCGGAATATACTCGCCGCCCAGGTCGAAGTTGGTGCTGGACGGATTCGACAGCGCGAGGTTGAGGTTCAGATTCCCGGTGATCAGGCCGTCATTGAAAATGGACACCACGCTGTTGTAGTTCGCGCCGGAAGAACCATCGCTATACTTCCAACCGGGAGCGGACCACAATGTGCCCCAAGTGACAACCCCGTAAGCCGTATTCAACGAAAAGTCAACATTGGGAACGGCGATGCCCGGGCCCGGCGCCGCGGTATTGGTGGAGAAGTCCGCGGAAGCGATTCCGAGATTGCCGTTGGCGCGGACAAGCTCGACGTTAAAATTGTTCACGTTGTTTGTCCCAAGCGGCGGCTTGTTCACGGTATAGCTGGTTTGGGCGAACTGCATGTTGCCGGGGCCGGGCGTGGCGCCGCCAATCAGCCGGGCCACGTTGCTGCGCGGATGCGTGAAGTCGCGGGTGTCAGTGGTGCTCAAGGTGCCATCCCCGCCGCTGCCGAGGTAGTAAAAGCTGCCGCCAATGATGACATTGCCGCCTGTCACAGTGGTGGAAGTCGTGCGGTTGGTGGTGACCACGTTGTTGTTCGTGGTCAGTGTCACGGTGGT
>Ga0181529_10003417_pt1 | contig 18117 bp, 17 predicted proteins | sample PEATcosm2014_Bin_36_FD_119763 | JGI IMG/M metagenome (GOLD analysis project Ga0181529, IMG submission 119763) | Peatland microbial communities from MTU Mesocosm Facility, Houghton, MI, USA - PEATcosm2014_Bin10_30_metaG | ecosystem: Environmental > Terrestrial > Soil > Wetlands > Peat | place... | reverse complement strand
GAGAGCGATGGTGAGGAGCTTGCGGTCCACCTTGCCGAGAACTTCCTTCAGTCCCAGCGGATCGATGAGCAGGAGATCCTCGAACACGAACATGAGGTGGCGGATGGTCTCGCCGAGATTGGTGTCCTGCTGTTCGATGTGGTCCAGGATTTCGCGGCTCGAACCGGAATCGAGGCGGTTCAGGATCTCGGCGACGGCGCGAACGCCACCGTAGGATTCGCGACTGAATTCACCCAGGGTTTTTAGTTTCTGTCCGATGACACCAGCGATTTTGAAAATGATCTCGGGCGAGATCTGGTCGAGGCTGGCCATGCGCAGGGCCACGTCGGCGCGCAGGTTCAGGGGAAGCGAGGTGAGCAATGCCGCGGCCTGCGACCAGTTGAGGTGCGACAGCACCAGCGCAATAGTCTGGGGATGTTCGTTATGGATGAATTTGGCGAGTTGCTGGGGGTCGGCCTTCTGGATGGCGTCGAACGACGCGGCCTCGCTGCCGAGGGCCTTCGTCAGACGATCGAAAAGACGCTTGGCCATGTCCGGATCGAAGGCGCGCATCAGTAGTTTGCGGGCGAAGTCCAGACCTCCGCGGGCGACATAATCCCCGGCCGCGGAGATGTGGTGAAATTCGTTGAGGACGGATTCGGCCTCTTCGGCGGAAATCGCGGTGATGGTGGCGACTTCACGGCTGACCTTCTGGACGTCGTCTTCAGAAAGCTGCTGAAGGAGCTCGGCGCTGGCCTGTTCCCCCAATACCACCAGCAACATAGCGGCCTTGTGCAGGCCCGATGCGGTGTTTCCGTCGCGCTCCCGTGCGGTATTCAGGATCATCGCAGTTCCTCATCCTCGCGGATCCAGGTTCGCAGGACCTGGGCGGATACCTCGGGTTCCTTGGTGATCTTCTCGCGAAGGTGCTTAGCCAGCACTTCGGCCGTCTTCGTGATCACGGGGGCCAGTTTAAAGTTGCTGAGCACCTGAGCTTCCGCTTTCTTCTGCAAGGCGTCGCGCTCGGCTAATTTGGCTTCCAGGTCGTTTTCGCCATCGGGGCCTTCCAGCGCTCCCGCCGCGGTGGGGGAGCCCTCGCCTTGGGTTATGGCTGTGGGTACCGAGGCCGACCTGTTCCGGCGCCGCCGCCCCCGGAACATCCCGGCGACGAAAGAAATCACGATGACTCCGGCTGCGGTCCCTCCTACTATGTACTGCGTCCGGCGGTCCCAAGTAATGGAGAATCCTTGTGGAGCGGGCGGCTTGCCGGCCGCCGGGACGCCCGGCAGAGCCGGAGGTTCGATCGACAGCGTGCTCTCAAAGGGCAGGGTCTCGATCACCAGTTGATCGCCGCGCTCCTCGGAATAACCGGTGACTCCGGCGACCAGATCGTGGATGATTTTCAGCTTCTCGGCCGAAGGCGGATTGATGACCCGTTGATAGCCTGTCTTGTCTCGCTGCCAGGTCAATTCCTGATCCACCAACACCGCCAGAGACATCTTCCGCACCGACCCTGCCGGCAGACGGGTCTTCTTAACGGTCCGCGTGGACTGGTACGTGATGTTTTCGGTGACCCGCGAAACCCGGTTCGACCCGGTCCCGGGGCGCGAGGTGGGCCGCGGGAGGGTGGACGTGGTTCCTGGAACCCCATTGGCGGTCAATGGTCCGCTGGAATCCTCAGTGCGCTGGGAGCTCAACATGACGGAGCGGGCCGGATCGAAGATTTCGGCGCTTTCCTCGCCGCCTGAGAAGTCGCACTCCACGGAAATGCCGGCGCGAAATTTGTCCGGCCCGAGCAGCGCCTCCAGGGTGGAATTGACTTTGGCGAGGAGGTCGGCCTCCACCGAATGACGGTAGTCGAGGACGGCTTCGGAGGGCTCTCCGGAATCGATTCCGGAGGGCGCGCGCGGGCGGCCCAGCAGGTTGCCGTTCATGTCCAGGACCGATACGGCGTCGGGCGCCAGGCCTTCCACAGCGCTGGCCACCAGGTGATTGATGGCCTGGACGTTCTGCGGCGCCAGGCGCATTCCGGGACGGATCTTGACCAGCACACTGGCTTTGGCCGGCTGCTGGGAGTCGAGAAATACGGAATCCTTGGGAAACGTGAGGTGGACGCGGGCCTCTTCCACCTCCGCCAGCGACGTCACGGAACGCTCCAGTTCACCCTCCAGCGCACGCCGGTAATTGACGTGTTCAGTGAACTCGGTAGCCCCTAGATTGGTCTTGTCGAAGAGCTCAAATCCAATGCGTCCGGTCTTGGGAAGTCCGGCGGCGGCCATGGTGAGGCGCAGTTCCGCCAGCCGGGAGGCCGGCACCAACACCGCCCCGCCGCCATCCGGCAACCGGTACTCGACTCCTCCCTCTTTCAGCTTCTGTACTATGCCGGCAGCGTCTTCTGGCGCCAATCCGGTAAACAGAGGCTTGAATCCAATCTCCTTTTGCCAGTGCACCAACGCGTAGACTCCGCCGGAGATCAGGAGAGCCACGACGGCAATGCTGATCTTCTGCCGGAGCGAAAGGTTGGCCAGGATTTTCTGCATGTCGTTCCGTAGAACCGAGCGACGGCCCGTTAACTAATCGGCAGAAAAGGCGAAGAACTTGAGCGCGTCAGATCTGCATGCGCATGATTTCCTGGTATGCGCTGACCACTTTGTTGCGGGTCTGCAGAAACATGTTGAAGGCCAGTTCCGCCTGGGTTGTCGCCAGGACGGTAGTGTGCAGTTCCTCGCCCTCGCCCGACAGAAACCGCTCCACCGAGGCGGAAGCGTTCTGACCCACCGATTCCACTTTCTGGATCGCGCTGGTGAGCACATCCTGGAAGGCGCCGCCGGCAGCACTACCGGCCGGTCGGATGGCCTGGGGTAGCGTGGCGCCGGAAATGGGAAGGATGGGTCCGGGCACAAGTTTCCTCAATGCAGCAGATCGATGGACTTCTGGATCATGTCCTTCACCGCCGAGATAGCGGCTACATTGGCTTCGTATCCGCGCGCGGCGCTCATCAGGTCCACCATGTCCTCGGCTGGGTTGATGTGGGGAAACGCCACATATCCATCGGCATCGGCATCCGGGTGTCCGGGCATATAGCGGCGCTCCGGGTCACTGGTGTCGGTCACGATATCGGAGATGGCAACACCGGAGCCGTGAAGCTGAGTATCGAAGAACGAGGCGAATGGCGAGGAGATGTCGGTGCTTTCAAAAACCGCGTCTTTGCGGCGGTACGGTCCACCATCGGGCGTTCGCGTGGTTTCGGCGTTGGCCAGGTTTTCCACCAGCAGCTCCGCCCTGGCGCGCTGTGCCGCCATGCCCGATGCACCCACCGAAATGGCGGAAAACAGGCTCACGAGCCCTGGCCTTCCTTGATCGCTGTGCGAACCTGCTGAATCTCCGACCGCAAGAGGTTGGAAGCTACGCTGAAGCGCAGCGCATTCTCCGAAAGAAGACGGGATTCGCGGTCCAAACTGACGTTGTTACCATCATTTTTGAAAGGTAAGCCTTGCACTTCCATCACATGCGGCGCGCCGCCCAGCGCGCTTTGGAATTCCGATTGAAAATCTATATCTTGGGTCTGGTACCCGGGGGTGTCCGCGTTGGCAATATTGGAGGTTACCAGCTTTTGCCTGGCACTCAGCAAGTCCATGTATCGCTCCAGTTGCGTGGCTACCCCATCGAGCATCGCAACTTCTCTAGGGCAATCTGTGGACCGGTGCACAAAGGCTTTGTAATCAGGAGGATTGATTTGAGGTATGCCGCTTTCGTGGCGCCGTGCGCCAAGTTCTTGCCGCGGCTATAGTACTACCCCGCCGAAGTGAGCAATTCTTCCACATTCACTTTTTACATTGCAGGAACCCCTCTTTGTGGGTAGCCGATAATAAGGCCAACCTTGCTACTATACTTACCAAGGGTAATACCAGTAGGTATATACCAAAAGTAAGACCGAGGTTGATCTGCCACCAAAAATTCAGGTTCCGTCGCACGCCTGTGCGGACCGCGAAACAAGCCCCCAACTGCCATTAGGGAGTGGCCGCGCTGCGACCGAGCCGGTTAAGGAAGTGCAAAGAACCGTGGAGCCACAAGCCCGCCGTACGGAATCCAATTCTTATTCCAGTAGTACGCCGCCCGAACCGCCGTGGCCTAGCCTGGTGGAGCGAATTCGCTCCGGAGATCCCTCCGGCATGGAGGATCTCTATCGGGTATTCTCCAAGGGCATCCGCTTTCATTTGTATCGCCAATTCGGCCCCCAGGACCTCGACGATAAGGTGCATGACGCGTTCCTGGTGATTACCCAGGCGATCCGCCGCGGCGACGTTCGCGAGCCGAGCCGGCTGATGGGTTATGTCCGTACCGTGGTGCGTCGGCAAGTGGCCGCGCATATCCAGGGCGCGGTCGATATGCGACGCAACTACACCGATTTGGATTTCGGCATCCCGGTGCGCGACCGCCGTCCCAATCCGGAGCGCGCCTTGATCGAGCGGCAAAACCTGGAACTGGCGCTCCGGATCCTGAATGGCATTCCGAAGCGCGACCGTGAATTATTGATACGGTTCTACTTAAAGGAACAAACACCGGAGGAAATCTGCCGTGAACTGGGACTCACGGAAACCCAGTTCCGCCTCATCAAATCGCGCGCCAAGGCGCGGTTTGGCGAGTTGGGCAAGCGGTGTTTGGCCCGGCACCCGGGGTCCGCGTCGCAGGCTGTCCCTGCCGATCCCGAGCCACGGACACGTTCGAACGCCAGTTGAATTTAGGATAATCGCAGAGAGAAACCGTCGGTTTTCCCCACTTCCCCTGACGACAGCAATAGGAGAGAATGGAATCGTACGGGAGGCCATGATGGACGGCATGGGGAGTCCTCACATGAACGCGGAAGATGTCGAACGGTATTCCCTGGGCAGCCTTTCGGATGAAGAGGCTGCGGGATTCGACGAACATCTGTTGATCTGCGAACTCTGTAGGAGCAGCGTCGAAGCCAGCGACGAGTATGTGGCTTCCATGCGGGCGGCGGCACGCAAGATTCGCGGGAAAGGTGAGCCGGCGCTTGCGAAGGCCCCTGGTAAAGCAACCCGGCACGTCCGGGGCAATGGCGCCTAGGACATTGTCGGCGAGATACTTAGCGCACGTACTAGAATTGGATCATGGTGCGCGTGGAGCCGGGCGCCGCTAGCTCCGTCGAACGGTACTTCCAGTTCGCCGTTCTGGGCCTTGTGGCCAGCAGTTTTCTGGCGGTCGCCAGTTCCGGCTACCTGGATGCCGCCACCATCGCAGGGGCCTGTGCCGGCTTCTTGCTCCGAGCGGTTCTGCTCGGCGGTCTCGTGAAACTGCGCCTCTCCCGCCGTGCCACGGCCATGTGGATGGCCGCTTGTGGCGGATTCTTCCTGGCCGATTATTTCGTCCTCTCACCGCAGGCCGTGACGGCTATAGTCCATCTAGTTGTGGCCCTGGCGGTATTCCAAGTGATTACGGCGGCGGGCGCCCGCGATTCCCTGGTGAGCGCGGCGATCTCTTTTGCCGGTCTGGCGTCGGCCGCGGTGCTCTCTCTCAGTTTCGGATTCCTGGCGGCGCTGGCCCTGTATCTGGGGTTTGCGGTGGCGGTTTTGACCAGTGGGGAAATCTGCCGCTCGCTACGAAAGGCAACGGCCGTCGTCCGTGGTGGACCCCGCGGCCTGGCGACCCGATTGGCTGTACTGGCGGCCGGCATGGCGGTGGGGATCCTGGCAATCACCGCGGGGTTGTTCTTCCTGTCTCCGCATGGGGGCGGATCGGCAATCGGCAGCCTGTTGTTCCAGCGCATGGCGCTGCCGGGGTTTTCCCGCCGCATGGCCCTGGACGAAATCGGCCGGATCAAGACGAGTTCCCGCACGGCGATGCACATTCGCCTGTACACCTCGGAGCCGATCGGCAGCCTGAAGTGGCGCGGCGGCGCGCTGACGTTTTTCGATGGCCGGAACTGGTCGAACCCGGGGACTCCCGAGACCCGGCTCTACCTGGAGGAGGGGCGGCTGGACCTGGTACCGCCGGCATACCGGCGTCCTGGCCGGCACATTGTCTACGACGTCTATCCGGACGCCATCGACAGCGATGCCCTGTTTTTTGCCGGCACACCCGAGCACGTCGACATGCGCATCAACTACCTGCTGGGTTCCGCGGGTTCCGGCTACCGCCTGGACGAGCGGCCGCCTTCGGGGTTCCGCTACGAAGCCTACAGCCTGCTGGAGGATCCGCCGGAGACTTCCCCGGTGGTCTATCCTCCGCCTGCACTGGACTCGGCGGAACGAAGCCATTGCCTGCAACTCCCAGCGCTGGACCCGCGAATCGGCCAACTGGCGGGCGCTATGACGGCCGGCGCACGCAGCGACCTGGAAAAAGCTCGGGCCGTGGAGCGGCGGTTGCGCACGGAATACGGCTATACGTTGAATCTGCCCCGTTCCAAGCCGGTCGACCCGCTGGCCGACTTTCTGTTCGCGCGAAAGAAGGGGCACTGCGAGTACTTCGCGTCCGCCATGGCGATACTGCTGCGCGCCGAGGGAATTCCGACCCGGCTCGCCACCGGTTTCCAGAGCGGGATCTATAACGATCTGACGAACTTATGGGTGATCCGCGCGGGCGATGCGCATGCTTGGGTGGAGGCCTGGATTGCGGGCCGCGGATGGACCACCTTCGATCCCACGCCGCCCGATCCGCGACAGGCGTCATACACGCTGACCGCCAGGCTGGCGCTCTACCGTGACGCCGCCGAAGGGCTATGGCGGGAGTGGGTGGTCCGCTACGACCCCAATCACCAGGGATCGTTGATGTACCGCGTGCAACAGGGCGCGGCCCGCCTGGGGATCGGCTGGTTCGACACGCTCTCGGACGCGGGAACGTATTGGGATCGACCCGCCGGGAAATGGGTGCGGCGATCCGGCCCGCGGGTTCTGGCAGCGTTGGGAATGGGTACACTTCTATGGTTCGCAATCCCGCCGGCGGTGCGCGCGTGGGGACTGCGGCGGCGGGTCCGCCGGGTGCGCCGGGGACAGGCCGGCATGGGGGACGCGGCTTTGCTGTACCGGAGAATGCTGCAGATCGTCAAGCGCCGCGGCTATCAAAAGCCGGTGTGGTTCACGCCGTTGGAATTTGCCGCGTCGCTGCCGCCGACTGAATGGGGGGGCACCGTCTGCGAATTCACCGCGGCCTATAATGCCTGGCGCTTTGGTGGCCGCCGCGAAACCGCGCCGCAATTGTCGATGCTGCTGGAAAAGCTGGCTAAGTGCCGTTAGCCGTCAGCCGTTAGCCATCAAGATCTTCCCCAAATCGCAGTCCGCCGCCTAATGGTCCCCCTCGGATGCGCCGATAAGGTTCTAGGAGATTGCATGGTCCGGCTGACCCGGCTCAACCACGTACCTATGGTGCTCAATTCGGATCTGATCGAGCACATCGATGTGACCCCGGACACGGTCATCACATTGACGACTGGACAGATTCTTCGCGTACGGGAGAGCGCCAACGAGGTGGTGCGGCGCATTATCGATTTCCGCCGCCGGATTCTCGATCCGACGCTGGCGGCGGACTCGGCTGCGGACGATCTTCCACCGAACGGCGGCGAACCGCCGGCGGCGTCCGAGGGTTCCGAATAGAGCGCCATGGCGGAACCCCTACCCAAAGCCGCGCAGGCATCGCCCAGGACGGCTAAGGCAACCCCGAAGGGCGCATCGAAGGGCAGCGGATCACGGCCGGATCTGGCCACGCTCGGTGGAATTGCAATCGCTTTACTGGGGATTGTCGGGGGATTGCTGCTCGAGAAGGGGAGCATCCAGGATATTGCCCAAGGAACGGCGGCCATGATCGTCCTGGGCGGGACGTTTGGCGCCGTGCTGGTAACCAACCCGCTCCCGGTGGTATTACGCGCGCTGGCGGGCGTCAAGAACATTCTTCTCGAGCCCGTGACCTTGACGGCGGCGACTATCGATTCTCTGATCCAGTACGCCACTACGGCGCGGAAAAACGGCATCGTGAGCCTGGAGAAGGAAGCCGCGGAAATTCCCGATCCGTTCTTGCGCAAAGCGCTAGGGCTGGCGGTGGACGGCACAGACCTGCAGGAAATCAAGAAGATGATGGAGGTGGACATCAATCTGGCGGAGCAGGAGGCCGAATCCGAAGCCAAGGTGTGGGAAGCGGCGGGAGGCTATGCTCCCACCATTGGCATCATTGGCGCGGTGTTGGGACTGATCCAGGTGATGAAGCATCTGGAGGACATCAAAGAAGTGGGACATGGGATCGCGGTGGCCTTCGTGGCAACGGTGTATGGCGTAGGATCGGCGAATATTCTGTTTCTGCCGGCCGCCAATAAGCTGCGGGCCAGGATGCGCCAGGTTACGCTATTGCGGGACATGACGATGGAAGGCGTCATCGGGATTGTGGAAGGGTTGAACCCTACTCTGATCCGGATGAAGTTGCAAGCGTTTAACCAACATCCGAAGAAAACGGCGAAAGCCAAGAGCAAACCGGCATCGCCGGCGGCCGCCAAGACCGCGAAGGCGCCCCCGGCGGCCGCCACCGGGAGCTAAGCCAGATGCATCGCAGCAGAGGGCCTTCTCACGAAAACCACGAACGCTGGCTGGTGTCTTATGCGGACTTCATCACGCTGCTGTTCGCCTTCTTCGTGGTGATGTTCGCGTCTTCGCAGAAGGACAAGAATGGGGCCAAAGCCATTTCCGACTCGGTCCGCGAAGCCATTGAACACGGGCAGTTCACCTCGGCCGTGTCCACGATGCTGGGGCGGGGCCGGCACCAAAACAGCAAACCGCCGACGAACGCCGAGCGCGTCAAGATTTCGGAAAACATGCCGCCGCAGATCGGCAATCCGACCAATCCGCATCCCGAGGATTTGGCCAAGTCGATGCAAAAGCTCCAGAAGGGCTTGGACGCCGAGTTGAAGAGCGGCAAAGTGCAACTCAGCCTGGAGGCGCGCGGGTTGGTGATCAGCCTGCGGGAAGCCGCTTTTTTTGCCTCCGGCGACGAAGCCGTGCAGCCCACCAGCTTCGGCATCCTGGAAAAAATCGCCGATGTCATGCGAGCGCTGCCCAATTCCGTGCGCCTCGAAGGCCATACCGATTCCATCCCGATCCACAACTCGCGGTTCCGCAACAACTGGGAACTCTCCACGGCACGGTCGATTGCCATGCTCCAACTGCTGCACGAACGCTACCAGGTGCCTACCGAACGCATGTCTGTGGCCGGTTACGCGGAAAACGCCCCGTCGGATACCAACGAGACCGACGAGGGCCGCGCGCACAATCGCCGCGTGGACGTGGTGCTGCTATCCGCCGAAGGCCAGGCGACGGAGCCCGGAACAAAGCCCTCACCCATGAGCCATTAGGGAATACTTCTTGCGGGAACCTGCCGCGGCGAAGCCAGAATCATCGCCACCGCCTCGACGGCATCGGCCGCGATGAAATCCGGCCGGCAGTTCTGTTCCGCGCCGTAGCCGGTCAAAACCAGGATGCTGCGGGCGCCGGCGCGCTGTCCGCATTCGATATCGGCGCTCTTGTCGCCGACCATCCAGGACTGCGCGGGGTCCAGATGGAGATCCGCGGCGGCCGCGAGGACCATGCCGGGCGCCGGTTTCCGACACGCCGAGGGAGGGCCGGGCGCATCGGGGCAAAAATAAGAAGCGTCGATCCGGGCGGGTTCCAACTGACGCAGAAACTCCGCCTGCACTGCGTGGTACTGCGCTTCGGTCATGAGACCCCGGCCGATGCCGCTCTGGTTGCTGACCACTACAATGGCGAAGCCGGCCTCTTTGAGCCGCACCAGCGCCTGGGGAACACCGGTGTACACTTTCACTTTGGCAGGATCGCCGCAGTAGTGCGCGTCTTCCATCAAGGTTCCATCGCGATCGAAAAAAACCGCCGGGCTTCCGTTCATATGACGAACCTCATTGGTTCAGCAAGCTGGCCCGCAGTTCCGCCATGGTGACGGTTGCTGTGCCCAATTTTCCAACCACGATGCCGCTGGCGCAATTGGCCAGTTCGGCGGCCTCGGACGGAGTGGCGCCGGCGCACAGGGCCAACGTCAAGACGGCGATGGCGGTGTCGCCGGCTCCGGAAACATCGAAGACGTCCTTGGCTCGCGTGGGCGTATGATACGGCGGCTGGCCGCTTTCGAACAGCATCATGCCCTGCTCCCCGAGCGTGATCAACAGGCTGCGAGTCTGCCACTTATCCAGTAGTCGCTCGCCGGCTTCCATGACGGCGCGGGCGCGGACAGCGGGATTCTCCGGGTCGGACGACGCCAGCCCGGCGGCGAGCAGCGCTTCGGCGCGGTTGGGCTTAATGGCGGTAGCTCCCTGCCAGGCGAGGGAGGTGTGAGGATGCGGATCCACGGTGAGGATTTTGGCGTGTTTTCGGGAAATTTCGCAGATCGCATCGGCCAGCGTTTGGGTCAGAAAGCCCTTGCCGTAATCGGCGACGATGATGCCGTCCAGGTCTACCATGTGCCGCGCCAGATAGTCGACCGCGAGTTGCGTTTGGGCGGACGTGAGGGGCGTCTTGCGCTCGCGGTCCACACGCACCACCTGTTGATTGCGCGCGATCACCCTGGTTTTCACGGTGGTGGAACGCGACTCGTCACGCTGGATGGCGCCGGTGTCGATTCCGCCATGCGCCAGGAGTTCCAGCAGTCGATCGCCGTGTGGCTCGGTGCCCGCGATTCCCATGAGCGCGGTCGAGGAGGTGAACTCCCGGACATTGCGGGCGACGTTGGCGGCGCCGCCGGGGTAGTATGACTCCGATGCTACGTCCACTACGGGCACGGGAGCTTCCGGCGAAATACGGGACACTTTGCCCCACAGGTACTCGTCGAGCATCAGGTCGCCGACCACGAGGATTCGCTGGCCGGCAAACCGGGCGGCGATCTGACTGAGACGAAGGATGTCCATGGAGCCGAACGCAATGATAGCAGAACGTTTGCCGAGGCTATGCGGAGGTACGGCGCGGCCGGAGGCGGTTCCGGATATCGACCAGAAGATAACCGGTGCCCAGCAGCGAGATCCACAGGATCGGTGCACGGAAGCGCGGGTCGTTCTCCACCAGGTAATACATGATGGGATAGAGTAGTAGGGTCGCGCCCAAGAACAGCGTAATCGGCTGGCGCCGGACGGCTAGCAGAATGAAAGCAAAGACCGAAGCGATCGTGACCAGACCGATCCCGATGGCGTAGAAGGGGGAGCCCTCCGCGTCGGGGAGCCAGAATTCGCGCGCGCGCCAGGCGCTCAGGGCGAGGAATTTCGACGGATTGCCGCGCATCCATGCGAGAGCGGCGGCCAGACGCTGCCGGTTGTATGCGATTTCTCCCAGACGGGCGATTTCCCGGGTTTCACTGAGAGACAGATTGGGATTTCTGGATCGATACAGGCCGCTCAGGTTGTTCTGCTGAAAGGTAGCCTGGGCGCCATCGGTATTCGAAACAAAGAGTTCCAAGCCGAGGTTATCGCGGACCAGGAACCAGGCATGAAACTGACGGTAGTTGCGCCATGTCCAGGGAGCCAGCGCGGCCACGGCTCCGAGGGCCGCGCACAGGAGGAATGCCCGCCGGCGATGTTTTAGGTAGCGCCAGCAGGCATAGGCCAGCCATGGCACGGTGACTGTTATGGATGCCGGATTGAGCAGGGCGACCGACCCGAGCGCCATGCCGGCGGCGAGTCCGCGCCAGCCGCCGCCCCGACTGGCCAGACGATAGGACGCCAGGCAGAAGAGCATCAGGGCAGTGGCAAAGTAGATCACTTCGAATTGCGGAAAGAAGAAATACAGCGGCAGGAAAATGCTGAGTAAGGCGCTCAAAATTCCGGGCCGGCGGTCCTGAAAAAAGACTTCGGAGATGCGAGGAAGGATCGCCGCATGAAGCCCGTGCACAATCACCGAGCAGAACGACGCCACCAATCCGAAGGTGGCGGAATAGCCGAAAATCCGGATCAACAGGGCGAGGAACGCCGGATAGAGAGGTGCGACATGAGCTGTCGGCCCAGTCGCCAAAGTGCTGTACGGATTGGCGAATTGACCCTGTGCGGCAATGCTTCGCGCTACCGCGATGGTTTCGAATCCCGCTCCCAGGCGGGCTTCGGGAAGGCGAAAGAACATCGAAACGGCGGCGGCACCAAAAAGCAGCAGCGGGATCAAACGGCTGTCCCATGACGCGCTGCCGGCGTCCGTGACTGTCGAGGAGACGCCCGGCCGAGATACGGCCATGCTAGACATACCCAAAATGCTAACCGGCAGGCGGTCAGGAAACAATATGCCACTGGGCAGCCGTGGGAGTATACCATTGGTAACTCGTAAACTCCTCCCCATTACCAACTTGTTGATGGGATTCGATTTCGAGTTCAATGAAAGATAGCCGGGAAACCGGCGGACGAGGAACGGACTCTTGCCGGCCCACTACTCCACGCTCGATCTCGCAGCATGTCTGTGGAGCTTCGCGCTGTTCTCGCTCTTCGCGCTCGCGCCGGGCTACGCGGCAGGGTGGCTGGCGGACCTGCTGGAATTCCGGAAACGCACGCTGGTCGCGCGGATTGCGATTAGCATTCCGCTCTCCATCAGCCTGGCTCCGATCATGGCTTACCTGGCGGGGCGATTCGTCTCGGCGACCGCGGTGTGGGTGGTCTTTGGAGCAATCTGGCTTGTGGTTCTGGCAATCGCGCTTCGCCAACTCGTCCGCAAGGTTCCACGGCTCGCTCTTGGAAGGCTCCCGGCCGCTTTCCCGGCAATTCTGGCCGGTTGGCTGGCAGCCGGCCTGGTGATGCTCATCGATTGGCAGATCAAAGACCGGTTGTACTATTCGGTCGTCTCCTTCGATTACGAGTTGCGCACCGCTCTGGTCTCGTCGATTTCGCGGACGGGAATTCCGCCAGCGAATCCTCTGTTCTTTCCGGGACACCTGGTTCCGCTGTCGTATCACTACTTCTGGTTGATCCCCTGCAGCCTGGTCAACCAACTGGGCGGATCGCTGGTATCGGCGCGGCAGGCGATGATCGGTGGGACTTTATGGTGCGGATTGGGACTGATTGCCATCATTCCCCTGTACTTGCGATTCTTCCACCCGGCCGGCGCACATCGAATCGCCCGCCGGTCGCTAATCGGTATCGGCCTGCTGGCAGTGACCGGGCTGGATGTGATTCCGAATCTTCTGCGCGATCTCAATGGGATTCCTCTGCCCGATCCCGAATGGTGGAACAATTTTCAAGTCTCCAGTTGGGTTACCTCGGTACTGTGGGTCCCGCACCATACCGTCGCCATGATCAGCGGGTTGATGGCGATCCTGATCCTGTGGAATTCGAACCGGGCGAACTCGGCGGTCCAGCGCGCTGGATGGATGCTGATCGCCGGCCTCGCCATGGCGACGTGTCTGGGCTCCTCGATTTACGTGGGATTGATCTTCGGCGTCGCTCTGATGATCTGGACCGCCATCCTGCTCTTCCATCGCTCGAATCGCGAGGCGGCGTTCGCTGTCGCCGTGGGATGCATCGCACTGGCCGCGGTGGCGCGCCAGATACTCGATCTCCGCGGCGTCGCGGCAAGCGGCGTCAGCGGCGGATCGATTCTCATGTTCCGGGTGAGCGACTTTGTCTTCACCGGCCTGTTCCGGGACTGGATTGGACACTCGCAGATTCGGCTCAACCTCGTCAATGCGCTGCTGTTGCCCGCCAATTACTTCCTGGAGCTGGGCGCTTTTCTGATGGGCGGCATCTGGACTCTGCGGCGGTGGTCTCGCAGCGCCGGAAAAATGAACCGCTACCAGATGGCGACCCTGACTTTCGCCGCCACCAGCATTTTGATTTGCACATTTTTCCGTTCTTCGACCATCGCCAACAACGACCTGGGACCCCGGGGGTTTCTGCTCGGGCAGTTTGTGCTGCTGCTGTGGATGACCGACGTGGTGCAGCAGAAGCGCTGGATTTCCCCGGGCCGACGGGCTCTTCTGGGTGCGCTCCTGCTGATCGGAGTCGTGAGCAGCGTTCACGAAATAGTGGTCTTGCGGACGTACCCCATCGTGTCCGACCTGTTGCAGATTCCCAGGTCCGCGTGGCTTAGCCGGGATCACAACCTGGGCCGGCGAACTTACGCGCTGCGAGAAGGATACGAAAAGTTGCAGGCCGCGCTCCCGGAGAGCGCGATTGTGCAGCACAATCCGAACGCCGTGCCGGGGGACCTGCCTTGGGGACTTTATGGCGACCGGCAGGCCGTCGCCGATACACCGGGCTGCGGAGTGGTATTCGGCGGCGACCCGGATTCGTGCGCCGACATACAAGCGCAGTTGAAACCGATCTTCAATGGAGAATCGCGCTGGGAGGACGTAGTGCGCGCCTGCCGCAATCTTGCAATCACGGCCATTCTGGTGAAAGATACCGATCCCGCATGGGCTGATCGGCAAGGCTGGGTGTGGCGGCAGGAGCCCATCGTCGCCAACCCGTTCATGCGGGCGATTCCGTGCTACGGCGGCGCGCTCCCCAAGTTCTCATACAACGGCGACTCGCCCGGCGGACGCGTCTTCCAGCGCCGATGAATCCACAGCCACTGATCGGGATATTGGCGGATAACGGTTTCCAGTTGATGCTGCAGGGCGCGGGTATCGGCGGCGGCATCGCCGGTCATGGGCACGGGCGGGTAGAAGCGCAGGACGTAGCGCCGCTCGTCTTCCATCCAGAGGGCGAAGCCGGGAAGGACCGCGGCGCCGCTGCGGGCTGCGATCTTGGCGAACCCGGTTCCGGCACAGGCGGCGACACCGAAGAAGTCGACGAAGACCCCGGTATCGAGCGAGGCGTTCTGATCGATGAGCACGCCGACCGCCTGGTTGCGGGCGAGTTCCTTGAGGATGGCGCGCGCGAAATCCTTCTTAAACAGGGGACGGTTGCCGCTCAGGGACCGGCGGCGTTCCACCAGGGCGTCGATCAACGGGTTGTCGAGCGGGCGGACGACCACGCTCATGGGTCCGGTGAGCAGCCCATGGGCAAAGGCGCTCAACTCCCAGTTACCCAGGTGTGCGGTGGCGAAAAGGACGCCGCGGCCCTGGCGGACGGCGTCCTGGAAGTGTTCGGCGCCCTCGGCGCGAATCCACCGGGCGAGGTTGCCGCGGCTCAGGGAAGGAAAGCGGGCGAAGGTCACTAGAATGCGCGCGATGGAACGGAAGACGCCGTCCACGATATCGGCGTGCCGCGCGGCATCGAGGTCGGGCATGGCGAGCGCGAGATTGCGGCGCGCCACGCGGCGCAACCGGGGGATGGCCAGGTCGAGCAGCCGCGCATAGAGTCGGGCGAGCCCGTGGGCGAGGGGCAGGGGCGTCCATTCGAGCGACTTCACCACAAACAGGGCGACGGCGTATTCAGCCCGGTTCCGGAAGACGGAGCGCTGGCTCATGCAAGACGCATTGTAGCGTGGGGTGGGCGAGCGGTAGAGCGCAAATACACGGCGAGGCGTAATCGGATTACACTATTCTTGTTTTGGGAGGTTTGTGTCACAAGCACCGATGAACACGCCCGGGGCGGAGGCTGATAAGAAGCTGGCGGACCAGCATGCCGCGGTATTCGTGGCGTTGTCCAAGCTGCCGCCCTACCACCCCACTGCCTTGCGGCTGATGAATCTTTCGGTGGAAAGCGAATCCGCGATGGCGGATTTCGAAGATGCCTTCAAGTCGGATCCGGCGCTGACGGCCGATCTGCTGCTGGTGGCCAATTCCGCCGAATTCGGATCGCGGGCGCGCATCGAGACCATCCGGCACGCGCTCAGCTTTCTCGGACTGGAGCGGGTGCGGTCGCTCGGATGTACCATCGCGTTCAGCTTTTATGTACGCAATGTGCCGCGGACCTCGTATATGCGCACGACGCTGTCCCACAGTCTGGCAACCGCGGTGATCGCCGAAGCCATCGGCAAAGTGCACGGATTGCCGGCCTTGTATACGGCGGGATTGGTCCACGACCTGGGACGGCTGGCGCTGTTCCTGAGTGTCGGCACGTCTTACGCCGACAAGCTCTCCGGACAGTTTGAAGACATGGAGCAGTCCTGCGATCTGGAGAAGCAGGAGTTCGGCATGACGCACTGCGAGGCCGGGGCTATGATCTGCGACAAATGGCGTTTCCCGCCCTCGTTGAAGGTGTGTATGGCGACGCATCACGAAGCGGTCTCCGGCAACTTGAACGATCCGGTGAAGCTGGTTCGCGTGGCCTGCGCCATGGCGGATCTGATGGGGTTTCCGGAGGTCCGCGCGAAGAAGCATCCGGAGGCCGCCAACTTGCCGGACTCGCTTCGCCTGCGGCCCGAACTGGCGCCCGACCGGCTGCGCGAACAGATCAGCCGGCAACTCGCGAGCATTGGCGCGGTCTAGCGCGCTGTTCAGTATAATGAGCGTTTCGATTCCGCCTTCATGGCCACAGAACCTTCGTCAATGGATTCCACGCCCCGACACCGCCATGGCCGCCGCATCGTAGTGGCGCTGCTGGCTGCATGCGTGGGCGTGATGGCGCTCGATTCGCTGCTATTCCGGACCGGCTTTTACGCCACTATTCTGCAGCCGGATTCGTCTACCGGATTGTTCGAAATGATCCTGCGGCGGGAACTGGCGGCGCAGCAGCGCCTCGGCGACAACCTGGTGGTGACTTTCGGGAATTCGCGCTTCGCCTGGTCGCCGAAAGCCGTCGATCAGCGGCCCGGTCCGCACAAATATGTACTACGCACCGCCGGAGTGGCGGGGAGCGATGCCCGCGCCTGGTACTACATGATTCGCGATCTGGATCCGACGGCGCGGCGCTATCGCGCGCTGGTGTTCGGAGTGGACGATTACGACGACGAAGACCGGCTTTATAATCCCAACGACGACATTCGCGCGCTGCATTACGTAATTGCGCGGCTGCGGCTGGGCGATATCTTGGAATTCGCGCGATCGTTCGACAGCCGCGACCTGCAAATCGCGGCGCTGCGCGGAGGGTTTCTCAAAGGCATCATTTTTCAAAGCGACCTGCAGGAATTCCTGGCGGACCCGGCCAAGCGGCTGGCGTACGTCCGATTGTGCGATCGCGGTTGGGCCGGCTGGGTCTACAACTACGAAGAAACCAACACCAACATGGCCGGTTTGCAGATCGATTGGTCCACCCTGAAAGTGACGTTTCCTCCGGGCGCCAACGACGACCAGCGCAGTACGGTGAACGGTTTTCTGGCGCATCCGAACGAGCCGCAGATCGGGCGTCTGGCGGCATTTCAGCGGACGTGGTACGGGCGCATCATCGACCGCTATCGCGGGTCGCCCACGAAGATTATCTTTGTGCGTCTGGCGCGCGGTCCGGTGCCGCGGCCGGACCATCTGAGCCGCAAGTTGAGTTCTTCGATTCGCGAACTGGCATCGCGGCCCAACGTGATCCTGACGGACGAGCACGCTTTCGAATCGCTGGAACATCCCGAGCTGTTCCGCGACGCGATGCACCTGAACCGCGACGGCATCGTGCGGTTCTCCGCCATGCTGGAGGACGAAATCACCCGCACGCTGGACGGGACGGGGAAGGGGAACTGACCGATGCTCTTCAACACCACCCATTTCTTCCTCTTTCTGGCGGTCGTACTGGCGCTGTTCTACGGCAGTCCGAAATTTCTGCGGCGGTACATTCTGCTGGCGGCCAGCTACTTCTTCTATGGAAGCTGGAACGTCAAGTTCATCGCGCTGCTGTTGACGCTGACGGCGATCGATTATACGTCGGGATTGTGGATCGAGAAGACCGCGCCGGGGCGCAAGCGCAAAGGCCTGCTCATTCTGAGCCTGACGGCCAACCTGGGATTTCTGGGTTTTTTCAAGTACTACAATTTCCTCGGTTCCAATCTGGCGCTGTTGTTCGGCAAGCCCACAGGCAGCTTTTTTCTGGACATCGTGCTCCCGCTGGGCATCAGTTTCCACACGTTTCAGAGCATGTCTTACGTCATCGACGTGTATCGCGGCGAGCAGAAGGCGGTACGCGATCCATTCGACTATGCGCTGTTCATCTGCTTCTTTCCGCAACTGGTGGCGGGGCCGATTGTGCGCGCCCACGACTTCTTCCGCGACCTGCTGGACTGGCATCCGCCCTCGGGCGACGACGTTTCGCAGGGCGTCCTGCTGGTGATGTTCGGCCTGACCAAGAAGATGGCGTTC
>Ga0181529_10003415_pt1 | contig 18120 bp, 13 predicted proteins | sample PEATcosm2014_Bin_36_FD_119763 | JGI IMG/M metagenome (GOLD analysis project Ga0181529, IMG submission 119763) | Peatland microbial communities from MTU Mesocosm Facility, Houghton, MI, USA - PEATcosm2014_Bin10_30_metaG | ecosystem: Environmental > Terrestrial > Soil > Wetlands > Peat | place... | reverse complement strand
GCGCTCGTCTTCGAGGGACTCATCTACGCCTCCAAGGCGAGCATCGTCTCCGGCCTCAGGCTACCCGGACGTTTCGGCTCCCTCGTCGCCGAAGCCTTCGTCCACTACGACCGCATCGTCGAGTACAGGGGACGCATCAAGGCCGCGAGCCTGATCGGGGATGTCGACGCTCTCATGCTCGAGCTGTGGGAGGCGCCGGAGACCGAGCGGGAGGCCGCGCCTGAAGCCGCAACTCCGAGGAAGGTCCGGCCCATCGCCTACGCGGCTCTCGCGGCGGCCGTGGGGATCGCGTTTGCGCTACTGCTCGTCCGAGTCTAGGGCGCCCGATACCCGCCATACGCGGGTCAATCGCTCGCTTCCTTGAGTTCCCAATAGACGTCGCTCTGCTTTAGCTGGTCGTTGGATTCCATGTAGTCCAGGGCTCGGCTGCCGTCCGCGGACTTGGCCTTGGGGTTGCATCCCGCGGACAGGAGGAGCCGAATGACCTCGGGGTCTTGGTTGCTTTCGGCCGCGAACATAAGGGCCGTCTTGCCTTCCTTGGAACGCTCGCTCGGCTTAGAGCCAGCCGCGAAGAGGGTCTTGATGATCTCGGGGCCTTGGCCCTGCGCCGCGAGGAGGAGGGCGGTACAGCCGTCCCCGTCCCTCTCATCGATTTTCGCTCCATTCGCGAGCAGGGTCCTGATTATCTCGGGCTCGGAATTCGAATAGGCGGCGGTTAGGAGGGCCGTCCACCCGCTGTCGCTTCGCTCGTCGATCTTCGCCCCGGCGGCAAGCAGAGTCTCGATCACCTTGGGATTCGAGTTGCCCGTGGCGGCCTCGAGGAGGGGCGTCCAACCGTCGTCGATGGTCTCGTCGGCCTTCAGGCCGGCGTCTACGAGGAAGTCGATAATATCGGGATTCGAGTTGAGCACGGCCGCTTGGATCAGCGCGTCCCATCCATCGTTGTTCTTGTCGTCGAGCTTGGCGCCCGCCGCGAGAAGAATCTGGATCACGCTGATATCCTCGTTGCCCGCCGCCGCGATGACCGGGGTGTTGCCGTCGCCGTCTTTCTCGTCCAGCCGGGATCCGGCGGCGAGCAGGGCCTTGGCCACGTCGGCGCCGTCGAACTTGGCCGCATAGAGCAACGGCGTGTCCCCGTCCTCGTCCTTTTCGTCGAGCTTGGCGCCGGCCGCCGCGAGAACCTTGACGAGCGCGGGGGCGTTCTCCTTCTGCAGAGCGGAGAAGAGGAGGGAAGCGCCGTCGCTCCCGCGCTCGGAGACGCGGCCCCCGGCTGCGATGACTGCCTTGAGCACATCGGGATTCTCGTTCCCAAGGGCCGCGAACATGGGCGAGAGGCCGTCGCCGTTCGTCTCGTCGATCTTCGATCCGGCCGAGACAAGGACCTTTATGACCGCGGGATCTTTGTTTGAGCTCGCGGCCTTGACGAGCGGCGTCTCTCCCGACTCGTCGCGCTCCGTAGCGCTCGCGCCCGCCGCGATGAGCGACTTCAGGGCCTCGGCGCCGCCCACGGCCGCGGCGCTCACGAGAGGCGTCCATTTCGCGCGGTCTTCTTTCTTGAAACGGGCGCCCGCCCCGACGAGGGCCTTGATGACTCCCTCGTCCGCCGCGCCGGCGGCGGCGTAGACGAGGGCCGTCTTCCCATCCGAGTCGGCGTCTCCAATGCGGGCCCCGCGGGCCAGGAGCGCGCGGACCGTCGATGCCTTGCCCTGCCCGGCGGCGGCCATGAGCGGGGTTTGTCCCTGCTTGTCGGCCTCGTTGACCTTGGAGCCCGAGGCCAAGAGGAAATCGATGACGAGCGGTCCCTGGCCTCCCGCGGCGGCGGCCGTGAGCGGCGTCGTGTCCGGTCCGTCCGGGTCGACCATCCTCGCGCCCGCAGCCAAGAGTGTCTTCAGCACGGCGACATCTGGGTTCCCGTACGCCGCCCAGAGGAAGGGCGTGACCTTGTCTCCGTCGCGCGCGTCGATTTTGAGACCCTTGGCGAGCAAGGCCTTTACATCCGAGAGGCTCCCCGACTTGAAGACCGCCGCGTCGGCATCGGAGAGAGCGTTCGGAGACGCGGCCATCGCGGCCCCTCCCGGATTCAGCTCGAAGTCGATATCCAGACTTGAGTATTGGTAGGGAGTCTGCTTCCCGCCCGTCTCGTCCTTGACCTGGGCGGTGACTCGCTTGATTGTTTTGGTAAGGTCTCCTTGATCGGCGAGGTGATCCAGGAGGGCTTGCGCGAAAGGACTGTTTCTGCCCTCCCCGTCCGAGGCGGTCTGGCCGGCGCCGGTCGAGTACAGCACCACCGTCTCGGGCGGAGCCGAGCCCACGACGGCGAGTCCCCTCGCCGCGCTCCTGACCGCGGAGGGCAGGGGATTGTCGCGGCAGGCGTCGAGGATCACCAAGTTCATGCTGTCGTGCGCCTCCGCGAGAGAGTCCATCACTTTTTGTGCGCTCAGCGCCTCGTCCTCGAGGTCGGCGGGGGACTTGATGTCGGCGCCGACGGGAATGAGGTAGTTGATGCCATCCCGTTGTATCCCATGCCCGGCGAAAAAGAAAAAACCGACGTTGAGCGGGTCTTTCGCGAGCGTCTCCCGGAAGGCGACGAGGGCCTGGTTCATCTGCTTTCGCGTGGCGTCGGTCAGGAGTTGCACGGCGTAGCCCAGCTTCCCCAAGGCCGCGGCCAGATCGGCCGCGTCATTCGCCGGGTTCGACAGACTAGGCAAGCCGGTATACGCCGCGTTGCCGACGACGAGGGCATAGCGGCCGCCCGCGGCTTGCGCGAAGAGGCCGGAGGCCGCGAAAACGAGGAGCGCTGCGGCTGCACATCGAGACAGAGTTCGGATCATCCCGTTCATGACGTCCCTCCCGGCCTAGTTGGCGCGCGCAAGCCGTCGGTCACTATCTCGACCCCGCAGGTCTTGGCGAGGGTCGGGGCCTAGCCGGCGACGACGATGTTGACCAGCTTCTCCTTGACGACGATCACTTTGACGATCTTCTTGCCCTGGGTCCACTCAGGCACCCTGGGCATGGCGAGGGCCCGCTCCCGGAGCTCGGCGTCGCTCGTGCCGGCGGCGGCCTGGAAGCGCTCGCGCAGCTTGCCATTGACCTGGATCACGATCTCCTTGGTGTCGTCCGCGCAGAGGGCCTCGTCGTAGCTCGGCCAGCTCTCGCGCACCAAACTCCCCGCGTGGCCGGCGCGCTCCCAGAGCTCCTCGGCGAGGTGGGGCGCGTAGGGAGCGAGCATGAGGACCAGAGGCTCCCAGAGCCCGCGAGGAGCGCTCTCGAGCTTGGCGATCTCGGCACTGTATACCATCATCTGAGAGATGGCCGTGTTGTAGTTGAGCGTGAGCGTGTCGCGGGTGACTTTCTTTACGGTCTTGTGCAGGAGCCTTAGCAGGTCGCCGGCCGCCTTGTCTTCGGTGATGGCCTTCTGACCGATGGCCCAGCAGCGCTCGAGGAAGCGCTCGACCCCGACCAGCCCCGCGGTCGACCAGGGCTTCTCGGCCTCGATCGGGCCCATGAACATGATGAAGACGCGCAGGGCGTCGGCCCCGTTCTCGGCGACGTAATCGTCGGGGTTGACCGTGTTGCCTCGCGACTTGGACATGCGCTGTCCGTCGGCGCCGAGGATCTGGCCTTGGTTCACCAGCCTGAGGAATGGCTCGTCGGTGTCCACGAGGCCGAGGTCGAAGAGGACCTTGTGCCAGAATCGCGAGTAGAGGAGGTGGAGCACCGCGTGCTCCGCGCCGCCGACGTAGAGGTCGACGGGCGACCAATAGTCCTGGGCCGCCTTGGAGGCGAAGAATTTCGAGTCCTTGGGGTCGATGAAGCGCAGGTAGTACCAGCAGGAGCCCGCCCACTGGGGCATGGTATTGGTCTCGCGCTTGGCTTTTCCCCCGCAGCGCGGGCAGGTAGTGTTGACCCAGGAATCGATCTTGGCCAAGGGGCTCTCGCCCGTGCCCGAGGGCTCGTAGCTCTCGACCTCGGGGAGTCTCAAGGGGAGATCCTTCTCGCTCAGGGGCACGACCCCGCAGTTCTCGCAGTGCACGAGGGGCATGGGCTCGCCCCAGTAGCGCTGTCGGCTGAAGAGCCAGTCGCGGAGCTTGTAGTTGACGGCGCGCTTGCCGATCCCCTCGCGCTCGACCTTCTCGATTATGGCCTTCTTGGCGGACTCCGTCGTCATCCCCGTGAACTCGCCCGAGTTCACGGAGTAGCCGTCCTCGATGTCGCACTCGGGCGGCTCCTTCGAGAAGTCGCGTCCGCCCTCGTACTGCTTTTTCGAGGCGACTACCTGGACGATGGGCAGGCCGAACTTTTTAGCGAAGTCCCAGTCGCGGTCGTCGTGGGCGGGGACCGCCATGATGGCGCCCGTGCCGTAGGAGATGAGGACGTAGTCGGAGATCCAGATTGGAACGCGCCCGCCGTTCAAGGGGTTGACCGCGAAAGCGCCGGTGAAGACGCCCGTCTTGTCCTTGGCCAGGTCCGTGCGCTCGAGGTCGCTTTTGCGCGCGGCCGCCTCGACATAGGCCTCGACTTCCTTCGCGCGCTCGGGCCTCGTGAGCTTGCGCGCCATGGGATGCTCGGGCGAGAGGACCATGTAGGTGACGCCGTAGAGCGTGTCGGCGCGGGTTGTGAAAATCTCGAGCGTCTCGTCGAATCCCTCGAGCCCGAAGCGGACGGAGGCCCCTTCCGATCGGCCGATCCAGTTGCGCTGCATCTGCTTGATCGGCTCCGGCCAGTCCACGGTGGCCAGGCCATCCAGCAGCCGGTCGGCGTAGGCGGTGATCCTGAGCACCCACTGCCTGAGCTGCTTGCGCGTGACTTTTGTATGGCAGCGCTCGCACTCGCCGTCGATGACTTCCTCGTTGGCGAGGCCAGTCTTGCATGAGGGGCACCAGTTGATAGGCATATCGGCCTCGTAGGCGAGGCCGCGCTCGAAGAGCTTGAGGAATATCCACTGGGTCCACTTGTAGTAATCTACGTCTGTCGTGGAGAATTCGCGGTCCCAGTCGTAGAGGAAGCCCATCGACTTGATCTGCTCGCGGAAGCGGTCGACGTTGGCCTGGGTCGTCACCGCGGGGTGGGTGCCGGTCTTGATCGCGTAGTTTTCGGCGGGCAAGCCGAATGCGTCGAAACCCATGGGATGGAGCACGTTGTAGCCCCGCATCCTGAGGTAGCGGCAGTAGATGTCCGTGATCGTGTAGTTCTCGACATGCCCGGCGTGCAGCCCGGCCCCCGAGGGGTAGGGGAACATGTCGAGTACGTAGCGGCGCATCTCCTTCGGGTACGCAGGGTCCTCGAAGGTGCGGTAGGCCTTGTCGGCCTCCCACCTCGCCTGCCATTTTTTTTCGATCTCGGAGAAAGGATACTTGGCCATGCAGCAGCTCCCGTGTCAGCTTTGGGTGCTAATAATAGTCGAGCAAGGGCCGGAGTGGCAATGGCGATATCCGGACTAGCGCGAACCTGAGCCGGCGACGAGGTACTTGACGGGGACCTGCTGCAGCGCGCTCTGCAGGTAGCCCGATCCGAGAACGTACACGTCCTCGCGCAGGAGCACGTGGTTCGCCGACTTGACGCCCGTGGACGGGTCGATGTCGTATGCCGCAATCCAGGCCCCGCCCGGCGCGGCGGCCGAGAGGGCCGCGAGGAGCTGGGTGCGGGGGTCCGAGGCTCCGTTCGCGGCGGCCGCGCGTTGGGCGAACTCGGCCATTCCGGTCACGCTGGCGCGCTCGTAGTCCGCGTCCCATAGCCCGAGGCGGCCCTTCAGGCCCAAGCGCGAGACTTCCCGCTCGACGATGGAGCGCTCCTTGCGCGCCTCGCCCTTGGCAGGCGACAGGTCCAGGCCGAGGACCGCCGCGTAGGCCGGGCTCGTAGCCGCGGCCGCCGCATCTACGAGGTAGCCGTTGCCGGCGATGGCGCCGGCCAAGAGGCTCGTGGCGATGGCCGGGTCGGAGCAGTAGAGCGCGGCTCCGGGCCCGTTGTCCTTCAGCCAGGAGCCCGTCATGGCGCGCGCGAAGGCGGCTGCATCGGTCCCCGGCGGCGTCTCGATGGAGACGTACTTGATGCCGAAGTCGCCGGCGGCGGCGGACATTATGGCCTGCTCCCTCGCCGCATAGCCCGCGGCTAGCTGGTCCAGCCCTTCCGCCGCGGAATAGACGGCCACGAGGGACTTGGCGCCCATCTTCTTGGCGGCCCAAGGGACGAGATAGGCGCGGTAGACGCGGTCGAGGTCGACGACCAGGTCGGCCGAGGACTCGAGCGCGAGCTGGTCCTCGCGCGAGTCCCCGGCCACGCAGACTAGCTCGGGTCGCGCGGCCTTGGCCCTGCGGAATCCTTCCGCGCAGCCCGGCAGGGCCGGGTCGACGACGATGGCCTTTACGGCAGGGTCGGCGGCCGCTTTCGCGACGAAGTCGGCCATCGCGGTCTCGGCCCCGCCCTTTCGCTTGTCGCCCGGCGCTATGCCGTCTGGCAGGATCGCGTGGACTTCCCCCGGGTCGCCCTTCTTGGCCCGCTCGCGGACGAAGTCCTCGGCGCCCGCGTAGGGGCCAGGAGCCAGGTCGTCCTTGGGGGTGATAACGACGACTCGGCCCGCGCTCGCCGCCTTCCTGGGGGCGGTGCAGGCCGCGCCCGCGAGCGCGAAGACGGCGGCCGAAATCGCCAGGCCGCGAGTCAGTCGAGGATGCATGCCGATAGGTGCCCTCCTCCGAGGTCCTTGAGCGGCGGCCTCGCGAGGGAGCATTCCTTCTTCGCGTAGGGGCAGCGCGGGTGGAAGTGGCATCCGGAGGGCGGGTTGATCGCGCTCGGGATCTCGCCCGAGGGCAGGTCGGCCGGCCTTGGAGCGGTCGGGTCGGGCACGGGCACAGCCGCGAGCAGGGCCTTCGCGTAGGGATGGTGGGGGTGCGAGAAGAGCTCGTCCCGCGTCGCCAGCTCGACTATCCGGCCGAGGTACATGATCGCGACGCGGTCGCAGAGGTACTTGGCCGTGGCGAGATCGTGCGTGATGAAGAGGTAGGTGAGCCCCATCTCCTCCTTGAGCTGCCGCATGAGCTGCATGATGAGGGCCCGGACCGAAACGTCGGCCATCGCGATGGGCTCGTCGGCGACCAGGAAGTCGGGCCGGGTGACGAGGGCGCGCGCGAGGACCACGCGCTGACTTTGGCCGCCCGAGAGCTGGTGCGGGTACTTGCGGTAGAGGTATTCCGCGGGGCTTAGGCCCACCTTGCGCATGATGCCCAGCACGATTTCGCGGCGCTCGGCCCGCCCGAACATGCGGTGGATCGCCAGAGGGTGGCCGATGGCCTCTCCGACGCTCATGCGCGGGCTCAAAGAGCTCACCGGGTCCTGGAAAACGATCTGCATCTTGGCCCGGAGCGCCCCGAACTCGCGTTGGGAGTAGGTCGTGATGTCGGAGCCGCGGTACTCGACCCGGCCCGAGCTCGGCTCTATGAGCCTGATGAGGAGGCGGCCGGTCGTGGACTTGCCCGATCCGGACTCGCCGGCGAGCCCGAGCACCTCGCCATCGGCGATCTCGAAGCTCACATCGTCCACCGCATGGACGTACTGCTTGGTCACGCCGAAAAGGGCGCCCTTGACCGGGAAGTTCTTGACCAGGCGCTCGGCCTTTATCAGGGCGGCCATCCTAGGAGTCCTCCCGGTAGAGCCAGCAGGCGGTCTTGTGGCCCCCGCGGTCGATGAGGGGCGGTATCTTGGAGCGGCACACGTCCATCACCTCGGGGCAGCGCGGGGCGAAGGGGCATGACGAGATCTCGCCCACGAGATCGGGCGGGCTGCCGGGCATCGCGTTGAGCTCCTTCTGGTCGAGCAGGATGTTCGGCACGCAGCGCATGAGGCCCTGCGTATAGGGGTGCAAGGGAGCCGCGAAAATCTCCGTAGAGTCGGCGAGCTCGGCGATCCTGCCCCCGTACATGACGGCGATTCGGTCGGCCATCTGAGCCACCAGGCCGATGTTGTGCGAGATCAGCACCACGGTCAGGTTGTAGAGCCTGTGCAGCTTGATGAGGAGGTCCGTGAACCCCGCCTCGATGATGACGTCGAGCGCGGTCGTCGGCTCGTCCGCGAGGAGGATGTCCGGATGGAGCACGAGGGCCAGGCCGATCATGATGCGCTGGCGCATGCCCCCGGAGAGCTGGTGGGGATACTCGTCGAGCCGCCTGGGCTCGATGCCGAGGTCGGCCAGCATCCTCCGGGCCCGCTCCACGCAGTCCTCCTTTTTGGCGGCGCGCTCGTGGACTCGGATCGCCTCGATGAAGTGGTCCTTCACCGACATCAGCGGATTGAGCGAGGTCAGGGGGTTCTGGAAGATCATCGCGATCTCGCGGCCCCTCATGTCGAGGAGCTCGCGCTCGCCCATGCGGATGATGTCCTTCCCCTTGTAGACGATCTCGCCGGCGACGATCCTCCCCGGCGGCTTCATGAGCGACAGGATCGAGAGGCCGAGCGTGGACTTGCCGCAGCCGGACTCGCCGACGATGCCGAGGACCTCGCCCTTCCGCATCGCGATCGAGACGTCGCTCACCGCGTGCACCGTGCCGATCGAGATTGGATAGTCGATGGAGACGCCCTTGATGTCGAGGATCGTCTCGTGTTCGGCGACGGGCATGTCAGTACTCCTGCAAGCGCGGGTTGAGGATCTCGGAGAGGCCCTCTCCCAGCATCGTGAATCCGAGCGCCAGGAGCATGATCATCAGGCCGGGATAGGTGATCATCCACCACACTCCCGAAGGCAGGAACTTCTTGCCCATCGAGAGGTCCATGCCCCAGTCCGGGATGCCGGCCGGGAGGCCGAGCCCGATATAGGAGAGGGCCGCCTCGGTCATGATGGCGTCGGCTATGTTGAGCGAGAAGACTACCACGACCGTGGCGATCACGTTGGGAAAGACGTACTTGGCGAGCACCGTCGGCTTGCGCGCGCCGATGGCGTTCGCGGCCTCGACGTAGAGCTCCTGCTTGATGGACAAGGTCTGGCCGCGCACCAGGCGGAAATAGGTCGGCACGTATACCACGGCGACGGCCAGCGTGATGTTGATGACGCCGGGGCCGAGCATGGCCGCGAAGGCTATCGCGAGGATGAGCCCGGGGAAGGAGTAGACCGAGTCCATGACCAGCGAGAGGACCTTGTCCCCGATCTTGCCCGAGAAGCCCGATATGAGGCCGAGGGGGATCCCGATGAAGGCCGACAGGATCGATGCCGCGATGGCCACTCCCAGGATCGTCTGCGAGCCGTAGACGACGCGCGCCCAGACATCGCGCCCGAGGTTGTCGGTGCCCATGAGATGGGTCGCGCTCGGGGCCTTGAGCTGGGGGCCGGCGTCCTGGTCAACCGGGCTGAAGTGGGTGAAGAGATGGGGGGCCAGGGTCATGCAGAGGATGGCGAGGATCACTATGGCCCCGGCGACTAGGATCCACCATTCCATGCGATAGCGCCTGGCCGCCTCCGAGAACCTGCGCAGGAGGCCGGCGAAGGCTCCCGCTGGCGAGAATCGCGCTGACTGAGCGGCCGGTTTTCCGGCGCTCGGGGTATCTGCCATCCGGCGGCTCCTAGAGCTGGACTCGCGGGTCGACGATCGCGTACATGATGTCGACGACGAGCGAGACCAGGCTGACGAATAGGGCGTAGACGATTATCACGCCCTGGATGACCGGGTAATCGCGAAGATAGATTCGCTCCAGGAGGAGCCTGCCCATTCCCGGCCAGGAGAAGGTCGACTCGGTCAGGATCGCGCCCGCGAGGAGGGCGCTGAACTGGAGGCCGAGCATCGTCACGATGGGGATGAGCGCGTTGCGGAGCGCGTGCTTGTACACGACCTGGTTCTCGGGCACGCCCCTGGCCCGCGCGGCGAGCACGTAGTCGGACTTGAGCACGTCGAGCATGTTGGCCCTGGTGAGGCGGACGAAGACGCCGGACAAGGTTATTCCGAGCGTCAGGGCGGGAAGGGCGAGGTGGTAGAGGACGTCCACCAATGAGCCGATATCGCCCTTGACGATGGTGTCGATTATGTAGAAGCCGGTGCGGTCGAAGTCGGCGGAGACGACCCGAGCGCCGATCCTCCCCGCGATGGGGAAGGCGTTGAGGAAGACGCCGAAGACCATCTGCAGCATGAGGCCCATCCAGAAGACGGGGATGCAGTAGACGACATTGGCGTAGAGCCTGATGCCGAAATCGTGGCCAGTGCGGCGCTTGCGCGCGGCTCGGACCCCGAGGGGGATGCCGATGGCTAGGCAGAGGATCAGGCCGCAGAAGGTCAGCTCGATGGTGGCGGGCAGCCGCTCCATAATCGGCCTGGAGACCTTCTCCTGAAGGATCATTGAGTTGCCCAGGTCGAGCCTCGCGATCTGCTTGAGGTAGTCGATGTACTGGGCTCCGATGGGCTTGTTGAGGCCCAACGCCTCTTTCTTGGCCTGGATGACGGCCTCGGGGGCGTGGCCGCCGAGCATGGCCGAAACGGGATCGCCCGGCATGATTCTGAGGACGACGAAGACCAGCGAGACTAGGACGAAGACCATCGGGATCGTAAGGAGGAGCCTCGCGCCGATGTAGTTCAGGACTCGCCTCATCTGGCGGCGCCCTCCTCATTAACGAGGGCCGGGCCCCCCTCGGGGGCCCGGCTGGAAGCGGATACGAGCGTAGAGGCTGACATCACTTCGCGAAGTACACCTGGTCGTAGTTGAAGATGAGGGTCGGGCCGATCTTGACGCCGGCCACGCCCTTCTTCGTGAAGATATTGAGGTTGCCCTGGAAGATCGGGATGCAGGGCACGTCGTCCGTCCAAAGCTTCTGGACCTGGGCGAACGCCGGGCCGCGGATCTTGCCGTCGGAGGTATTCTGCTCCTTTACGAATAGGTCGTCCCAAATCTGGGAGGAGAAGAAGATGCCCTCGCCCTTGGAGGCTTCGGTCTGCGCGAAGGCGGCCGTGTAGTCGTCCGGGTCAAGGTAGTCCGGGTACCAGCCGAGGAAGAAGGCGGCCATCTGCTTGTTGTTGAACTGCTGCTTGTAGGTGGCCCACTCGGCGCTCTTGATCGTGACCTTGATCATCGGGGTCTTCTCGAGCTGGGCCTTGACGACCTCGGCCATGTTGACCTCGGTGTCGCCGTAGTGGCTCGGGGTGTACCAGAGGTCGAACGCGAGGGGCTTGTCCTTGGAGTAGCCGGCCTTGGCCAGGAGCTTCTCGGCTGCGGCGACGCTGCCGTCGCCGTAGGCGGCCTTGAAGTCCTCGGAGTGATAGCTCATGCCGATGGGGATCATCGAGTAGAGCGGGGCCTGCTGGCCGAGAAAGACCTTCTGGATGATCTCGGGCCTGTTGATGATGGCGGCGACCGCCTGGCGCAGGGTCTTGTCCTTGAACACGCTGACGTCGCAGTTGAAGTTGAGGAAGCGGATCTGGGCGCCGGGCAGCTTCTGGTAGCCGAGCTTTCCGGCGGCGGCGAGGTCGGTGATGTCGGAGGGGTTGAGCTGCTTGAAGGCGACGTCGACCTCGCCCTTCTCGAGGGCTAGGCGGAGGGTAGTCGCGTCGGCGAAGTAGCGGATGATGACCCTGGAGGCTTTGGGCGCCGGCCCATAATAGCTGGGGTTCGCTTCGAGGACGACTTCCTCATCGCGCTTGAAGGACGTGCACTTGTAGGGGCCGAGTCCGACAAGCGCGCCGCCCGCGAGCTCGGTGGGATCGTGAATGATCTTGTCGGCAGGGTAGACCTTGGGGCTGATGGGGAAATAGACGGGATCTCCGGCGACGAGGGAGGGGAAGAACCCGACCGGCCCGGTGAGCACGAACTTGACCGTAAGCGGATCGACTACCTGGACTTCCTTCACGAACTGGGTGACGAGCCAGGAAGGATCGCCGTTGAGCTTGGCGACGCGGTCGACGCTCCATTTGACCGACGCGGCGTCGAAGTCTGTCCCGTCGGTGAACTTCAGGCCTTTGCGGAGCTTGAAGGTGTACTCGGTGCCGTCCTTGTTGACCGAGTAGCTCTCTGCGAGGCCGGGGACAACGTCGGTTGTGCCGGGAGTATAGGTGAGCAGGCCCTTATCCACGTTCTGGAAGATCTCCCAGGTGTGGAAGTCGTAAGCGCTCGCGGGGTCCATGTCGGTGACCTTGTCGGTCGTGCCGTACACGAGCGTACTTTGCGCGAAGGCGGCTCCTCCGAAGAGGACGAGGGCGGCGATGAGGATGGGGACGAACGCTCTTTTCATGACACCTCCTTAGCACTTCCAAGAACGAGTGCATTATTTAGCAACGGGGGGGCACTGTCAATGTGAAACGCGAAATAATGCAGGCGATGGGGCTCGATGCGGGGTTTGCAGGATAGTCTACAGCGGTTATTATTGGCCTGACCTGGGAAGGGGATATGGGGGAAGCATGAGAGTCGATACGAAGCGCTTCTTCGACGAGTTCTTCCTATATTCCAGCCAATTTTTCGTCTTCTTCATCCTGATGCTCCTCATCACGCCCGCGGGCGACGCCTTGGGCCCGACCGCGCTGGTAGTCGTCGCCTTCTTCCTCATCGTCCAAATCCTCCTCCTCGTCGGTCAAGGCCATAGGCCGCTGCTCAGGATCCTGTTCTCGCTGATCACTCCTGCGGCCTACACTCTGGTCCGGGCCCTGATCGGCACCTTCAACCCCTTCGACATGGCCAGCTGCTTCATCTGGGGGGCCGCCTTCTACGTGGGCCTCTTCCAGGCAGTCGCCCTCTCCTCGCGCGGGACCTGGCTCAAGCGCGCCGCCGAGTTCCTCCTCGCCCTTGGCGCCGTGCTCGTCTTCATATTTTTTTATTTTTACCTCGATCTTCGCCTCGTCCTGGGCCGTAGGCTGGCCGGCGGCCAGCTCACCCAGACGCAATACGTCAAGGACCTCTCGCTGTCCGGCTTCGGCCCGGCTTTTCTCAAGTTCCTCGAGACTCCGCAGGACGGCTTCCTCATCTTCGGCGTGTCCACGTTCGGCATAATGCTCCTGGCCAGCAAGGTCGAGGTCTTGAGCCTTCGATCGCGCATCGCGGGCCTTTTCGGCGCCGCCCGCGTGGACGAGAAAGTGGCCGAGCCCGAGGCGGCGGCGGGTCAGGAGGCGATCGTCACTGTCGTCTCCTCCGATATCCGCGACTTTACGGGGCTCGCCGCGCGACTCAGCCCCGAGCGGGCGGTCGCCATCCTCAACCGCTACTATGCCGTTTGGGCGGTCGCGGCCGAGCGCCGGGGTGGCCGCGTCGCGGGCATGACGGGCGACTCGGTCCTCGTCGTCTTCGGCCTACTGGGCGAGAAGGATTCCGCCGAGAGCGCCCTCGCCTGCGCGCGCGACTTCATCGCGGAGCTCCCCGGCTTCCGCGAGGACCTCAAGTCGGCCTCCCTCCCGGCCCCGGCCGACGTGAGCATCGGCATCCATACCGGAACGATCGTCGCGGGCGAGCTGGGCATCCAGGGCTCCAGGCGGCTTGGCGTCTTCGGCGAGGCCGTGTCGGTGGCCGCCCGGCTCGACTCGCTCTGCCGCGAATTCAAGCAGGATCTCCTTCTCTCCCAGTCCGTGTTCCGCCAACTCGAGCTCGAGAGCCAGGCCAGGCTGGTGCGTATCGGCGAGGTGCTCCTGCGCAATAGTACGCAGCCCGTGCCGGTGTACGGTACGAAATAGCTCGCCGAGATCGGCGCTGTCCCTCGACATGTTAACTCATCTGCCGTTGGGGGGTCCTGTCGCCCCCAAAACGCAGGCCCCTCGATTGGAATCCCCGAATATCGAGGGGTCCGCGTTTTTGGGCGACACCCCCCGCGGACCGGCAGTTCGAGGTAATGTGCTGGGTCTAGGCCGATCGAGGCTTTTATTAGTGGCCGCTACTCAGGCCCGAGTCTCGTAGCATTCCGAGGAGCGCATCACCGATCCTGTTATCTTTCTTTCGCTGGCTCGACGTGGATGGTGGCGGCGAATCCCAGGCGGTCGGCGACCGCGCGCTCGATCGCGGTCGCCACGCGATGGGCCTCCTCCACCGACGTCCTGGCCTTTAGGTTGATATGGAAGGTGAGCTCGGTCCAGCCTCCGCCGTCGAATATGTGGAGGTGATGGGGCCCGACTTCGTAGCCTGCGGCCTCGCGGCCGATCTCGGAAAGGCGGACGAGGATGTCGTCCTTGGTCAGGGGCGAGCCGCTCTCCCGCGCGCGCTCCCTGCCGCGCGCGAGGACGGGCTCGACGTGGATGAGGACGCTCGAGCCGGAGAGCTCCTTGCCGATGGCGCGCTCGATCTCGTCGCAGAGCTCGTGGGCCTGGCGCACGCTCATCGTCTCGTCGACTGAGAGGTGAAAGTCGATGTACTTGGTCTTGCCAGAGCGCCTTGAGCGGACAGCGTGCATGGCTACGCCTTCGTACGAGGCCACGAGGGCCTCCAGCCGCTCCAACTCCTTCGCCTCGAGGCTCTCGTCGATGAGGGGGCCGAAGGCGGTCCTGATCATCTCCCAGGCCTCCTTCAAGATGAAGACCGCGATGAGAATTGCGACGGCCGGGTCGAGGTAGACGATCCACGGCGCGTCGAGGAAGCGCTTGACGAGGAGGATGGCGGCTAGCCCGAGGGCCACGCCCATCGAGGAGTAGATATCCGTTTTGTGATGGAGGGCGTCGGCCTCGAGGGCGACGCTTCTTTCGGCGCGGGCGATCTTGTAGAGCCGTACCGTGATGAGGATATTTACCAGCCCCGAGACCAGCATAACGAGGACGCCGAGCTCGATGTGGTCGACGCTCTGGTAGTCGATCAGCTTCCTGACCGCCTCGACGACGATGAGGACAGCCGCGAGGAAGATCAGCGCCGCCTCGACCACGCCGGACACGTTCTCGATCTTCTCGTGGCCGTAGCTGTGGTCCTGATCCGCGGGCTTGCGGGCCAGCAGGATCGAGAGATAGGCGATGGCTGAGGCGACGAGGTCGATCGTCGAATGGATGGCTTCCGATATTATGCTGATGGAGCCGCTCAGGACGCCGACGGCTATCTTCATCGCGATGAGCGCCGCGTTGGCCGCCATCGAGAGCCGAGCCGCCCCCGCGGCCCCGTCCCCCGCCGTTCGCTCCTTGGCCCTCACGGTACGGTTCCCCGCGGCTTGTCGCCGCACTTGGCGAGGAAGGGCTCGATCTCGGCCCGGATTTCTACCAAGTGTCCCTCGGGCCATTCGAAGAATGCCATGCTCTCTCCCCGCCGTCATTGTAGCGAGCCATCGCGCGCGATGGAAGGAAGGGCGGCTCGGTGTTATCGGAGACTTACATCGCGTGCGCGAGGCGGGCGACCGAGCCCACGACGGCCGTTCGATTACAGGCCCTTGGCCACCGTGAAACGCTTGACCGTCTTCTTCGTCGTCTCTTCGAGCCTCTCGCGCAGGACCGTCACCTTGGTGATCTTCTGGTAAGGCAGGAGCTTCTGGTTCACCTCGCCGACTATGCCATGGAGCCTCGCCTCGGCCGCTTCCCAGTCGAGTCCCTGGCCATAGCCGTTGCGGAAGTGCTCGGCGTTGGGATAGAGCATGGCCTCGATGCCCTCGCTCTTGGTCTCCGCGTCCTCAACGTAGCCGCTCACCAAAATCTGCTCGACCTCGTCGAAGAGCTGGAATCGGTTCTCGATCTCCTCGGGGTAGACGTTCTTGCCGCCCTCGGTGACGATCATGTTCTTCACGCGGCCCTCGAGGTAGACGTAGTCGGCCTCGTCGACGCGGCCAAGGTCGCCCGTGCTGAACCAGCCGTCGGGGCTTAAGACCTCGGCGGTCTCCTCTGGCAGCTTGTAGTAGCCGGACATGACCATGGGCCCGCGCACGGCTATCTCTCCGACGCCCTCGGCGTCGGGCTCGAGGATCTTCATTTCCACGCGGGGCAGGAGCTTGCCGACGCTGGTCACGATGAAAGCGTCGGTCGGATTCAGCGTCAAGATGGGGGAGGTCTCGGTGAGCCCGTAGCCCTGGACGAAGTCTATGCCCAGCTCGTTGTATCGGCGGAAGACCTTCGGCGAGAGCGGGCCGCCGCCGGAGATGCAGATGCGGATCGTCGAGAAGCTGGCCGCGTCGAGGACCGACTTGAGCAGGCTCTTTCCTAGGTTCTTCCCGGTAAGCTTCTTGATAGCGAATGAGATGCCCATGAGGAGATGGACGAGGGCGTCGGCCACGGGACCCTTCTCCTTGACCCCCTTGAGGATGCCCGCGAGGATCTTGTTGAAGAGAAGAGGCACGCCGAGGAACATCGTGACGCGCGCCTCGCGGAAGTCCTTGAGCACCTGCTTGACCACGAGGCGCTTGCCGAACACGAGCTCGGCCCCCACCGAGACCGATTCGATGAAGACGGCCAGCATCGTATATGCGTGGTGGATGGGCAGAAGAGCATAGAATACGTCGGTGTAGAAGATGCTCAGGTTGGCCTGGGCGAGGAAGCAGTCCGAGACGAAGTTCCGGTGGCTGAGCATGACGCCCTTGGGCGAGCCCATGGTCCCGCTCGTGAAGAGGATGGCGGCGAGGTCGGCCTCGGCGGGGGCGTCCGGGGGCAGCTTGCCCCCGCGGGGCAAGGGGAGGTCGGCGTCCATATCGAGGACATTGCCCTTCCTGCCCGCCGCGATGGAGAGAACGATTTTGAGGGTGGGGCAGGAGGCCGCAAGCTCGGCTTCCTTCTCCTCGTCGACGAAGAGGGCGACGACGTCGCCTGCCCGCACAAGGTTGGCCAGCTCCGGAACGCTCAATTGGTAGTCGAGGGGCACGACCACGGCCCCGGCGAAGAGGATGGCGAAATAGGCGACCGCCCACTCGGGACTGTTCTTGCCGCTCACGGCGACTTTGTCGCCTTTGCCGATGCCGAGCGAGCGAAGCCTCCGAGCGGCCGCTTCGATCTTGTCCATGGCCTCGGCATAGCTGAGGCTCCGCCTGTCGGGCTCGAAGACCGTGAAACAGGCCCTGTCGGGGTAGCGCAGCGTCGTAAGCGCGAAAAGCTCGGGGAGACTAGGCCATTCGCCGCCAAACGCCGTGCCTCGATGCTCGTCGAGGAATTTCCAGGGCACCTCTCGCTTAGCCTTCATGATCTCCTCCGCTTTCCTTCTCTCTCGCCGCCTCTACGTAGCGCGGCGCCGCTCGACTTAGTCTACTATGGACAGCGTATCATGGGAATGGTTGCGGTAACTTATTCAAGGGGAGGATGTTAGTTTACATATGATCCAAATGCAGATATCCGAGAGAAGATCCACGGCGCCGGAGGGCAGGAGAGGCGGGGCAATTCTCCTTGTCATCTGCGGGGCCGTCTGCCTCGGCCTGGTCTTTCTGGCCGTCGCCCTTCTGGCCGCTTGCTCGGCCTCGGTGTCCTCGGCCATCCGAGCGGACGGCAGCGCGACCATGTCGATCCAGGCCGATGTGACCGAGGCAGTCGCAGCCAAGCTCCGCAAGCTCGGCACGGCGGCCGGGGGGACGGGCCAAACCGCCCCCTTCTTCGACCAAGGCGCGATCAGGACCTCGATCGCGGCACGGCCCTATCTCTCCCTCAACGAGCTCTCGAGCCCGAGCCTCGACTCCTTGCGCCTTTCGGTCGATGTCCGAAGCCTCCGTGAGCTAGCCGAGGCGCCAGATGTCAAGGGTTCAGGCCTCGTCGTGCTGACGAAGGGCCCTTCCTGGACCGAATACCGGTTTCGCCTCGATAGAGGCGATATTAAAACCCTACGAGCCCTTCTTCCCGGGATCGATCCTGCCTTGATGGATGCCCTGGCGCCTCCCGCATTCGACACCGACCCCGTGACAGCAGCCGATTACAGAACCATGCTGAGAAGCCTTTTTGGCGAGAAGGCCATGCCCTCCATCGATGCGGCGGCTGTCACCCTCGCTGTCTCGGTTCCGGGCACAATCCTGGATTCCGGCGGAGGATCCCTCTCTGGCTCGACTCTGACCGCGAAAATCCCAATGCTGCAAATCTTGGTTCTGGAGAGGCCGGTTGAAGTCTGGGTTCGATGGGCCAACTAATGAGTGAAAATAAAAGGGCCCCCGGTCATCCGGTGGCCCCAGCCCGTTGTATTGAAAGGCCCATTCAAGTCTGAAGTGCGAAAGGCGGCTTGAAGAAAACCTCTCGCGGAGTCTGGTAGCCCAGAGATTTCCGAGGTCGATTATTGATTCTTTCTACGATCCGAGCAAGCCTCCCATGG
>Ga0181529_10003414_pt1 | contig 18120 bp, 6 predicted proteins | sample PEATcosm2014_Bin_36_FD_119763 | JGI IMG/M metagenome (GOLD analysis project Ga0181529, IMG submission 119763) | Peatland microbial communities from MTU Mesocosm Facility, Houghton, MI, USA - PEATcosm2014_Bin10_30_metaG | ecosystem: Environmental > Terrestrial > Soil > Wetlands > Peat | place... | reverse complement strand
GCGGTTACACCTTGCGGTTCGGCTACGGTTGCCGTCATCGGCCCCGGTTGGCTCCTTTCATCCAACTAGATTCTGCCCATGCTGGGCACACCCTGCGGCGGGTTTGTAACCCGCCTGGGCGGCTCCTACACACTGGTCGGCAGGCCGAGTGCCACTCGGCCGCAGGTTGCCAACCTGCCCCACATAAGACATCTTGAATCGATGCCGGTATCCGGCGGGTGCGTCCGCCGCTATAAGCGTCAATCCGGATCGCGAGCCGGCATCACGGAGCGGACCGCCTCGGAAAGTTCGGCGATGCTGAACGGTTTGTGCAGGAAAGCCAATTGCGGGTCGCGGGCCAATTCGCCCAGCACGTCGTCCTCGCTGTATCCGCTCATCAGCACAACCGGGACCGACTGGCGCCGCGCTCTCATGGCCGCCAGCGCCTGCTTGCCGCCCAGTACCGGCATGGACATGTCCAGCAGCACGGCATCGATGCGATCGGCGTGCGCCTCGAAGACCTCGATGGCCTCGCGGCCGTCCCCGGCGACGAAAACCTGATACCCGAATTTGGAGAGTGCGCGGACCGCGAGGTCGCGTACCGGAAATTCGTCGTCCACCACCAGGATGGAGCCGCTGCCGGAACCCGTTTCCGCCGCCGGCGCCGGAGGAGGTTCCAGGCGCCGCGCCGAGGCCGGGAGCAGAACGCAAAAGCGGGAGCCGCCGCCGGGAGTGGTTTCCAGTTCAATCCCTCCGCCATGCGCCTTCACCGCGCCTGCCACGGCCGGCAGGCCGAGCCCGCGCCCGGTGAACTTGGTAGTGAAGAAGGGATCGAAGATTCGCGACGCCGTCGCCGCATCCATACCGCAGCCGGTATCGGAAACCTCGACCGCGACATAGACGCCGGCGGGCATGCGTTCGCCGGTGATACTGTCTTTCACTTCCGAGCCGGTCAACCGGCGCAACCGGGTTGTTACGCGGATGACGCCCGGTTCTTCATTGCCGATCGCTTCGGCGGAGTTGAGCGCGAGGTTAGTCACGATCTGCTTGATCTGGCCCCGATCGGACTCCACGGCGGGCAGATCCGGAGCCAGGTCCATGCTGATTTCCACGTTCTTCGATACGGCCGCCCGCAGCAACGTTCTGAGACCGTGGATGCACTCCGAGAGATCGACCGGCTCCACCAGGAACTGCCCTTTGCCGCTGTAGTACAACAACTGGCGGGTGAGGTCGGCGGCGGTCTCACTGGCCTTGATCACAGCTTCGAGTTCGTCGGAATCGCCCAGACCGTGCCGGCGAATGCTCTTTTGCAGCATCATGGCATTGCCCATAATGACGGTGAGCAGGTTGTTGAAATCGTGGGCGACGCCGCCGGCCAGGCGTCCGATTGCCTCCATTTTCTGCGCCTGCCGCAGTTGATCCTCCAGGCGGTGGCGCTCGGTGACATCGCGCAGGATTCCGTGTATGGCCACGGGGCGGCCGTTTTTGTGTACGATGCCGGCGTTGACCTCGACGGCCAGCGTCCCGCCCCCTTTTACCTGGAAGTTGCACTCCCGCGGTCCGGGAGACTCGCCCGCAATCAGGCGCCGGGTGTGTTCCCTGGCCGCCTCCCGCTGATCGGCGGGGAGCAGGTCCCAGATGTTCCGTCCCACCAGTTCGCTCTGCGAATAGCCCAAGAGGAGCTCGGCGGCGGGATTTATCGACGTCAGGTTGCCGTCCAAATCGGCCCCGAAGACGATATCGGGGGCGTGGTCCACCAGCGAGCGGTAGCGTTCCTTTTCGATGGCAATAGCGGCCGTCTGTTCGCGCACCCGCTTGCGCAGCAGCAGTACCCACGCAAATACGCCGACGGTCACCGCTGCGATGAGGGCGAGGCCGGCGAGGGCGCGCTCCCGGTTCCACCAGGACGCCTGCCGTATGGTGACGACATCGCGCGGCGAACCGAGCAAAACGCTAAACGACTCCGGAACCCGGTTGCGATCCGCCTCCACCCTGCAGACGCCCGTCACTTCGATCAGGCTACCGGGCCGGATATCGTCCATCGCGGGGACCGCTCGGAGGCGGTCGAGGCTGGCGCCGAATACCGTGTTGCCCCACTGCAGCGTGAATTCCTCATTTCGCGGCCCCACCACATGCGTGGAAAGCGAGCCGCGGACGCGGATCAACTGGGAATCGTAATCACCGCGCATGGCCTCCTCGGGGAGCACGGCGACAGGCGCCAGTTTCCCCGTCCGCCCGGTCTTTCGGTAGCCCGTGGCTTGCAACAGCGGGAGAATCTTGCCCAACTCGGGGAATCCAGTGGCTTCCACCTCATCCCCGGCGGCAATCGCTTCGCCGGAGAGTGCGCGGACGAAGACGCCTCCGGTTTCGTCCTGTAGGTAGAATCCGCCCAAATCGGAGACCGGAGGATGAGTGACAAGTCCGCGTACCCGAACCCGTAAATCCGGCGCTTCCCCCGGCCGCGGGCGCAACAGTTGCGCCACCTGCCGCTCGGGAGGGGGCGCGGTGGGCGCGGGTTCGAGAACGGTGATGAATTCCGGATCGGGCACGTTGAGGCGAATGCCCAGAAACTGGCGGCTCCGGTTGTAGTCCGAGGCGCACACGCCCTGGGCGCGAACCCGCGCGGCCAACCACTGCAACGGCAGTCCGGGGAGCGGATAATGCAGGCTGACGGGGATGCGGACGCCATCCACCAGCAGTTCCAGGAAGACGGAGTCGTGGGTGCGCACGTAGAGACTACCGGTCCCCGCCTGCACCGATTGCACGATACCTTCCATCTGTACCCACTCGACGCGGTGGCGTCCTTCCACCATATCCTGCACGCTGGCCTTGGCGGGCGCCGGCATGGGGCCGTGCCCCACGACGCTCAGGCGATCGATTTCGACGTCGGTGAGGAAACTTCCCCTGACCGTGTGCGCCTGCAGGTCGATCCGGTCGCCTGGCCGGAGTGGCACGCCTGCCGGAAGATCGCGCGCATACATGCCTCCGGTGGAATCCTGAACGAAGATGTTCGGTCCCAGCCGGGACAAGTCCGTGACGATGCACTTCAATGAGACGGGGTATCCCTTGGGCGATTCGGCGGAGGTTAGCCGGCGGATCTCGGCCACGGTCTGAAGCACTGGCAGGCCGTTCGCCGGGAGCCGTTCCGGAGCGGCCGGCTCATCCAGTTCAATCTTCTGCCAATCCCCCACCCAGACCTCGGTGCGGAGCGCTTCACCGGTGGCTTCGCGGCCGATACGCAGAATTCCGGTAAACCGCAGGCGTTGGTTCAACCGGCGGGGCGCGACGTCCTGCCCTTCGGCGAAACTGGTGGTCTGCACGAGTCCAGCGGGAGTTTCCACTCCGATGAGGACCCTCCCGGCGCGGTTGAGCCCCCAAGTGCGCTGCACGCCCGCGACGGCGACGCGGCGGTACTCGAGCGCGCCGGAACGAATACCATCCGCGGAGAGTGGCTGGGGGCGAGGCAATTGCAACCCGGTATCGAGCACCTTCAAATCGGCGCCGAGGACTCGAGGGCGTATCTCGCCCGGCGCCGTAATTCCGCGCAGCGAGACCTTGTTCCCGACCTGCAGCGGAGGAACCGGGCTTCCCAGGTCGATGCGGATGGCAGCCCGGTCGTCCTCAATCACGATGAGGCGGCTGAGGTCGTCCACAAAAGTGACGCGGCCGACGAGGAATACCGGATAGCCGCGGGCGGCTCGATCCATGTTGAGCTGGCAGACCGCCGCGATATCGGTGAGCGGTTGAGAGGGAACGCGCGGACCACAGGAAGGCGCCAGAAGGACAAGGAAGCAACACACGCGTGCGGCCACGCTCGCCTTGTGGGTATCGACCAGTGCGTCCCCCTAAGCCTGCTGATCGACATTTAACACGAATCTCCGCATGCGTGGGTCTGGCGTGGGGTGCGGGCTCTCGTGTGTGCCGCTTACTTCTGAACCTCGGCGTTCATTGAGCCTGGCAGATTTCTTATGTGGGGCAGGATGGTATCCTGCGGCCGGTTGTCAACCCAATGCCGCATAGTTTTCCCACAACCGAACACCCGTACTGATTGAGTCTCGCACGCTGTTTTATGTGGGGCAGGTTGGCAACCTGCGGCCGAGTGGCACTCGGCCTGCCGACCAGCATTCAAATGCCGACCAGGCCGAGTACCACTCGGCCGCAGGATACCATCCTGCCCCACAAATTCCGCAGAATCTCCCATATTGGGAAAACTATGGGGCATTGGGTTGTCAACCCGCCTGTGCGGCACTTGAACGCGGCCGACCAGGCCGATTGAAAATCGGCCGCAGGTTGAAAACCTGCCCCACGTAAGACGGTGTTCGGTCTTGTGCGAGCGCACAAAAATCGGCTTTCCGTCCGCCTCACTCCCCCGGATGATATTCCCGTTCGGTGTGCCCCTTGAGTTGCCAGCGGTAAAAGTAGACCTCCCGCAAGTCTCCGGTGGCGTACCGCCTGGCCTGGTCGTTAAAGTGCGGCGATGCCGGCGATCCGCTCTCGCCCCCGGCGGTCACTGCCTTGGCGCGGACGGTTGGGCCGAACTCCACCACGGCGACGAAGCTGTTTCCGCTGGTGCCGTACCACTTCTTCGTCCCCGGATACGCGTGCGCTCCGAATGACGCCAGCGATCCCCACACCGCCGATGGGAACGCGACCGGGATGCTCGGCGCCGCGTCGCTGAAGGGCTGAACCATGTCGCCGGTGAGGCGCTGAAAGCGATTGATGTCGCCCCACGGCGTCTTCCACGTTCCGAAATCGGCTGTCAGTTTGTCGCACGCCGCCCCGAGCGACTGCAGCATCTGCCTGGCCGTAGCACCGGCGACGCCGCCAGCTACACTGCGGCGCACATCTTCGCCCCAGAAGACGGCGAGCGACGTGGGGACGGAAGTGGCCGACCATCGCAGGTCCCACGCTCGCAGCAGCGCAATCGGCTCGGCGGTCCTGGCCTTCAGCGGATCGGCGACCGGAGTGTTGTCCCAAGCCGCGATCAGCGCGGGGATGGGCTTCTCGAACCACGTGAGATAGCTGTCGTATGCCGCAGCGATGAAGGAATCCAGCGTGAAATCCTTGCGGTTTTCGAGGACGCGAACGGCGTGCAGCCCGCGTGCCGATTCGCCGCCGGTCTCCACATATGCGGGATAATCTTCCTTCTTAGGGCTGCTGGCGCCGGCTGCCGACCATGGCCAGTTGTTGCAGTTGTACAGCCAGCCGCTCTTGGGGTTGAGCAGGTGCGGCGTCTCGTCGATGGACAGCAATCCCTTCCACTCGGTCGCGGGATTGCTGCCGTCCACGGGCCGCGTAAAGTCGAAGCTGGGGTCGCGCCGGGGAATGAAGTTCCCGTGGAAGTAGGCGATGTCGCCATCGGCATCGGCGAAGATAGTGTTGTTCGAGGAGTTGGCTTTCAGTTCCATGGTCCGCAGGTACGACTTGTAGTCCCGCGCCTTGGTGCGCGTGTAGGATTGCGTCAGCGCCTTCACCGGCTCCTGCATCAGGCGGATCGACACCCACTTCCCGTTGAGTTCCCGCACGATGGGCCCGTGATGCGTGCGGTAGACGGTAAACCTGGCTTCGGCCATGCCGTGGCCGGTCTGATAGGGCACCACGATTTCCGACGCCGCCACGGGACGCTCCTCGCCGCCGTATTTGTAGACGAAGCCGCCGCCCTTCCGCTCCACGGTTTCCAGATACTCGTCCACCGCGTCCACGCCGCTCGAGGTGTGCATCCAGCCGGCGCGGTCGTTGAATCCCTGGTAGATGAAAAACTGGCCCCAGGTGGCCGCGCCGTAGGCATTCAGGCCCTGGTCGCTCGCCATTTGCAATTCGGAACGGAAGAAGAAGGAAGTGTGCGGATTGATGAGCAGCAGCGCGCGATGCGCGGCGGTTTTCGAGGGCGCGATGGCGGCGCCGTTCGATCCGGCGGGCTCCCGGTCGTACTCCTTTGCCGCGGGCTCCGGAACGGCTGGAGCCGCGCCGTAGAACGCCTGCAGCCGGTTGAGATTGATGCGCTCGATGTCGCCGCCGATGCTGCCTTCGGTGAAGCTCAGCGCCATCCACGGTTCGAATCGCCGGATGACTCTCGGGTGCACCGCGGGGTGCTTATAGAGGTAGTAATTGAGGCTGTCGGCGAAGGCGTCCATGAGCGACTGCAGCCACGCCGGGCTGGCGGCGTACTGTTTCTTCAGGTCGGCGGGGTCGATGAAGAGCTTCATGCGCAGATCCTGATAGATCCTGGAATCCCCCTCGGCTTCCGCCAGCCGGCCCATGGCGTTGATGTAGTTGGTTTCGACCCGGTTGAAGTCGTCCTCGGCCTGGGCGTAGATCATGCCGAAGACCGCGTCGGCATCCGTCTTCCCGTAGACATGGGCGATGCCCCAATCGTCGCGGACGATGGCGACCTGGCGCGCACGCCGCTCCCAGCGCGAGATTTCCGCATTCGGAGTGGGCTGGAAAGCAAACGCGGCGGACGCAGCCGCGAGGAGGAGAAAGAGCTTCTTGACGCTCATAGTGGGCTTCCACCCAGCCTGATTTATGTGGGGCAGGTTGTCAACCTGCGGCCCGGCCCCAGGATACCATCCTGCCCCACATAAGTCAGGCCACCAGGTGAGTTGGTTGCCTACGCTATCCTTCAGCCAGCCAGCGCGGCCGATTCATGCGAGCCGGCACCGGGACAGCCGCCCACCAGCTCTAGCGCGGAATTCGCGGGGCCACCAAGCGCTACACCTCCAGGACCAGCCGATCGCCTTCAGCCAGTTGCACCGGCTCCGCGAACAGGAACGTTGCCCGCTTTTCCCCGGATTTCAGTTGGTGCGCAATCGGTTTTGTTCCCATGCTCGCCGAAGGCTTCGCGCCCGCCGGAACATCGCAGGCCAGCTCGACCGAGCGGCAGGGCAGCTTTCCATGCAGCACGGAAAGCGAGAACCGGGTACGACCGCCGGTGGTCGATTGCGAGAACGCGCCCCACCCGGCGCCCGCCGACCAGAAGGAAGAGAAGTTGGCGGCACTGACTTTCGGAATGGCGGTCACCGCCTTCTGGGCGCCGTGATAGCTGAACCCGCTCAGCGCCAGCAGGCCCGACCAGGCCGCCATGGCACGCGCGTAATGATGGCCGTATTCGGGCTCGTCCCAAGGGTTGCGCCTTTCCCCGTCGAACCGCCGACGAACGTTCTCGACGCACTGGACCCCTTCGCTCACCATGCCGGCATGGAACAATTGCGCGGCGAACAGGTACTCGATCCCGGTCCACGCCTCTTGAAAGTAGGAGAACGGGATCTTAGGCCGCGCACTTCTTCCGTAATCGCAGATTAAGACGGCGGCCTCGTCGTTCAACGCGTAAACGCGCTGCACCGAATCGTGTTCGAACAGGTTGCCGCGATAATTGTATTTGTGAATCGATGTCAACGTTTTGCGGATATGCGCCGGGTCCACCAACGGGCCAAGGCCGGCGAGATCCGAGATGTACTGGCCGATCAGTTGGTCCGCAAGGCATCCATCGCCGAGTTGGTAATCAGGATGCTCCGTATCCTCGGCGCCGCCGTGGGAGCGGAGCGATGGCGCAATCTTGCCGACCGGGATGCCGCGGATCTGTTGAATATAATATTCTCCGTTGAACAGGTTCCCGTCGATCCACTTACTGCCATTGTCAAACAGCCGCCGGCACTCCGCGGCAAATTGGTCGTCGCCGACGGCGCGAGCCATCTCCTCACAGGCGCGCAAGGCGCCAAGGTAGTAAATGCCGGTCATCGGGTTGGGCCCATAGAACTCCAGATCGTAAGTATTGTGCTGGACGCCTTCCGCCACGCCGTCACGGTCGCCGTCCCAGCCGCCCGGGATCCAGGCGAACTCCAGGGCCTTTTTGACTTTTGGCCAGATCTTCCCGAGCCAAGCATCGTCTCCGGAGAGCCGCCAGTCGAGGTATGCCTTGACGATCTGGCCCATGGTCCCGTCGGTGGCCGTTGTTCCGCCGGTCTGCTTGCCTTCGGGCAAGTCGAGACGGATAGGAAGCATGCCATCGAGCCGGTCGGCCAGATCGAACGCAGTCTCGCGCATGGAACGTGCGAGTGCGGGGAACAGGAACTGCGTCGCACTTTCGTAGTTCCAGACGTGAGTGCAGTTACCGTGTCCCATCCCGTGAGTATCGCCGATGCCCTCGAAGCCGCGGAACCTTCCATCGGCGGTGCGGAAACAGGTGGGCGTGACCAGGGTGGACAGGTTGGCCATGGCCGCTTCCTTCACCGGTGCAGGCACGGTGGTTTCGCGTATGGCAGTGAGGAACTGCCGCGTGCGCTTTTCGAGCGAGGGAAGGTTGGCGGCCGCGTACTCGGCGGCCTGCCAGGCATCGCGGAAACGCTGGGTGTAATAGTTACCGACGATCGCATTCTCGTCGCCTCGCGGCGCCGTCCATCCGCACCATGCGGGTGTGCGGTTCGGGAAATGCCATGCCAGAACAAAGGTGTACTCCGCTTCGGCGCCCGGAGCGATCTCCCGCTGCATGCAAATCGAGCCCACCGCGTTGCGATCCTCCGCCTCGGGCCCGAGTTGGCCGTCGCCGGAAAAATCGTCCCAGAACAGCAACGGGCTGGCCCACCATTTGGCGCGGGGCCAGCCGCGCAGGGACGTCACCTTCCCGTCGCCACCGGTGAGAAGCGAGAGAGCAAAGGACCCGGCCAGTGGAGAATCTTTGGGCGTCTCCGGATTGGTCATGAAAAGGCCCTCCATGCCCGGGCCGCTGCGAAGCTCATTGGCTCGCTTCGTCGATATTGGGCCATTGCCGTTACCCATTCCGCTACGCAGATCGACGCCCGCCGGATTGTCGAGGGAGAAGGCGATGGACACGCTGGCTTGCTCCTTGGCGGGGTTGCTCACCCGGTAGCGCAACACGGCCACCGGTAGGCCGGAATCGTCGGCATCGTGCGGAATGAAAGGAGTGAAGGCTTCGAGCGTCACCTTCACCGGCAGTTGGCGATCGCGAAAGGCGATCTTCGCCAGCGGGTACTCGCCCGTGAAGGTGGCGTCTTCCAATCGCGCCAAGCCGGAGACCTGGGCCGGTCTCAAGCCGTTCGCAGCCTGGTAGGGAGGGACGAGCCTGGCCTCCAGCACGCGCACAATCGGCTTCGCGTTCCCCATTCGCGCCCAGATGGCGGGAAACGCGTAACCTGCCAGCCTTCCCTTATCCGGGCGGTTGAAGATCTCCCAATCGCACAACTGACCGCGGCCGCCCAGCGCGAGGCTGCCGGCGGCCACCCCACCGAGCGGGAAAGCGATCATTTCCAACTGGCGCCCCACAAAGGTCCGGGGATACTGGACGGAGCCATGAGCGGCTGGAGCGGGCTTCGCGGCGGCTTCCGGCGCGGGAGTCTCCGGCGGAGCCGGTTGCGCCCCAACCTGCGACGCGCCGCCCGCCGCCAGCGCCACTGTCTTCAGGAACTCGCGACGTCGAGCAATCGGCAATTTCTGCATTTCGTTCATCATATGCTTCATACACCTTCGTGGGCGACTTGGGGTTGGGAGCGAGCCGCGCGGACGGCTCCCGCCGCCCGGCCGCCGAAAGCGCTCCTCCTCCAATTCGGCGACGCGGCCCCAGGGTCATGGGGCAGACCGGCGTTTCTCAAAACTGCACCCGGACGCCAACCCGGATCACACGCCCTTGCGTGAGGGCCGCCATTTGGCCGAAGGTCGCGTTCTCGACAAATGTGTTCGCGGTGGTGTAGATGGCGTGCACTCCGGTCGAAGTCCCGGAACCTCCCACGAAAAAGTTCGGGTGGTTCAGCGCGTCGATCGCGTCGCCCCGCAACTCCAGGGAGAGTCGCTCGCGGAGGCGCACGGTCTTGCGCAGGCTGGCGTCGAAGAACGCCGTGCTGGGATTGCGGGCATAGGGGAGCGTGCGGGGGGCGTTGCCCAGTTGAGGATTTCCGGGCGAGCCGGGGACGCCGAATGCAGCCGGGTTGAGATAACCGTCGCCCGGCGAGACATCCAGCGGGTCGCTTCGCCAGTTGGGGTTGATGAACGGCACGCCTTGCAGGACGTTCGGCCGAACCACCATATCCGGAGGCAGCACCGTGCCACCGTTGCTGGTGAAGTAGTAGCCGGTATTGCCGAGCGTCACGAAGATGGGATAGCCGCGCTGCCAGGTGGAGATTCCCGAAGCGCGCCATCCACCGAGGAGCGTGGCGGCGCGCCCGTGGTCCGGGAGGAGCTTCCGGAACGGCAATTCGTAGCTGGCGGCCACCGAAATCTTCTGCGGAACGTCGAACGTCGAGACCGATCGCTCCAGCCGGCTGTTGCCGAAGTACTGCGGCCGGTCCGGACCCCAGATATCGATCACGTTGGTATCGGTCTGTCCGGAAGACGCGTCGTCCATCGACTTGGACCAGCTAAACGTTCCGGTCAGCATCAATCCCGCGGTCAAGCGGCGCCGCGCGGTGAGATAGAGCGCGTTGTATGTGGAGTCGTACTTCCGGTCGTATTCCGACGTAATCGCGTTGTTATAGAACTGCTGATACCGTGTTAGCGATTGCCCCAGAGTCATCTTGTTCGCGGAATTGTACGAATTGGGAATGGTCGCCGAGTTGAAGTTGGCGTTGGCGGCGATGTAGGGAACCAGCGTCGATAGACTGGGGCTGTTGACGTCGGTGGGCATCCCGAACAGGTGCGTGCCTTTCGACCGGCTGAAGGCGGCTTCGAGCACCGTGCCTTTCAACTGGTATTGCAGAGAGACCGAAATCAACTGAACGTACGGCACTGCGCTACTCTGGCCGACGTAGATCAGATTGCCCGCCGGCCAGGAGAACTGCGGCTGGCCATTCAAGGTCACCGGCGGCGGCACTGGCGCTACCGGGTTGGTAATATAGTCTACCCAGGCATTCGGGTTCACTCCGCCGACGCTCTTGCCGATCGATACCGCGGGCTGTCCCAGATCGGGAAGCGGCACGTTGCCCACACCGGTCAGCGGCGCATGCACCAGCGCATAGGAGGCGCGCACGGTCATGCGGTCCGAGGGGGCCCAGGCGATGCCGGCGCGCGGTTCGAAGCCCAGATAGTTGGTGGGCCACAAGGTTCTCTGCAGGCCGTCGGAGCCGGAGAAGACAAATGCGCCGGTAGCGGTTATCCCATTCAGGGCGCCCGCGAACGACGGGACGAAGGTGCCCTGATGATTGTATTTCTCGGTGCGAGGCGTTTCCAGGCTGTAGCGCAACCCCAGATTCAGCGTGACCTTGTGGCGCACCTTCCAGTCGTCCTGCACATAGCCGGCGAAGTAGTGCCAGCGATAGTAATAGGGCAGCGGAACGGTACTCACCGAAAAACTGTTCACGATGCCGAGGATAAACGACGCCACCGCGGAACCACCCGCGGTTCCGGTGCTGGTATTGCTCCCGCTGAAGCCATAGTTGCCGCCGTAGAATCCCGAATTGTCGTTGCGGTTGAGCTGCAGGAAGCGCGTCTCGCCTCCAACTTTGAAGGAGTGCGCCCCGCGAATCAGCGTAAGGTCGTCCGCCAGGCCGAGGTTGACGTCGATGGAGTGCCCGCCGTCGCGCGTGCTTCCGCCGCTTCCGATGTTGTTGCCGGGCCAGCCGCTGATCAGCGGGAAGCCGGCGTGGTCGGTGGCCGGGTAGAGACCCATCAGCGACGCGAAATCTTGCGTTAGAGCCGCCGGGATGGGCCCGCGGAAACGGTCGGCGCGGATGTATGTCGCGCGAAACTCATTCACCGTGTTGCCCGAAAACACATGGGTCTCGCTCACGCTGGCGTTGTGCGCGTCTATCGAATCGGTGAAGATGGCGCCAAGAGGGGAGTTCGGACCGAGGAAGTCGTAGCGGGTTGCGCCCACCGGGACACGTGTATAACGGGCAGCCAGACGGTCCCGCGAGCCCACGTTCTGGTCCCCGCGCACGGTGAAGCGGTTATCGGAACTCTCGACGCCGCGTGCGCCATAACCATTGGTTCCGTCGCTCGCGTACATGCCGTCGGGGCGGTAGAAAGCTGCGTAGGACCCTGGATTGGAAAGTTTGGGCAGCTTCGAGAAGATGTACTGCGCAGTGGGGTTCTGCTTGAGCTGGGCGGAGAGATCGTTATTCGGCACGGGGGTATACTGTGCGGCCGGCAGCACGTTTCCCGTAGGGAACCCCGCCGCGTTCAGAATGAACTGGTAGTCGATGCTGCCGACTCTGGGAGCGGCCAGAGCGGCGTCCAGGCCCTGGTTATGAAGGATGGTCTGGTTCAACAGGTCCAGACTGTCGTTGAAGTTTCCCTGCAATTCCCCGGGCGTCAACATGCGTTGGCGGTTGAACTGTTCATCGGATTGCCGCAGCGGTTCCACGGACACGAAAAAGAAGGTCTGGTTGCGCCGGGGGTATAGCAGGGGAATCCAGACCGGTCCACCGAAGGACCCACCGTACATTTGCAGGTGACGTTGAGGCAGTGCCGGGGCGCCGAAAGTTCGGGCCTCGAAGGCGGGGTCGAGGTGCTGCCAGTTCACTTGACCGTGATACACGTTCGAGCCCGACCGCGTGGTCTGGTTGACGATGCCACCGCCCGTCCGGCCGAACTGCGCCGGCAGACCGTTCTGCTGCACCGTGATTTCCTGCACTGTGTCGTTGGAGAACGTGACGCCGGTCCGTGGGTACCCGGTGAGCGTGATTTCCGAGCCGTCCACCAGCATCGAACTTTGTCCGGGCCGGCTGCCGCTAAGCTGTATCGACGCGGCGGGAGTCACCGGTTGGGTGGTGATCCCAGGATTTTCGCTCTGGATTCCGCCGGCGTACTGGGGGTCTCCCTGGACGCCCGGCACCAGTAGGATCGCTCCCAGGGCGGAACGTTCGGGGAACGGAGTGTCGGTCAGGGTCCGGTTCTCCACCGTCGTATTGAGCGCGGCGGAATCGGGTGAAAGCAGGGGCGCTTGGGCGGTGACATCCACCATGGTTTGCGCCGCGCCCACCTGCAGGTGAACGTCGAGGGCTGTGACCTGCGCTGTGAAAATCTCGAGCCGCTCCACCTGAGCGGACTTGAAGCCGCCCTTTTCCACAGTCAGCCGGAAAAACCCGGGCTGTAGCGATGCGAAGGTATAACCACCGCCTTCTCCGGTGGACGTGGTTTGCACCGCGTCGGTCGAAAGATTCAGTAGCCGCACCGTGGCGCCCGAGACGGAGGCGCCCGACGAGTCGCCGACCGTGCCGGTTAGAGTTCCGGTGTTGGTTTGCCCGTACAATAGGGCGGCCACACAGAGAACAAACAAGGACTTCTCGATAAGTCGCATGAATAACCTCGCAATCGACAGAGATCAAACCACCTGTGAGTTCGACTCTAGATCCCGTCGGCTGGTGCGCACAAGTTAATTGTCCCGACCTTTTTGGGGGTCTGTCTGCGCTTCACCGTTAATCTGGCGTACCTTATAGAATCATTAGGTTAGAACTGGCTTAGCAGGCTCCGGATTTACCGTAAAAGCGACACCTGTGATAGAGTGAGCCTACTAAGCGACCTGGAGTTGGTCCCTTCCATGGAGAAACCAGCGAGTCTCAAGTCCGCGATGCCGCCCGGCGACGCTCATCGGGCGCTAGAGGAACGCGTGGCGGCATCCCGGCAACTGGAGAAATCCGCACGGCTTCGGACCCTGTTTCTGTACCTTTGCCAGCAGGCGCGCGCGGAAGGCGCTAACGATTTGAAGGAGCAGCGGGTGGGCTGCGAGTTTTTCGGCCGGGCGGTGGACTACGACACAGCCCTCGACAACATTGTCCGTGTGCAGGTGTCGATGCTCCGCAAGAAGTTGCGGGAGTACTTCGCAACCGATGGCGCCGCCGAGCCGTGGATCGTGGAGATTCCGCCCGGCGGGTATCTCCCCGTCTTTCGCCGTGCCACGTCCCCCGCTCCGGCGGAGGAGAGTGGCGGAATGGAGCCGCTCGGGTTACCCCAAGTCCCAATCCGGGCCAAGCCCAACCGGGCGATGGTTTGGATGGCAACCGCGTTGGCGGCGGTATCGTGCATGGCGATCTGGCTGGCCATCGACCGCCAGCGCCTGGTGGCCGCCAAGGCGCCGAGCGGAAGCGTGTGGGCGCAGTTGTTCGCCAACGGGCGCCGAACCGACATCGTCCTGGCGGACTCCAACCTGGGGTTAATGGAAGACCTCTTGCAGCGTCCGGTTTCCCTCGGCGAATACGTCAACAAGAGCTATATGGGGTGGCTGGACCGCTACCCTCCGGGCTCGGAGCAACGGCGGCTCCTCGAAGTGGTTTCGGGGCGGCTGCACACCAGCGTGGCGGATGTCCTGCTGCTGCGCTCCGCGTTCATCGAGAGTCCGACTCCGCAGTCCATCGCGATCCAGTATGCGCGCGGTTTCGACCCCCAAGAACTGAGAACCGATAACGTGGTCCTGCTCGGCTCCAAGAAGTCGAACCCGTGGATTGAAGCGGTTGAGGGGAAGCTCGGCATGCGATTCGAATGGCCCGCCGGGGCGGACCACGAAAGCCTGGTCTCCGTTCGTCCGCAAGATCGCCAGCCCGTTTATACCGCAACGCCCTTTTCGGGCGGCGTGGATATTTCCCATACGCTGGTGGCCTTGGTTCCAAACCTCAGCGCGCAGGGAATCGTGCTCCTCATCGCCGGGACCAACGCGCAGGCCACGGCCGCGGGAGGCGAACTGCTGGTGGCGCCAGGCGTCAATCAGCTTCGGGCCCGCTTGGGCGTCGCCAAGCTGCAGCCGCTTCCGTATTTCGAAGCCGTATTGCGAAGCACGCACGTGGGTGGCTCGGAAGGAGCCTTTGAAATACTCTCGGCGCGCGCCATCCGGTGAGTCACCGGGACTGCTTGACCGGTGAACTGCCACCCATGAGGACGATTTTTCCCTGTATGCCCTGGGGATAGCGAACGGCCTGCAGCACCGTCTCAAGGGCGCGGTTCAGGACAACCGCGGGCGCACCGCTCAGCGGTCCCAAGTCCACGCGATCCAAGTGCAACCCGGTAAGGTCGTCGCCCACCAGCGCCGGCCGAAAGTCGGATTGTTTGAGGTGCATGCGGACCTTGCGAAACTCGATCCCCTGGGCGTGACGCAGGTAAAACCCCCAGGCCGGCAACTCTCCGAACATGGAGAATTCCGGATAATCCTCCGGCAGTTCGGGAACCCGGCTCAGATCGCTGGCCGATACCTGGGCCACCGCGGCCTTGCCGCCTCCGGCATATACGATTTCCACGTCTTCGAGAAGCACGTTGCGCACAGGATGCCCCGGAATTCCGGTAATTGAGGAGGGTATCGGATTGTGGGGCGCTCTGGGGGGACGGCCCGCGGTTTCATAACCCGCGTCGGGAGGGCTGGAGGGAATCTCCACTTTCACATCGCGAATGACGACGCCGCTCAGCCGTCCGGCCGGTGCACCGGCGTTGCGGTGACCCAGCCGCAGGAAGACCGCGTTCCCGGTATTGGTGGCGCGAACGTTTTCGATGCGCACATTCTCCAGGGCGCCGCCATCCACGCTCTCCAAGGCCACGGCGGACCGGAACGTGTCGTAGACCGTGAGGCCCCGAACCCGAATGTTGCGGAAACCCGCGTGCGACGCCGTGCCGCACTTGAACGCGCTGGCGCTGGAACGGACGCGGCAATCGGTAACCTCCACGTCGTCGCAACCGCTGCCGCCGACGTTCGACTTCAAACAGATGCCGTCGTCGGCGGAGTTGATATCGCAGCGCGTCACGCGCACCCGCTGGCAGTCCGTTATGTCCATCCCGTCGTTGTTCCAATAGGCCGTGCTATCCACGCGAACCTGGTCCATCCGAAGGTCTTGGCACTCGATATAGTTCTGCACCCAGCACGCCGAATCGCGCAGAGTCACGCCGCTCACGCGAACCCGCCGGCAGCGGCGCAGCTCGATCAACAGGGGCCGCTGCTTTTCGTCGGGCCGGTCCTTGGTCAGAGGGTCGGCGATTTCCCCGGCACCCACCCGGCGCACGATATCCTGCACCAGTTCCCGGCCCCGGCCGTCAATCGTCCCCGATCCCGAAATCGATAGATTCTCCTGTCCCTCGGCCAGGAGAAGAGCGTACCAACGCCCCTTCTGGTAGTCGAAGCGGGAGGTGCTGCCCAACAGGGTGGCGTTTCGGTCAAGATGCAGATCGACGTTGCTCCGTAGCCGCAAACTGCCGCTGCAATAGCTCCCCTCGGGAAACAGCACGACACCCCCGCCGGCGCGGTTGGCGGCATCGATGGCGGATTGGATCGCCCGGGTATCCATGGCATGGCCATTGCCGGCCGCGCCAAATGTCCGGACATTGAAGACGGTTCGTGGCCCGTTCGGACGGTCCCATCGAGCCGGCGAGGGGCCTCCCGCCAGAAGCAACATCAGGGCGCCAGCCGCCAATGAGCCCAAGGGCAATCCAAGCGATCGAGGGCCAAATCGAATAGGGCGCCGGCCGGAACTCTCAATTGTGTTTGGAACGGTTCCAGGAAGCATCGCCCGTGGAACCGGTGGCTTGACGAGGTACATGAGAGACCACGGTAGCCCACACCCGGTGCGCCGTGAAGTGAATTAGCCGTAAAGAGACCGGGCGGGGCGGACGGAGCGCTGGTACAGGGGTAAGTAGCGTGCCATCAATGGCCTGGCACATCCGTGTCGATACTGTATAGGCCCAGCAAGGCGGATGGGCGCTAACCGTATGCGGAGGGTCGCGGCTCGCTCGGACAAATCCAGCGGAATCCCTCGGCCAGATCCGGGGGCGCTCGTGGACCGGATCGGCATTGCCATCAAGGTGTCCAAGGTATGATGCCAGGAACTCGGTGGTGACTCTTCGAGCGAACCCGCAGCCGACCTCCGCGCCGGCCTAAGGAGACCACGGAGCGGCGCAAACACGCCGTATCCCGTGAGAAGATTGGCCGGGGCGGGCGATTCGAACGCCCCACCCCGTAAACCCAAGGCAGTTTGCAGCGTCCGGTAGAAACCGCGTAGTTTCAACTGCGGTTTTGACCGGAGGATCTTCAATGCGGCGCGCATGAGTGAGCAATTCCACTTACTATTCTCACAACCGGACACCGGTGTTGATTGAGTCTCGCACGCTGTTTTATGTGGGGCAGGTTAACAGCCCAATGCCGCATACTTTTCCCAATATTGGAGATTCTGCGGAATTTGTGGGGCAGGATGGTATCCTGCGGCCCGGCCCCAAGTGGGCACCCCGTACTCGGCCTGGTCGGCATCTGCATGCTGGTCGGCAGGCCGAGTGCCACTCGGCCGCAGGTTACCAACCTGCCCCACATAAAACAGCGTGCGAGACTCAATCAAGACGGGTGTTCGGTTGTGGTAAGTGGCATTGCGCTCGAGTGCGGGCGCCACACGGCCCGCTATCCTTCAGCCAGCCAGCGCGGCCGATTCATGCGGGCCATTGCCACCAGCGCCGCGAAGCCGATCAGCAGGCCGGCGGAGGAGCCCACGCCAATCCACTGCGGTTGGAAGGAACCGAAGTGCAGCGTAAAGACGACATTGAAGAGCAAGGGAATGACCGCGGCGATTACCGGCGGCCAGGGGCGATCCAGGGCGAACAGGGAACGGGAGGCGATCTCCAATAGACTCCATCCCACCATACTGGGGCCCAGGCCCAGGAAAACGGCGGCCACCAGGCGGGTGGAATCGCCGTGGAATTCGCCGTGCTGGAACAGCAGCGCGATGGCCGGTTCGCGGAACAGAACGGCGAAGGCGCATCCGCCCACGGCCACCAGCGCTACCAGGCCGACGGTGCGGTCGATCAGGCGGAAGGCTTCTTTCAGGCGGAACAGACTGCGCAACCGCGCGATTTCCGGCAGCAGCGAATTGGACGTGGGACTCACCAGCAGGGCCAGCGGCACGCCCACTCCGCGCATGCAGTAATCCAGCGCGGCGGCCATGCCCGGTCCCACATGCGTGGCATAGGCGCGGGTGAAGGTGATGTTGAGCCCCAATCCGGCGGCATAGACCACGAAGAACGAGGGTTTGGCGAGCAGGTCGCGCCAGTGGATGTCGCACGTCTTCTCGCCGGTGGTGTCCAATCCGCTGCGCGCGGCAAAATAAACGATGACCAGTTGGACCCATGCGCCGCCCAGGTATCCGGCGGCAAATGCGGCCACGCCCAGCCACTTCCACAGGAGCAGCGCGCCGGCCACGGTACACACGTTGAGCGCCGCCTGGTAGAACGCCATGG
>Ga0181529_10003413_pt1 | contig 18121 bp, 18 predicted proteins | sample PEATcosm2014_Bin_36_FD_119763 | JGI IMG/M metagenome (GOLD analysis project Ga0181529, IMG submission 119763) | Peatland microbial communities from MTU Mesocosm Facility, Houghton, MI, USA - PEATcosm2014_Bin10_30_metaG | ecosystem: Environmental > Terrestrial > Soil > Wetlands > Peat | place... | reverse complement strand
CGGTCAAGGCGGCGGTGTCGGGGGTCAGCGTCGGCGAGGGGTCGGTCGACAACGCGGTTTCGAGCGGCGGCGGCGGCGGCGCGATTCTTTTCGGCTTGGCCGGCGCGGCGACGACCGGAATCGGCGCGGCCGTCGGCGTCGCGGAGGGCGCCGGCGGCCGGGCGGCTTCGCCCGGCAGCGCCTGGGCGGCGGGGACGCCGGCGGGAACCGGGATCGCCGCCGGGTCGAGCGCGGCGGCCGGGCTCGGGGCCGCCGGCAACGCCTGAGCAAGCGCCGCCGTCGCAGCGCAGATCAGTGCAAGCCCAGCCAGCCCGCCTGCCAAAAGCCGCCGAAACGCCATCGCCACAGACCTCGCCACGTCCCGTTTCTTACCTACGGGATGGTTACTAAATCGCGACGAAGGCCGGTTTGAGGCGGGATACGATCTTGGACCTCACTCGTGCTCAGAGCGATTGAGACGGAGGGATGTCCGGATCGGGGCCGCCGGACGCCGGAGCGATCAGGTCGGCTCGACGACTGAGCTGAACGATCCTGGCCAACGCCATGGCGAGGATCAACGCTGATATCCAGAGCGCGTGGTCGTGGAGGCGGCTGGTTGAGAACGCTCCTAGCGCCGCTCCGGCGAGGAAGCTCACGCTGATCATGCCGAGAAGCCATGACTCGCCCAGGGCCGCGGAGTTCCACCGTGGAATCAATCCCGCGAACAGCTTCGCCGCCGCCCGGCGAAGATTTCCAGTCGTCATCACGGACGTGTAGCTCAGGCTCTCGAGATGCGTGAACGAGAGCGTCTGCAGCGTCGCGGTGAATGAGATCCCTGGTATCAGAACCAATTCCGGCAATGTCAGCGCGTCGATCGGCGCGATGGAGAGAAATGCAACCTCGAGCGTCAGGCAGATCAGCGCCGGTTGCCGCACGCGACGCGCGACGCCGTCCAGATTCAACATGTGGGCGATGAATACGGCGAACACGAACCCGACGAGCGGCGGAATGTGACGGCCGGCCTCAGCCCATTCTCCCGCCGCGGCGTCAACGCCGAGCAACGCGACGTTCCCCGTCATCGTGTTCGCGAACACGCGCCCATGGCCGACATACGTGAAGGCGTCGAGGAATCCCCCCGACAGCGTCAGCAGCACCGCGACGACGCGCGTTCGGCTTGCGGAGCTGATATCCATCGTCGATCCGGGTCATGCCACGTCGGACAGTCAAGCGAGGCGCCCGTGCTGATCGCCGCGCCCCCAGCGCCCGAAGCGCCGCGCTCTCCGCTCAGCTCTTCACCACGACAATATGCAGCCGTCTTGGCCCGTGGGCGCCAAGCAGCAGGGTTTGCTCGATGTCGGCCGAACGCGACGGACCAGTGATGAAATTGACCGCGCGCGGCAGCGCGCCGGCCCCATAGGCTGCCTTCAGCCGAGCAAAGACGCTTTCGGCGTCGGCGACGACGTCGGCGGCGAAGACGACGACGAAGTGGTTGTCGGGCAGGAAGTTCAGCGTCGTCGGATTGTCGGGGCCGGAGACGAGCGCCAGCGTGCCGGTCTCGGCGACGGCGGCGAAGGCGGCGCTGACGGCATTGAGATCGTCGCCCTCTGAGGGGCCGCGGGCGATTTCGAGCGCGGACGGCGCCCACGGCATGTCCGCGAGGCGTTTGTCGTCGCCGAAGCGCAGCGTCGACGGCAGGTTGTTGTCGCGCAGGTAGCGCACGATCTCGGCCGGGACGTCGGCGGCGGCGTCAACTTCGGCGACCGTCGCCTGGACGCGCTCCGCCTCGAACTTGAAGGTCGCGAGTCGCTCGGCCGCCTCGCCATGGCCGCGCCGCGGAATGATTCCTGCCGGCGCCTGGGCGAGCCGCGCGGCGACCGCGTCGCGACGCGGTCCGTCGAACGCTCCGACACGCAGCGAGCGGCGGATCGTCGCGAAGATTTCGTCGCGCGCGCTCATCTGACCGCCCCGCTCTTCGCTCGCCAGCGGCTCTGAAAGGTCGCGCCTTGCGGCGCGGCGAAATCGCGTCCGCGCGTCCAGCCGCCGGCGAACGGCAGCCAGGCGAAACGGCCGCGGCGGCGGCCGATCAGGCCGAGCCCACGCATCGCCGGCTCGACGGCGAGCCGATAAAGCGCCGGCCGTTTGGCGAAGAACGCCCAAACCCGCAGCGCGGCGCGGGCGAGCGGCGGCGTCAAGCGCCGTTCGAACTCGCGCTCGCGCCACGTGCGCATCAGATTCGGCAGCGGGATGCGCATCGGACAGACCGCCTCGCAGCGGCCGCAGAAGGTCGAGGCGTTAGGCAATTGGCCGCCTTCGACGACGCCGATCAGCAGCGGCGTCAGCACCGCGCCCATCGGCCCGGGATAGACCCAGCCGTAAGCATGGCCGCCGACCGCATGATAGACCGGACAATGGTTCATGCAGGCGCCGCAGCGGATGCAGCGCAGCATGTCGGCGAACGGTCCGCCGAGCGTCGCCGAGCGGCCGTTGTCGAGCAGCACGACGTGATATTCCTCCGGCCCGTCGGGATCGCCGGCGCGGCGCGGGCCGGTCGATAGGGTGGTGTAGACCGACATGTCCTGTCCGGTCGCCGAGCGGGCGAGCACGCGCAGGATCTGCGCCACGTCGTTCAACGTCGGCGTGATCTTTTCCAGCGAGGCGAGAACGACATGGACCTTGGGCAGGGTCTGGGTCAGGTCGCCATTGCCCTCGTTGGTGACGATGATCGACGTCCCGGTCTCGGCGACGAGGAAATTGGCCCCGGTCAGGCCGACGTCGGCGGAAAGAAAACGGTCGCGCAGGATCGCGCGCGCCTCGCTGAGCAGTTGCTCCGGCCGCGAAAGGTCGCGGTCGGGCGCGAGGTCGCGATGGACGCGGCGGAAGTCGGCCTCGATGTCGTCGCGGGTGACGTGGATCGCCGGCGCGATGATGTGCGAAGGCGCCTCGCCGCGCAGCTGGATGACATACTCGCCGAGGTCGGTCTCGACCGCGGCTATGCCTTCTTGCTCCAAAGCGGCGTTGAGGCCGATCTCCTCGGAGATCATCGACTTGCCCTTGGTCACCACTTTGGCGCCGCGCGCCTTGCAGATGCCGAGGATGACCGCGATCGCCTCATCGGAGTCGCGCGCATAGTGCACGTAGCCGCCCCCCTCCACGACCTTGCGTTCGTAGGCTTCGAGATAGAGATCGAGATGGGCGAGCGTGTGATCCTTGATCGCGGAGGCGCTGTCGCGCAGCGCGTCGAACTCCGGCAGCCGGCTCACGGCGTCGGCGCGCCGGCCGATGAAGTTCTTCGCGTGCGGCAGCGCGCCCTGCAAGCGCTGGTCATGCAGCGCGTCGTGGACATTGTCCTTGAAGCGCGGCGTGGTGGCGACGACGCTCATTTGGCTTCGCCCTCGGCCGGCTCGCCGATCGCCGGTTCGTCGGTCATGCCGGCCAGCACTTCGGCGACGTGGCGCGCCTTCACCGGCTTGCCAGCGCGCTGCAACTTGCCCGCCATGTTCATCAAGCAGCCGAGATCGCCGGCGAGCAGCGTGTCGGCGCCGGTCGCAACGATCTTGTCGCTCTTGCGCGCGACGATCGCGTCGGACAGCTCGCCGTACTTGACCGCGAAGGTTCCGCCGAAGCCGCAGCAGACGTCGGCCTCGTCGAGCTCGACCAGGCTAAGGCCTTCGACGCTGGCGAGCAGCTTGCGCGGCTGATCGCGCACGCCGAGCTCGCGCAGGCCCGAGCAGGAATCGTGATAGGCGGCGACGCCGGAAAAGCGCGCGGCGACGCTGGTGACGCCGAGCTTGTCAACCAGGAAGCTCGTCAGCTCGCAGCATTTGGCCGAGAAGGCCGCGGCCTTGATCGCCATGTCCGGCTCATCGGCGAACAGATCCGGATAATGTTTGGCGAGCATGCCGGCGCAGGAGCCGCTCGGCGCCACGACGTAGTCACAGCCGGCGAACGCTTCGATCGTGCGGCGAGCGATCGCCTGGGCGTCGGCGCGGTCGCCGGAATTGAAGGCCGGCTGGCCGCAGCAAGTCTGCTGCGGAACGACGACTTTGCAGCCGGCGTCCTCCAGCAGCTTGACCGCCGCGAAGCCGACGGTCGGGCGAAACAGGTCGACGAGACACGTGACGAACAGGCCGACGCGGAGTTGCGTCTTTGCCGCTTGGCTTTCCGACACGTTTCGATCACCCTCCCACGGCGGCTTAGCGCTGGGCTGCCGCGCCACCCTTGTCGCTGGTCCCGGCGCGCCCTAATGTTGAGGCGGTATGATCCCGGATATCGCCACGCGTGTCTACAACCACACGTTCCGCATCGACCCGATCGTGCGGACGTTGCTGGATACGGATTTCTATAAGCTATTGATGCAGCAGATGATCTGGAAGCTGCATCGCAACCGCCAAGTCACCTTCCAGCTCCACAACCGCACCAGCGAGGTGCGCCTCGCCGACATTGTCGACGAGCGCGAGCTGATCGACCAGCTCGACCACGCGCGTTCGCTGCGCCTGGCCAAGAACGAGCTGATCTGGCTCGCCGGCAACACATTCTACGGCGATCGACAGATCTTTGAGCCCGCCTTCATGGAATGGCTGGCCGAGTTCCGCCTGCCGGAATACGAGCTGACCCGCAAAGACGGGCAATATGAACTGCGCTTCGCCGGACCGTGGACGCACACGACGATGTGGGAGATCCCGGCGCTGGCGATCATCAACGAGTTGCGCGCGCGCGCCGCCATGCGCGGCATGAGCCGCTTCAACCTCGACGTGCTCTACGCCCGCGCCAAGGCCAAGCTGTGGAGCAAGGTTGAACGTCTGCGCGCGCTCGCCGCCGAGGGCCCGCTGAAGATCTCCGATTTCGGCACGCGTCGCCGCCACGGCTTTCTGTGGCAGCGCTGGTGCGTCGAGGCGCTGCAGGAGGGCCTGGGCGACAATTTCATCGGCACCTCGAACATCAAGCACGCGATGGACACCGGCCTCGAGGCGATCGGCACCAACGCCCACGAGCTGCCGATGGTCTACGCCGCCCTCGCCGACGACGACGAGGCGATGCGACAGGCGCCATACGATGTGTTGCGCGATTGGGCGCGCATGTACGGCGGCAACCTGCTGATCGTGCTGCCCGACTGTTTCGGCTCGACCGACTTCCTGGCGCGCGCGCCTGACTGGGTGGCGGACTGGAAGGGCGCCCGACCGGATTCAAAGGAGCCGTTGGCGGCCGCGCACGAGCTGATCGCCTGGTGGCGCAAGCGCGGCCGCGATCCGCACGAAAAGCTGCTCGTCCTCTCCGACGCGATGGACATCGACACGATCGAAGCCTCGGTCAGGGCGCTGCGCGGCCGCCTCAACGTCTCGATCGGCTGGGGCACCAATCTCACCAACGACTTCAAGGGCTGCGCGACCGACGGCGTCGACGGCGAACTGAAGGCGATCTCGATCGTGTGCAAAGTCGCCGACGTCGACGGGCGGCCAGCGGTCAAGCTCTCCGACAATCCCAACAAGGTGCTCGGATCGCCCGAGGAGATCGCGCGCTACCGCCGCGTATTCGGCGCCAAAGGCATGACGCCGCAGCCGGTGGCTGTCTAGGCGGCGCCTCGCCGTCGCCTGTAGCGGCGCCCCCTTTTGCGAGAATGGACCCTTCCATGTCCTTGGACGCAGTCGTCACCGGCGCATCGACCGGCATCGGCCGCAGCGCGGTCAAGGTCCTGGTCGGCCATGGCTGGCGCGTCTTCGCCGGCGTGCGCCAGGTCGCGGACGCGGAATCGCTGCGCCAGGAATTCGGCGAGGCTGTCGAGCCGCTGTTGTTCGACGTGACCGACGTCGCCGCCGTTCGTCGCGCCGCTGACGACACGCGCGTCAAGCTTGGCGGACGTACGCTCAAGGGACTCGTCAACAACGCCGGCCTCGCAATCGGCGGACCGCTCGCGCATCAGCCGATCGACCAAATTCGCCGGGCGTTCGAGGTCAACGCGCTCGGCGCGGTGACGGTGAGCCAAGCCTTCATCCCTTTGCTCGGCGCCGACGCCTCGCTCACTGGCGGACCCGGGCGCATCGTCAATATCAGCTCGGTCGCCGGCAGGATCGCCGCGCCGTTTCTCGGCGACTACGCGATGTCGAAGCACGCGCTGGAGGCGTTCAGCGACAGTCTCCGCCGCGAATTGATGATCTACGGCGTCGACGTCGTCGTCATTGGCCCAGGGTCGATCGCAACGCCAATCTGGGACAAGGCCGAAGCGAGCGACGACTCGGCCTACGCCGACACGGATTACGGCCCCGTGCTCAAACGGTTCAAGGCGGGGTTCGTCAAGCACGGGCGTGAGGGCTTGCCGGCCGAGCGCGTCGGCGAGACGATCCTGCTGGCGCTGACGGCCGCAAGACCACGAGCGCGCTACGTCGTGCTGCGCAACCGGTTGGTCAATTGGACTTTGCCCATGCTCCTGCCCAAGCGCCTCCTCGACCGCGTGATTGCGCGGGCGCTTAGGCTGACGCGGCGCGCTTGAAGCGGGGTCGGTCAGCGGCGCGATCTCATCAATTTGATTTCCCCTGGCTGATCAATGACGTACGTCGTTTGACCGCGAAGACTGCGACGACTAGCGTCGCCGAGTCCGCGCTCTACAGAGCGCGCGCCGGTCAAGACCCGAAGAGGTCGGCCGAATACGGGAGGACGCGCGTGTTTCAACAACTCTTGACGCCGGTCGCGGACAGTCTCGGCCTGTCCTTCATCGCCGCCGGCCTGCCGATCCTGACGGTGCTGGTCTTGCTCGGACTTCTGCGCCGTCCCGCCTGGCAGGCCTCGCTCGCTGGCCTGGTCGTCGGCCTCATCGTCGCGGTCGGCCTGTGGCGAATGCCGGTCGGACTGGCGCTCGACGCCACGCTCAACGGCATCGTCTTCGCGCTGTGGCCGGTGATGTGGATCGTGTTCAACGCGATGCTGCTCTACAACATCGCTGTCACCTCCGGCCGCTTCGACGCTTTCCGCCGCTGGACGCTCGACCATTTGCCCAACGACCGCCGCATCGTCCTGGTGGCGATTGGCTTCTGCTTCGGCGCGCTGCTCGAAGGCGTTTCCGGCTTCGGCACGCCGGTGGCGATCACCGGCTCGCTGCTGATCCTGGTTGGCTTCCCGCCGCTCGAGGCGTTGGTCTACGTCCTGATCTTCAACACGGCGCCGGTCGCCTTCGGCGCACTCGGCGCGCCGGTCACGACGCTGGGCGGCGTCACCGGATTGCCGGCGGCGACGCTCGGCGCGATGATCGGCCGGCAACTGCCGTTCATGGCGCTGATCCTGCCGTTCTACGTCATCCTCGCCTATGGCGGCGCGCGCTCGATCAAGGCGCTGTGGCCAGTGCTGCTGGTCGCCGGCGGCAGCTTCGCGATCTGCCAGTTCGTCACGGCCAACTATATCGACTATTCGCTGACCGACGTGCTCGCCTCGCTCGGCTCGCTGGTCGTCACGCTCGGCTTCCTCAAGCTGTGGCGGCCTGCGCCCGACCCCGAATTCGCCATCCAACGCGTCGAACCAACGGAAGCGCAGGCGAGCGAGACGCCAGCCTGGCAAGGCTGGGCGCCATGGCTGATCGTCGCCGCCGTCGTCATCGTCTGGACGTGGTTCAAGGTCTTCGCGATCGGCCAGGTCGCCATCCCGTGGCCCGGGCTCGACAAGGCGATCTCGATCACCCTTTACGACAATAAGCCCTACGCGGCGGTGTGGGTGTTCCAGCCGCTCGCCACCGGCACCGGCATTCTCGTTGCGGCGGTGATCGCCGCGCTCGTCTTTGGACTCGGCTTGGACGGCTTCCTCACCAGCTTGGCGCGCACGGCGCGGCAGATCTGGCTTGCCGTCGTCACCGTCTGCTTCATCGTCGGCCTCGCCTTCCTGATGAACTATTCCGGGCTCGCCTATACGCTCGGCAAGGGCGTGGCGTCAGTCGGGGCGGCGTTCGTCATCCTGTCGCCCTTCCTCGGCTGGGTCGCGGTATTCCTGTCGGGCAGCGACACTTCGGGCAATGCGCTGTTCGGCAATCTGCAAGTGGTCGCCGCCAAGCAGCTCGGCTTCAATCCCGTCCTGTTCGCAGCGGCCAATTCGTCGGGCGGCGTGATGGGCAAGATGATCTCGCCGCAAAACATCGCCACCGGCGTTTCGGTGACCGAGCTCAAGGGGCGCGAAGGCGAGGTGCTGGCCCGCACCTTCCCCCATAGCGTGATCCTGACGCTGATCTTCGGCTTGCTCGTGGCCTTGCAGCAATATGTCATTCCGTGGATCATTCCGGTCGTGCCGGGACCATGACGCATACCAGCGCGCGCCAGACGCGGCGCGCATCCTCCTCCTTCGAGGCCAGCCATGGCGCAGATCGCTTTTCCGCCGCCTGATCCGACGATCCTCGCGCGGCGCGACGAGATCCTCGCCGGCCTGGCGGCGATCCTGCCGGCCGACGGCCTGATCGCCGACCTTGCCGGGCGGCGCGCCTTCGAGACCGACGCGCTGACCGCCTATCGTCGCCTGCCGCTCGCGGTCGCTCTGCCGCGCTCGGCCGACGAGGTCGCGCGCGTCATGCGCTTTTGCCGCGACGCCGCGGTCAACGTCGTGGCGCGCGGCGCCGGCACCTCGCTTTCCGGCGGGGCGATCCCGCAGGAAGACGCAATCGTTCTCGGCCTCAGCAAGATGAACCGCATCCTTGAGGTCAACCTCGCCGACCGCTACGCGCGGGTTGAAGCGGGCGTCACCAATCTCGCCATATCCGAGGCGGTGTCGGCGGACGGATTCTTCTATGCGCCCGACCCGTCCTCGCAGCTCGCCTGCACGATCGGCGGCAACGTCGGCATGAACTCGGGCGGCGCGCATTGTCTCAAATACGGCGTGACGGTCAACAACCTGCTCGGCGTCCGTCTGGTCACGCTCGACGGCGACATTCTCGACCTCGGCGGCGCCGAGCTCGACGCCGCTGGTCTCGACTGGCTCGGCCTCGTCTGCGGCTCCGAGGGGCAGCTCGGAATCGTCGTCGAAGCGACGGTCAAGCTGATCCGCGCCGCTGAGGGCGCGCGCCCGGTGCTGTTCGGCTTCGATTCCTGCGCCGACGCGAGCCGCTGCGTGGCGGCGATCATCGGCGCAGGCATCGTGCCGGTGGCGATGGAATACATGGACCGGCCGGCGATCGCGATCTGCGAGGATTTCGCCCACGCCGGCTACCCGCTCGACGTCGAGGCCATGCTGATCGTCGAGGTCGAGGGGAGCGAAGCCGAGATGACGGCCGAACTCGCCTGCATTGCGGCGATCGCCAAGGCGCACGGCGTGCGCGTGACGCGCGAGTCGATGTCGGCGATGGAGAGCGCGCAGATCTGGAAGGGCCGCAAGTCGGCGTTCGGCGCGACCGGCCGCGTCGCCGACTACATCTGCATGGACGGCACGGTGCCAACCAGTCGGCTGCCCGAGGCGCTGGAGCGCGTCGGCGAGATTTGCGCCGGCTATGGCTTGCGCGTCGCCAACGTCTTCCACGCCGGCGACGGCAACATGCATCCGCTCATCCTTTACGACGTCAACGATCCCGCCCAGCAGCAGAAGGCCGAGGCGGCGGGAATGGAGGTGCTGAAGATGAGCGTCGCGCTCGGCGGCAGCCTGACCGGCGAGCACGGCGTCGGGATCGAGAAGCGCGACCTGATGTCGTGCCAATACGCCCCGGCCGACCTCGCCCAGCAGAAGCGCGTGCGCGCCGCGTTCGATCCGCGGGCGCAACTCAACCCGGCCAAGGTCTTCCCACTCGAAGGGAGAGGGGCGTGATCGCCGACGAAGTCGCAACGCTGACGCCGAGCGACGAAGCAGAAGCCTGCGCCATGGTCGCCGAGGCGCGTGGGCGCGGCGAGACGCTCGACATCGTTGGCGGCGGCTCGTGCGTCGGCCTCGGCCGCCCACCGGAAGGAAAGCGCCGCCTGTCAAGCGCGCGGCTCGACGGAATCGTCTTCCATGAACCGGCGGAGATGGTCCTGCGCGCCAAGGCCGGGACGCCGCTCGCCGCCGTCGAAGCGGCGCTCGAAGCCCACAACCAGATTCTGCCGTTCGAGCCGATCGATCATCGCGCGCTCTACGGCGGCGGCGAGCCGACGATCGGCGGGCTCGTTGCGGCCAACGCCTCCGGCCCGCGCCGGGTCAGCGCCGGCGCCGCGCGCGACAGCGTGATCGGGCTGCGTCTGGTCAACGGCTGCGGCGAAGCGATCATGACCGGCGGCCGGGTGATGAAGAACGTCGCCGGCCTCGACCTGGTCAAGCTCAATTGCGGCGCGCTGGGAACGCTCGGCTTCCTCACCGAGGCGACGTTCAAGCTGCTGCCGAAGCCGGAGAGCGAAGCGACCATCGTCATCCGCCGCCTCGACGACGCGCGCGCGGTTGCGGCGATGACGGCCGCGCTCGGTTCGCCGTTCGGCGTCAGCGGCGCGGCGATGCTGTCGCCGGGCATGGGGCGCGAATTCTCGCGCACCTTCCTGCGCGTCGAGGGCGTCGCCGCCTCGGTCGACCATCGCGCCGACAAGCTGCTCGCGCGGCTCGCCGAGTTCGGGCCTGAGCGCGTATTGAAGGGCGACGATTCGCGCCGACTATGGTGGGCCGTGCGCGACGCCGAGTTTCTCGCCGAGCCGCGCGATCGCGCGGTGTGGCGCGTCGGCGTCAAGCCGTCGCGCGCCGTCGAGTTCCTCGCCCGGCTCGGGCCGCGCGCATTGGCGCATCTCTTCGACGGCGGCGGCGGCCTTGTCTGGCTGTCGACCGAGCCGACGCCGGCCGACGCCGCCGCCCTGCGCGCTGCGCTCGCGCCGTTCGGCGGACACGCGACGCTGGTGCGCGCGCCGGACGCTTTGCGCGCCGCAGTCGACGTCTTCCAACTGCAGCCGCCCACGCTCGCTGCGCTGACGCGCCGGGTCAAGGCGGCCTTCGATCCCGACGGCGTGTTCAATCCCGGCCGCATGTACGCAGGGATTTGAAACGTGCAGACTCATTTCGCGCCCGAACAGCTCGCCGATCCGCGCACCCACGCGCTGGAGAAGATCCTGCGCTCGTGCGTCCATTGCGGCTTCTGCACCGCGACCTGCCCGACGTATGTCGTCACCGGCGACGAACGCGATTCGCCGCGCGGACGCATCTATCTGATCAAGGACCTGCTGGAGAGCGGTCGGGCGCCGACCGACGACGACGTCTGGCCGATCGACCATTGCCTGTCGTGCAACGCCTGCATGACCACCTGCCCGTCGGGCGTCGACTATCGCCGCCTGATCGACCACGCGCGCGTCCTGGTCGAGACGCGCTACGCGCGGCCCCTGCCCGACCGGCTGATGCGCGCTGCTCTCGCCCGACTATTGCCGTCGCGGAGGCTGTTCGCGCTCGGCCTGCGGCTCGGCGCGCTGGCGCGGCCGTTCGCGCCGTTGATCGCCGCCCTGCCGCGCGTCGGACCGCAGTTGGCGGCGATGCTGGCGCTGGCGGCGAAACGGCGGACGCCTGGGACGGCCGAGAGCGGCGCGACGGTGGTTGCGAACGCCGCCGCGCCGCGCCGGCGCGTCGCGCTGCTGACCGGCTGCGCCCAGGCTGTGCTCGCTCCCGAGATCAACGCCGCGACGACGCGTCTGCTCGCCCGCGCCGGCGTCGCGGTCGCGACGACGCCGGGCGAAGGCTGCTGCGGCTCGCTGCTGCACCACATGGGGCGCGAGGAAGCGGCGCTCGCGCAGATGCGCGCCAACGTCGACGCCTGGACGCGCCTGATCGACGACGAAGGTCTGGAGGCGATCGTCGTCACGACGTCAGGCTGCGGCGCGACGATCAAGGACTACGGCGCGCTGCTCGCCGACGATCCCGCTTACGCCGACAAAGCGGCGCGGGTCGCGGCGTTGGCGCGCGACGTGACCGAGTATGTCGCCAGCCTCGACCTCGCCTTCGCTGCGCCGCGGCCGCTGGTCGTCGCCTATCACGCCGCCTGCTCGCTGCAGCACGGGCAGAAGATCGTCGAACCGCCCAAGGCGCTGCTGCGCCGCGCCGGCTTTACGGTGCGCGACCCGGCCGAGAGCCACCTGTGCTGCGGCTCGGCGGGAACCTACAACATCCTCCACCCCGAGACCGCCGCGGCGCTGCGGGCGCGTAAGGTCGGAAATCTCGAACGGCTGAAGCCCGACGTCGTCGCCGCCGGCAACATCGGCTGCCTGACGCAGATTGGCTCGGCGACGGCGACGCCGGTCGTTCACACCGTCGAGCTGCTCGACTGGGCAAGCGGCGGGCCGGCGCCGGCGGGGTTGGGGTGATACGACGCAGTGACGAGGAGTCCGCTCCCGTCATTGCGAGGAGCGCAGCGACGAAGCAATCCAGCTTTCGGCTCTGCCGCGGCGACTGGACCTGGATCGCGTCGCTGTCGCTCGCGATGACGACTGAGGGCGCGGACCGCCTCTGGCGGGCACGGCGCCATTTTCCGGCGCGTGGGCCCGATATCAACGCCTTGCGGGAGATTTCTCCGCCGCGCCGCCGCGCGACGGCGCGAATTTCTGGTTTCGGGCTTCGGTGGGGCTTCGGTGACACTTACATAACTCCGGGGCTTCGGTGACACTTACATAGCTCCCCAATTCAAGGCCTCACCGACCTCTCCTCTTTGCAGCAAGGGGCCGCGTTTTCGGGGCGGGGGCGCGATCGAAGTTCTTTGAATAAGGTAATTATGCAAGTGTCACCGTAACCGCGTAACCCCGTAACCCCGGAGGGAGGCGTGCTCCGCGCGCCCTGACAGTTCCTTTCGATCGAAATTTTCGTCTTCAAGAGATCGGCGGCGAATTGTGGCGGGCTTTTCCGTTCGAACCCGATCGCGCCAAGGCAGAGACAGAGGCAAGCGCTGTTGTGGTCAACACTCACCCCTTACAGTCGTCTACCTCGCCGCTTCCTCGGCGACGGCGGCGAGAAAATCAGCCATCGCCTTGAGGACCGCCTCGTGGCCGGCCACGGCGCCGTGGCGCCGCGCGAGCCAATCGGGGTCGTTGTAGCCGACGTGCACGGCGCCGGCGGCGTCGCGCCAGACCAGCGCGCGCAGCGGCAGATCGATCCCGATCGTTTGCGCCGCCTGCATCAACGGCATGCCGGCCCTGGGATTGCCGAAGATGAGGACTTCGGTCGGCGCCAGCGCCAACCCGACTGTCCCCGCCGCAGCGGCATGATCGACCCGCGCGACGACCGCGGCGCCGCGCTTCGTCACCGCGGCGGCGAGCCGATCCATCGTTTCCTTCGGTTCGTGGCGGCTGGCGCGCACGATCAGTCCTTCCGGCGTCATGAGAATTCTCCCGTCGCTTCGTCTTCGCCCCCTAAGAGTTAGCGACGAAGCGGCGTCTCGGCCAGCGAGCGGTCCGCGGGGCGACGAACCTGCGCGGCCACATGCGCGAGCGCCATGTCGAACGCGAGCTCGAGCGGCCTGTCAGACTTGGCGCTGCGCGACAGCAGCAGGCCGCCCTGGACGGCGCTCAACACCGCGAGCGCGATGTCGGCGGGCGCGGCGTCGCGCGCCAGTTCGCCGCGCGCTTGCATGCGCACGAGTCCGTCCTCGATCAGCCCGCGCCAGGCTTCGAGCCCATCCTCCACCACCGTCTGCGCTCGCCTGGCGCCGCGCGGCAGTTGATAGACCAGAGCGCCGAGCGGACAGCCGGTCCGGCGGCTCAGCGTCATCACCGCATCGCGCCAACGGCGCATCGCGGCGAGCGAGTCGAGCGCCTCAAGCAGCGGCGCGTGGGCGCCCAGCACGCGCTCGGCCTGCAACGCCGCCGCTTCGCGCAGCAGTTCGTTCTTGTCGGCAAAGTAGTGGTAGAGCTGCGACTTGCTCGCGCCGCTGGCCGCCATCACGTCGTCGAGGCTCGTCTCGCCGACGCCGCGCTTCAGCGCGAGGTCAGCCGCCGCCGCGACGATGCGCCGCCGCGTCGCCGCGCCGCGAGCCGTGAGGCGCTTACCCGACTTCGATTCGTTCATGAAAGCAACGATACGGTAATTGGACTTGACAGTCCAGTTTCTTGTCGTCACGAGTGGACCATTCGGTCCATATACAGGAGAATTTCGCATGCCGCTGCTTCACAATGGCGATCGGTTCCCACGCCTGTCGATCCGCAAGGTCGGCGGCGGAACGATCGAGTTGCCCAACGACCTCGCCGGCGCGTTCGGCGTCGTGCTGATCTATCGCGGCGCCTGGTGCCCCTATTGCAACGCCCAACTTGCCGCCTTCGCGCGCGCCGGCGCCAAGCTCGAAGAGGCCGGCGTCAAGGTCGTCGCCTTCTCGGTCGACGACGAAACGACGACCGCGGCGCTCGCCGCCAAGCACAACGTCCGCTTTCCCCTGGGCTACGGCGCCGACGCCGACGCGATCGCCGCCGCGGTCGGCGCCTACGTCAACCGGGAGCCGCATTACCTGCAGACGACCGGCTTCGTGCTGGCGCCCGACGGCGCCGTGATCAACGCCGTCTATTCGTCGGCGGCGATCGGACGGCTGGTCCCCGACGACGTCGCCGGGCTCGTCGCTTACGTCAAATCGAAGATGTCCCAGGCGTCGGCGGCCTGAGCAAAAGGCGCCCAGCGTCGCGCCGGCCTCGCCGCAACGCGAAGCCGGCGTTTGCCGCCGCCCCCGGGATCGCCGATAATCGCGCCGTCGCTGGGAGGCGCGCCATGTTGAAGCTTCGTTCGTCGTCTCGCGCGGCGCTCGTCGGCGCCATTGTGTCGCTCACCCCATTCGCCGCGGCGGCGGCTCAGACCGTGCCCTTTGTCGGTTGTCCGAGCGACGGCCAGCAGGGGCCGGTCGCTGCGCCCAAGGGCCAGGCGAAGGCGGTCAATATCGACCCCGCGGCGGCCAAGGGGCTCGCGTGGTATCGGGCGCAATACTCCGCTGGCGCGCTCGCGCCGCGCGGCTGGAAGTGCTTCTCGTTCTACGGCTCGAGCGGCGTGACGCTGTCGATCGCGCCGAGCGGCAAACTCGACGACACGAGCCAGCCGATCGCCGGGCCTGCGGTGATTCTCGCCGACGACATCGGCGGCACGAGCGGCCGCTTCGACGTCGCCAAAGTGGCCGCGCGCGTCTTCGCCGGACCGGAGAAGGCGTTCGTCGCCGCGGTGATCGCCGAGGGGATCGAGCCGAAAGAGAATTTTCCCGCTGGCCCCTATCCGACCGACACGCTGACCTACAAGACGCCGACGCTGGTCGCGTTCGCGACGCCCGCCGGCAAGGACGGGCTGGGCGTCGCCGCTGGGCTGGGCGCGAGCCCGCTGCCGGTCGTCGGCCTCGCCAAGCTGGTCGGGCCGGCGGACGGGCCCGATTGCTATCTGCTCGCCGTCCGCCTGCCGGCGACTCAGGCCAACCTCGCGGCGGCGATCGTCGGCGCGGCAGAGGCGACCTTGCCCAATTCGTCGCCATGAGCGCGGCGTTTGCGCCGCGACTTCGGCGGGCCTAGAAAGCGTCGCCTTTTCGCCCCCTCCAGGATTCGCGCCATGGCCTTCTCCGGCTTCGGCCCGCAGGCCGTTCCCTTCTTCAAGGCGCTCGCCTTCCACCAGACCAAGGACTGGTTCGAGGCCAACCGCGCCATTTACGAGGATGAGATCAAGCGACCGCTCGGCGATCTGGTCGAGGAACTCGCGGCGCGTTTCGCCAAGGCGAAAACGCCGCTCAAGGGCGACCGCAAGGCGTCGCTGTTCCGCATCAACCGCGACGTGCGCTTCGCCAAGGACAAGAGCCCGTACAAGACCAACGCCGGCGCGGTGCTGTCGCGGACCGGCGCCAAGAACGACCCCGGCATGCTCTACGTCCACGTCTCCGCCGAGGGCTGCTTCGCCGCCGCCGGTTTCTGGCAACCCGAGCCGGAGGTCCTGGCCCGGCTGCGCGCGGCGATCGTCCGCTCGCCGAAGGCATGGCAGACCATGGTCGCCAAGCTCGCCGACGGCCGCCTGGCGCTCGAGGACGAATATGCGTTGAAACGCGCGCCGCGCGGCTTCGAGACGATCGACGACGCGGCGGTCGCCGCCGCGGTCCGCAACACGTCGTTCATCGGCTCGCGCGACATCGCCGACGCCCGGCTCGCCAGTCCGAAACTGGTCGACGACGTCGTCGCTTTCGCTCGCGACGCCATGCCGCTGCTGAAATGGGGCTGGAGCGCGGTCGTCGACGCGCGCTAGTGGCGAAAACCTGAGGCTTGGCGCGCTGGCGCGGCCGAACTGGAAACGTATGAATGTGGAAATCAACTGCCTCTGCCGTGCGAGCGGCGCTCCTGATATGACATTCGGAATGTTGAAGCTTTCTTGCCTCTGCGGCCAAGTCCGCATCGAAATCCCAAAGCGACCGGACTTCATCAACGAGTGCAACTGCACGCTTTGTAGCAAGTCGGGCGCCCGCTGGGCCTATTTCCATCCGTCGGAAGTCAGCGTCGTGGGAAGGACGAATGGATATAGCCGTGAAGACAAGGAAGACCCGGCTGCAGAAATCCGGTTCTGTGCAAATTGTGGTTCAACGACACATTTTGTTTTGACCGCAAGCGCCGTATCAAAGTTCGGGAACAGCCAGATGGGCGTCAATATGCGCCTTGCGGACGAGAAGGACCTCGCCGGAATAGAATTGCGTTATCCTGACGGACGAGCTTGGCCGGGCAAGGGCGCCTTCGGCTATGTGCGGGAGCCCCGGATCATTGGCTGACGAGCGCGTTCGGAATGAGCGCTTTGCGGTGAGTGTCGGTCGGTCTTGAACGACCGCAATTGAGCGCGAGCGGACCTCTCGGGGCGTCAAGCGTCAGATTTTGACGACTAGCGAGGCGGGCGGCGCCGTCGTTTTCGGGTGGCGCGGGGCGGCCGGGTCAACGATGATGGCGGCGTTCGTCACGGATTGGAGCCATGCTCGATTTCCCCGCCGTCCCCGTCGCGCCCGACGCCGATTACGCCGTCGTGCGCAAGGCGATCGAATTCATCTCGACGCGCTGGCGCGATCAGCCGTCGATCGAAGCGATTGCCGACCATGTCGGTCTCTCGGCGTCGCACTTTCAGCACGTGTTCAAGCGCTGGGCCGGGCTGACGCCGAAGGCCTTCCTGCAGGCGCTGACGCTCGATCACGCGCGCGAACTGCTGCGCGATTCGGCGAGCGTGCTCGACGCCGCCTACGACGTCGGCCTGTCGGGGCCGAGCCGACTGCACGACCTGTTCGTCACCCACGAGGCGCTGACGCCGGGCGACTACCGCCGCGACGACCTCGAACTCGCTTATGGCTTTCACCCCTCGCCGTTCGGCGAAGCGATCGTCGTCGCCGCGCCGCGCGGGCTTGCCGGCCTCGGCTTCGTCGACGACGAAGACCGCGCCTCAGCGCTTGCCGACATGCAGCGGCGCTGGCCGCGCGCGCGCCTTGTCGAAGACAGAGGCGCGACGGCGCCGCTCGCCGCCCGCGCCTTCGATTCGGCGCAGTGGCGGCCCGACGCGCCGCTGCGGATCGTCATGATCGGCACCGATTTCGAGGTCCGGGTGTGGGAGACGCTGCTCGCCGTGCCGATGGGCTGCGCGACCACCTATTCCGACATCGCCCGCCATCTCGGCAAGCCGAATGCGGCGCGTGCGGTCGGGGCCGCGGTCGGACGCAACCCGATCTCGTTCGTCGTCCCCTGTCATCGCGTTCTCGGGCGCTCTGGCGCGCTGACCGGCTACCATTGGGGTCTGGCGCGCAAGCAGGCGATCATCGGCTGGGAAGCCGGCCGCACCCAAGCGGGCTGAGCCGCCGACAAAAAAATAGCCCGCGCCGGTTTCCCGAGCGCGGGCCGATGGCCTCAGCTCCGGCCGGTCAGCGCCGGCCGGAGCGAAATTTCGTGAGCCTTACAGCGGCTTCAGATTGTCGGCCGACGACTTGCCGGTGCGGCGATCGGCGACGACTTCGTAGGCGACCTTCTGGCCTTCGTTGAGGTCGACGAGACCGGCGCGCTGCACCGCGCTGATGTGGACGAAGACGTCCTTGCTGCCGTCATCCGGCTGGATGAAGCCGTAGCCTTTTTGGCCGTTGAACCATTTGACGGTTCCCTGCGCCATGTGATTGTCCTTCCTTACGGATCCAAATTGAAGCCGCGTGTCGCGGCCGGCGAGATTCGAGTTTGGGAGAAGGTCGTCAGTCTGACGCGGGAGCGCGCCGAGGCCAAGTCGTTCGGCCGAAGCCCGATTG
>Ga0181529_10003409_pt1 | contig 18123 bp, 18 predicted proteins | sample PEATcosm2014_Bin_36_FD_119763 | JGI IMG/M metagenome (GOLD analysis project Ga0181529, IMG submission 119763) | Peatland microbial communities from MTU Mesocosm Facility, Houghton, MI, USA - PEATcosm2014_Bin10_30_metaG | ecosystem: Environmental > Terrestrial > Soil > Wetlands > Peat | place... | reverse complement strand
TGCCCATCAGTTCCGCCGAGATTCGATTTTTCAGACCTTACTGACTTGCCAAGCGAAAAGGATCATGTATGATGTTCCCTGTTTGTTCAAGGAATGCGTTGACCAGGATTTAAAAGCACCCTCCGGTCGCCTTGATGCACGCTCCGGTCGCTTGGCGTCGACCGGCTAGGAAAGGAAATTAACAGACGAATCAATGAGATATATCGAAAAATCGGGATTTGAATTCGACTTTTCGATATTTGGGGGACGATCGCTGCCCCGCTCCGTTCGGGCGGTGCGCGCTGACCGGGCGAAGGCCTTGGCTGTGCGGCTTGACCCCGGCGTTCGCGTCAGTATATTGCGCGGCTCCTTGGGGGTAGGTCCCTTCAGGGAAATCATATCTTTTCAAGGATTTAGCTCATGTTCGCGGTGATCCGCACGGGCGGCAAGCAATACAAGGTGGCATCGGGCGACGTCCTGACCATCGAAAAGGTCGCAGGCGAGGTCGGCGGCGAGCTGAAACTCGGCGAAGTCCTGATGCTGGGCGGCGAGACGGCCAAGACCGGCGCGCCTCTGGTCGCCGGCGCGTCCGTGACCGCCGAAATCGTCGCGCAGGGCAAGGGCGAGAAGGTCATCGCCTTCAAGAAAAAGCGCCGCAAGAACACGCATAGGAAGCGCGGCCATCGTCAGCCCTTCACCAAGATCAAGATCACCGGCATCTCGGCCTAAGGAACCAGATCATGGCTCACAAGAAAGCAGGCGGTTCTTCGCGCAACGGTCGCGACTCGGCGGGCCAGAGGCTCGGCGTCAAGCTGTTCGGCGGCCAGAAAATCACCGCGGGCAACGTGATCGTGCGCCAGCGCGGCACCCAATTCCATCCGGGCAAGAACGTCGGCATGGGCAAGGACCATACGCTGTTCGCGCTTACGGAAGGCCAAGTGACGTTCCGCAAGGGCCTCAAGCGCCGCACGTACGTACACGTGACTGCTGCGGCGGCTCCGGCGGCGAAGACGGAATAGGCGGCAAAAACATAGGCCGCCATGAATTTGGCGGCCCATTGAGGCGAGGGAGATGGTCCGCCATCTCCCTTTTTTATTCCCTCGCCAGCGGAGGGAATGACATGCCTAGATTGGAAACGGAGAGACTGCTCTTGCGCCCGCCCGAATTTCGCGACGTGGGGGCGATCGTCACCTGGATCGGCGATTACGACGTCGCGAAAAACCTTGCGAGCGTGCCCCACCCTTATCGCGAGGACGACGCGCGCGAATTCGTCGCTCGCGTCCTGGAAAAGCTCGCCGCCGGCGAGGGCTTTTGCTTCGCCGTGACGCGCAAGCTGGATGGCGTCTTCATGGGCTGCTGCGGGCTACAGCTGAAGGATGGACAGTTCGAGCTCGGCTATTGGCTGGGCAAGCCGTTCTGGCGTCAGGGCTATGCCACCGAGGCGGCGAAGAGGGTGGTTTCCTTCGCCTTCCGCGACCTCAAGGCCACCAGCGTCTGGGCCGGCTGGTTCCACGACAATCCGGCCTCGGGGCGTGTGCTGGAAAAGCTCGGCGGCAGGCATGAGGGGACCGCGCCGCGGGTCAGCCTGGCGCGCGGACAAGAGGTCGCTTGCCACCTGATGGCGTTGACGCGCGAGGAATTCGGGCGAAAAAGACCCTTCGACAAGCTCAGGGTGACGGAGACCCAACCCTCATGCTGAGCCTATCGAAGCATGAGGCCACCAAAGGAAAACGATGAAGTTCCTCGATACGGCCAAGGTCTATATTCAGTCGGGCGCGGGCGGCAACGGCTGCGTCGCGTTCCGGCGCGAGAAATTCATCGAGTATGGCGGACCTTGGGGTGGCGACGGCGGCAAGGGCGGCGACGTCTGGGCTGAGGCGGTGGAAAACCTCAACACGCTCATCGACTACCGTTTTCAGCAGCATGTCCGCGCCAGGAACGGCGAAGGCGGCATGGGCAAGGATATGTCGGGCGCGGGCGGGGACGACGCGGTCATGCGCGTACCCGTCGGCACGCAAATCTTCGAGGAAGACGGCGAGACGTTGATCGTCGATCTGGCGCAGTCGGGCGACCGCGTGATGCTGTTACGCGGCGGCAACGGCGGCTTCGGCAACGCCCATTTCAAGAGTTCCACCAACCAGGCGCCGCGCTTCGCCAATCCGGGCCAGCCGGGCGAAGAAAAAGCGATCATCCTCCAACTGAAGCTGATCGCCGACGTCGGCTTGATCGGCTTGCCCAATGCGGGCAAGTCGACGTTCTTGGCGCGTGTCTCCGAGGCCAAGCCCAAGATCGCGGATTATCCTTTCACGACGCTGAACCCGCAGCTCGGCGTGGTGCGCATCGACACCACCGATTTCGTGCTCGCCGATCTGCCCGGCCTGATCGAAGGCGCGCACGAAGGCGTGGGGCTGGGCGACAAGTTCCTCGGCCATGCGGAGCGCTGCAACGCGATCCTGCATCTGATCGACGGCACCGAAAGCGAGATCGCGCGCGCCTACAAGACGATCCGTGGCGAGCTGGAGGCTTACGGGCAAGGGCTGACGGAAAAGCCCGAGATCGTCGTGCTCAACAAGGCCGATGCGATCCCGAAGCCGGAGCTGTCCCAGAAGCGCGCCGCGCTCAAGAAGGCCTGCGGCCGCGACGTCTTCGTGATGTCGGGCGTATCGGGTGAAGGCGTGGACGAAGTCTTGCGCGCGCTCGCCGCCGAAATCGCCAAACGCCGCGCCAAGGAAAAGAAAGCGCGCACGACGGCGCGGGACTGGACGCCATGACCGATATCCTCGCCGCCGCGCACACCATCGTCATCAAAGTCGGCTCGGCGCTGTTGGTCGATTCGAAAAGCGGGGCCTTGCGCCGCGACTGGCTGAAATCGCTGAGCGCCGACATCGCCAAGCTGAAAAGCGAAGGCAAAGAAGTGCTGCTGGTTTCTTCCGGCGCCATCGCGCTAGGCCGGCGCGCGCTGAAGCTGAAAAGCGGCGCGCTGAAGTTGGAGGAAAGCCAGGCGGCGGCGGCGGCGGGACAGGTGCGCCTGGCCGAAGCCTATGCCGACATTCTGGCGCGCGAAGGCATCGTCGCGGCGCAGGTCTTACTCACCGTCGACGATACCGAGGAGCGACGCCGCTATCTCAACGCGCGCGCCACGCTGAAGACGCTGCTCGAACTGGGCAGCGTGCCGGTGATCAACGAGAACGACACGGTGGCCACCGCCGAAATCCGCTTCGGCGACAACGACCAGTTGGCGGCGCGCGTCGCCTCGATGATGCAAGCCGACCGGCTGATCCTGTTCTCCGACGTGGACGGGCTCTACAGCGCCGATCCCTCGCGCGACGCGGACGCGCGCCACCTCGACGAGGTGCGCACGATCACGCCCGAAATCGAAGCCATGGCGGGCGGTCCGGTGTCCGGCGTCGGCCGCGGCGGCATGGAGTCGAAACTGATCGCGGCGAAAATCGCCACCGCGGCGGGCTGCGAAGTCGTCATCGCCAAGGGCAAGACGGCCAATCCCATCGCGGCGCTGCGCGCTGGCGGGCGCGCCACGCGCTTTCGCGCCTCGACGACGCCCGCCGCCGCGCGCAAGCGCTGGATCGCCGGTGTGCTCAAGCCGCAGGGGACGCTCATTATCGACGCGGGCGCGGTGAAAGCGCTGGGCGCGGGCAAGAGCCTTTTGCCGGCCGGCATCCGCCAAGTGGACGGACGCTTCGAACGCGGCGACGCGGTGGTTGTGCGCGACGGCGACGGCCACGAAATCGCGCGCGGGCTGGCGGCCTATGGCGCGGGAGACGCCGAACGCATCGCCGGCAAGCGCAGCCTCGAAATCGAGGCCATTCTCGGCTATCGTGGCCGCGACGAGATGATCCATCGCGACGATCTGGCGTTGACGGGGCTGGCCGAAAGATGAGCCTGCGCGAAACCGCGAACCAACCGCTTGCCGCCGAGATGTGCGTGCTCGGGATCGCCGCGCGCGACGCCGCGCGCGCCTTGCGCGAGACGACGGCGGACGCAAAGAATACGGCGCTGCTGGCGGCGGCGGCGGCTATTCGTGCGCATACGGACGATATCCTGGCCGCCAACGCCGAGGACATGACCCTGGCGAAATTGGAAGGCCTGAGCCCTGCGCTGCTCGACCGCCTGGCGCTCGACGAAAACCGCGTGGAGGCCATGGCCAAGGGCGTGGAAGAGGTGGCGGCGCTGCCCGATCCGGTGGGTCGGGAACTGGCGCGCTGGACGCGTCCGAACGGACTCGAAATCGCGCGCCTCGCCACGCCCATTGGAGTGATCGGCATTATCTACGAAAGCCGGCCGAACGTGACGGCGGACGCCGCCGCTATTTGCCTCAAATCCGGAAACGCGGTGATCCTGCGTGGCGGATCGGAATCCGCGCGTTCGTCGGCGGCCATCCTGGAAGCCTTGCGCGAAGGGTTGACGGCTGCGAAACTTCCCGCCGACGCCATTCAGATGGTTTCGACGACGGACCGTGCGGCGGTCGGCATGATGCTCGCGGGACTGGACGGCAGCATCGATCTTATTATTCCGCGAGGCGGCAAGAGCTTGGTCGGGCGCGTGCAGAGCGAAGCGCGCGTGCCGGTGCTGGCGCATCTGGAAGGCATCTGCCACGTCTATATCCACGAAGCGGCGGACGTCGACAAGGCGCGCGCCATCGTGCTCAACGCCAAGATGCGGCGCACGGGAATTTGCGGCGCGGCGGAAACGCTTTTAATCGACCGTGCGGTGCTGAAATCGCACGGGATGCCGGTTCTGGAAGATTTACGCGCGGCCGGCTGCGAGATCCGCGGCGACAAGGACGTCTGCGCCGCGTTCCCGGAGGCGCTCCCGGCAAGCGAGGAGGATTGGCACACCGAATATCTCGACGCCATCATCTCGGTGAAAGCCGTGAACGGCATCGAGGACGCGATCCGCCACATCGAAACCTACGGCTCGCATCACACCGAAGCCATCGTCACCGAGGACACGGCCGCCGCCGAACGGTTCCTCTGGGCGCTCGATTCCGCCATCGTGATGTGGAATGCCTCCACCCAGTTCGCCGACGGCGGCGAGTTCGGCATGGGCGCGGAAATCGGCATCGGCACCGGCAAGCTGCACGCGCGCGGCCCGGTCGGCGTGGAGCAACTGACCACGTTCAAATATATCGTCTGCGGCAACGGACAAACGCGTCCATGAATTGGCTTCGTCCACCTGGACCCGTCGCAAAGGGCCTGCGCATCGGACTGTTGGGCGGCTCGTTCAATCCCGCGCATGACGGCCATCTTTATGTCGGCGAGGTGGCGCGCAAACGCCTCGGCCTCGATTACGTCTGGTGGCTGGTGGCGCTGCAGAATCCGCTGAAGCCGGTCGCCGACATGGCGCCGCTGGAAAACCGCTTGGCGGCGGCGCGCGCCCTGACGGGACACGACCCGCGCCTGATCGTCACCGACCTCGAGCGAACGCTCGGCACCCGTTACACGATCGACACTTTGAAGGCGCTTACTCGACGCTTCCCGCAGGTGTGCTTTATTTGGCTGATGGGCAGCGACAATCTGGAGCAGTTCCACCGCTGGCGGCGCTGGAGGGACATCGCCGCGCTGATGCCGGTCGCGGTCGTGATCCGGCCGGGTAGCGTTCTGGCGCCGTTGCGCGCCAAGGCAATGCAGCGTTTTGCGCGCAGGAAGAATCCGCGCAAGCTGCCCGCCATCGTCCCGGTGGACGGCCGACGCAACGAGGCGAGCGCGACGGCGATCCGCGCCAAGGAAGTCCGCACATGAAAACGCAGAGCATCGCAAAAGACTTTCCCGTCGTCTGTGTGGGCGGTTCGGCCGGCGGCCTCGACACCTATATCCGGTTGCTGCGGCATATGCCGGCCGACATGGGCGTTGCGATCGTCATCGTCAATCACCTGAGAGTCGTGGCCACCCAGCTCCATGAAATTCTCCCCCGCTTCACAAAGATGCCGGTCGAGCTGATTACCGAGAAATTGCTCATCCGGCCCAATCGTGTGTTCATCATTCCGCCACAGCGCGATTTGCACGTTCTTAACGGCGAGTTTCGCCTGAAGCCGATTTCGAAACCTCGGGGCTGGCCCGATGTGATCACGGTTTTCCTGCGTTCCATGACGGAGCATTGGGACGGCAAGCTTATCGCCGTCATCGTCTCGGGCTATGACGGCGATGGGGCGGCGGCGCTGTGCGGCATAAAGGAAGTGGGGGGCATTACCATCGCGCAGAAGCTTGAGACGGCCGCGCAGCCGGATATGCCCGAAAGCGCCATAGCAAGCGGGTGTATAGATTTTGTCCTTTCGCCGGAGGATATCGCAAAAAAAATCGTACGAATTGCGCATGCGGACGCCTAAACATCCGCAAAACGGACGCGGCCCTTGGAGCGCCCAAAGCCCTCGTGCTAGAGTGACGGCTGCAAGTGCAAAGGAGCGAGCGGCTGAGCGAAGCAGGAATCCGTCCGCCTTTTGCGCCTTGACCGCGAACGGAGGATCAACCTGACACGCAAGACGACGACCGCGCGCAAGCCGGCCAAAAAGCCCGCCGCCAAGAAGCCCGCTGCCAAAAAGGCAGCCCCCGCCAAGAAACCATCTCCAAAGAAGAAGGCGCCCGCGCCGAAGATCGCGCCTGCCCCGAAGAAAGCGCCTGAGCGCGACGTCGCGCTCTTAGCCCGCATCTTGAAATCGCTGGATGACGACAAGGCCGAGCAGATCGTGACCATCGATATGGACGGCCGCTCCGCGCTCTGCGACGCGATCGTCGTCGCCAACGGGCGGTCGTCGCGCCATGTGGCCTCCATCGCCGAACATCTGGCGCGGCGGCTGAAGGAAGCGGGCTACGGCACGCGGCCGGTCGACGGCGTTGCGCAAGGCGATTGGGTGCTGGTAGACGCCGGCGACGTGATCGTCCATGTCTTCCGTCCCGAAGTGCGCGCCTATTACGACCTCGAAGGCATGTGGGCTGTCGACGAACGGCCGGTGCGCGCGCGCCGCGCGGCGCGTTAAGAGCGTCGCCAAGAAAAGTGTTAAGCAGTTTTCCGTTCGTCAACGCGACCAGAAAGGATTGCAATGCGCCTGACCATTCTGGCTGTCGGCTTCTCGCGCAGCACCTCCGAAGGCGCGCTGGTCGACGACTATGTCTACCGCGCCCAGCAGATGGGCCGGAACATGGGATTTCCCTCCGTCACGGTGGAAGAAATCTCGCTCTCCAAGGCGCGCGACCCCAAAACGCGCATGACGGAAGAAGCCGAGAAGCTGGCGGCGCGCATACCGTCCGGCGCGCATATCATTCTGCTCGACGCCAAGGGCAAAGGCATGACCAGCGAGGATTTCGCCGAGATGCTGGGCGCGCTGCGCGACGCGGGCACCAAGGATTTGTGTTTTGTGATCGGCGGTCCGGACGGGCTGGTGCCGCTGCCTGGCAAACGGCCCGGGCGCAGCCTCGCCTTCGGGCCGCAGACCTGGCCGCATCTTCTGGTGCGCGCGATGCTGGCCGAGCAGGTTTACCGCGCCCTGACCATCCTGGCGGGACATCCCTATCACCGGGCGTGATGCTTCGAGGCGCCGCCGAAAGCGGCCACGAAGGATCAACCACTCCTTAACCACAGTAAGCGATGATAACGTGTCGCAGTGGGACGAGAAGCACCCATGGAGATCAAAAGCACTAGCAAGATCGATTCCGCCATTGTGCGCCGCGCCGTCAAAGGTGCGACCACAACCGACGGTACGTTCTCGATTTCCAGCGGGGCAGAGGCGCGCGCGCAGGTCGTGGCGGGTCCGGGGCCGATCGCGGCGCTGGATTCCATCCTGACGCTGCAGGGCATGAACGATTCCACCGACGGCCGTTCGAAAGGCCTCAAGCACGGCGAGCAGTTGCTCGACATGCTCGACCAGTTGAGCGACGGGTTGCTGGCGGGCGGCATTCCGCGCACCACGCTCAACCGGCTCGCCAATGCGGTGACCAGACGCCACGAAGGCTTCGCCGATCCGAAATTACAAAGCGTGCTCGACGAGATCGAGCTGCGCGCCCATGTCGAGCTGGCCAAGCTCGAGATGGCGGATAAGCGGGTGGCGTGATCGAAGAGCGAATAGCGAAATCGCGAATGGCGAGTAGAAACTATTCGCTACTCGCTATTCCCCGTTCGCCCCTTAAATCTCCAACAGCATCCGCTGTGGGTCTTCCAGGGTTTCCTTCACCCGCACCAGGAAGGTGACCGCCTCGCGGCCGTCGACCAGGCGGTGGTCGTAGCTGAGCGCCAGATACATCATCGGCCGGATCACCACCTTGTCGCCTTCGGCCACCGGGCGGTTCTGAATCTTATGCATGCCGAGGACGCCGGACTGCGGCGCGTTGAGGATCGGCGTGGACATCAGCGAGCCGAACACCCCGCCGTTGGAGATGGTGAAGGTGCCGCCTTGCAGTTCTTCGATCTTCAGCTTGTTGTCGCGGGCGCGCAGGCCGAAATCGTTGATCGCCGTTTCGATCCCGGCCAGCGAAAGCGCGTCGGCATCGCGCACCACCGGCACCACCAGACCGCGTGTCGTCGAGACCGCGACGCCGATGTCGTAATAGTTCTTGTAGACGATGTCGTCGCCTTCGATCTCGGCGTTGACGTTGGGCAGCTCCTTCAGCGCGACGATGCACGCCTTGACGAAAAAACCCATGAAACCGAGGCGCACGCCGTGCTTCTTCTCGAAGCTTTCCTTGTAGGTGGAGCGCAGCGCCATCACATGGCTCATGTCGACTTCGTTGAAGGTCGTGAGCTGGGCGGCGGTGTTCTGGGATTCCTTGAGGCGCAGCGCGATGGTCTTGCGCAGCCGGCTCATGGTCACGCGCTCTTCGCGCGCCACGTTGGAGCGCGCAGCCGACGCAAGCGCGGGGCGCGGCGCGCGCTGGGCTTCGAGCGCCACCAGCATGTCGCCTTTGGTGACGCGCCCGTCCTTGCCGGTGCCGAAACGCGCGGGGTCGATTCCGCTTTCTTCGGCGATGCGCCGTACCGATGGCGCGGCGCCGATAGCCGCATGGGCGGCCGCCGCAAGCGTGGCGACCGGCGCCGGAGCTGCGGTCGGCTTGGGCGTTTCAGGCGCGGGCGCTGTCTTAGGCGCGACGGCGTCGGGATTGCGCGACATCACCGGTGTGGCCTTGCCGGCTTTGCCTTCGGCAATGGCGCCGAGCACCGTGCCAACCTGCACCGTGTCGCCGGCCTTCACCGCGATGCTTTCGATCGCGCCGTCGGTGGGCGCGGGCACTTCCACCGTGACCTTGTCGGTCTCCAGTTCCAAGAGCGGTTCGTCGCGGGCGACGGCGTCGCCTTCCTTCTTGAACCAGCGGGCGACGGTCGCCTCGGTGACGGACTCGCCCATCGCCGGAACCTTGATCTCGATGCTCATCGAAGCCTCTTTTGGCCTCATGCTTCGACAAGCTCAGCATGAGGGAAATGTAAAAACACCCGCACCCTGAGCTTGTCGAAGGGTGAAGGGCGGGTTCGAAACTATACCGTCAAAGCCTCGTCGAGGAAGGCATGAAGTTCGGCATTGTGCTGGCTCATCAGGCCGGCGGCGGTGGAAGCATATTCGGGCCGCCCGATATAGCGCGGACAACGGCAATGGCCGGACATGCGGGTCAGGATTTCCTCGATCCGCGGGCGGACGAAAGTCCAGGCGCCTTGGTTCTTGGGCTCTTCTTGGCACCAAACGACCTCGGCGCCTGAAAAGCGCTTGAGCTCTTCGGTGAGTGTGGTCTCCGGGAAAGGATAGAGCTGCTCCAGCCGCAGCATCTGGACGCGGCTTTCGTTCTTCTTTTCGCGCTCTTCCATCAGGTCGAAATAGACCTTGCCGCTGCACAGGATCACCCGCTTGATCTCGGCGTCGGGCGCCAGCTTGACGGTCGTGGCGCCGGGCACGCATTCGGCCTGGTCGCGGAAGACGCGGTGGAACGTCGTCCCCGGCCCCATGTCCGTGAGGAACGAGACGCAGCGCTTGTGGCGCAGGAGCGATTTGGGCGTCATCACGATCAGCGGCTTGCGGAACTGACGGCGCATTTGCCGGCGTAGAACGTGGAAATAATTCGCGGGCGTGGTCGGATAGACGACCTGCAGATTGTCCTGGGCGCAAAGCTGGAGATAGCGCTCCAGCCGCGCCGAGGAATGTTCCGGTCCCTGGCCCTCGTAGCCGTGCGGCAGGAGCAGCACCAGTCCGCACATACGCAGCCATTTCATCTCTCCGGACGAAATGAATTGGTCGATGATGACCTGGGCATTGTTGGCGAAATCGCCGAACTGCGCTTCCCACAGCACCAGCGCCTTGGGCTCCGCCGTCGAATAGCCATACTCGAAGCCGAGCACCGCCGCTTCGGACAACAGCGTGTCGATGACCTCGAATTCCGGCTGGTCTTCGCCCACATGGTTGAGCGGCACATAGCGGTCTTCGGTGTCCTGGTCGACCAGGACGCAATGGCGCTGGGAGAAGGTGCCGCGCGCGCTATCCTGTCCCGACAGGCGCACCGCCACGCCCTCCTTGAGCAGCGTGCCGAAAGCCAGCGCCTCGGCGGTCGCCCAATCGAGGCCCTCGCCGGTTTGGAACATCGCCGCCTTGTGCTGCATCTGCCGCACGATGGTCTTGTGGGCGTTGAAGCCGTCGGGGATCCTGGTCAACGCGCGGCCGACGTCCGCAAGCGTTTCCATCGCGACGTCGGTCTGGCCGCGGCGGTCGCCCTTGGGCGCGATCGACATGCCCGCCCAGCGTCCGTCCAGCCAGTCGGCGCGCTTGGGGCGGTGGGTTTTGGAGGCTTCGTATTCCTCGTCCAACCGCTTGTTGAAATCGCCGATCATCGCCTTGACGTCGGCTTCGGTCAGCGTGCCTTCGCCGACCAGCTTGGCCCCATAAAGTTCCAGCGCGGTGGGATGGTCCTTGATGGCGCGATACATCAAGGGCTGGGTGAAGGAAGGCTCGTCGGTCTCGTTGTGACCGAATCTGCGGTAGCAGAACATGTCGATCACGACGTCCTTGTGGAAGAGCTGGCGGAATTCGGTGGCGATGCGCGCGCAATGCACCACCGCTTCGGGATCGTCGCCGTTCACATGCAGGATCGGCGCCTGCACCATCAAGGCGATGTCGGTGCAATAGGGCGAAGAGCGCGAATGCATCGGCGCCGTGGTGAAGCCGATCTGGTTGTTGATGACGAAATGGATTGTGCCGCCTATGCGGAAGCCCTTGGTGCCCGACATGGCGAAGCATTCCGCTACCACGCCCTGGCCGGCGAACGCCGCGTCGCCGTGCAGCAAGAGCGGCAGCACGCTGCCGCGCGCAACCTTGTCACCAAGCTGCGCCTGCTTGGCGCGCGCCTTGCCCAGCACCACCGGATCGGCGACTTCGAGATGCGACGGGTTCGGCGTTAGGGAAAGATGCACGCGGTTGGCGTCGAATTCGCGATCCGACGAGGCGCCGAGATGGTATTTGACGTCGCCCGAGCCTTGCACCTCGCTGGGGTTGGCGCTGCCGCCCTGGAATTCATGGAAGATCTGGCGATAAGGTTTGGACAGGACGTTGGCGAGCACGTTCAGCCGGCCGCGATGGGACATGCCGAGCACGATCTCTTTGACGCCCAACTGTCCGCCGCGTTTGATGATCTGCTCCAGCGCCGGGATCATGGATTCGCCGCCGTCCAAGCCGAAGCGCTTGGTGCCGAGGAAGCGCAGCGCCGCGAACTTCTCGAAGCCTTCGCCTTCGATCAGCTTATTGAGGATCGCCTTCTTGCCGGCGGGCGTGAAGTGGATCTCCTTGTCGGGTCCTTCGATGCGCCGCTGCAGCCAGTCCTTCTGCTCGGCGTCGTTGATGTGGATGAATTCATAGCCGATGCGTCCGCAATAGGTGCGCTTGAGGAGGTCCACCATGCGCCGCGGCGTGGCGCTTTCCATGCCGAGCACGCCGTCGGTGAAGATCGGGCGGTCGAGGTCGGCGCCGTGGAAGCCGTAGAAGGCCGGATCGAGCTGGGGATGCGGCGCACGGGGCGAAAGCCCCAGCGGATCGAGGTCGGCTTCCAGATGGCCGATCACGCGATAGGCGCGCACCAGCTGAATGGCGCGGATCGAGGCCTGCGCGGCGAGGCGCATGTCCTGTTCGCTGGCGGCCGCCTTTTTAGGCGCCGGTGCCTGACCGGTCAGCGCGCCGACGAGGTCGCCGTTCGCAGGCTCGGGCTTGGCGTCGCGCGCCCAAGCCGGGCCGCGGCCGGTCTGCGCCGCAGTCAACCCTGCCTGGCCCAGTTCGGTGAAGTAAGCCGCCCAGGAAGAATCGACCGAATCCGGGTCCTCCAGATACTCGGCATAAAGCGCTTCGACATAGGCGGCGTTCGATCCGAACAGGAACGAGGTCGCCTCCAGGATGTCGTTGGAGGAGCAATTGAGCCGTTCTGGAGGAGATTGGCTTGTCATTTCAGAGTGTTAAGGACCAGGGCTTGTTGGGCTCCGAAGTCATCCAGCGAATTTAGAATAGTTCAAAGATAGGCATTTACCGCATCCGGGCAGCAAATTCCATGCCCTAACACTCTCCCCGCGACGTTAAATATGGGTTCAATAAGACTGATTTGCGATACGAGAGGGCCCGCTGCTTCGCAACGGGGGACTTGCTTGAAACGGCTTTATTCGCTGGACGCCTTGCGGGGCGTGGCCGCGCTGTCGGTCGTGTTCTGGCACTGGCAACATTTCTACGACGTCACCGGTACCTGGCAGGCCGTGTGGCACCGCGAGGACCAGCCTTTCTACTGGCTGTTCAAGCCGCTGTACCTGGAAGGCTGGGCAGCAGTCGACCTGTTCTTCGCGCTGTCGGGGTTCGTGTTCTTCTGGCTTTACGCGGCGGCGATCCGCGAGGGAAAGGCCAGGGCGGGGAAGTTCGCGCTGCTGCGCTTCTCGCGGCTTTATCCGCTGTTTTTCCTGACGCTAATCCTGGCGCTGGCGCTGCAGACGATTTTCCACGGCGTCACCGGCAAGTATTTCATTTTCGAGACCGGCGATTGGGGGCGGTTTGTCGCCAATCTTCTGGTGTTGCAGCAATGGCTGCCGCCGAATACCGATCAGTATTTCAACGGCCCGGCCTGGACGGTATCGATCGAAGCGGTCCTGTACGTCTTGTTCTTCCTGTTATGCCGCGTGGGGTTGAATGGCTGGCGCACCGCGCTTGTCGTCTCGCTCGGCGGCATCTTCCTGTACGACTGGAACTGGTTCATCGCGCGCGGGCTGATGGGATTTTTCCTGGGCGGCGTTGCCTATTTCGCGTTTGCCAAGCTCAAGGCGCACAGCCACGCGCGGCTGATCTCGAAACTACTCGGCGTGTTGGCGTTGGCGCTGTGGGGGGTGGTGGCGATCGAAATCCTGTACGGCCCGCTGCACGCGGCGTGTGCCTGGCTGTCCGACCGCGTGCCCGACGATTGGGATTACTACAGCGACAACGCCGACAGCATCTTCCACGTGGTCTACATCTACACCGTTATTCCGATCACCATCGTGGCGCTGGCGCTGCAGGAAGAAATGCTGGGCCGCTCGTACAAGCGGCTGTCTTATCTCGGCGACATTTCCTATTCGACCTATATGCTGCATTTCCCGCTGCAGATCGTCTGCGCGCTCTCGGCGCTCGCGTTCGGGCTGGCCCCGGCCGTGTTCATGCACGGTTGGGCGATGATCTCGTTCTATGCGGTGCTGATCGCGCTGGGGTCGCTGTCGTATTTCTTCTACGAAAAACCGATGCAGGCGTTCGTTCGCGGTCTGCCCGAGCGGTTCTCGAGGAAACGTGAGGTCGGCTGAGGCTATTTCCCCTTCAGCAGTTCCACCATCGTGGTGCCCAGCGCAGCCGGATTCGGCGAAACGCGGATACCGGCCGAGCGCATCGCCTCGATCTTCGAGGCCGCATCGCCCTTGCCGCCGGAGATGATCGCGCCCGCATGGCCCATGCGTCGGCCCGGTGGCGCGGTGACGCCGGCGATGAAACCCACCATCGGCTTCTTGATTTTGGAATGCTTGATGAAATCGGCGGCGTCTTCCTCGGCGGTGCCTCCGATCTCTCCGATCATCACGATGCTCTTTGTTTCCGGATCGGCCAGGAACATCTCCAGCACATCGATATGCTCGGTGCCCTTCACCGGATCGCCGCCGATGCCGACGCAGGAGGATTGGCCCAGCCCGACCGCGGTGGTTTGCGCCACCGCCTCATAGGTCAGCGTGCCGGAACGCGAGACGATGCCGACCGTGCCGCGCCGGTGGATGTGGCCTGGCATGATGCCGATCTTGCATTCGCCGGGCGTGATGACGCCGGGGCAATTGGGACCGACCAGGCGCGATTTCGAACCCGCGAGCACGCGCTTGACCTTCACCATGTCGAGCACCGGAATGCCCTCGGTGATGCAGACGATCAGCGGAATTTCCGCGTCGATGGCTTCCAGGATGGCGTCGGCGGCGAAGGGCGGCGGAACATAGATCGCCGTGGCGTCGCAGCCGGTGGCTTCCTTGGCTTGGCGCACCGTGTCGAATACGGGCAGGCCCAGATGCGTCGTGCCGCCTTTGCCGGGCGAGGTGCCGCCGACCATCTTGGTACCGTAGGCGATGGCCTGCTCGGAGTGGAACGTGCCCTGATTGCCGGTGAAGCCCTGGCAGATGACACACGTGTTCTTGTCGACGAGGATGGACATTTATGCTGCTTCCTTCACCGCTTTGACGATCTTCTGCGCCGCGTCGGCGAGGTCGTTGCCCGAGACGATGGGCAGGCCGGATTCGGCCAAAATCTCCTTGCCCTTTTCCACATTGGTGCCTTCCAGGCGCACCACCAGCGGCACGCTGAGATGGACTTCCTTCGCCGCGGCGATGATACCGTCCGCGATGATGTCGCATTTCATGATGCCGCCGAAGATGTTGACCAGAATTCCTTCGACGTGCTTGTCCGACAGGATCAGCTTGAACGCCTCCGTCACCTTTTCCTTGCTCGCGCCGCCGCCGACGTCGAGGAAGTTCGCCGGTTCGCCGCCGTAGAGCTTGATGATGTCCATGGTCGCCATCGCCAGCCCCGCGCCGTTGACCATGCAGCCGATGGAACCGTCGAGCTTGATGTAGGATAGGTCGTGTTTCGAGGCTTCGACCTCGGTGAGGTCTTCCTCGGCGAGATCGCGCAGCGCGGCGACGTCCTTGTGGCGATAGAGCGAATTGTCGTCGAAATTCATCTTGGCGTCGAGGCAGACGATCTTGCCGTCCTTGGTCACCACCAGCGGATTGATTTCCAACAGGCTCATGTCCTTGGCGACGAAGGCGTCGTAGAGGCTCTTCACCAGCGCGCCGCATTGCTTGACCTCGTCGCCCTTCAGCCCCAGCGCCACGGCGATGCGATTGCCGATAAACGGCGAATAGCCCGAGGCCGGATCGACCTGAAAAGTCTCGATCTTCTCGGGCGTCTTATGCGCCACTTCCTCGATGTCCATGCCGCCCTCGGTGGAGGCGATGAAGGCGACGCGCGAGGTGGCGCGATCGACCAGCGCGGAAAGATAAAGCTCGCGCGCTATGGCCGAGCCGTCTTCGATGTAGAGCCGCTTGACGACGCGGCCTTGCGGGCCGGTCTGATGGGTGACCAGCGTCATACCCAGCATGCGCCTGGCTTCTTTCTCCACGTCTTCGACGGATTTGACCACCTTCACGCCACCGCCCTTGCCGCGCCCGCCGGCATGGATTTGCGCTTTCACAACCCACACCGGTCCGGGCAATTCCTTGGCCGCGGCCACCGCTTCTTCCACCGTGAATGCGGCTTTGCCGCGCGGAACCGGCGCGCCGAAGGAACGCAGAATCTCTTTGGCCTGATATTCGTGAATGTTCATGGAAAGACCTTGTCGGAAGCGGAAAATGCGAAGATGCCAGGGGGCAAGCGCACAATAGCAGCCGACATTCGCCGCGCAAGCCGCTTTGCCGTGGAAGTTTAGGCGGCCGCGCGCGATGCCTCGCGCAGTACGCTATCGGCCAGGGGCGTCTTGTTGGCGGCGGCAACGATACGATCCGCCAGCACGATGGCCAGTGCCGCAACGGCAAGGCCGCCGACGACATCGACGACGTGATGGCCGCCCTGGATCGGGGTCGAGACGAGAACGATAAGATTGAGCGCGCATACCGGCCAGCGGACGTACGCGAGGCGGCGCGCATACCACGTCACCATCACCGCCATCGCGGCATGGAAGGAGGGAAATCCGATAAGGCCCTTCACGTCGTGTGGCGAAATATGCCCCGGCCCAGTCGCCAGCAGGTTCAAGAGGTCATTGGCGTAGCGACTGTCCAGCGCGAGGCTCAAGCGGTCCGCGACCGACGGATCGAGTCGATAGACCGCGAAGGCGCCGAAGGACGGAAAGAAGGTCCAGAAAAAAACCGTCGCCATCGCGCCGACGGCAATCGCCAGGCACAAACCGGAGATTTCTTCGCAGCGCGATTTCCTGCCGAGCAACGCGATCAGAAACGCGATCTGCGGTAATACGGATTGGTACGCGATTTTCAGCACCAGATCGGGGCCGGGATGACGCGACATGAACGCCATCGCCGACGGCCAGTCGAAACCCATCGCCCTGTCGGCCTGCGCCAGGAAAAGATCGATCCGCGCGCCGGCGACCGTCAGCAGAAAATAATTCAAGACGCTGAAGCCGGCGGAGAAGGCGACCAGGAAACTCGTCGCCAGCAGCATCGCGCTCAGCCGCGCGTCCTTGCGTACGCGATCGTAGAACAGTCCGCCGCCCGCCAACGCCGCCGACAGCACACCGACGGCGAGATAGCTCTTTGCGTCGATGTCGAAATGGACAAAGCTCGCCCATACCGCGTCGGTCAGAAGAACGGACGCGACGATGAACAGCAGGATGCGCTGCAGAGCAGGGGCCATGGTCTGGTTTCGCTTTGCCAGACTCCTGCATAACCGTTCGGCGTTAACGAATCTCAAAGCCGCGGGCGGCGGACGTCCTTAATTCCCGCTGCCGTCGCCAACGCCGCCGTCGAGCGTCATGCCGGTGACGTCGAGATCGCTGGCTTCGCGCGCGCTGGTCTGGGCGCCGTTGGTGCAGACCGAGGCCCGATAGGAGAAGAACATGTCGCCTGTGCCGTAGCGGCGCAAATTCGTGCGTTCGGTGCAGTCCGGCAGCGGTACGGCCGGCGCGCATTTCAGCATGCCGTCCTTGTAATGGCGCAGCGCCTCGTGTTCGGCGCATTCCAGCACCTGGCCGCTGGCGTAGGTTCCGGCCATGCCCTGATCGCTCTGTACCACGTCGCCGATCACGACTTTGAGGTGCGAGCCGGGAATGCAGCGCAACGCTTCGCCCTCGAAAGAGGTGTCGAGCCAGGTATCGGCCGTCATGTGCGAGGCGGGGAATTCGCGTCCGTCCGGCGACACGCAGACCGCGTGGATCGCCTTGACGACGTTGGCTTCCTGCATCCGGCATTGCTGGCTGGTCTTGATGCCGGAAATCTCACCGCCACCGCGATTGTTGACCGTGACGAATTCGGAATAGCCGCCGCCTTGAACGACGACGTTGTTGTTGGCACTGGCGCTGGCGCTGGCGTTTGCACTGGCCGAAGCCATGGCTTCGGCGAAAGCCGAGGCTTCCGCCGTGTCGCTGCCGCCCTTATTGATCACGATCGATTTGTCGATGGTGATGTTCTTCTCGATGTTCACATCCTTGTTGATCGTGATGTTCTTCGAATTGTCGATATTCTTGGTGATATTGATGTCCTTGTTGATGGTCACCGGCTTGTAGATGTTGATGTCCTTGTTGATCGTGACGGGTTTGTAGATGTTGATGCTCTTGTTGATCGTAACCGGCTTGTGGACGGTGACCGATCCGCCGCCGCCGCCGCAGCCGCAACTCGAACTACCCTTATTGCCGTGCTGAGAGCCGCCGCCGGCCAGGGCCGGGGTAGGGGGGGTCGCCACCAAGACGGCGCCTGTCAGCGCTGCGGTGATGAAGATGAAAGACCTGCGCGGCATGCTATAGCTCCTTCGCTCCGGCCATTTTATGCGTCCCAGGCCCGGAACAGCGCCCGGGACATGGAACAAGCCTTAATGACCCCCCGCTTTGCTTCACGAAATATGCCAGCCCGCGTCTTGAGATTGCCCACATCTCCGGTTCGAATTGGCACAGGTCCCGCCATGGGCGGGGCAGG
>Ga0181529_10003408_pt1 | contig 18127 bp, 15 predicted proteins | sample PEATcosm2014_Bin_36_FD_119763 | JGI IMG/M metagenome (GOLD analysis project Ga0181529, IMG submission 119763) | Peatland microbial communities from MTU Mesocosm Facility, Houghton, MI, USA - PEATcosm2014_Bin10_30_metaG | ecosystem: Environmental > Terrestrial > Soil > Wetlands > Peat | place... | reverse complement strand
CCTCTCTCCGCGGTATCTCTTCATCGTCGCGGCGCCTGAGATTATGGCCTATTCGCGCGCCGACGCGGGGATCGCCGGTTTCTGCTACGTTTCGGCCAGTCACAATCCGCGCGGCCACAACGGCCTCAAGTTCGGGCTGCGGGACGGCGGCGTCATCGGCGCGGCCGATTCGACCGGCCTGATCGGGAGCTTTCGCTCGTCGCTTTCCGGCTCCGACCTCCCCGCGCGGGTGTTGGCGCTGATGGAAGCGGCCGAGGCTCGGGACGTCGCGCGCGTCTTCTCGGGCTGCCAGGGCTGGAAGCGCCGCTCCGTCTCCGCGTACACGCTTTTCGCCCATGAGGTCATTTCGGGGAGTCCCGACCTGGCCGAGCAGGAGAGATTCTTCGACGAGATGTCCCGAGCCGCCGCGCTGCGGCCGGTCGGAGTAGTCGCCGAGCTCAACGGCTCGGCGCGATGCCTATCGATCGACCGCGACTTCCTCGAGGGCGTGGGGGTCCGGGCGAAGGCGGTCAACGACAGGCCCCGCGATTTCGCGCATCGCATAGTCCCGGAAGGGGAGTCGCTGAACGACGCGATGCGAGAGCTGGAGGCGGCCGCCTCGGCGGATCCGGCCTTCGTCGCGGCCTACGTGCCGGACTGCGACGGCGACCGCGGCAACCTCGTGGTATTGGGGCGCGATGGAATCGCGAGACCGGTCGAGGCCCAGGAAGTCTTCGCGCTCTGCTGCGTCGCGGAGCTATCCCAGCTCGTACGCGACGACCGCCTGACCTACGACGCCGCGGGCAACGCGAGGGAGAAAGTCGCCGTAGCGGTGAACGACGCCACGAGCATGCGGATAGACGCGATAGCGAGGGCCTTCGGCGTCGGGGTCTTCCGCGCCGAGACCGGAGAGGCGAACGTGGTGGGGCTCGCAGCCTCGCTGAGGAAGAGGGGATACATCGTCCGCATCCTAGGCGAGGGCTCCAACGGCGGCAACATCACCTATCCATCGGCGGTCCGCGATCCCCTGTCCACCTTGGGCGCCGTGCTCAAGCTCCTCCTCCTGCGAGGCTCCGGCGACGGCCGCGAGGGTCTCTTCGAGATATGGTTGCGGCGCTCGAAGCCGACCGATGCCGACCGGATGGGGTATTCCGGCTCGGACTTCGGCATCGATGACGTCCTCGCATCCCTGCCCGCCTTCGCGACAACCAGCGTTTTCGAGCCGAGGGCCGCTCTCTTAGTGAACAGCCCGGACCATGCCGAGCTCAAGGCGCGCTATTCCAGGATATTCGTCCGCGAATGGGAGAAGCGCAGGACCGAACTGACGGAACGCTTCGGATTCGCATCCTGGGAAGCCTTCGCCACCGAGGGCCAGGCGGAGACGCGCATCGGCGCGGATTTCGCCGCGTCCGGCCGCGGAGGCCTTCGGATCGCCTTCGCCGACTCCGACGGCGCCCCGCTCGCCTTCCTCTGGATGCGCGGCTCCGGCACGGAGCCGGTCTTCCGGGTGCTGGCCGACGTCGAGGGGGGAGCCGCGGCGGACGAGGAGTACCTGTTGGCATGGCACGTCTCCATGTTGCGCGCGGCCGACGGGGCCTAGCGGACTCCGCCTATCCTCCGATACTATCCTACGCATGGGTATCAGGGGCGAGCTTTTTTCCACGAGGGTCAGCTGCAACGGCCGGACCTATTTCTTCAACGTGAAGGAAAACCGCATGGGCGACATGTTCCTCACGGTGGTTGAGAGCAAGCCCTCCGAGACGGAAGGCTTCGAACGCCGCTCGGTCGTCGTCTTCCGCGAGGACATGGTCGATTTCGTCAAAGCCTTCCAGGAGGTCCTGACCTTCATGGAGAAGCCCGAGCTCGGCGGAAAGATCCTCGGCTTTTCCCCGGCCCTCGCGGCCGCGGAGAGGCGCGCGGACAGGCGCCCCAGGACGCCGGGCGGATTCGCGGGCAGCGAAAGCCCCGTGACGCCGTCCGAGGGCTGCCTTCCCGATGGATCGGCGGCGCCGCGGCGTAAACTAGTCGTACGAAGGAAGCCCGATCCGGCAAAGGGAAAAGAATAAGCTCACGGGCTCGCATGAGCCGCCCTCATCCCTCCATGCACTTGACGACGACGCTTCGCTCGCGGGGGCCGTCGAATTCGCAAAAGTAAATTGCCTGCCAGGTGCCGAGCATCGGCCTCCCCCCGCTCACGACGATCGTCTGGCTCGGACCGAGGAGACTGGTCTTGATATGCGCGTCGGAGTTGCCCTCGGCGTGGCGGAAGCTCGGGTCCCGAGGCGCGATGAGGGCGAGCTGCATTTCGATGTCGCGCCTCACGTCCGGATCGGCCGACTCGTTCACGGTCAGGGCGGCCGTCGTGTGCTGGGACTGAAGGACGCAGATGCCTTCCGTCACGCCCGAATCGCGTATGGCCCTCGCGACTTCCTCGGTGATGTCGATGATCTGGACTCGCCTCGAGCTGCGCGCTTTGACGATAGCGGGCTTGGTCATTGACGCCCAGTATACGTCAAGGCTTCCCGTAATTGAAGCTCATCCGCTGGATGGGCGAGGGGCCGAGGTCGCGGCAGGTCCTGCGATGCTCGCGCGTCGGATAGCCTTTGTGCCTCGCGTAGCCGTACTCGGGGTATAGCCAGTCGTAGCGTTCCATAGCCCTATCGCGCGCGACTTTTGCCAGTATGGAAGCGGCCATGATGGCCGGGACGAGGGCGTCGCCCTTGACGACGACGGCGCAAGGGCGCCCTAGGTCGGGCGGACGGTTGCCGTCCACGTAGACCTCGTCGGGCGGAGGCAAATCCCGTGCCATTCGCAGGGCGACGAGGCCGCGGTAGGCTCGCCTCATCGCCAGGAGGCTCGCGCCCAGTATGTTGAGCTCGTCTATCTCGCAGGGATAGGCCCAGGCGACCGACCAGGCGAGGGAAGCCCGGACGATGAGGTCGTACGCGGCCTCGCGGCGCTTGGACGACATAATCTTGGAGTCGTCGAGGACCTCGACGGGGAAGCCGGCGGGAAGGACGACGGCAGCGGCCGATACGGGCCCGGCCAAGGGGCCCCTGCCCGCCTCGTCTATGCCGCAGACGCCAGGACCGCTGGGCGGATGCCCCGAAAAATCGGCGGCGCGGAAAACCCGCGGCCCCGTGGTCCGTCGGTCGATGAGCTCGTCCTGCACGCCCAGGATGATACCCCGACCGGGCCGAGGCGCATAGCCCGAGGCCTATGGTACAATGGCCGCAATGGACCTTACTTTCTACAAGCTGCGCCTCTGCGATTCCGACATCGTCCTGATCGACGACCTCGACGGCGAGGGGAGGGACAGGGACTGGGCTCTCGTCGCGCGCGCCCTTCTCCATCGGAGAAGGGGGGTAGGCGCGGATCGGCTCGCCATCGTCTCCAAGCCCGAAGGGGAGCTTCGGCTCAGCGTCTTCAGGCCCGACGGGTCGACGGGCCCCTTCGCCGATGCCGCTCTCTGCGTGGCGCGTTTCCTCCTCGATTCGGGCCGCAGCGGCACCGAGGATATCCGGATGCGGATCCCCGGGGCCGATATCCGCATAGACGTCCTCGACTCGGCCTCTTTGGGGCTCTCGCTCGGCGCGCTGCGGGGGATGCCGGACGACGATGTCCTCGACGCCGCCGCCGCGGCGGCGCGCGCCACGAGCATCGAGGCGGACGGGGAGCGCTTCCAGGTCCTTCCGCTGCGCGCCGGGATCCCCGCCGCCGACCTCGTCGCGGTCTTCGCCGAAGGCGGCGCCGCTCGCGCGAGGGCGCGCGTGGCTTCATCCCGCAGGGGAGCGGGCGCGAAGAAAGCGGATCGCGAAGGCGGGGAATCGGCACCGACCGTCGTGGCCGTCCGGGTCGCCTCGCGGGGGCGGCTCCTGCTTTCCGCGCCTTCGGGAGGCGCACAGGACTGCAGCGCCTGCGCGGCGGCCGCGCTCGCGGCCTCGGCAGCCGTCGGCTATGCCGATCGAGAAGCCATGGTCAGGCTCGGATCCGGGGCGATCTGGGTCGAGTGGGCCGCATCAGGCTCCCTCTACGTCGCCGCGCGGCCCGAGTACGTATACCGCGGCGAGTTCTACCTCTCGGAGTGACTCGATCCTCCGAGCGCGAATTCCCGGCTAGGCCTCGAAATAGTCCGCTCGGTAGTTTCCGATGTCCTCGAAGCCGAGAGCGCGATAGAGTACCCGGGCGGCTGCGTTGGTCGGCTTGACGAAAAGGGCGGGCACCCTGCCTTGCCCGCCAATCTCGGCAAGAAGGGCCCCCATGAGAGCCGAAGCCACCCCACGGCCTCTGCGCGCGGGCAGGGTATACACGCCTCCGATCTGGTCCACGGAAAATCCCCGCGCGTTCGTGCCGGCCTTGCCGATGACGACCCCTCCCTCCTTCGCGGCGAAGACGAGCTGTCTCTCCAAGGCCCTCGCGAGCGAGGCTTTGCAGGCCGCGGGATTGAAGGCGTGGATGCGCGTCAGTACTTCCTCGCGCTCGTAGGCTTCCTGGAGGGGCAGGAGGGCTTCGAGGTCCTCGGGGAAGGCGCGATGCACGGACAGCCCCGGATAGCCGATGCGCGAGGGATCAGGGATAGAAGGATCCGCAGCGGCCTTCGTCATCATGCGGTATGCGACTGAAGCCCGCGGCGAGAGACCGAGGGCTTCCTCGTAGCGGACGACGTCCTCCTCCATGCCGATGACCGATGCCGCGGGAAAGGAAGAGGCGAGCAGGGAAATGTCCCTATCGAGGGCCGAGCCCCCGAGCTCCGAATCCTCGCAGGCATCAGGGGCGGGAAAGATCGGGAAAACCAGGCGCGTGGGGTGACAGAGGATGGCCCCGGCGATCCTAAGCGGCAATGATTCTCCTGCGGCGGATTCTTCGCCGTCGACCACCCAAACAGCGCCTCGGAGCGGAGAAGGGAGGCGGAGCGAGCGAGGAACACCGCGGCACGGCTCGGCAGAGGGGCCCGATTCGCTCGATTGGCCGGCATCCCGAAGGAGTCGGCCCGAAAAGCCTACCCGGCGCTCCTCGCCTTCCCTGAGGAAAGCGGAGAGGGCTGGAATGTCCGTCCCGACGGCGCGCCGCCATCGCAACGCGTAGGCGCCCCTTCGAAAGGCGGAAACCCTCATTCGGAAAGATGCAGGGGCAGCCTGCCCTGAGCCTGGGCTTTGCCGGCCAGGACGGCGATTCCCGCCAGCATCGAATAACGCGAGTAGCTGTACACGGCTACCGAGGCGTCGGCCCATGAAGCCCTGGCCATCGGAGCGGGACTCTGAACGGATAATATGGCGACCCGCTTGCCGGCCTCGTGGGCCCGCTCGGCGAAGTCCATCCCCGCCTCGTTGGCGACGCAGACCACCACGGCGTCTACGCCGCCGAGGGCACGCCCGAATGCGGTCAGCTCTGAACCGATCGCCGCGCCCTCGGGCTCGTAGGAAAAGCGAAAGGTTCCGGCCCCGGTATAGTCGGGAAGGGCGGCATCGAAGAATTCCTTGAAGGGCCCCGCTATCAGGATACGCCCGCCGCCCGGAGCCTTGGCGAGAAAGGGAATGCCTCCCGACCTGAGCGCGGTGACGCTTCGATAGGCCTGGGCCGCGAAGAATGATGCCGCCCCGGGATCGGGCACCCTCGCGGCGAGGTCCGCGAGATCGGGGAGGAGAGCCAGCTTCCCTCGCGGCCGCAAGTACTTCAGCTTCGTTTCGATGACCTTCGTCGCGGCGTCGCGGACCCGCTTCCTGAAGGCCGGCCTTTCCCGATAGGCCGCCAGGAGGCGCGTCCAGGCGAGATCGTCGGTCGCGAGGAGCTCGCTGATCATGAGCAGGTCATTGCCGGCCTCGACCGCCTTGATGCAAGCCTCGGAGACTGAACCGGCCGCGGCGTCGGCGCCGTTCATCGTGAGGTCGTCGGTGACGGCCAGGCCCTTGAAGCCTATGCGGTCGCGCAGGAGGGCAGTCATGAAATAGGGCGACAGCGAGGCGGGACATCTATCCCCGGTTACGAGGGGAAAGCAGAGATGGCCGCTCATGATGGCGGGAATCCCCTCGGCGGACATGACGCGGTACGGCAAGAGCTCGCGGTCCCAGAGCGTCTTCGCGTCGATGCGTATCATGGGAAGGACGCCGTGAGAATCATCCTCCGTGTCGCCGTGCCCCGGGAAGTGCTTCGCCGTCGCCATGACCCCGGCGTCGGCGAGGCCGCGAACGAAGGCCGAGCCCAGCACGGCCGCGAGCTCCGGATCGTCGGAGAAGGCGCGCGGCCCCACGATGTAGCTCTTCGGCTTGGTCGCCAGGTCGACGGAGGGCGCGAAATCCATGTTAACGCCGAGGGCGGCAAGCTCCCTTCCGATCAGGTAGGCGGAGCGGTAGGCGTCGTATGGTCTGCCCGAGGCCCCGATCGCCATATTGCCCGGAGTGGCGGTCGTAGCGCCCTTGATGTGGCGTATCCACCCTCCTTCCTGATCCGTCGCGACAAGGAGGGGGATCCTCAGGCCCGCATCCAGGGCGATGCCCTGGATGCCGGCTACGGCCTTCGCGACCTTGTCGCTGTCCTCGGCGTTCCAGCCGAAGATCTTCACGCCGCCCAAGGCGCGCTTCCCTATCCAATCGTAGAGCAGGGGCCCCGGCGTATCGCCCGGGTAGGCCATCATCAGGATCTGGCCGACCGTCTCCTCGTCGCTCATCCTGCTCACGAGCGAGGCCGCGAGCGCCGCCTCGCTGCCCTCGATAGCGGAGGACCAAAAATCGGGCTTGGGCGGAGAGGCCGAACCGAGGAAGGCGCAGGATAGGACGACGATTCCGGCGAAGGCCAGGCCCTTTGGCGCCGAGCTCCTGGCGGCTCTACCCGGCCTAGGGAACGGATGGGGCGTAGGCCTTCCCCTTCATCTCGTCGATATACTGGGAAGCAGAATGAGCCGCGATCGCCCCGTCGGAGGCGGCGGTGACGAGTTGGCGAAAGCTGCAGGCCCGCACGTCGCCCGCGGCGAAGAGCCCGGGCTGGCTGGTCGCCATGCGGTCATCGGTCAGGATATAGCCCGCTTCGTCCTTTTTGGCCTCCGGCGCGAGAGAGCTCTGGGGAATGGAGCCGACGAAGACGAAGACCGCGTCGAAGGCTTCCTCGTACGATCCGCCGCCCACGGCCTTGTCGAGGACGACGGATTCCACCTTTTTCGTCCCCTTGATCGTATTCAGGACGGTATTGAAGCGGACTTCGATATTGGGATTGGAGAGAGTGCGCTGGGCGAGGGAGGCTTGAGCCCTGAATCGGTCCCTGCGGTGTACGACGACTATCTTGTCGGATAGCTTGGCCAGGAAGGCTGCCTCGTCGCAGGCCGCGTCGCCGCCCCCGAGCACCATCATGCGCTTCCCCTTGAAAAAGGGCCCGTCGCAGGTCGCGCAATAAGATACGCCCCGCCCCGCCAACTCCTCCTCGCCGGGCACGCCCGCATGCCTGTGCTTCGCCCCGGTCGCGAGCACGATCGTCTTGGCGGCGAGGCTCCCTTCGCTCGTATCGACGAGGAAGAGCCCGTCTTCCTTCCGCAGTCCATCCGCCGTCGCCGTGAGGAAGGCGGCGCCGAAAGCTTCGGCCTGCTTGCGCATGGTCTCGGACAAGTCGTAGCCGCTGACCGGCCCCATGACGCCAGGATAGTTCTCGAGCGCGTCGATGAGGAGGGCTTGTCCACCTGCGGCCAGCTCCTCGACGAGGAGGGTCTTGAGATTGGCGCGAGCGCCGTATTGCGCGGCCGCCATGCCCGCCGCGCCCCCTCCGATGATTATCAGATCGTATCCCGTATCCATTCGCCCTCCGGCCCCAGCGCTTCCAGGACGCACTAGGCTACTATACCTTGCGGATTGTACATTTGAAAGTAAGGGTAGAACCACGAAAAAGACAATGCTCGTCGCTTTCCTTTCCGCATTCGTCCTCGCCGCGGGCCAGGCCTCGGGCGAGGCCGTCCCGGTACCGGACTTCCTCGCGGCCGATCCCGGCTTCGCCGATCTCGGGGCCCTCGCAGAGCCCCTGGATCCGGCAAGCCTCGAGCGGGCGGCCCTCCTCGCCTCCGGGCTGAGCCCGGACCGGATCGGCCCCTACGCATCGAGGCTGGCTCGGCTCGTCGTGGAGACCGGCTCCGAGGCCGAGGAAGCGGCCCAGGCTTCGGCGACGACGAAGGCGGAATCGGTCCTGAAGGTCCTGCACGGGAACCTGCTGCGGGCCTATCGCGAGGATGCGACGACCCTCGATGGCATTCTCGACTCGGGGCTCTACAACTGCGTCTCGTCGGCCGTGCTCTACATGCTGGCGGCCAGAAGCATCGGCATCGAGGTCGAGGGAGTGAGGACTTCCGATCATGCATTCTGCACTGCCTCGGTGGACGGCCGGAGCGTGGACGTCGAAACCACCAATCCATACGGCTTCGATCCGGGCGGCAAGAAGGAGTTCAAGGATTCCTTCGGCCGCGTCACGGGCTACGCCTACGTGGCGCCCGGAGACTACGGCGACCGCAAGCCGATCGGGGACAGGGAGCTGATAGGACTCATACTGTCCAACCGCGCCTCGGCGCTCGAGCGGTCGGGACGCTTCCCCGAGGCCGCGAAGCTCGGCGCGGATTATGCGGCCCTATGCCCGGGCCCGGACTCGCGGGCCTTTCAGGTGGATCGAATCAACAACCTGGTGGCCGACCTCGCCTCCCGTCGGGACTTCGCGGACGCCGCGGCGTCCGCGGCCGCCGCCGTCGCCGCTTTGCCGGACGAGCCCCGCCTCGCGGCCCTCGCCGCGACGGCCTCCTACAACCTGGCCGTCGCCCTCGCCCAGGCCGGCGACTGGGACGCGGCCTTCGACGCGGCCGTCCGACTGGCGACGCCGGGCGCTGGCGCGGCGGCCCCGATCGACGCCGCGATCGGGGACCTCGTCGCGAGCTCTCTCTCGGGCCTTGCGCGGGATCTCGCGAAAAGGGGCGATTTCGCCGGAGCCCGCGCCGCGGTCGACGAGCGCGCGACGCGTGCCGGGCCGGCCGCGGCGACCGCGGCCAGGGCCGCGGTCGGGGAAATGGAGCTGGTGGGAGCCGCGAACAGTCTCCCTTTAACCCAGGCGGTCGCCGCCGCGGACAGGGTATTCGCGGCCGGCGAAGTCGGTCCCGACCGCTACGCCGAAGCCATCGTCGCGATCTACGGGAACGAGGCGGGCAGGATGGGCGCGAGCGGCGATTGGCTTGGCGCCGCGGCCCTCGCCGAGCGGGGCATCGCCAAGCTGGGCGGCGCCAAGGCTCCGGACGACGGGAGCCTCGCCCGAGCCGCCGAGTCCTTCCGGCGCAATTTCGTCGCGGACGCGCACAACCGCTTCGCCCGACTCTACAACTCCGGAGACTACGCCGGGGCTAAGGCCGCGGCGGCCGCCGCCCTGGTCTCCATGCCAGACGAGCCTATCCTGACCCGCGACCTCGCCACGGCCGATGCCGCCTCGTCCAATTAATCCGACGACGAAGCCTATTTGGTGAAGGCGATCGAGACGAGGGTACCGGCCCCGCTCCGGCCCTGGGAACGGGTCACTTCGCCGCGCACCTGGGAGGCCAGGGCGAGGACCAGCTCGGTGCCGATGCCGGCTTCCTTCCGGTCTTCGGCCGCCTCGAGGTGGCCCCGCGCCAAGCCGATGCCGTCGTCCTCGACTTCGAGGAGCAGGCTTCCGGAATCGTCGTCGGGGGCCGCTGTCGACCTCCGGCGCAGGGCCACCCTGATTTTACCCTCGCGCATATCGGGGAAGGCGTGCTTCATGCAATTGGACACGAGCTCGTTGACGATGAGGGCTATCGGTATCGCGTCGTCCAGCTCGAGGATAACGCCTTCGGCCTCTACCTCGCAGGCTATCCCGCGATAGGAGACTTCGTACACGCTGGACAGGTAGTCGACGAGACGCCTGAAGTAGGAATCCATCTCGACGCCCTCGAAGATCGAGGACCTGTAGAGTACCTCGTGCACCATCGACATGGTCTGGATTTGGGTCTGGCACTCGACGAAGACCTTGCGCGCGTCCTCGTCGCGGATGGTCGCCTCCTGAATGTTCAGGAGGCTCGACACGACCTGCAGGTTGTTCTTCACCCTGTGATGGATTTCCTTTAATAGGAGATCCTTGGACTCGAGGGCCGACTCGAGCGCGAACTGGTGTTCCTTCCTCACGGTTATGTCCCGTATTATGCCCACGGTTCCCTGACCCCGGCCCTCGAACTCGGGCAGGGCATAGCCCAGGCTGTTCACCTCGCCGTAGGCGGTGACCGAGGCAAGGCGATAATCGCCGCTGCTGTCGCCCGGTCGCAAGCGCAGCTCGAGATTGCGCGTCATGCGCTTGCCCGAGCGCCGCTCGTCGAAGAGCTTCGGCGCATTGTCGTCGCCGGTCGCGACGCCTTGCAGCGGGCGGAGGGCTTCGACTCGGCTTACCCTCGGTACGTCCTCGGGATGGATGATCCTGCTGAAATGCTTTCCTATGAGGGTCGAAGGCTCGTAGCCGAGGTTCCTTACCGCGTCGTTGATGTACGCGAATCGGCCTTCGGCGTCGAGCATATAGACGATATCGGGGATCGCCTGGAGGAGATTCAGGTAATGATGCTCGGACATGAGGAGGTGCGCGTTCTGGCGGGCGTTGCTCTCCCGGATATTCAGCGACTTGCGGATCAGGAGCGGCAAGGCCCGAATGTGGCCGAGGAGGGGTTGCCGCTGGACGAAGAGAGCGGCCTCGTCGCGGACGGTCTTCTCTACGCGATCCATGTCGTCGTCGGGATCGACGAGGAGGATGGCGGGAAGGGGCCAGAAAGTGAGCCAATCCGCGAGGGCGCCTCCGTGGAAGCGGAAGTCGGTTACGATGGCGTCCGCGCGGTCTTTCGAGTAGATGGCCTCGACATCGGTTATGTCGGAGGGGAAAAAAAGCTCCCCATCGGGGCAGGCGGAGGAGAAGATGGAGGTGAAGGCCCTCCTTTCCTCCTCGCCCTCGATGGCGAAGATGACCCTCAGCGCCCCGCCGCTCATCGCCCTTCCAGCCAAGCCGGAATTACGCGTTTCGCCGTCGAGCCATGGGTGCAAACCACGTCGCGAGTGTAGTTTTTATTCGATCGCCCAGTCAAGGACCGGATCCCCGCCGTTTCAAGGACTCCGGCAGCCGCAATAATTGCGCTGACTGGATGCCATCGGCTATACTAAGCCGCGATGAACGAAGAAATCGACTTCAGGGTGCCGGTCCTGGGGCGCTGCAACATACTTTCGCCGATCCTCCTCGGCACCAAGAGCGGAGATTCGCTCGCGAACTACGTGACCGACGACGAATTCGTCCGCTACGATGTCGACGCGCGCGAAGGCGATCAGGGCAGCTTGGACCGTAGCCGCCTCTTCGAGAAGGCCGGACCGCGTCAGCAGATTTTCTTCTCGCCGAGCCACGTCCACGCGGGCATCGTCACCTGCGGGGGGCTTTGCCCGGGGATCAACGACGTCATCCGCGCCATCGTGCGCTGCCTGTGGTTCCGCTACGGCGTCCGGCGAATTACGGGCATCCGCTACGGCTACCGCGGCTTCCTTCCCGAGCTCAATATCGGCACGAGGCCACTCGACCCCGAAGTCGTCGACGAAGTGCACAAGGTCGGCGGCACCTTCCTCGGGTCCTCGCGGGGCGGGGGGGAGCGGATCTCCGACATCGTCGATTCGATAGAAAGGCTCAACCTCAACATGCTCTTCACGATAGGCGGGGACGGCACGCAGAAAGGCGCCGTCGCGATCGCCGAGGAGATCGAGAGGCGCGACCTGAAAATAGCCGTGGTCGGCGTTCCCAAGACGATAGACAACGATCTCAGCTACATCGACCGAAGCTTCGGCTTCGAGACGGCCGTTGCCCGCGCCGCCGAGGCCGTGACCGCGGCCCATGTCGAGGCGCACTCGGCGATGAACGGAGTGGGCCTCGTCAAGCTCATGGGCCGGGAATCCGGATTCATCGCGGTCCATACGGTGCTGGCGGTCCACGAAGCCAACTTCGTCCTCATTCCGGAGGTTCCCTTCGAGGTCGACGGGCCGAACGGCTTCCTGCGCCACCTGGAGGATCGCCTGGCGCGAAGGTCTCACGCCGTCGTCGTAGTGGCCGAGGGAGCCGGCCAGGAATTCCTGAAGTCCGAGGGCGTGGATGCCTCGGGCAACCCGAAGCTGGGCGACATCGGCGTATTCCTGCGCGATCGCATCGCGCGGCACCTCGAGAAGAAAGGCATGGACGCGACCGTAAAATACATCGATCCGAGCTATATAGTCCGCTCATCGCCCGCGGTCCCGACCGACTCCGCGTATTGCGAGCGGCTCGGGAACAACGCCGTCCATGCGGCTATGGCCGGGCGCAGCAAGGCCCTCATCGGGATCGTCCATGGACAGTACGTGCACATCCCCGTCAAGGCCGCCGTCTCGCGTCGGAATTACGTCGATCCGGAGGGCGCGCTATGGCGCGACGCGGTCGACGCCACTCAGCAGCCTCCGGTGATGGTCAATCCGAGCTAGGCATGCCGCGCAAGAACGTATTGATAATCGACGAGTCGGACCTCTTCCGCGAATACCTGAAAGACAGGCTGACAGCGGGCGGGCTGGCCGTCGAGGCGGCGATAAACGGGCTCGACGGCATGGCCAAGCTCCGCAATTCGCTCCCCGACCTCGTGATAATGGACTACAGCCTGACGCGCCGGACCTGCAAGGAGGTCCTCGAGGAAAAGAACCGTAACCCCAACACCGCCTCCATCCCCCTCGTCCTCACGGCCCAGAAGATAGACAAGAACCGCCTCCTCGAGCTCGTCCCCTACAACATTCGGCGCATCATCATGAAGCCGATCAAGCTCGACGGGATGTTCGCCACCCTCTCGGAGATCCTCAAGCTGAAGCTCGAGGTGGACGAGACCCCCTGCATCATCGAGGCGCACGTCAACGACAACATCGTCTTCATCGAGATCGCCAAGGGCCTCAACCGCGAGAAGATCGACCTGCTCCGGTTCAAGATCGCGGAGCTGCTCGATCTCTACGCGATCCGCAACGCGAGGATCCTCGTCATGCTCTCCGACATGGAGCTCAGCTTCGTCGACGGCCCCAACATGGAACTCCTCCTGCGGATACTGCTAGATCGCTCCGGCGCCAAGGCGCGACACATCAAGCTTCTCACCAACTCCACCTTCGCCCGCGACTTCGTGCGCGGAAGGCCGGCCTTCGCCGATCTCGAGGTGGCGTCGAACCTCCAATACGCCTTGGACGGCCTGCTTTCGGACTTCGACCCCCAGGCCGAGATGGGCGAGGGCAAGGCCGAGATCCTCGCCGAGCGCATCCTGTCCGCCCAGACCCACGAGGCCTCGCGCGAGTCCATCGAGATGCGTTTCGAGGGCGAGACCAGGAAGCCGCTCCGTATCGAGTCCATGCGCGAGGCCGGAGCGGGGCTCTCAATCGCCATAGTCGACGACGACTTCGTGATTCAGGAGCTCGTCAAGACTACCTTCGGGGCGATCAGCGCCTCCGTTAGCGCCTTTCAAGGCGGGGACGAGTTCGTCGAAGCCGCCAAGACCCAGAGCTTCGACCTCGTCTTCCTCGATATCCTGATGCCGGGCATGGACGGCTTTCAGGTCCTGGCCCGCCTCAGGGCCGAGGACATCGAACTCCCCGTCATCATCCTCTCCGCGGTCAGCCAGCGCGAGTCGGTAATGCGCGCCTTCCAGGCGGGAGTCAAGAGCTACCTGATCAAGCCGCTGAAACCGGATCAGATCCTCAAGAAGACCCTAGAGATACTCAAGGCCAATTTCTGATGATCCTGCCCGATGCCCTCCTGAGGACGATCTTCGACGAGGCGGCCATACCCATAGCCCTCGTCGACGGATGGGGCCTGCTTTCGATGTGGAACTCCGCCTTCGAATCCCTCTTCCTGAGCATGACCGGAGTCGGTCCCGACAGGCTGGCCATCTCCTTCTTCGACTTCGTGGCCGAGCGCGAGGGATCCCCCCTCGAATACTACGCGTCCGAGATCCTGATCGGCGGCAAGAAGAGCGCCTCGATCGAGACTCCGATCCGCGCCGCCGACGGCACCCTCCGTTGGCTCGGCCTTGCCCTTTCCAGGGTTGAGATCCCTCCCAGGAGCGACTCCGCCGCTCGACAGGGCGATGGCTCGGAGCGCTTCCTCATGCTCGTCGCTGAGGACATCACCGAGAGGATCTTCCGCGAGAAAGGCCTCATGGAGGCCAGGGACGAGGCCGAGAAGGCCACCCATACGAAGAGCCAATTCCTCGCGAACATGAGTCACGAGATCAGGACCCCCATCCAGACCATCCTCGGGGTCGTCGAGCTCCTGCGCGAGACGGAGCTCGATACTGAGCAGTCCGACTACGTGAATCAGGTCCGTTTCTCCGCAGACGTCCTCCTCGGCCTCATAAACGACGTCCTCGACTTTTCCAAGATCGAGGCCGGGAGGCTCGAGCTGGAAACGACGAGCTTCGACCTCAGGTCCTGGGTGCATCAATCCGTCGACCTCCTCGCGATGGAGGCGAACCGCAAGGGCCTCGAGATCATCGTCGATGTCGACGACGAGCTCCCCGCCCTCGTGCGCGGCGATCCGGGCCGCCTTCGGCAGATCATCGTCAACCTGTTCAAGAACGCCGTCAAATTCACCCGCGAGGGGGGGATAAGCCTGACCCTCCGCCGCCTCGACTCGATCACCGGTCCGCGCATGCGCTTCGAAGTCGCCGACACGGGCCCGGGGATTTCCGAAGCCACGCGAGAGAGACTGTTCACGCCGTTTTTCCAGGGCGACCTTTCGCAGTCGCGAAGGACCGGCGGCACGGGCCTCGGCCTCGCTATTTCCCGCCACCTCGTCGAGCTCATGGGCGGCACGATCGGCCTCCTGCCGGTCGAGGCTTCGCCACGCGGAGGGGGACCCGCGATCGGTTCCGTGTTCTGGTTCGAGCTCCCCCTCGACGCTCCCGAGTATTCGGCTCCGCCCAAGCCGTCCGGCGCGGGATCGGGCGCGGGCGCGCGCATACTCGTCGTGGACGACTATGCCCCGTCCCGGGCCTTCGCCGCCAAAGAGGCGAAGGCGACGGGCTACCGCGTCAGCGAGGCGGGATCCGGCGAGGAGGCGCTCGCCGCCCTGCGCGCGGCCGCCGCCTCGGGCGACTCCTTCTCGCTCTGCCTCATCGACCAGAACATGCCCAAGATGGACGGCTGGCGCCTGGCCAGCGAGATCACGGGCGATACGGCTATCAACGAGGTCCGCCTCATCCTCATGGCTCCCGTGGGCACGATCGGCGGAGACGCCAAGATGAAGCTCCTGCGCTGGTTCAACGGCTATATTTCCAAGCCGATCAAGCCCGGCGAGCTCCTCGACGCCTTGGTCCGCGCCCTTTCTTCGGAAGTGGATCTCGAAGGGGCGGAGCCCGACCTTCCGCCCGAGCCGAGCCCGGCGGAGAGCCGCTTCGAGGGCGCCGTGCTTCTCGCCGAGGACCACGAGGTGAATCGGGAGCTCTTCACGCTGCTGCTGAAGAAGATGGGTTGCAGCGTCGTCACGGCAAACGACGGAGTCGAGGCCGTGGAGATCGGCTCATCGCGGCGATTCGATCTCGTGCTGATGGACATCTTCATGCCGAGGATGTCGGGCTACGACGCGGCGAGGGCGCTTCGCGAGAAGGGCTATATAGGGCCCATCGTCGCGGTGACGGCGAGCGCCCTCAAGGGCGAGCGCGAGAACTGCGTCGAGGCCGGGATGAACGATATCCTCGTGAAGCCTTTCAAGAAGGAAGACCTCGCCGCCGTCCTTTCGGTCTATCTGCCCGAAGCCGGCCGCGCCGACCCGAGGGGCTCCTCTCCTCGCGCCGCGGGGGAGACCCGCGGCGAGCTCGACGGCCGGCCATCCCGAGGGAGGTCGGACGCTTCGGTATTCGACTGGGTAACCGTCCTCGAGACCTTCCTCGGCCAGACCGCGACGGTGTCGGGACTCCTGAAGCGCTTCAGGGAAAAGGCTTGCGGACAGCTCGACGAACTCTCCCAGGCCCTGGCCGCAAAGGACGCTGCTCGCTTCATGGAAGTCTCGCACTCGATCAAAGGAGCCTCGTGGAACCTCAGCGCGAGGCGCTTGGGCGACGCGGCCCTCGCCGGAGAGACGGCGGGCAGGGAGAGGGACATGGTCGCGGCGGCCGCGGCCCTGTTCGGCCTTCGAACGGCCTTTGCGGATTTCGCGGAGGCCATCGAGCCCTATATCGAGAATTGACCGCTTCCCACGAGGCGCGGCGACCGGTTAGGATGCCGAGGTGCGCGCGAACTACCATACCCATTGCGACTTCTGCGACGGCCGCGTTACCGCGGCCGAGATGGCCGCCGCGGCCGCGGCCAAAGGCTATCGGGTCCTGGGCTTTTCCTCCCACAGTCCCCTGCCTTTCCCCAACGAAGGCAACATGGAGGCATCCCGCCTGGGGGAGTATTGCGCCGAGATCAGAAGGCTCGGTCGCGAATGGAAGGACCGGGGCCTCGAGGTACTTCTAGGGCTCGAGATCGAATGGGTCGAGGGTCTATCCTCGCCTCGCGACAGGCTTTTCCGAGAGGCCGGCCTCGATTATTCCATCGGCTCCCTTCACTTCGTCGACTTGCCCGGTCCGGGACGCTTCGCGGTCGACCTGGGGCTCGAGGAGTTCGGAAGAAGCGCGTCGGCCTTCGCGGGCGACGATTTCGGCCGATCGGTCTATCGCGATTACTACGAACGGCTCGGCGCGCTCGTCGAGGGCGGCGGCTTCGATATCCTCGGCCACTTCGACCTCGTCAAGAAGAACAACGGCGAGGGCCGCTGGTTCGACGAATCGTCGCGCGGATACCTCGGCGCCGCGCTCGGCGCCGCCTCGCTCCTGCGCGGCAAGGATATCGTCGTCGAGATCAACGTCGGCGGCATGAGCCGGGGCAAAGTCAAGACGCCCTACCCTTCCCTGCCGATCCTCCGCGAGCTACGGGCCCTTCGAGTCCGCATCACCTTTTCCGCGGACGCCCATGCCCCCGAGCATCTCGGCGTCAATCTCGACTCCGCCCGCGAGCTCGCTCGCGCGGCCGGCTACGATTCCATCGCCGTGCTATCGGAGGGAAGGTGGAGGGAGATCGGGATCGAGGAAACCTAGCGGCGAGCCGGCGAGGCCGTTAATGGTTATCCCAAGGCAAGCCCGGACGATCCGCGGGCTACCTATTCCTGCGTTCCTCGCCCTTTTGGCAATCGACGCAGAGAACCGCATAGGGGATGGCCTGGAGGCGTTCGGCCGGTATCTTCTTATTGCATTTCATGCAGGAGCCGTATTTACCCTGGTTTATCCTGCTGAGGGCGGCGTCGATCGCGCGTAGGCGCTTGATCTCCACCGAACCGAGGGCTTCGATCATCTTCCTGTCGATATCGTCGGATGCGACGTCTGCGAAGTCCTTGGGATCCATCTCCTCTACGATGGCGCGGAAATCGGCATTCGTCGCGATGAGGGTGTCCAGGATCTCGCGCTTCTGCGATAGGAGCAGATCCTTCATCCTTTCGATCGTATCTTTATCCATTCTCCGCCTCCTGATGCCCGAAAGATCGGCACGATGCAATAAACGCGGGAAAAAGTCAAGCGAGACCCTGATCTAGATGAAAATCCGGGCTGCCTAGGCACTCTGAAATTTTAGGAAAACCTGTCCCTTCCTTGCGCGAGGACGCATCCTTTGCGCCATGGTTGACATTCCTCCGGATTGTACATACTATTTTATGCGCTCGGGGCGACATTGCAACAGCCCGAGCGCGTTTCCCAAAGGCCCCGTGGCGGGGCGCTCATCCTATAGAGGAGCAACCGTGGCCAAGGAAGAAGCGATAGAAGTCGAGGGCGTCGTACGGGAATCCCTTCCCAACACCATGTTTCGCGTTGAGCTCCAAAACGGCCACGTAATACTCGCCCATCTATCGGGCAAGATGCGCAAGCATTATATACGCATCGTGCCGGGCGATAAGGTGAAAGTCGCCCTGTCTCCTTACGATCTCAACCGCGGACGCATAATCTACCGCGAAAAATGAATTAAACCAAAGGTTCAACGTTTCTTCCTTATTAGCACCCATAAGGCTCCGGATCCGCCTTCTTTTCTGCCAGCCTCGCCGAAGCGCCCAGCTAAAACATTGGCCTCGATGGCCCTCCGCGCGG
>Ga0181529_10003407_pt1 | contig 18127 bp, 15 predicted proteins | sample PEATcosm2014_Bin_36_FD_119763 | JGI IMG/M metagenome (GOLD analysis project Ga0181529, IMG submission 119763) | Peatland microbial communities from MTU Mesocosm Facility, Houghton, MI, USA - PEATcosm2014_Bin10_30_metaG | ecosystem: Environmental > Terrestrial > Soil > Wetlands > Peat | place... | reverse complement strand
CATCATATCACCGGCTGCGAAAAATTGACGCGCCAATCGGCGCGGCTGTTTCATGGAAGCGCCCAGTAGGGCGGCGCTTTCTCCCTCAAAGGCGCAAGTCGTGGTGTCTTGGCCAGTATGGTCGTGGCCAAAGTAAAAGCGGTCGTCCTCCGCCTTCAGGCGGACCGGTCGCGATAGCGTGCTCCGGTCGTTGGGCGATAGCCCTTATCTTAAAACCAGTCCCCAACGTGTCGGCGGATGGCGGCCGACTTATCGCTTTTTGGTAAAGGACAACGGCTAGTTGGCCAGCACCCGGATAGCCCGAAGGGAGAAAGCGATAAGTCGGGCGGTAGCCGACGACACGTTGGGAGCCAGTGGTGCGGCGGTTAAGCCGTGGAATTAAATCGTTGGGCAGATTGCCCCTACAAACCATGTTTGTAGGCCGTGAAGTAGGATTCTCTTGAAACGTGAACGAAAAAGGGGCTATTTTCTCCCATAGCCAGATGGAAACAACAAAACTGCAATTTTTGGATATTCCGGGGAATGTGGTATATCTGGTAATTTTGTAGCTTGCACCAGCCAAGTTCTTGGCTGGTTGTTGATCCACCATGTTTCTTTGATGGGAGCCGTTGTTTCAACACCATTTTTATAGCAATGAAGCACGATTGAATTTGCCGGCGGTGAAATCCCGGGGCGCAAATAAGATTTGAATAATGGATTTTTACTGCAATTCCTAACCCATAATGGCCCATATCCTTGGTGATCGCCTTTTTGATCAACAAGAAAAATCGCCGCACAGGGAACGGAATCGGTTAATTCAACCAGCCGATATGTGGTTGCATCAATTGAAGCAACGTATTTTTTCCGCAAGTCGTGAACCGCCTCAAATCCGAGGCGGCTTAAAGCTTTCAAATCTGCGCTGAAATTTTCAGCCGGGAATAGCATTTCAGCGGCGGCGACATCGCAGAGATTTTCAAACTCTTTTTCATCATCTGCGGCTGCTTTAGCAGCATTTTGATGGCGCGGCAAGAAATCACAATAATCAGGGAAGAAGGTATGGGCGAATTCGTGAAAAATCGTGAATCGTTTTCGTTCGGGAATGCGATCGCCATGATATTCAATCCAGATTTTACCCGTCGGATATTTCAAGATGCGGCCATCGCCTCTGATGTCGTGGTGAACCTCTTTGCAGCGAATTCCAAAAATGCTTGTCAATTCCTTTGGGCAAAATGGCGGGCCATTCCATCCGTGAGATTTTGCATAGGCAACTTTCTCACGCGCCAAACGGCGGATTATTTTTTTAGGATCGGCTTCCTCTGGATGAGCCGCCAAAAGCGCCTCCACAGATTCATGTCGTTTAGACACCGACCCTTGGGTTTTAGCCAAGGCTGACATGAACCAGATTATACCGACATTTCCTATTTCTTAAAACTATTTTCGATGCTCGAATAAAGAAATATCCAGTCATCGAGATCGTTCTTTTTTGCCCCTTTTCGGTTTCGCAACAAATACAGGGCATCAAGGATGTTTTGATCAGGAGATTTCCCCTTTTCGTTCAAGCGCGAAATTAACCCTTTTTGCCATGTGGGGGGTTCGCTTGGAATTACGCGTTTTAACTGAACCTGTTCTGTCTCAAGAATCGTGGAAAGAGGCTCATCAAGAGCTTCCGCGATTTTGTATAGGGTGGAAAGTGATGGGTTTGCATCCGGTGAATTTTCAATTTTTGAGAGCAGCCCCTTTGACAGACCTGCCGATTCCGCGAGTGCTGGAAGTGTAACGTTTTTCTCCTGACGGAGGGTTTTTATTGTTCCGCCGATGTTTTTCATAAGGTATTTGCGCGCCGCAATGTTCAATATATTGAACAAAATGGGCGATTTGTCAACAAGAAATGCGAGATTTTGTAGGTTTCTTTGAGTGAAGAAATAATTTGACAGGTTTCTTAAAGTGAACTATGCTGTGATTGTTGATGGGGAGCAGATCGCCTGTCGGCGGTCTCACGAACTCCAAAACGGAATTCGTGACCAAACAAACTCCACCACAATGTCGCAGCATGAAAACGATTGATATCAACGTTCACACGTCTGACAGGGCAGAGCCTTGGCTGGTTAAAGTAGCCGAGGATGCCACGATTGAAGAACTGATGAACGCAACAAGGGCGGCTGGTGCCGTCATCGGCGAACTGGAAGAGGAAGTTCTGCTTCTGGTCGAAAACGAGGAAAAACTACTCAAACGCGGGCATAAGCTCTCGGATTGTGGCATTAAGCATGGGCAACATGTGCATCACGGAATTGTGATTATCGTGAATACGCGGGAGAAAAAATGGCATAAAAAGGACATTTCATACGAGCAAGTTATCGTTTTGGCATTCGGCTCTTACTCGCCCGATCCAAACATCGTTTATACGGTCAAATTCTCAAAAGGACTGGAACACAACCGTCAGGGGTCGCTGGTCAAGGGCAGGTCGGTCAAAGTGAAATGCGGGATGATTTTCGATGTCACACAAACTAATAAATCGTAGTCCTGACCTTAAAAAACTTCGCGACGACGGGTATGGGGTGGAGATGAGAGGTGCCTACCTGCTGGTGCACGGTGTTCCGTATGTGAACGCCAGCAAGGAAATAAAGCGTGGCACGCTCGTCTCCAGCCTTACCTTGTCATCGGAACGGACTGCAAGGCCAGACACCCATGTGATTTACTTTATGGGCGAGTATCCGTGCAATTGCGATGGCACTCCCATTTCTGCAATCCAGCACGGCAGCGTCAATCAGGTTTTGGATGCAAATCTAGGAATCACCGTAAATCACAGCTTTTCAAACAAGCCGCAAAATGGATTCAATGACTATTATGAAAAGGTGACATCCTACATTGGTGTGATTTCGTCACAAGCAGCAGCCATTGACGGAAGCGTTACGGCCAGAACTTTCAAGGTAATTGAGTCGAAAGACGCGGATTCCGTTTTCAAATATTTGGACACGAATTCAAGCCGGGCTGAAATCAACATGATTTCAGCAAAACTGGAAAATCACAAAATCGTCATCATTGGCCTTGGTGGAACCGGTTCGTATGTCTTGGATTTTCTTGCCAAGACGCCGGTGAAGGAAATCCATCTTTTTGACCAAGACCTGTTCTTGCAGCACAACGCTTTCAGATCCCCGGGTGCAGCCTCGTTAGAGCAATTGGAAACGCAGCCCAAAAAAGTGGATTATTTGCATGGGATTTATTCAAATATGCGAATCAACATCATTCCTCATGCCTACCATTTGGGAGCGAAGAACGCAGATGAATTATTGGGGATGAATTTCGTTTTCATTTGCATTGATGATGGTGAATCTAAAAAGGCCATAGTCCAAAAGTTGGTCGCCGCCGGCATTTCATTTTGTGATGTTGGCATGGGCGTGGAGATCAAAGACGGTGCGTTGACAGGAATCGTTCGCGCGACAACTGTCACTGCCGCGAAGAGCGACCACGTTGCGAATAAAATATCCTTTGCAACCACCGCTGATAATATCTATTCTCAAAATATTCAAATTGCAGAACTCAATGCCTTGAATGCAGCATTGGCGATGATCAAATGGAAAAAAGTGATTGGGTTCTACCATGATCTCGGAAAAGAACATGATACCGCTTACTTAATAAACTCAAACAACATCATCAACGATGATACTAATTCATAAATTCGTCAAGTCAGTCCCGGAACAAATGGAGGATGGAGTAATTTATGTTTCCGTGGATTATGCCACTGCGATTCACAAATGTTGTTGTGGATGCGGGAATGAAGTTGTTACACCCTTGTCTCCAACGGACTGGAAGCTGATATTTGATGGCAAAACAATTTCACTTTATCCATCGATAGGAAATTGGAACTTCAAGTGTCGCTCTCATTACTGGATCAAGAATAACACCGTCGAATGGTGCCCCAAATGGGAGGTCAAGCGGGATAAAAAGAACAAAGGAAAGAGATCAATTATTGAACGACTTTTCGGGAGACAATAGATTTATGAAAAGACGACATAAAGTGTTCAATAACCTTGAGATTAACAAACCCTAGGCAGAACTGCACTCCCAATCTAAATCCAAAAGGATCACAGCGTTTTCTTTCCCGCTTCCTTGGCTTTGGCCCAGCGAGCTTTTGCCGCTGCCGAGATTCTGGCTCTGCCCGCCGCACTCATCTTACGCTTTTTGGCCGGTGCTTTTGCGGCTGGCTTTGCAGCTTTAATCTTCGCCCACCGGGCCTTTTGAGCCGCTGCAACCGCAGCTCGTCCGGCGGCACTCATACCACGCTTTTTAGGCGCTTTGACAGACACTGAAGCTGGAGTTCCAAGAATCGAGGCCAGCTCTGTATTCAACGCCTCGATCTTCTCCTTCAGGTCAGCCGCGCGGCGCAATTGTTTGGTTGTTAATGATAATAGGTTGCTCATAGTGGGGTGAGTATATGTGTGAAGGAGGGAAGTGCAACAGGATTTTAGCAGGCTCCCGACACTTGCCATATTTGGCAAGTGGTGCCGTCTTTGTCTGCATCTTTGAGACGCATATCCTACGCGTATGACCGACAGAACGGTTCGGATACAGCGGTCAAAAACAAAGATCGTCGCAGATTTATCAGCTAACCCGGATACAATCAATGAGCAGAAGAATAAAGACTCTCCGTCATAGCTTAAATGATGCGGATGGAATAAGGCGGTCGGGACTCGATCATAGGGAACACCGGAGCCGAAAAGGCCGCGATCCTCATCATCGAGTAAAACGAACAAACCGTGGCATGACCGCAGAGAAAAGCAAGAAATGGGGGGAGCAAATTCTCCGCCGAATCAAAATGCAACTCTTATAAATATTGTCGGCGTGGTATAATACCATCGCTCACGGTCGTTTATTAGGATGGCCAAACTCATTTTTGAAGTGAGCGTAGATAAGTGCGGCCGCAAGCTGGGCTTTTCGTATCGAGGTTCTAACATCGTCCAAGTCTCCCAGCATATAAGGACGCATGAAGATAGTTTGCATTTTCTGTCTTTGCGTCACAACGACATTTTCAGGTTCGATTGGAGATATTATGGGCTTTTCAGGGTATATCACGTTCTCAAGTATCAAGAACGGTTTTCTGGCTTCAAATAACAGCTTTTTGTCTTTCAAAGTTAGGTTCGATTGGACGGTGGTAAAAATCTCTTTTTGGACACTGGGATCACCTTCGGCGAACCGTTTTTGTGCGGTGCAGGCGACTTCAAAGGTTTCCTCTGACATTTTTAATTGCTGCTCTAAGCGCTTGTCGGCGTCGTTAATCAATTTCTCCAAAGCCGCTTTTTCACCAAGCAGCTTGCCCCTGCGTTGCGCGTATTCGTCATCGGACAGTAAAATCCCGTTCTTGTTGCTGGACGATGTCTTGAGATTCAAAAGACCGTCAATCGCTTCCAGGCATTCCTGATGCGCCTTCCGTTGGGCCTTGATAATCTCATCCTGCAAGGATTTCTCCTGTTCGTGCAATTCATGCAGGTGTTTGACGGCCCACTCCTTGAACTTCTTGGAAATGGTGATCCACGCAAGGCGTTCGCTAATTTGATCCTCCAATTCTTTTCCTGTCACCCCTTTCTGTGGACACAATGGCCTTCGGCTTTTGGAGCAATGGTAATAGGTGTAATGAAGAAACAGCGGGTTCACCATCTTTTCAATCGTCGTCTTGCAACGCGGGCAGGCATCGCGGTGTCGGTAGGCAAACTTGAATTTGCAATTGCTGCAAATGACCTGATGTCTTTCATCGGCCGTCACCATCCGGGCACACTCGCCGCAGCGGATGAGGCCGGTGAATGGAAATTCGTGATGCGCTTGCGGGCGGGGGCTTCCTTTTCGGCCAAGCAACGTCTGCACCCGGTCATATTCCGCCTCCGTGACCATCGGCTCGTGCTTCCCCTGATACCATTGGCCGCTCCCGCTCGGATATTCAAACCTGCCGCAATAGAACGGTTTGGTGAAAATTTGGTAGATGGCGCTTCGGGCCAGCGGTTTGCCGCCCATGCGCCGGGTTGGCCGGGTGCGAAAGCCCCATTCAGTGTTGGCCATTTCCAGAATCTTTGGTGGTGTATGAAGGCCAGTCAGCATCGTTTCCCACATTTTCCGAATTATCGGGAAACGCTCCGGGTCTTTGATGAGGGTGTTTTGACCTGTCAGCCTGTCGGTGTGGTTCAAATAGCCCGCCGGGGCCACGCCCGGATACCAGCCATTCTCAATCTTGGTTTTGAGGCCGCGTTTGACGTTCTTGCTCAAGTCGTCAACGTATTTTTGAGCCATGCCGAATTCGATATACATGAGGATGATGTTGTCATCCTCGCGGGCATAGCTTTGGGCCGGGGTCATCACTTTGATGCCATGTTGCTTGATGGCCCAGATGATGGCGCCGCCGTCAACCGAGTTGCGGGCCAAACGATCCAGTTTCCAGCAGATGATGCCGGCAGCTTCGCCCCGGTAGAGCCGTTGCATCATTTCATTGAATACGGGCCTTCCTGGGGCTTTGGCGGACATTGATTCGGTCAATATCTCGGTAATGGGAAAATTGAGTTTTGCGGCCAACTCCTCCAGTTCGCGGGTCTGCGATTCAATGGAAAGAACCTGCCGATCTTCGGCTTCTGATGATTTACGGCAATAGATGAAATATCCTGGCATTGAAGTGTGTTCGTAACGAAGGGGGAGCGGCAACCAACGGGGAATACAAGGCCATGCTACCCCGCCAACATGGAAGCGTCAACGAAGCTGCTATTTTCCCTTGTTCAAAATCCCGAAAAAACGAAGCAGGCGCATAGCAATCTCCTGCACTTCATCGTCTGATAATATCTCGCCGAATTCCTCTTGATAAATGGCTTTGAACTCGTCTATGGCCTCGCGGCTCAATTGATTTGGTGTTTTCATGCCGCCACTTTACCGGCTTGTCGCTGCCGGACAAAGACGGTATGACTTGCCAAATATGGCAAGTGGGGACTTCCCGGGGTCTTTGACAGAAATGTAATAACGTGTTATAATATATCATTGTATGCCGAGCCGGACTGGTTCGGCTTTTTTATGCCACTTGCCAGATTTGGCAAGTGGACCCGTCTTCGATAATTTACGGCACCCGGCTATTGTGGCTCTGTTCGCGCACAGGGTTCGTTCGCATTGCCACCATGTCTTCGCCTCAACTTACAAATTATCTGAGAACCAATCGAAACCGCCTCGCGCTTTGGCAGGAGGAAACGGCTTTTTTGCTGGGCTTCAAGGGCGAAGACAAAGGAGGCAAGGTGTGCCGTGACGAAAAGTTCACCCGCGAGCCAAGCCTCCGGTCGGCACTGGCGTATGAGGCGATATATGGGCGGTCGGTCCGCGAACTATTTGCCGGCCTGTATCAGCAGATCGAACAGGAGGTGGCTGAACGAGCCAAACTGCTCACTTACCGGAAAGCTGGGAATCAGAACCCCAAGAGGCATCAGGCGCTTGCCAGTCTGGTTTCAAGGGTATTGCATAATCCATCACAAATATGAATCAAACACCATTAAAACATTTTCGCATCTTGGCTATCGCGCTTTCTGCCGGGGGCTTTGGTTTTGTCGTCATGGAAGGGCAGAGAACGATTATTGAATTTGGTCGCCGGGTGGCGGACGGGGACAAAAACGTCCAATCCATTGCCAAGTTGGAAAAGCTGCTTGATTTTTACCAGCCGGATGTATTGGTGCTTCAAGACGTGGAGGCCAAAGGCTCGCGCCGCTATCCCAGGATCAAAACGCTCAACCGGCAAGTCAAACGGATGGCGGAGAAGCGAAAGATTAAGGTGAAACTGATTTCAGGAAAGCAATTACGGAGCTTGCTGATCGGCAATCCAAGGGGAACAAAACAGGAAATGGCTGAAATGCTCGCGTCTCAATTTCCAGATGAACTGGCTTCGCGTTTGCCGGCGAAGCGCAAACTATGGAAAAGCGAGGACAGCCGCATGGACATTTTTGATGCGATGGCGTTGGCTGTTGTGTTTAATATTGACTGTTCCGATAGTATATCGGATACCGCCGATGGACGATAGTACTGTCCCACACTCAAGTAAACCGGAAAGAAATCCAGCAAATCGCGTGTGCCTGTCTCAGGGCTGGCTCACTTGTTCCAAGGATTTTAATCCTCCTAGTAAATTTTGCTTTGGGTCAAATTCAATATTGCGGTCGTTTGGAGTTGGATTGAAGTAATAGGTGAACTGCGCCAAGTCACCGTATATTTTGCCATAGCGGGCGCTTACTACATTGCCGTTTTCGTCCAGTTTTGTGCGAACTCGAAAATAGAAATTTCGATTGGGATTGGTCATTTCTGTTTGTGATACTTCAGGCTGATAGCCATCAACTGGCGCTTCATGTGAAGAACGTAAGCCGCTGCCTTTCTCGGCATCTGGCACGGTAAATTCCTGAATACCATCGCCGGGCTTTGGAAAACTCATGGATAGAATATAGTCGGATTGCGGGTCTGTGTGCTTTTCTGTGAAAAACAAGTCGGCATTGATTCCTTTTCCATACGGGCCGACCCAATCGCCAACCATCAAATCGTAACCGATGGCTTTGTTATATTCTGGGAATATCATTTGGTTGTTTCGCTTGGCATACATGGGAATTGGCTTGCCGATTTTTTTTAATACTAAAGCAATCGTTGGATTTCGGCTCGCAGTGACAGTCTTGTCATCAAATTGTCCTGGCTGATATAGGTCGTGACCAATGTGTGTAGTATAATATCCAGACTTCTCAACTATGATAGCTAAACCCCAAGAGCTATCTGTATGGGATGCGATGAAAACCCCGTTAGTGTCCGTCGCTCCTTTAATTTCCCCATACCGCCGATCATTTGGATCAGACGGCGGCGGTAGGATGGTATAAGAGACGGCGACATTTGCTCCAGCAATGGGATTGCCATCCTCTACAACGACTTTGATTGTTGCCGTCCATTTGTATGTGGGGAGTGTTTGCCCAAAGGCGCAGCCGTTGGTGAGCACAACGAGCGTTAGACAGAGAAGTGTGAGTGCGTTTTTCACAATTAAGGCACGGTAACTTTTGGCTCTCCGCTTAACAAATTCTGTTTGGGGTCAAATTCAATGTTCCGGTCATTGGGCGTTGGGTTCAGGTAATAGGTGAACTGCATAAAGTCACCGTAAATTTTCCCGTAATGCGCGCTCACAATGTTACCTCCGTCATCAATTCTAGTCCGCACGCGAAATAAATAAATCTGGTTTGGATCGTCATCATTCCTAGCAGGTTGGCCAGGATGAGCGCTCCGCTCTTTATTCAGCTCTGGCTGATAGCTGTCCAATGGAGCTTCATGCGGCGAACGTAGGCCGCTTCCTTTTTCCGAATCTGGAATCGTGCAGATTTGAATTCCATCACCTTTTTTTGGAAAACTGATGGTTATATTGTGTTTGTAGTCCGTGCCGGATTTTCGATAATCATCCGCTTGGAAAATCATATCCGTGTTAACTCCTTTCCCGTAAGGCCCAACCCAATCCCCCACCATTAAATCGTAGCCTACCGGTTGATTGAGAATAGGCGGATTCTTTCTAATCCGTTTTGCATACATTGCAGTAGGCTTGCCGACTTTCTTTAGGGTTAGAGTTATGGATATATCTCTGTCATCAGCACTATCTCCAGGGTCTCTCAATGTGCGCACACTGCGGGTTTCATAGTATTCTTCCTTATTAACGCTAAATCCAATTTCTGCCGTGCGATCATTATGAGTAGCAAAGAAGGTGCCATTGGTATCGGTCATCCCTGTGATTCTATCACTGTATTTAGGGTCGTCAGAAAAAGCGTATGGTGGAAGAAAATAACCAACCACAACATTTGCGCCACTAATGGGCAGTCTGTCCTCTCCAACAACCTTGATTGTCGCATTCCAAGGTTTTGTTGGAAAAATGTTTGTTTGGGCAAAAGAATATCCGGCTGTTGCCAGAATTAATGCCGGTATCAAAACGATATTTTGTAGTTTCATAATTATCTCAAGTTTCCATCATTTACTATTTCATTGAATACGTTGTAGGTAAAGGGATATGCCACAACGCGAATATCCGAATGATGCCAATTAACAGCTTCCGCCGGATTTTGTGCCCCACGACCAAGCGGCCAGCCGTTTTCAAGAGTCATCATGTCTATGTTGTGATCTCTAGCAAAACTTGACACTGGATTCGCACCAATGGGCAACGTGAGCGCCGGAATCGCATCGGACAAGATGCGGTTGCGATTGGCTTGTGCATAATCGCTGCCGCCAGCATCCGGCACTTGGAGATAATCATAATCCGGGTAATTGCCTCCCAACGGATTCCAATTCCAGCCAAAATCAAAGAAGGCGTTGGTTTGCAATTGAGAAGGCAGTATGGCGTTGGCCATAGCCACCGTGTAGGTAGTATAACTGTGAGGGTTAAGCGCACTTCCAAATCTCCAGCCGCCGTGGTTGCTGCTCAAAATTGTGTTGCCAGACATCCGGCCCTTGTCTTTTTCCTGCCACGCCCAAACATATAATCCCGATTGGCCCTCTATGAATTGAACCAATTGTGCTCCTAACAGGGTAAAAAGGCTTCCCGGCGGCGTTCCTGCATAATCTCTCAGAACATCCTCGCCACTGGAATAGAAGTTATAGACTTGGGTATTGCCGAAATTCGCCAAGCGATTACTCCATGTCAACGTGTTGCGAGCATCATTGGTTGGCCACAAATTATACCACTCACTTGCCCAAAGCCAATTGCTGTAAATCAGCCAGTTTCCGGATGAATCGGCATAAACCATGTCGTTGGTCATTGGCATGCTTCCATCAATTGCCTCCATCGGCACGGCGGCGTCCAGCATGAAGTATTGGCTCATCGGCGCACCATAATCGCTCAACGCGCTCAAGGCAACCATGTTGCCCAAGCTGTGCGCCATCACCACCGTCGGCCCGTTGGTCAGTGTGGCAAGGAAATTCGCCAGCAACGGCGCGGTTTGAAAAGCATGGACGACATTGGTTTGATAATTTGCGGTCACGCCCGAAAGAAAATCGCCTTGCGAGTCGCAACCATACCAGTTCACGCCGTAAAACTTGGCGTGTGAGCCTGACCAATAGAGCCGCTTGTAAATATCCGCAAACCAACCTCGCGCCTGTTGCGGATTCACATTGTAGCCATGCACGAAAACGACATTTTGTTCAGTCGTGTCCGGCTCATTCGGCACGTCCCAATCCCTGATCCGGTCAGCCACCGTCCCCGGTTCGGAATTCAACATCAGGGTTTTGCTCCTGAACATCTGCTCCACGCCGCTGATGCTCAAATAAAGTTTCGTCTGCACAACTTGGTTCGTGCCGTGGTAAATGGTCAACACCAGCGGCTGTGTCGTGTTCGTCCACGCTTCCACCAGGATGATGCCCTGATTGTTTAGCGCAATGCCACTCAAGAAAGTATTCGTCAGCGCAATGCCCGTGGTCGTAATGGTGGTCAACTGTGCGGAGGCCAAGGAACCTGATTCGTTGGTGTCGAGCAGGAAATTCATGTAATTGGTCGGCGTCAAATCCGTGTAAGCGAACCGCAACGTGCCGCCGGCTTGGCTCAAAACAAATTGCCAGTTTGTGTCCGTGACGCTGATGCCCGCGCTCAAGGCGTTGCTCTGGAACAAACCGCCGATGTTCAAATACACCGGGAAGAAGTCCACCAAGTCCCGTCGGCCATGCACATTGTAAATGGGCTGGTTGTTTTCATCGTAGCCGCTAACCGTCACTCCGTCGCCCTGGCTTCCCTGACCGGGGATGCCGTTCCCCGTGTCATCGCCGGAATCAGTGTCGTCATTTATCCAGAACCGGAACGGGCGCGAGGGTGAATTTTGGTCCGGGCCGGAATAGGAGAAGTCCATCGTGCCGTCATGGTTGGCGTCCACGTTCATTGAGATGATTTGCACCACGCCGGTGCCTTGCTCGTAAGGCGGGTCAATGTCCGGCATCGTGACAAACTGCGCCTGTCCCGTCTGCGTCGGGAAAAATTCACCATAGGGCGAAACGATGCCCGCGCTGTTGGTCGTGGTATGGCCATTGGAATCCAGCAGAAAGGCATTGGTCACAAAATACTGGCCGAGGTAGGCAAATTTGCCGGATGCGCCGTTCTGGATGGAATACTTGGCCCAGCCGCCCAGAATCATCGGCTGGCCGACGGAGCCAACCATCACAGGCGGCGTCTGATTGGTGACATTGAAGGCGTCGTCAATCGGCAGCGGAAACGGTTGCTGGCTCGTTGATGGAAGATTCATCGCATCCAGACCGGGATTGATCAGCGCGGCAAAGTAGTAGTTGACCGGTTGCAAGGATGGCGCCGGGCATTGGCTGGCGTAGCCATCATTCGATGAAGCCCGAGTGCCAATTGTGTAGCCTGAATTGACTGTCACGCTGCTTCCGGCATTGAAAAATTGATAAGCAAGATTATAGTCGGAGTAGCCCGTCCAATCCACTACGCATCCGGTTTGATACGGCAATCCAAAGAGATTATTGAGGCCGCTTTGCAATGTCGCTACGGTTTGTGTGTTTTGAAGCGCCACGCCCCAATTGCCCGTGGTGGTGTATTGAGTGGAGCCAGCAACGCATTCAAAGCTGGGTTGCAAAATCCACATCGGGTCGGAGTTCAACATCGGCGGCGCGGGAACGGTGCTCACAAAATCAGGCACAAAATTAAAGTTGGTGGAGCCGAACGGACTTTCATTCGTTATCGTCGTGCTGACAAGAAAATTTGCCAAATCATAATTCGCCGTGAATGGCCATAGATTGTCCAGCGTGCTAAAGGGACCAGAAGAGGGAAGTGGAAACGGCTGATACCAATCGTGTCGAAGGAAACTGAATTCCTCAAAGTTTGTAGCCGTTTGGTTAAACGCCGGGGCATATGGATCATGTGCCCCAAAACGACCGCGGTAGTAACTATCGCCCATGGTATTGCCGAAAGGTTCGATTATTGATGCCGCTTCGAGCAGGAAGTTGAGGCTTTGTTTCATGTGCTGGCGACCGTCCACAAAATATGGCGCATCGCTGGACAAAGTGCCGGCTTGCGCAATCTGCCCAGGCTCTCCCTCCGGCCCGAACAACTGCGTTGAAAGACTGTCGCCCATAAAATTGACGGCATTGGAATCGGGAATCGGGTAAATCCCATTGATCAAATTGGTGGTCGAAATGTCCTGCTGGGTGGTGTTTCCATCGTCATCCATCCAAGTCAGTTGAACGGTTTGCGCGCCGCTGGTTGGCAGGCCGGAGAACATCACCTGCCAACGGCCTGTTCCGTTGCGCACTAAACAAGCAGTGAGGTAAATGTTATGGTTGAGCGTGGCTGGCCGCGTGACGTTGTTGATGTAAGTCTGGACACTCAATCGGGAGGCTCCGCCAGCGTAATCCGCCACAATCTGATAAACCGAATTTTCATCGCCGCCGGCAATGCTTCCATTGTCCACAAATGAGATAGTATTGCCGCCCACTTCGCCGATTTGTTGAGGCGAGGCATAGCTCGACGTGACCGGATTGACATCCGAACGGAAAATCCTGTAATCCACCACCTGTCCCGGCGACAGATTCCAGGTCAAGATAACGCAGGCGGGATTTGCATTTTCAGTTGCAGTCAACCCCGTGGGCGTGGGCGGCGTGTAAAAACTGGTTGGAATCATGCCATGCTGATATTTGTATAGATTGCTCCAGCCGTCGCCGGCAGCGTCGGCGTTTGGATCAACGCCAAGGTGTCCGAAATACTGCATTTCCCACCAATCCGGCAGGCCGCTGCCGTCGCTGGAATAGTTGGAATACAAATTTGCCGGCGAGGGCGTGGATTGAGAAAAATCGCCGGAGTTTCCCCACACATAAATCATTCCGTTGCCGGTCGAAATCATGGAACTGGTTGCACCGCCCGCGATGGTGGTCACGTTGGAAACGCTGGTCAGTTGAAAAGGCACGGTAGGATCATTTGCGCCGTTGTCGCCCATCTGATTCCAATCGTCGTTTCCCCAAACAAACAAGTTGCCGTTCGCATCCAAAAAAAGGTTGTGGTATCCACCGCTGGCGATGGCCACGATGTTGCTCAAACCCGGGACACTGACGGGCGTCTCCGAGCTGATGTTGCCAATCTCACCATAGCCATAGCAATTGTCGCCCCACGCCTGGACCGTGCCATCCGCCAGCAAAGCGATGGAATGGAAATAGCCGCCGCTTAAAGCGACGGCATTGGTGAGTGAGCTGATCCAAACGGGCTGGTATTGGTCATCATCATTTCCAATACCCAGCCCGGCAGTCTCGTTATACCCCCAACCCCAAACAGTGCCGTCGGCGCAAAGGGCGAAGATGTGATTTGCTCCCGATGCGATGCTGATGGCGTTGGTGAGTCCCGGCACTAGCGCGGCATAATCCCGCGGATCTTCGGCGTAATTGTCGCCAAGCTGTCCATACCCATTGGCTCCCCAGGCCCAAACCGTGCCGTCGCTCTTTAAGGCTATTGAATGACTGGCTCCGGCGGCAATGGCCACGATGTTGCTCAATCCCGGCACAAGCGCGGCGGTGTTTTCATCCTGGTAAAGCTCATCGCCACACCCCAACTGGCCGCTGCCATTGGCTCCCCAACTCCAAACCTCTCCGGCGTTGTCCAAGGCCAGCGTGAAGGAACCATCCGCCGGCGCGGCAAGGGCAACAACATTGGAAATCCCTGCCACCTGAACCGGCGTATCGCTGTTTGCCCATTGGCCATCGCCCAATTCGCCGTTGTAATTGTCTCCCCAGGCCCAAACCGTTCCATCGCGTCGAATCACCGCAAAGTGCGATGAACCCGCCCCAATGATGGCCGGGGCCAGATTCGCCTTCGCCCACAAAAACAAATCGCCGCGCCCCAGCATGGGCACGGCAACGGGCGTGAGATTTGTAAAGATCGAACCATAAAACGTGGCGGCAGGACTCCATGCGACATCGGTCAATGACTGCTTGGTAAAAATGCCGTAAGGAACCAGTAGCGCAGAGTTGGAAAGACCGCCCGATAGATAGCCCGATGCCAGATTCACTTGTGCAATCCAAAGATTGGTGCCGTAGTCGGGGTGAAAATTGAAGCTGTCGGAATAAAACCCATTCGTGCCGCCGCTGCCGTCCCCAATGTTGTTAAAAGAAGGAATAGCCATGCCCATTGCCCGCATCTGCTGGTTTGCTGCCGCTGTCTGAACCCGCGTGATCAAATCAAGCACCGTGTTCGCCTGCGCTTCCAAGGCGGAAGTCACCGTGCCGCTTCTGATTTGCGCCTGCATCCCGAACCGGCGCGGGTTCACCGCCACCTGCCCGCCGGTTTCGTCCACCAGAAACTGGCCGGAAGCCATCTGGTAAACGGGCACACCCGGATCGAGGGGTGGGCATGGTGCTGGAGCGGGAAACCCGCTGGGCATCACCAGCCAGTAAGTCCCGGTGCGGGGCAAATCCGCCGGGGCAATCTGCGCCAGTCCCTGCGCATCTGCCGTAAGCTGCACGATGGAATCCGGCGTTGCCAATTGAACCGGCGAGAAGCCATTGTTGAAACTGCCGATCATGGCGGTTTGAGCGTGAAGACCCGCCACCAGACTGCCGCCGATGACTATCCCGATGAGAAAACCCTTGATTGATTTCATGGTTCGTTTTTTCCTGCGCTGCCATGCCTGCGGAAGAATTGCCCGATGAAACTTGCAACCAAACCGCAGCCAAAGCCGCGCAATCAGCTCATATTCCCTGCATACCAATACTGAATTCCAGATGCTAATCCATTTGTATCCATTTTCCCGACCTTTGCAAACAATTTTGCACCCATTCTAAATCTGGTTGGGGATGTCGGATTTGGCCAAAACGAGCGTTTTTCGCGGAATGCGGACAATGCGCTCGTCCGGGCCGCAACCGGCGGTAGGCGGCAATTTCGGTGCGGCAACGTCCGTGATGTCAATGCCGACGATGGCAAAATCGCCCGATTCAAGCTCGAAAATGTCGGGGCAGCCGCGAAGCGCGATCGTCATCGCGCCGTTCTCGTGCGGGTCAGGGCCGAGTCTTCGTAAAAACATGATTTACTTCTAACTATGGTGAGATGCCATGTCAAGAAATAATCGGATATTTTCCTTGCGTGGCATTAGACAAAAAGTCGCAGCAATCCGTTTGTTCGCAAGTCGCGAAGATTTTGCGCATGGAGCGCGAAAAACGGGGGCTTTCCATGAACATTGTCGCCGAACGCGCCGGGCTGTCGCAGCAAATGGTCAGCTACGTTGAGCGCGAGATGCGCAATCCGACGCTTGAAACCGTGCTCCGAATGGCCGCCGCGCTGGAAATTGACTTTTCCCGGGTGATGCGCCAAGCGATTCTGGCGGCAAGCAAGGCATAGCAGCCATTTCAGGCTGTCGGCTTTTAGGGTATAATGTTTGGCAATGGCTTCGTGGTTTTCCGAACACTGGTTCGATTTGTTGCAATCCGTTGGCATCATCGGCAGCTTTATGCTGGCTGCCTATACAACATGGAAAGACACCAAAGCCCGGAGAGTCGGCAACTCAATCGCCATTAACAACCAATATCGGAGTATCTGGAAGGATATTTATGAACACCCCCAATTGGCGCGCGTGCTCGATGTGGAGGCGGATGCAAAGGACATTTCCGTCGGAGAGGAATTGTTCGTCACGACGATAATCGCACATTTGAGCACTGTATTCCGGGCGATGAAACAGGGCGAATTCGTGAAATTGGAGGGGTTGCAAAATGACGTGCGTGAATTTTTCGCGTTGCCGATTCCGAAAGCAGTTTGGACCAAGACCAAACTGCTGCAAAATCAAGATTTTGCAGCATTCATTGAATCTTCTTTGAAGTGATGGCGTCTTCGGTAAGACGACGCCATTACTTCGCAAAAGAAATGGTGCCACAGCGCATTTATGAGTTTGGTTTGGTATAAATCAATGAATGAATAGCTCTCCAAAACCGACGATTCGGCCGGGTCCAGCCGTGTTCCCAATTTTTGAGTGTTCCCAAGCTAACGTCCAGTTTTGCGGCCAAGGTTTCTTGGTTAAGGCTCATTTTTATGCGATATTTCATTAGTGATTCTGCAAGCGATTGGACGCTCTTTTGACGGGGTGGCAAATCCACCCTTACAGCCTTGATCACCAGATGGCAAAAAGGGTTCAGAAATGACCCCTTCCGCCAGTTTTTCTAATTTTAATAATTAAAGTTTATGCTGATTGCAAAAGCTCGATCAGCACTCACGCTTTTTCTTTCGATTGGCCCCGGATTTTAGGAGTCTTGAACCAGTGAGTTCGCCAATTGAACAAAGACTAGCCGCCGCGCTCGCGGAATGTGAACAGTTGCGTGCTGAAAACCAGCAGCTTCGCGAACACCTAGGACTTCCACAGGCCGAAGCAGCGGCTCAATCAACCGACGACACCATTGAATTTAAGTCCATTTTGGCTAAAGTTACTTCTAAATCCAGTTCAGATGAAAAAGTGAAGTTGTTCCGCAGTCTATTTCGTGGACGCGATGATGTTTATGCGGCGCGCTGGGAAGGACGGAATGGCAAAACCGGATATTCACCCGCGCATCGAAAAATATGGAGCAATTTGTTTCAAAAGCGGCCCGACGAACCGAAGGAATACTTTCCGTTGACGGATCAAGTGATTCACGATCATCTCACCGGCAAACTGACGGCGGGGGTTTATCCGCTGCTGACGGATGAAACGTGCTGGTTTTTGGCTGCCGATTTCGACAAGACCACCTGGCAAGATGATGTGCGGGCATTTCTTCAAACCTGTGCCGATTGGAAAATTCCCGCCGGCCTCGAACGGTCGCGTTCTGGACGCGGCGGTCATGTCTGGATTTTCTTTGATGCGCCGCTGCCCGCCAACTTGGCGCGAAAACTTGGCGCAGCCATCCTCACGCGGACGATGGAGCGGCGTCACCAGCTTGGCCTCGATTCATACGACCGATTTTTTCCGAGCCAGGACACGATGCCGAAAGGCGGCTTCGGCAATCTCATCGCCCTGCCGTTGCAACACCTGCCACGCAGCCACGGCAACAGTGTTTTCCTCGACGCTGATTTTAATCCATATCCCGACCAGTGGGCATTCCTGTCGAGCATCCGGCGAATGTCGTTTTCCGAAATTGAAACGCTGGTGTGTGATGCCGAACACAGCGGTGAAATCATCGGTGTTCGGCGCAGTGT
>Ga0181529_10003406_pt1 | contig 18141 bp, 19 predicted proteins | sample PEATcosm2014_Bin_36_FD_119763 | JGI IMG/M metagenome (GOLD analysis project Ga0181529, IMG submission 119763) | Peatland microbial communities from MTU Mesocosm Facility, Houghton, MI, USA - PEATcosm2014_Bin10_30_metaG | ecosystem: Environmental > Terrestrial > Soil > Wetlands > Peat | place... | reverse complement strand
GGGGGGGGGGGGGGGGGGGGGGGGGGGGGGGGGGGGGGGGGGGGGAGACGCGGTGAGGGAACAAAGCCAATTTGGACGGCAGGGGGGGGGGATGGGGCGCAGGGTGCGTTGTGGAGATGCTTTGCGGACGGAACAAAGCCAATTTGGGGGTCGGGCGCGGGGGCGGGGAGCGCGAGACTGGGGGGCGGTGGGGGCGGTGCGTTGTGGGGACGCGGGGACAGACCGCTCTGTCCGCGCGGCGCAAGGGCGGCGCCTTGGGACAGAGAGGTCTGTCCCCTTGATAACTCCTGGAGGGCGTGGCGGTAGTTGCGGAGGGTGGCGTTGATGCGGATCTGGAGGCGGGCGAAGACGCGGCTCTCGTTGTAACAGAGCGCGCGGCCGAGTTCGAGGGTGTTTTCGTCGAAGCTACTCTCGCTGGTCTCGATATTTCTGGCCCAGAGTTGGGCTTCGGCGCGGCGGAGGCGGCGGAGGGTCCATTCGGAGTGGACGAGGGTATCGACGAGACAGGACTCCTCGGGGGCATCGGGGTGGAAGCGGGCGGCGTAGGCGGCGACGAGGGCATCGAGATCGGCAGCGGATTCGTCGGCGATGATTTCGGCTTCGGCATAGATACCGGATTTGAGGGAGTTGAGATTGAGGGTGGAAGTGGCTTTTCCGGCGACGGTGCGGGGGCCGGTGGATTTTTGGGAGTTACGGCGATTGGCTTCGATTTGGAGTGGAGACGACATAAGGTCCTTCGACCAGGAGGGTAGCAGGCGAATTTGTAAAGATTGGGGGGTGGGACGGGGTGGGTGATGGGAGGAAGGGGGTTAGGGGGAGAAATAAAGTTGGAAACGGTGTGAACGGGGTTGGGGGGCTCAAATTGCGGCGTCGGCGGGATGCACAACCTCGATGCCGGCGTAGCGGGAAAATCCAGTCCTGTCGAAGGTGAGAACGGTGGTGAGGCCGTGCACCAGCATGGCGGCTACAAGGCGGGCGTCGTGTGCGGGCTTCCCGGAGACGCGATACTGAACGACCAGACTCTCCCAAACCGGATAGATTGCCGGAGTGTCCGGCAAGAGAGGAAACATGCTCTTCAGGCGCATGAGTTCGGTGGCGGCATCGGCGGTCGGGAGACCCAGGCCGTTTTGGGAGACCGGCCGCGTCGCCACAACCCATAACTCCGCGAGGTTCTGGGGGACGAGGTGAAGGTCATAGCCGCGGGCCGGCAAGGTTTCGAACGCACGTGCAGCGATTTCGTATTGGGGATGCTGAACCTGCAGAGTTCGAAGAAGAACGTTAGTATCAATGAGCAAGAAGGAACCTATGTCAGGTCCGGATAGATGCTCTCCCGGCTCATGGCCTCATCGGAGAGAACGGGAATATTCGGGTCATGACTGTCCGCCCAGGCGCGGAATTGCCGCGCCCATTCTTCAGGATTGGTCTTCTGCAAGTGGGCAATGGAGACCGGCTGGACGAACTGGTCGGCGACTTCGAGCATCCACTGCTCAAGGGTCAGCCCGCGCGCCTGGGCCTGGGCCTGGTACGCGGCTTCCTTTTCCGGCGGCAGGGTGAGCGTGACGGTCATAGTTGCGACCTTATGACTTTAGGGTAACGCAATTGTGCGCGGAAGGGGGCTGCCTTGCGCCCGAGAAGCGGAGTGGGCGTCTGGCGGCGTTCCTGCCGTGTCGCGGAGTCGATGCGGGAGCATAGGTTCGACTCCTCCGTTCAGCGCGAAATTCAGGGAAGTTACTCTGGGTTGTCGCTGTAGCCTTTTCCGCGGCAATGCTCACACACGGAGTACGTCCTTTGCGGACGGGAGTGTGCAAAATATCTCGCCGACTGTTATTGGCGGCCCTGGACCGGCGTGTCGTGGCGCTGGCTTCGGTTCCGCCGATGCTGGAATACGAGGCGGTATTGACGCGGCCGGAGCATCTTGCCGAGATTGGTCTCACGGCGGACGAGGTGAACGAGGTGCTCGACGCATTAGCGGCGGTGGTGGAGCAGGTGCCGTTGCGGTTCCACTGGAGACCGCAACTGGGGGACCCGAACGACGAGATGGTCCTGGAAACAGCGGTGAACGGCAGCGCGGATCGGCTGGCAACTTTCAATGTGCGGCATCTGGGGCCGGCTGCCCGGAGGTTTGGGATCGGCGCGGCGCGGCCGGGTGCGATCTGGCGTGAGATGCAAGGAGCGGGATATGAGACGAAGTAACGTGGCGCTTCGGCTGCAGACCTCCTTACTGGAGGAGGCCAAGCGCGTCGCAGAGTCGGAGGGCGTGGCGCTAAACCAGTTGATCAACGTGGCGGTGGCGGAAAAGTTGTCGGCCTTGCGGACGGAGGAATACTTCCGCGAGCGAGCCAGCCGGGGAGATGTCGGGTGGGCTAAGCGGATTCTCAAGCGGGCGGGCCGAGGGAAAGCGGCGGTGGCGGGCGACGAGCGGTAGGTCACTGCTTTCCGGCGCAAAAGTTTGCATGGCGCTATGGCGTGGAGCGGGGACAGACCCCAATTCTCAGGGAGCGGTTGCCGGTGGGTGTATTTTCGACCTTGTCACCGGAATTGCCCGCTTGCGGTGTATAGTCAATGTAGATCCATATGCCGAACGACACGCAGATCGCGAAATGGGGGAATAGCCTGGCGGTGCGGATTCCGCGGGTGATTGTCAGAGAGGCGCGGCTGGCGGAGGGCGACCGGCTGTCGATCGATCTGGCTGGAGATGGAAGCGTCGTGCTGCGGCCGGGGCATCGGAAGTATTCTCTGGACGAGCTGGTGGCGGGGATCAAGCCGGGGAATCGCCATCGCGAAACGGATTGGGGAACGCGGCAGGGCAAGGAGCGGTGGTAGATGGCGGGCTTCGTACCGGATGCGGGCGATCTGGTCTGGCTCACCTTCGATCCGCAGGCGGGGCACGAACAGGCGGGACGGCGGCCGGCTTTGATCCTCAGTCCGAAGCGGTACAACCAAAAGTCCGGGCTGGCTCTGGCGTGCCCGGTGACCCACCAGATTAAGGGCTATCCTTTTGAGGTGACGGTACCCGCGCGGTGCGGCGTCGAGGGGGCGATTTTGGCCGATCACGTTAAGAGTCTCGATTGGAAGGCGCGCCGGGCCACGAAGATTGGGCGCGTTCCGGCAGAGACGATCGACGAGGTTTTGGCCCGGCTGGCGCCGCTGCTTGGGTATTGAGCGCGCCATGGCAAGAGCCGCAATGCATCCCGGGGAACTCCTGGCCGAAGAACTGAAGGAACTGGGGATGAGTGCCGCCGAGTTGGCGCGCGATCACGGGAGACACGGCTTTGCGTCTGGCCCATTTCTTCGGCGCTAGCGCGGAGTTCTGGCTGAACCTGCCGGCCTTGCGGGCGGAAGACTACTTTCGCGAGCGGGCCAGCCGGGGGGATGCCGGACGGGCTAAGATGATTCTCAAGCGGGCGGGCCGAGGGAAAGCGGCGGTGGCGGGCGACGAGCGGTAGGTCACTGCTTTCCGGCGCAAAAGTTTGAATGGCGCTACGGCGTGGAGCGCCACCGGGCGCGGAGCGGGGACAGACCGCTCTGTCCGCGCGGCGCAAAGGCGGCGCCTTGGGACAGAGAAGTCTGTCCCCTTGGTGCAAGGGCGGCGCCTTGGGACAGAGAAGGCTGTCCCCTTAGATGGTCACTACCGGACATGGGGACTCGCGCAGAATGGCATACGCATTGGCGCGGAGGCGCCCCAGCAGGCCGGCGTCGCGGCCGCGGCCAATTACCAGCAGATCGGCGGCGCGGCGCGATGCGATGTCGCTCACCACTAGCGGCACGTCGCCGATTTCGACCACAACTTCGCCTGCCAGGTGTAGATCTTCCTGCAGCCGGGAAATGTGATCGCGCGCGGCGGTGGCCGCCTGAGTGCGCCACTCCGGATCGAAATAAACTCCGCCCAATTGGATCAACGACTCGGGAAGCACGTGAACGACGACCAGTTCCGCGCCGAACTCCCGGGCGAATCGGCCGGCCCATTCGAGGACCGTCCATCGGTCCCTCACCAGATCGATAGCGCACACGATTCTGCGAAAGCCGATGGCCTCGTAGTTGGGCGCCTGTTCCAGGTGCGGGCCGGTCCATACCGGGCAGGCGGCGTCGTGCAGCACCTTGGCGGTCACCGAGCCCAAGAGAAAGCGGCGGAACGGGCCGTATCCATGAGTCGCCATGACGATCAGGCCGACGTTGTGTTCCTGGGCGTAATCGACGATCTGCCTGGCGGGATCGCCTTCCACCACGCAGCGTGTGAGCGGGATACCGGGACATTGACCTTCGAGGTAAGTCCCGAGCTCGACTCTTCGCTGCTCCAGGCTCTCCGCGGTGAGTTCGGCGGCTGTGGAGTAGACCATGGCTTCCGGTGCGGCGTAGAGGGCCACGGGCGGTGGAACCACGTGGAGCAGAATCAATTCACTGTGGAACTGGCACGCCAACGCTTCGGCATATTGGACGGCGCCACGGCAGCGTGGAGAAAAAGCCACCGGCGCCAGAATCTTGGACAGCCAAGCCATACCATTGCCTCCTGGCCTGCATCTCAGCCGACGGGTCGAATTGTCCGCAATCATTCTACTCCCGGATGGGGGAAAACGTACCCGGAAATTCGGCGGGACTCGCCGGCGGGGCGTACGCGCTCTTGCGACCCGTGTCCAGAATTGTCGAGATCGACGGCGCACGCCCGGCAACTTAGCTCTCACCTGGCACCCGCCCATCGAGGGGTGAACCATGTTGACGTTCTTGAAAGCCTGCTTCGTCCATCGGATCGGCGTCAGCCGCAGCATGATTGGAACGATCCGCGCCACCCGGTCAATGCGGGCTGGCGGCGGTCCGATCTGCCCGCAGGCCACTGGCGCGTTCGCCTCCGGGTGACTGTGCCAGTCGTTCCGAGGGTGGCGCCGCCGCCCGCGGAACTTACGAACCACGACGTCACGGGCGGATTTCGGCGGTGGCCCCAGCTTACAATGTAGAGGTGCATCTTTCAATCGAGATCGACCGGGAAGATGACGGCCGCTGGATTGCCGAGGCGCTGGAACTTCCCGGCGTGATGACCTACGGGCAGACGCGCGAGGAAGCCATCAGCAACACGGAGCGCCTGGCCATCGAGGTGATCGCCGATCGGATCAAGCACGCCGAACTGCCGACTTCGGCCCTCAACGTATCGTTCCAGGTGCTCAGTGAGCAACTGGCCGGCGACTAAAGCGCGCCGCGTGTTGGCCGCTCTGGAGCGCCTTGGCTGGCGCGCGAAACGCCAGAGTGGTTCCCACAAGCTTCTGACCCGCGAAGGCTGGCCGGACTACGAGTTCGCCTTCCACGACAATGACGAACTGGGACGTAAGATCCTGAGCCGCATCGCCAAGCACACGGGCTTGCGGCCCGAAGATCTGTAGAGCGCCCGGCCCGCACCGCCCAGGCACTCCTACGCTGAGAGACGGTGATCCGTGGGCCGTTCGACGCCTTCCCGATTCCGGAACCCGGGCTGGGTCAGAGTGGGCGCCCTGGGCCCGGCCTGGTCGGCATTTGCATACTGGTCGGCAGGCCGAGTGCCACTCGGCCGCAGGTTGCCAACCTGCCCCACATAAGACGGCGTGCGAGAGTTAATCAATACCGCTGTAGGGTTGCGGAAAAGGTGGCATTGCGCACGAGTGCGTACACCACAAACTCACCGTCTGTGCCGGGTGGTATAACAGAATCGGAACTCCGAAATCGAACGGCGGGGGTCGAACGTTGTTTATGGACCGAAAACCCGGCACCACTCGCCGCAATCTACTTCGCGCCGGTTTTGGTGTGGCGCTCGCGGCCACGGCCGCACCCCAGGCCAGATCGAAAGTGGTCATCGCCCGCGACGCCGGGAACGCCATCGATTCCGCACGCCTTTTGCAACTCCTCGACCGAGCGGTGCAGGGCGTTTCCGATGCCAATTCTCCCATGGAGGCATGGAAGAAAATCGTCAAGCCGGGAGAAGTGGTGGGGCTGAAGGTGAACTGCCTGGCCGGGCGCGGAGCTTCCACTAGCGTGGCGCTGGTGGATGCGGTCTGCGAACGGCTGCAGCAGGCGGGAATCCGGCCGGGCGATATCGTGGTGTGGGACCGCCTCAATTCCGACCTGGAAAGCGCCGGCTTCCGCCCGTCCTCGCGCGCGGGGCGCATCCGCTATATCGGAAACGACGAAGCCGGCTATGAGAACGACCTCGCCGCTTTTGGCGAGGCCGGCAGCCTGCTCTCCACTACGCTCACCCGCACCTGCAACGCCGTGATCAATCTGCCGATTCTCAAGGACCACGGCATTGTGGGCGTCACCATGGCCCTGAAAAACTTCTTCGGAGCCATACACAATCCCAACAAGTACCATTCCAATGGCGGCGACCCGTACGTGGCCGATGTCTACATGCTGCCGCCGATCCGCCAGAAGGTTCGCCTGACCATCTGCGACGCCATCGCGCCGCAGTATGAAGGCGGGCCGTCGTTTATGCCGCACTGGTCCTGGCCGTTTCACGGGCTGATCGCCTCGCGCGACCCGGTGGCCCTGGATTATACGGGGTGGCAAATCATCGAAGGGAAACGCGCCGAGAAGGGGCTGCCCACTCTTCGCAGTCTGCGCCGCGAGCCGGTGTATATCGCCCGGGCCGCGGATGCGCAACACCGGATTGGAACGAACGATCCGGGCCTGATCGACCGGATGGAGATCTGAAGCAATGGATCGCCGGGAGGTTCTGAAAACCATGGTGACACTTCCGTTGTTGGGCGTGGGAGCGCCGGCCGCCGATGACGCCCAGTTCACGGTGGAGGCGCGCTTTTACGAGAAGATGCCGTACAAGCGGATCCGCTGCAAGTTATGTCCGCGCGAATGTGTGATCGACGACCGGGAGCGCGGGTACTGCGGGGTTCGCGAAAACCGCGGCGGCATCTATTACTCGCTGGTCTATGCGCGCATCTGCAGCGCGCATGTCGACCCCATCGAGAAGAAGCCGCTGTTCCATTTCGCGCCCGGGTCGCTGGCCTTTTCGATAGCCACGGCGGGCTGCAACGTGAATTGCAAGATGTGCCAGAACTGGGAGATTTCGCAGGCGCGCCCCGAGCAGTTGACCAGCACCTCGATTCCGCCCGTGAAGCTGGCGGCGCTGGCGCGCGAGTCGCACGCCGTATCGATCGCCTACACTTACAACGAACCGGTGATTTTCTGCGAATATGTGCTGGACGCCGCCGACGCGGGCCGCGCCGCGGGCATCAAGAGCGTGGTGATTTCTGGCGGTTACATTCAGGACGAGCCGCTCAAGGAGATATGCCGCCGCGTGGACGCCATCAAGATCGATCTCAAGGCGTACTCGCAGAAATTCTATCGCGAGGTGGTCAATGGCGACCTGCCCTCGGTGTTGAAGACGCTGGTGGCGATCCGCAAATACGGCGTCTGGAGCGAAATCGTCTACCTGGTGATTCCCACCTTGAACGATTCCGACGATGAGTTCAAGGGCCTGGTCCGCTGGGTGAAAACGGAACTGGGCCCCGATGTCCCGCTGCACTTCACGCGGTTCCACCCCGACTACCTATTGAAGAACCTGCCGCCCACACCCCTGCAAACCCTGGAGCGCGCCAAGGCTATTGCCGACGCCGAGGGACTTCACTACGTCTATATCGGTAACATTCCCGGCCATCCCGCCGAGAATACGTATTGCCCCAAGTGCCGCCGCGTGGTGATCGAGCGCGCCGGATTCACGGTAGCCGGATTCCATCTCAACCGGGGCAAGTGTCAGTTTTGCCAGCAACCCATTCCGGGTGTGTGGGAAGGATTGCCCCACTTATGAAAGCTCACTCTTCGGTCTTAGTCGCAGCCGCCCTGCTGGTATTGGTGATTCTCTTGATCTATCCCAAAGTTGTCAGCCGCGGTGCGGCGCCCAAAGTCAGGCCGACCGCGGTGGCCGGGACGTTCTACCCAGCCGATCCCAAGGAACTCGGGGACATGCTCGACGGTTTCCTCGCGCATGCCACGCCCGCGCCCGTCCAGGACCTTGTGGCGGTGGTTGCGCCGCACGCGGGATACATCTATTCGGGGCCGGTGGCCGCCTGGTCCTATGCCCTGCTCAAGAACCTCAAAGTGGATCGCGTGGTGATTATCGCGCCGTCTCACTACGAATCCTTCGACTTCTCCTCGGTGTACGATGGCGACGCTTATTCCACTCCGCTGGGCCAGGTGGCGGTGGACCGTCAGTTCGCCGCCAAGCTTGCCGGCATGGACCCGTCGATCAAGCTCTCGGGCGTGGGCCACACGCCGACGAGCCAGCATCCCGAGCACTCGCTCGAAGTCCAGTTGCCGTTCCTACAGCGCAGCGTGGGCGAGGTCCGCATCGTGCCCATCATTATGGGCGAACAAAGCTACGAAAACTGCCGCGCGCTGGGACTGGCGCTGGCCAAGCTGATTCATGGCAGCAGGACTCTGATGGTCGCCAGCTCCGATCTGTCGCACTACCATACGTACGACCAGGCGGTCTCGACCGATCATAAGACCTTGACGGCCATCGAAGAGTGGGACTATCTCAGCATGTCGCGCAACTTCGATTTGCGCGTGTGGGAGGCCTGCGGCGGAGGACCGATCATCGCCACCATGATCGCCGCGGAAAAGCTGGGAGCCACCGAGGCGAAGGTGCTGCAGTATGCCAACTCCGGCGATTCCACGGGCGACAAGTCGCGTGTGGTGGGTTATGGCGCGGTGGCCTTAGTGAAGGGCGCGCCGGGTAGCGCCACCCGTGAGAAGGCTTTCTCCTTGAGCCAGCCGGAGAAGGACGAACTGATGGACATCGCCCGGAAGTCCGTCGAAACCGCCGTTCGGGGGCGGAAGACGTACGACCCGCCGGCGCCGGCCTCGGACGCCCTGGCCCACGAGCGGGGAGCGTTCGTCACGCTGCACAAACACGGCGACCTGCGCGGCTGCATCGGCTACGTGGCGCCCATCAAACCGCTCTATCTGACGGTGCGCGACGTGGCCCGGGCCGCGGCGTTGGACGACCCGCGATTCGGTCCCGTCGGCGCCGGCGAGTTGGCGAGTCTGGAATACGAGATCTCGGTGCTTTCGCCCATGCGGCGGGTGCTGGACGTCAAGGAAATCCAGGTGGGCGTGCACGGCCTGCTGATCCGCGAAGGGAGCACCGAGGGACTGTTGCTGCCGCAGGTTCCGACCGAGCAGCACTGGGACCGCGCCACGTTTCTGGAGCAGGTCTGCTACAAAGCCGGACTGCCCTCGGGCGCGTGGAAGGGCCCGGGCGCGGACCTCTTCCGTTTTACCGCGCTGGTCTTCGGAGAAAAGAAAACCACGGCCGTTCTTCAAGATAGGAAAGGATGGCCGTCAGACCGGCAACCAGGCTTACCAGAGCCATCAGCAGCCCGGTTCTGAGGAAGCCGAAGACCGGAACCAGGTAGATGCTGAAGAGTAGCGCGCCCAGGCAGGAACCGGCCAGGTCGAGGGCATAGAGCGTTCCGGCGCGGCCGCCGAAGACGCGCGCCGCTACGGGAAATTCGAATCCGCAGAGAGAGCCGGCCAGGAAGGCCAGGGCGGGGAAGAGCGCCGCGGAGGCCGTGGTCATGCCGACTATTACGCAGACGAGCGCGGTGAGGGTTTGTACGGCGGCGAGGAGAGCGGGGACAGACCGCTCTGTCGGCGCGGCGGACGTGGCGCCGGCGGCCACTCCGGCCATGAATGCGGCGATCAGCAGGGCCAGGTAGGAATAGACATATCCATAGGCCGCCTGGAAGCCGAGCAGTAGCAGAATCTCGAGGCCGATGGCGGCGAAGCCCATCGACACGGTGCAGAACCCGGCGCTCGATCGCAGGCGGCGTTCCCGGCCCGGCAAGAGGCGGCAGACTGCGGCGACGAATAGGGCCAAGGCACCCACGATTCCGGTTGCGGTTCCAAACCCGACTCTCGCCAGGGCGCCGAAAGCGGCGCGGTATCGCGGGTGGAACTGGCTGCTCCACAGTGCGACATCGAAATAATACGCCACCGGGCGCGCATCGCGATTCACCGGCGTTTCGGCCAGCGGGTGGATCTGCGATTCCAGGTCGCGCATCCGGTCGGGCGCCATGCGAAACGGGATGGTGTACTCGCGCACGTAGCGCGTTTTTAAACCTCGCGTCCGCAACCGCGCCAGCAATTCGACGGCGTCCGCGGCCAACACGCCCGGACGTTTGGCGGCGAAAAAGTGCACCGTTTCTCCGGGTATAGCGGTGACTTCCGGAAAGATCGAACGCGCGGTCTTGTTCATGGATCGCAACAACTCGGCCAGGTTGGCTGGAATGTAATTCTCCGACCCCGCCAGAGTGAAGGACAGCAATCCCGTTTCCGTCAGCCTGGCGGCGGCTTCCCGAAAGAACTCTGCCGTGAAGAAACGGTTCAACTGGGCGGTCTGGGGGTCCGGCAGGTTCACCAGAATCACATCGAATTTCAGCGGCGTGGTCTTCACGAAGAGCCGGCCGTCGCTCACGTGCAGGTGGACCTTGCGATCCGCCTGCACGGCAGTCCATTCGATGGGGAAGAATTCGCGGGCGAGGTCCAGAATGGCCCGGTCGAGTTCGACATAATCGAGGCGTTCGACTCCGGGGTGGCGCAGCGCCTCGGTGGCGCTGCCATTGACGCCGCCGCCGATCAGGAGGACGCTGCGCGGCGCCGGATGTTCCAGCAAGGCATAGTGGACGGCCTCTTCCGCGGCCTCGGGATCGGGCACGGTGAAGAGGCGCAGCCCGTTCTCGTAGAGGCTGCGTCCACCTTCCGATTCCACCACCGCCAGGCTGCCGTAGACCGAGTTGCGCGCGGCGACCAGGTGGAATCCGGGCCACATGCCATCCCACTTGGGAAGCACGCCGGGCACGGCGCAGCAAACCAGCAGCGCGGGAGCGGCGGCCAGAATGAAGCGGCCGCGCCACGGGGAGCGGGCGGCGAATCCACAAGCGGCCAGCGCGTTCAGCATTCCGAGTCCCCAGGCGGACTGGACCGGGCTGAGAAAGCGGATCAGCACGAACCCGGCGACCAGACCGCCGGCAGCCGCCCCGACGGCTTCCCAAAGATATGCCGTCCCGGCCGCCTGTTCCCGGAAGAGCCTGCTGGCGGCGGGGAACAGTGCGCCGCAAAGGGAGCAGCAGACGCTCAGCGCGACCAGCGAAAATAGCAGCATGGAGCCGGGGCCGAAGATTTCGCCGGGAACCGGTTGAACGGCCACCCTTCCGGCGCGCACCGCGAGAACCGTCGCCGGCAGCGCCAGGGCGAGCAGTGCTTCGAGGACCGCGACCACCCGGACGGGCTCGCCGCCGCGCGACGCGAAACTTCCCACGGCGGTCCAGAAGAGCCAGGTCCCGAGCACCAGACCGATGGAGATCTCGTTGCCGCAGAAGACCACCATCAGTTCGCGCATCAGGATAATCTGCGCGCAGGCGGCGGTGAAGCCGATGAGGATTAGGGTGGAGCGGGATCCGGATTTGCCCACGATCTTAGGGTAGACCTTCGGGAAAGGCAATTTGTTGAAGAACGGGCGAACGTTAAGGCGCTTGGGTCACGGGTGGGAATGCCGGAAGTTGTGGTGCAGGCACTCTGCGCAATGCCGCCCAGGCCGATTGACAATCGGCCTGCCGACCAGCATGCAAATGCCGACCAGGCCGAGTACCACTCGGCCGCAGGTTGCCAACCTGCCCCACATAAGGCACCTGTGTTCGGTGGCGGCGGCATTGACCTGGGACCGCCGGGCATCCCGAGGAGTCGGGATGCGGCACGTAAGAGTACGTGCGCCACAAATCAGGCGGCGCGGACTATCAGGTCCACGAATTGCACCCAGGGCGACGGGGAGCGCGGCAACGCCCGATAGGCGGCCAGGAGTTCCGGCGAGTGGAGCCCCAGGCCGGCCAATCCGGGAAAAACGGCGCCGTCGGGGTTGAACTTCGAGATCTGCTGTTTGCGCCACGTGTCGGGGTGCTGCAGGTATGGAATGAGGTATCGAAAGGCCGTGGCGACGCCCACGCCGGAGGGCGCTTTGAAGTTCCAGAGGTTCACGCCATTCCGTTCGGCGATGCGGCAGAGCACGGCGAACGCGTCCAGGTTCATGGTGGAGTAGCCCAGCGAATTGGTGCGCGCTTCCTCGCGCGGGCAACTTCCATCGGGCTGAATCTCGGTGGGCACCAGGTAGGTGCGGTACTGTTCCCACGCCATCGCGAGCGCCGCCGGGTCGCCCGTCAGGCTGGCATAGGCGGCTACTTGCGCGGTCCACCAGGTTGAGTGATTGTTGCCGGAAGACTTCTCGTCCAGGCCGTGCTTGCTGGTGGTCATCCAGCGAAGATAGTCCGCGAACCAGCGGTGCACGCCGTCGATCAGTTTGGCGTCGAGGCCGCCGGCGAGTTCCAGCAAGCGGATGCCCTGCGCGGCGTGGATCAGCGACACGGTGTCGATGATGCCGGTTCCGCGGCCGGTATTGACGCCGCGTACGGCTTGCCCGAATTGCAGGTTGGGGTTCATGCGGGTCTGGGGATCGAGGAACCAGGTGGAGAGGACGGTGGCGGCGTGGGCGGTGCAGCGGGTGTCGGCGGTGAAGTACGCGCCCATGCCGAGCGAGAGCGCGGCGTTGCACATATTGCCCAGGTCATTGCGGTTGCCCAGGAAGCGGCCGGGGTTGCGCTGTCCGTCCTTGCGGATATACGGGCCGGCGGGGTTTTGCGGGTCGGGCCACCAGTAGGGGCCTTCGCTGTAATAGTCGTTGGGCCCGGCGGGGACGTTATCGGGGCGGTGGGTGGTGACGCTCCACGGTCCGGCATGCAACGCGGCGCCGGCGGCTTTGGCGACGGCGGATGCGGCGGCTTTGTAGGCGTCGTCATGCTGGAGGGACTGGCGCAATTGCGCGGCTTCGGCGGCGGTGAGGAGGATGGCGTTGTCGTTCGCGGCGGGGGCGCTACGCGAGGGACGCGCAAGCAGTGCGGATGCCGTTAGGCAGAAATGGCGGCGGTTGAGTGCAGGCATGATCACCATAGAATAACGCTATTTATTGGACTTTTCGAAATTTGCGCGGCGCCGGCCAAGCCGAGTGCCACTCGGCCGCAGGTTACCAACCTGCCCCACAACGGATTACGGCTGGCGACGTTTTAGGAGCGCGTACACGGGCACGCCCAGCAGGACGATGACCAGGCCGGGCCACGTGGTGGATCCGCGGTAGGCGAACAACATGTATAGGACTACAGCGCCCACGACGATGTAGATGGCCGGTACGAAGGGGTAGCCGAACACTTTGTAGGGGCGCTCCAGATCGGGGCGCTTGCGGCGCAACCGGAAGACGCCCGCGATGGTCAGGATGTAGAAGATCAGCGCCGCGGAAATCACCCAGTCCAGCAGGTTGCTGTAGAGATTTCCGTACTTCCCGGTGGCCGGATTGTAAGTGCGCGGCAAGACCAGCATGGCCGCCCAGAAACACTGCGCCATCAGCGACCAGCCGGGTACGTGGGCTTTGTTCAACTCGCCGGCGCGCTTGAAGAACATGCCGTCGCGGGCCATGGCATAGTAAGCGCGCGGCCCGGCCAGCACCAGGCTGTTGATGCAGCCGAAAGTGGAAATCATGATGGTGAGGGCCATGGCCAGCGTGCCATAACCGGGGAAGACGCGCTCCACCATGGCGGTGGCCACGCGGTCGGAGGGCGCATGTTGGATGGCGTCGAGCGGCAGCACGGAGAGGTACGCGAGGTTGACGAGGAGGTAGAGCACGATCACGAGGGTGCATCCCAAGGCCAGCGAGAGCGGCAGGTTGCGGCCGGGATTGCGCACCTCGCCGGCGACGATGGTGACGTCGTGCCAGGAATCGGCGGAGAATAGCGACCCCGACTGCGCCACCGATAGCGCCACCAGCAGCCCGAAGAAGCCGCCCGCAGCCACGCCGAGGGACGGATCGAAGGCGCCGAAGCGGAACATGTCGTGGAAGTTTGTGTGGATGGCCGCGGCGTTCCGCCCGAACACCAGGCCCACTACGATCAATCCGGCGACGCCGATGGTCTTGGCGCTGGTGAAGACATTCTGCACGATCTTGCCGTACTCCAAGCCGCGGGAATTGCTCCAGGTGAGAACGACGATGACCAGGATGGCCATCAATTGCGCGGTGGAAAGCGAGACTGCGTACCCTTGCGAGATGTGGATGGGGGCGACCAGGTAGTGGTCCTCGGCGACTGGCGGGAAGACCACCGAGAAATAGCGCGCGAACGCCACGGCCACGGCGGCGATGGTGCCGGTCTGGATGACCATGAACAGTGTCCAGCCGTAGAGGAAGCCCCAGAGCGGGGAAAAGGCTTCGCGCAGATACACGTACATACCGCCGGCGTGCGGCATCATGGCCGCCAGTTCACCGTAGGACAAGGCTGCGGCGATGGTCAGAATTCCGGTGATCCCCCAGGCCATGAGCATCCAGCCGGGGCTGCCGATGAGGCGCGACATGTCGGCGGAGACGATGAAGATTCCCGACCCGATCATCACGCCGATGACGATCATGGTGGAGTCGAAGAGGTTCAGGCCGCGCACGAAGCCGTGGTCGGCCTTGCCGAGTTCCGCTGATGAGCTGTTCATGATGGAAACGGTACCATAGGCCGCCGGCCGTTCGATGTCAGTGGGGCGGATCGACAACCTGCCTGGGCTGCATTTGCACGCTGGCGCCCAGGCGGGTTGACAACCCGCCGCAGGTTGACAACCTGCCCCACAACGCTACTGTCTAATGCGCGGAGAAGCGATATACGGTCTCGCTCTGGAATTTCTGGCCGGGTAGCAGGGTAGTGGTGGGGAATTTCGGCTTGTTGGGGGAATCGGGGAAGTGCTGCGTCTCGAGCGCCAGGCCGTTGCGCCGGGCGTACACTTTGCCGCCCTTGCCGGTGATGCTGCCATCCAGGAAATTGCCGGTGTAGAACTGAATGCCGGGTTCGGTGGTGAGAACCTCCATGACGCGGCCGGTGGTGGTTTCTTCCACCTTCGCCGCCAGGGCGAGTTTGCCGCCGCCCGAATTCAATACCCAGTTGTGGTCGTAGCCTTTGCCGAGTTTGAGCTGTTCGTCGTTCTGCTCGATGCGCGCGCCGATGGCCGTGGGCTTGGTGAAATCGAAAGGCGTTCCCTTGACGGGCTTCAGTTCGCCGGTGGGGATGAGGCCGGCGTCCACGGGAGTGAAGCGGTCGGCATAGAGCGTGACAAGGTGGTCGAGGATGTCGCCGTTGCCCTCGCCCTTGAGGTTGAAGTAGGAGTGATTGGTGGGGTTGACCACTGTGGTCTTGTCAGTGGTAGCGGCGTAATCGATCTTCAGTTCGTTGCTATCGGTGAGGCGGTAGACCACCACCAGGGTGAGCGTTCCGGGATAGCCGCCTTCGCCGTCCTTGCTGACGTAGGTAAGCTCCAGGCCGCCATCGGGAAGCACTTTGGGGGTCCAGACCTTGGTATTGAAGCCATGCGCGCCGCCATGCAGGGTGTTCTCGCCATCGTTCTTTTCGAGGATGTACTCTTTGCCGTCGAGGTTGAACCTGGCATGGCCGATGCGGTTGCCATACCGTCCGATCAAGGCGCCCAAGTAGGGGCCGTTGTTCTCTTCATAGGCTTTGAGGCTGCCCTGTCCGAGCACGATGTCGGCCATCGCGCCTTTGCGGTCCGGGGCTTTGAGCGAGACCACGATGCCGCCGTAGGTCATGATCTTCGCCTCCATGCCTTTGGCGTTGGTGAGAGTAAAGATCTGCACTGGTGCACCTTCTTTCGTTTTTCCGAAGTCGGCTTTGTTTGTTGCCGCCGTCGCGATTGTCATGCCGCCGATGGCCAGGGCCAGGACGGCTAATTGTGTGTACAAGGCACTCCTCCTGCGTTGAGAATATGAGAGCGCTACCACTTCTGGAGCAACCCCATTCTATCCGAAATCGCCGTAGCCGATATTAGAATGGAGGGATCATGAAAGCGTTTGCGATCGGCGTAATCTGCGTCGTGGGCACGCTGGCGGCTTCGGCGCAGCAGCGCGATTACCCCGTCAAGCCGGTGCCGTTCACCGCGGTCCACGTGAACGACGGTTTCTGGGCTCCGCGCATCGAGACCAACCGCGCGGTCACCATCCCGTTCGCTTTCAAGCAGGAAGAAGATACCGGCCGGATCGACAATTTCCTGCGCGCGGGAAAGGCGCTGCGGGGCGAGCCGCTGGAGAACAAGAAGCCCCCGGGATACCCGTTCGACGACAGCGACGTCTACAAAGTGATCGAGGGCGCGTCGTACACCCTGAGCGTGCATCCCGACGCCCAACTGGACGCGTATCTGGACGATCTCATCGCCAAGATCGGCGCGGCGCAGGAAAAGGACGGCTACCTCTACACCACGCGCAGCATCGACCCGCTGCACCCGCACCCGTGGGCGGGCAGCGAGCGCTGGATCCTGGAAGGCGAGCTCAGCCACGAGTTGTACAACCTGGGCCACCTGTACGAAGCCGCCGTGGCGCACTACCAAGCCACCGGCAAGCGTACGCTGCTGGACATCGCATTGCGCTCCGCCGATCTGCTGGACCGGACGTTCGGTCCCGGAAAGCGCGAGATCTGGCCGGGACACCAGATTGTCGAAATGGGCCTGGCGAAGTTGTACCGCGCGAGCGGAGACGGCCGCTACCTGAGCCTCGCCAAGTTCATGCTGGACGTGCGCGGTCCCGAGAGCCGGGAGCGGGGCGCCGGCAACGGCTACGTGGAAGCGCACCAGAGAGTGGTGGACCAGACCACCGCGGTGACCGGCGGCCACGCGGTCCGCGCGATGTACATGTACTCGGGGATGGCGGACGTGGCGGCGCTCACCGGCGACGCGGCCTACGTCAATGCGCTGGATAAGATCTGGGAGAACGTGGCCACGCGCAAGTTGCACGTGACGGGCGGCGTGGGCGCGCGCGCGGCGGGCGAATCTTTCGGCGACGATTATGAGTTGCCCAACCTGACGGCGTACAACGAAACCTGCGCCGCGGTGGGCAACGACTACTGGAACCATCGCCTCTTCCTGCTGCACGCCGATGCGAAGTACATCGACGTGATGGAGCGCACGCTGTACAACGGGCTGATTTCGGGGGTGGCGCTGGACGGCCGGACTTTCTTCTACGAGAATCCGCTGGAGGCCACGGGGAAGGCGCCGAAAGACCAGCGGCAGCCGTGGTTCGGCTGTGCCTGCTGTCCCGGGAATATCACGCGTTTCATGGCGTCGGTGCCGGGGTATGTGTACGCGCAGCGCCGGGACGCCGTGTGGGTCAACCTCTACATGGCCAATACCGCGGACATCAAGATGGACAACGGGCGCACGGTGAAGCTGACCGAGGCCACGCGGTATCCGTGGGACGGAGACGTCAAGATGACCGTGGAGCCGGACCAGAGCGCGGCCATGACGATCCACGTGCGCATTCCGGGCTGGGCGCGCAATGAGCCGATCGCGAGCGACCTCTACCGCTTCGCGGATGAGAACCATGCCGCGGTGGCGCTGAAGGTGAACGGAGCCGTCGTGCCCATCCAACTTGAAAAGGGCTATGCGACGGTGACGCGCACGTGGAAGAAGGGCGACACGATCGAGCTGAATCTGCCGATGCCGGTCCGGCGGGTGGCGGCCAACGCCAACGTGGCAGCCGACCGTGGACGCGTGGCCATCGAGCGCGGGCCGATCGTGTACGCCGCAGAATGGGCGGACAATCCCGACGGTAAGGTGCGCAACCTGGTGCTGCCGGATAGCGCGGCGCTCACGGCCGAGTTCCGTCCCGATCTACTGAAGGGCGTGACGGTGGTCAAGGGGAAGGTGTTGGCGCTGGCGTTCGACAAAGACGGGAAGGTGGTCGAGACCGGGCAGCCGTTCACCGCCATTCCGTACTACGCCTGGGCGAATCGGGGCCGCGGAGAAATGATGGTGTGGCTGCCGACGTCTGTGGCCAGCGCGGCGTTGAGATCCGACGGGAAGTAGCGGGTGTGGATTGAGGTGCTACTGGGAGGGCAGATTTTGTGGGGCAGGATGGTATCCTGCGGCCCGGCCCCGGGTGGGCACCCCGTACTCGGCCTGGTCGGCATCTGCATGCTGGTCGGCAGGCCGAGTGCCACTCGGCCGCAGGGTGTGCCCAGCATGGGCAGAATCTAGTTGGATGAAAGGAGCCAACCGGGGCCGATGACGGCAACCGTAGCCGAACCGCAAGGT
>Ga0181529_10003403_pt1 | contig 18142 bp, 23 predicted proteins | sample PEATcosm2014_Bin_36_FD_119763 | JGI IMG/M metagenome (GOLD analysis project Ga0181529, IMG submission 119763) | Peatland microbial communities from MTU Mesocosm Facility, Houghton, MI, USA - PEATcosm2014_Bin10_30_metaG | ecosystem: Environmental > Terrestrial > Soil > Wetlands > Peat | place... | reverse complement strand
TTTCCCAAGTTGAAAATCCTGGCGACGGGTTCTTCCACGCTCGCGGCCACGCAAAAGTTCCGCGACAGTCTGACGGGGCGCAAGCGGGTGGTGGAGCTGGTGCCGGTGTTGCACGAGGAATTGACGGCCTTCGGCATGACGGATTTGCGGGAGCGCTTGTTGCGCGGTGGTCTGCCGCCCGCCTTGCTCGCGGAAGAACACAACCCGGAATTCTATGCCGAGTGGCTGGACTCCTACTTCGCGCGCGATGTGCAGGAGCTATTTCGGCTGGAGAAGCGCGCCGGTTTCCTGCGCGTGCTGGAATTGTTGATGCGCCAGAGCGGCGGAATGCTGGACGTGACGAAGTTGGCCGCTGAAAGCCAGATTAGCCGGCCTGCGGTCACGAACTGGCTGGAGGTTTATCAGATCACGCATGTGGCGCATCTGGTGCGGCCGTATTCGGCGGGCGGGCGGCGCGAGATCGTCGCGCAGCCGAAAGTGTTTGGATTCGACACGGGGCTGGTCTGCCACGCGCGCGGCTGGGATCATCTGCGGACGGAGGATTGCGGCGTGTTGTGGGAGCATCTCGTGCTGGACACACTCATTGCCGCCGGAGCGCCGAAAATTCATTTCTGGCGCGACAAACAGCAGCGCGAAGTGGACTTCGTCGTGCCACACGGGCGCGACGCGGTTGACGCCATCGAATGCAAATGGAACCCCGAAGCCTTCGAGACGCGCGGACTGGCAGCATTTCGTGAACAATATCCAAAAGGAAAAAATTACGCCGTCAGTCCATTGAACGGCCCGTCGTATGAGCGCGTTCAGGGTGGGCTGAAAATCTCAATTGTTTCACCGGGAGAATTGCGTCAAGCGATGGCCTGATCGTGTGGGCAGGTTGCGCTGTTTCATCTCCGTCCCATAATGGCGGAACAACTTGAGGCAACCAGTTGTCGGCTGCTTGCTTTCGCCGTAGAAGAACCGGAACAACTCGCGAAGTTGTTTCAAAAACTTGCACCCGACTTGTAACCCATCGGGAAAAATTTGGATTTTATGAGAAGACGAGAGATCACACGGAAAACTGAATAATCACCAATGAAATCAATGGTTCTGCAATGGTTGCAAAGGGGAATTAAAACTCGCTAAAAATGGCTAAAATCGGCCTTTTTGAATTAAAAGGGCACTGCTCTACCGACTGAGCTACCAACCCGCTAAGACTATCATCATAATTCATAGGCGCTTTTGCGCAAGATTATTCAGGGGGATCTGGATTTTTTTCTTTCGTGCGGGGCGGCAACGTGCTTTTATCAGCCGCGTGATGCGCGTAAATTTTTGGGGCGTGCGCGGCTCGATCCCGACGCCGGGGCCGGGCACGGTGCGTTACGGAGGCAACACGACCTGCGTCGAAATCCGCGCGGGCGACGAAATCATCATCCTTGACGCCGGCACAGGGTTGCGTTCGCTTGGAATTTCGCTGCTGAAAGAATTCAAAAACAAACCGCTGCATCTCACGATGCTGCTCACGCACACGCATTGGGACCACATCCAGGGCCTGCCATTTTTTCCGCCGATTTACAACCCGCGCTGCCGGATGAAAATTATCGGTTGCCACGGCGCGCGCAAGGGATTGTCCGCCATGCTCACCGGCCAGATGGAAAGCACCTATTTTCCCGTCGCGTTCGACAAGCTGCCGAGCACCATCCAGATTGAGGAGCTTCAGGAATTCAACTTCGACGTCGGGCCGGTCATCGTGCGGGCGTTGCGTGCGAACCATCCGGGGATGTGCGTCGGCTACCGGATGTTTTCGCCGGACGGCATCGTCACGTTTTTTCCGGACACCGAGCCGCGCACCGGCGGTGTGGATCGGGAAATGGTTGAGTTCGTCCGCGATTCCGACCTGCTCATCCTCGACTCGCAATACGATGCCACCGGATACAAGACGCACGTCGGCTGGGGGCATGGCTGCGTGGACGATTCCGTGGCGTTTGCGCTGCAGGCGAACGTGAAACAGCTTCTGTTCTTCCACCACGACCCCGACAGCGACGACAAAAAGATAGACGGCTTTTTGAAGCACGCGCGCAAGCTCGTAGCCAGGGCTAAATCAAAAATGAAAGTGAACGCGGCCAGCGAGGGGATGGTGATTGAACTGCCGGTGAAAAAATCGCGGTGAAAATGAAATTCAATTAAAACTCATTCACAACCCATGAAAGCAAAAATTATTTTGTTTGCCATCATCGGCTTCATGGCGGTTGAAGTTTCCGCTCAAACTAATTTTGACATTCTCGTCTGCACAGACCGCAGCCTCACAAACGCCGTCATCTGGAGTTCCACGCCAGCTTATTTGGTAATTGACTACGATGGCGGCATCACGCACGAGTTCATCACCAACCTGCCGACGGAACTTCAGAAAAAATATCATTACGATCCGGCTGCGGCTGCAGCCGCGCTCGCCAAGGAAAAACAGCACGCGCTCGACATTCAAGCTGCAAAAATAAAATACCAGCAATACCTCGCCAGTCTGCGCGGGTCTAACCAAACCATCCGAATTTATTCCTTCGACCAGTTCTCGCTATGCGAAATCGGCGGTGAGTCCGGCGGGGGTGGCGTTAGCGTGTCGCGTCAAAAAGTTTATCTCTACGGCCTGCCGCAAAGAGTGAAAGATTTTATGGTGAGCGAAGATCAATTGAAGACCGACCTTGAAACTCTTCAAAACACGCCAGCGTCAACACCTCCAGTCACTGTGAATGATCCTAACGATCCTGATCCCGGATTCACTGCGCAGATGATTTACAATGATCGTCTTTCGGATGCAAAGACGGAGCGCTTGAAAAAAATTGATGACATGAAAGAGAATTTGACGAAGTTAGAAGCACAAGAAATAGAGGCGACAACAATCACAGCTTATCCAACCGGCCAAAGCTATAACACCATTCCAATCTGGCGATGCGTTAGCCAATGATTCCGCAGCTAAAAAATTCAGACAGAATTGACAAAATTATCAGAATTAAAAACCGGCCGGTTCAATTCTGATAATTCGGTTAATTCTGTCTAAAAATTAAACCGGCTTTTCCCCGTAATTGATCGCCATCGCGCCGCCGCCGTTCTGCTCCGAAGGAGCGATGGAAATTAGCCAGCTACGAAGTGGCTGGAAACCTGTCCGCAAAATCATCGCGTCCTGAAAGGACGCTGGAAAATGTCCGTTCAATTCCACCGTCCCTTGCGGGACGGTTTATTTTATTTGTCGAATACCAGCCACTTCGTAGCTGGCTAATTTCCCGCGTCGCTCCGCGACAAAATCCGTGTTTCATCCGTGTCAATCCGTGGTTAAAAATCTAAACCGGCTTTTCCGCGTAATTGATCGCCATCGCGCCGCCGAGGAGGTTGATCAGGCGCACGTTGGCGAGTTTCAGCGCGCGCATTTTTTCGGCGACGGCCAGTTGCGCCGGATAATGTTTGAGCGATTCCAAAATGTAGGCGTAGGCCTGCGGGTTGCCGCAAAACAGCAGGCCGATGAGCGGCACGGAGCATTTCAGGTGCGTGAAATAAACCGCGCGCCAAAGGGCGTTCGCCGGCTTGCCAAATTCCAGCACGATCAGTCGCCCGCCCGGTTTCGCGACACGGAGCATTTCTTCGAGTCCGCGTTCCCAGCTCGCCAGATTCCGCAATCCGTAGCCGACGGTGACGATGTCGAAGGAATTTTCTGGAAAGGGGATTTGCTGGGCGTCGCCTTGAACGAAGTGCGAAGTGCGAAGCGCGAAGTGCGGATTTTTATTCGGACTTCTAACTTCTGACTTCTGACTTCTTCGTTTTGCCACTTCGAGCATTTTTTCGCTGAAATCCAGGCCGGTCGTTTCCGCGCCCTGCCGCGCGAGCGCGAGCGTGATGTCGCCGGTGCCGCAGCACAAGTCGAGCGCGCGGTCGCCCGGCTTCGCATTGGCGAGCCGGACGACGCGGCGTTTCCAGAGCCGGTGCAGGCCGAAGCTTTGCAGGTCGTTCAGCAAATCGTATCGCCCCGCGATGGAGGCGAAGAGGTCGTTGACCTTGGCGGCGCGCTGTTCGCCGGGCGCATAAAAGACGTTCCTCACGCGGACAGTCTGCACGATGGGCGCTTTGTAATCAAAGGGGATAAAATTACTTTGCACGTCCGGGCGGTTTTGTTATCGTGCCGCCTCAATTGAGGACTGCGGAATTTTAATTGCAACAATTATGAGCACCGAAGCGGCACCAGCCCAGAAGAAGAAAATTCTGGTGATTGATGACAACGAAATCATCCTCAAGACGACCTCAATGAAGTTGATGAGCGCTGGCTATCAGGTGTCCACCGCGCTGGACGGTTCGGAAGGCGTCGCGCTGGTGCGCAAGGACAAGCCCGACCTGGTGCTGCTGGACATCACGTTTCCGGCGGATGTCGGCGGCGTGTCGTGGGACGGCTTCCGCATCATGGACTGGCTTCACCGCGTGGATGAGACAAAAAAAATCCCCATCATCATCATCAGCGGCGTGGTCGAGGAGAAAAACAAGCAGCGCGCGGCGGCCAGCGGAGCGATCGCATTTTTCCCAAAGCCGGTGAATTTCGACGAAATGATCAAGCTCATACGGGCGACATTGAGCGCGCCGCCGGCTCCGGCAGCCTCCGCTCCTCCCGCCGCGTGATTGGAGTTGCAAAACATCTGTCATTTCGTAGAATGACTTTGTCACTGGAAGCGAGCGTAGCTCAGCCTGGTAGAGCATCACGTTGCCAACGTGAGTGTCGAGGGTTCGAATCCCTTCGCTCGCTCCAACAATCAAGCCTCCTGCCGTGAAACCGGCTTGATTTCATGGCGGTTTGAGCGGATTATCTTTTTTCCAATGCCTTTGCCAAGCGAATCCGTCACCCTCACCGCCGCGCAAATCGCCGAGCTGAAAAAAAAGCTCGCCGACCTGCGCCACAACGTGAACAACAACCTCTCACTCATCATCGCCGCCTCCGAAATCATGCGCCTCCAGCCGGAATCCGCCGAGCGGATGCAGAAGCGGCTGGCGGAAAAGCCCCATGAAATCGCCGAGGCCGTCGCGCGGTTCTCCCGCGAATTGGAAGCCACGCTCCACATCTCGCGGCCCTGACCGTAACTGTCCGCCCCGTTTTTCCGTCTGAATGACCGGCGGCAGATCACCGCCATTTTAATGAACATGAAAACGCTCAAGTCATTTTTTTGTTTCGCTGCAATTGCAATTGTCCTTGCGAACTTTGCCGCGCTGGCGCAGGTGTCCGGCCAGCGGCAGCAGGGTTTTGCCGCAGGCGACAGGTTTTTCCCCGCGCTCAGCCGCGTGCTGACGGAAGACCAGCGCAAATCGTTCCGCGCCGCCGTTGAATCGCAGGCCGGTGCCATCCGTCCGCTCGAGGAAAAAATGCGCGCCTCCCGGAAAATGTTGCTCGACGAGGCCGCCGGCGGAAAATTTGACGAGGCCGCCGTGCGCCAGAGCGCGGAAGAGTCGGCCAAGGCCGAGGCCGAACTGACGGTGATTTTCGCGAAGGCGCTGTCGCAAATGCAGCCGCCGCTCTCGCCGCAGCAAATCACACAGATGAAAAATTTCCAGCCCGGGCAGTTTCAAGCGCAGCCTGCGACACCGGCGGATGCCGAGCCGCCGTCCCGGATGAATTTGCCGCCGCCGCTGCCGCGCGACTCGAATGATCTGCCGGTTGTCCCGCCGCAGAACTGAATTCAAGATGGCTTTTGGATTTGGCTTGGCACAATTTTCCGGCAAACTCGCGTGCAATGGAACGGACTGAAGCGGAACTGATCGCTGCGGTGCTGAAAGGCGACGCCGCCAGCTTCGAGCCGCTTGTCAGGAAATATTCCCCGCGCGTCTTCGCCACCGCCCGCCGCTACGCCCGCCGCGACAGCGAGGTCGAGGACATTGCGCAGGAAGTCTGGCTCAAGGCGTTCGACAAGCTGAAGAGTTTCCGCGGCGAGGCGCCGTTTGAGCACTGGCTCATGCGGATGACCGTGCGGACCTGCTACGATTTTTTGCGCGGCCACCAGCGCAACCGAGAGTCGTCATTTTCGGAGTTGAGCGAGCCGGAGAACGACTGGCTGGAACGGTTCGTCGCCGCGCCCGAAACCGCAAGAGACAACGCGGACGCGGCGCGGCTGCTCATCCACCGCGTGATGGAAAAGCTTTCACCGCCGGCGCGCCTGGTGATCACGCTGCTGGAAATCGAAGACCGTTCGGTGAAGGAAATCGCGCAACTGACCGGGTGGTCGGTGCCGCTGGTGAAGGTGCGCGCTTTTCGCGCGCGCGCGGAGATGAAGAAAATTCTCGCAAAAATGACGAAAGACAAATACTTATGATTGTAACCGCGCGCGGCGGAACCGCGTCTGAAAAAATGGAGCAAAATGAATCTCGCTGAACTGCAAATGAAATTGATCGCCGCCGTCCGCACGGAAGTGCTCGACGACCGCGTGCCCTATGCCTTTGAGAAGCGCGTGAGCGCGCTGCTCGCGTCGCGCGTCGCGCCGCAAAACCTGGACTTGTGGGTGCGCGGGCTGTGGCGTTCGGCGATTTCATGCGTGGCGCTCGCGCTGCTGTGCGGCGCGTGGGCGTTTTTCACCCCGGCGACTTCGGCAAGTTCCGACGATCTCTCGCAGAATTTTGAAACGACATTGCTGGCTTCCGTGGATCAAAACGACCAAGCACCGTGAATTCGTGGAAAATCATTCTCGCGACCGTGGTTATTTTTGGCGCGGGTGTTTTTACCGGCGGCCTTCTGGTGAGCAATGTCGAGCATGCACATTGGAAAAATTCCCGCCGACCGGCGGCAACCAATTCGGTTGCCAGCCTTTCCATATCCAATTTCGTTTCGTCGTCTGGAACAAATTCACCGGCCGCGCGGACGCGCTTGCCGGATATTTTGAACAAGCAGTTTTTGCAGCGGCTGGACGAGGAATTGCATCTGGCGCCGGACCAGCGCGACGCCATTCAAAAAATCATCACCGAGGGCCAGAACCTGATGCGCAAGACGATGCAGGACGCGCGGCTGGAAATCCGGGAGCAACTGACAGCAGACCAGCGGGCGCAATTTGACGACCTTGTGAAGCGGCCCGCGCCGCGCCGGATGCAAAACTCCACCAACACGCCGCCCAATTTGTCGGCGACAAATTCTTCGCCGGTCGCGACGGCAAACGCGCCCGCGAATTGATTTTTATTTTTCCGCAAGCAGCACGCGGATTTTTTTCCGCAGTTCCTTGGTGATCGAGCCGACAGGGCGGTTGGCGTCCACGATGGTGAAGCCGTAGGTCTTTTGCAATTTGCGGAACGCGCCCTGCATCGCCGTCTGGTATTTCACAAAGCTGTCGAACATGTCGCGCGACATTCCCAGGTCCATGCCGCTTTCCCAGTAATCCAGCGTCGCGTTTTTCGAGAGATTGCGCTGCACGAGCTCCTGCGGTTCGACGGAAAGGTAGAACACCGCGTCCGGTTCAATCGCGATGCCGTAAAGATTTTTCAGCCACACCTCGTCCATGCCGCGGACCATGTCGCGCGCCATCAGCGTGTAAATATAGCGGTCGGCCAGCACGATGAACCCGGCCTTGAGCGCCGGCAAAATGATGTTGTCGAGCTGGTCAGCAAAGTCCGTCGCGTAAAAAAGGCTCAAGGTCGTCCGGCTCAAAATGTTTCCGTGCTGTGCCTTCTCCAGTTCGGAACTGACGAGCGACGAGCGTTTCAAGCCCACCTGCACTGTCGCGTGGCCGCTGGTTTCGAGCCAGTCCACAAGCCGCGCAATCTGCGTGGAGCGTCCCGAACCGTCCGCGCCCTCGACGACGATCAATTTTCCCGCGAGGTCCTCAAGCTTGACTCTCGGAATGCCGTGGCCGTAAAAACGGCGTTTGATTTTTGAACCATCCAGATTTTTCATACGGCGGCCATATCCCCTTCGAGCTCTTGCGTTTTATTTTCCGGATGGATTGCCGGCGGCAGCGGGAGCGGGCTGCGGCGCTTGAATTTTTTCAGGTCAATTTTCTCACTCACAAGTTTGCGGACGATGACCTGCTGCTTCTCGACGTTTTCGTTGGCGTCCATCGTCACGAAATCAAACTCCTTGCTCATCGCCAGATATTGGTCGAGGATGCGTCCCTGGAAAATGCGGAAGCTTTCGTAGGGATCGGTCGAGAGGCGCAAATCCATTCCGGCCTCGAAAAATTTCAACTTCGGGCGGCCTTCGAGAATCCGGTTCAATGAAACTTCCAGGTCCGTCTTGAAAAACATCGTGAGATCCGGCCGCGCGGCGAAACTGTAGATGCCGCGCACCCATTCTGGCGGGCAGCCGCGCGTCACGTCGCGCGCGAACGCCGTGAAGACATAGCGGTCGCACAGCACGATGTAGCCCGCGCGCAAAAGCGGCAGCAGATGGCGCTCATAGCGGTCCGCAAAATCGGTCGCGTGGATCAGGCTGAATGTCGTGGGCGTGAGCAGTTCGCGTTTCTTGCCCTTGCTCGTGGCGGATTTGACCAGCTCGGAGGAATTCCACTCACTGAAATAAACCTTGATGCCCTCGGCCTCGAGCCAGCGTTTGAGCAGGTAAATCTGCGTGGACTTTCCCGAACCGTCGAGACCCTCGACGGCAATGAGCCGACCCGGAAAATTCAGTTCCGCAAAAGTTTTCATTTTCATCTTCGCCAACAGCGTTTTGTCAGTTTAGCCAAACCGCCGCCGCCCACAAGGCGCAAGTTGATACACGATTATTGCCGTTGTTGTATGTTAAATTTGCGTGACATTGGCAATTCCTTGTGAAAAAAATCACAAATGAGCTTGCCGCCGGTTTTTCTGCTGGCTACGCTCAATCGGTTTTTGTCCTAGGAAACGCAATTTATGCAAACCCAAAGCGAGATCGGTTACGATTCAAAAATCGAGGGCGACGTGGTCGTGACGACCGTGGACGCCGCGCTGAACTGGTTCCGCTCCAATTCTGTCTGGCCGATGCCGATGGGATTGGCGTGCTGCGCCATCGAATTGATGGCGGTCGGCGCGAGCCGTTTTGATATTTCCCGTTTCGGATCGGAAGTCATGCGTTTTTCGCCGCGTCAGGCCGATTGCATGATTGTCGCCGGCACCGTCACTTATAAAATGGCCGGGGCCGTCCGCCGCATCTGGGATCAGATGCCCGAGCCGAAATGGTGCATCGCCATGGGCGCATGCGCCTCGACTGGCGGGATGTATCGCAGCTACGCCGTGCTGCAAGGCGTGGATCAAATTATTCCCGTGGATATTTACGTTTCAGGCTGTCCGCCGCGTCCCGAAGCCGTGCTCGACGCGCTGATGAAATTGCAAAAGAAAATCAGCAAGCAGCCGGTCTTGCAGAATCTGACCGCGCTCAATCTTCAAAAGAAAGTTGCGGCCTGAACCAAAAATTTCCTCTGCTAAATTTGCCAACGTGACTTCACTCGAAACAGCCCAAAAACTCAAAGCCAAGTTCGGCGATTTGGTTTCCGAGCCGACGGAGTTTCGCGGCGAAATCATGATCAAAGTCGCTGATGCGGAACAGATCGTCGCCGTGTGCGAATTCGCGAAGAAACAGCTTGGCTTCGATTATCTTGTGGACGTGAGCAGCCTCGATAATTACGGCGACGACCCGCGCTGGACGGTGGTTTATGAATTGCGCGGCCTCGCGAGCGCCTGCGAATTGCGGATCAAAACCGATGTTAGCGAGGAAAAATCCGAGCTGCCCAGCGTCATCGGCGTGTGGAAAACCGCCAACTGGCACGAGCGCGAGATTTACGACATGATGGGCATCAGTTTCCGCGAGCATCCCGATCTGCGCCGCATTTTGATGTGGGAAGGCTATCCGTATTTTCCGTTGCGGAAGGATTTTCCGCTCGCGGGCAAGCCGAGCGACATCCCCGGTGTAGCCTTTTCAAAACCAGCGCCGATGGAAGGCGGGCCGTTTGTGACAATTCCAAGCACCAGTTCCTCAACCGCCAGAGAACCACGCGTCCGCATTCCTGAAAATTAATTTTAATGGCCACCGTTCAAGACATCGAGATTCCTGATTCCGCCGCGCGCGCTGCGCAGGCGGTTGACGAACTTCCGGATGACGTCGGCGAAAAAATGGTTTTGAACATGGGACCGTCGCATCCGGCGACGCACGGTGTTCTCCGAATTTTGCTCGAGCTGGACGGCGAAGTCATCACAAAGGCCGACCCGGACGTTGGTTACCTTCATCGCGGCGACGAAAAAATCGCCGAGAACATGACTTACACGCAGTTCATTCCTTACACCGACCGGCTGGATTATCTCGCGCCGCTTGCGAACAACGTCGCTTACGCGCTCGCGGTCGAAAAAGCCCTCGACATCCATGACAAACTGCCGCCGCGTTGCCAATACATCCGCGTAATGTGCTGTGAACTGGCGCGCATCTCGGCGCACTTGCTTGGGCTTGGCGCGTTTGCGATGGATGTCGGCGCAGTTACCGTTTTCCTTTTGACGTTCACCGAGCGCGAAAAAATTTACAACCTCGCCGAAGCCGCGAGCGGTGCGCGTCTGACGACGAGCTATACGCGCATTGGCGGCTTGATGCGCGACATTCCGCCGACGTGGTGCGATCAAGTTCGCCAGTTCCTCAAGGAATTTGCCGTGGCGCTTGCCGAAGTGGAAGTGCTGCTCACGCGCAACCGGATTTGGGTGGACCGCCTGCGCGACCTCGCGGTCATCTCGAAAGAAATGGCGATTGATTACGGCTTGAGCGGTCCGAATCTGCGTGGCAGCGGCATCGAATGGGATTTGCGCAAAAACCAGCCGTATCTTTGTTACAAAGATTTGCAATTCGACATTCCCACCGGTTCAGTTGGCGACTGCTACGACCGCTACCTTGTGCGCATGGAAGAAATGCGCCAGAGCATGAGAATTCTGGAGCAGTGCGTGAACAAAATTCCCGGCGGCGCGGAAAACAAATCGAAGGAGCCGGTCAACGTCGCTGATGGGAAAATTGTCTTGCCCCCGAAACATGGCGTGATGACGAAGATGGAGGAATTGATCCATCAATTCATGCTCGTGACGGAAGGCATGAACGTGCCGCCCGGCGAAATTTATTTCGGCCACGAAAATCCGAAGGGCGAACTGGGCTTTTACATTTGCAGCAAGGGCGGCGGTGTGCCGTATCGCCTGAAAATCCGTTCGCCCAGCTTTATTAACCTGAGCATTTTGGGCGAGCTGATGCCCGGCGCGATGGTCAGCGACGTGCCGGTGATTCTCGGCTCGATTGATTTTGTAATGGGAGAAAGCGACCGATGAACGTGACGCACACAGAACCGATTCCGAATCCGCTGCAACATCAAAGCGGATTTTCGGTGACGCCCGCGCTCGAAGCGGAAGTGGACGAGCTGATCACGCATTATCCTGTGAAACGCGCCGCGTCGCTGATGGTGCTGCACGCGATCCAGGAAAAGTTCGGCTGGATTTCGCAGGAAGCTGTCGAGTGGACGGCGAAGAAACTGGATTTGCAGCCCATCAACATTTACGAAATCCTGACATTTTATCCGATGCTGCGGTCGGAGCCGATGGGCAAATATCAGATCAAGGTGTGCCGCACATTGAGCTGTGCGCTCGGCGGCGCGTATGAATTGCGCGAACATCTTTGCAAAAAATTGGGTCTGGACGCGCACGCGCACGGCGCGCAAACGACGTCGAACGGAAAATTCACCGTCGAATTTGTCGAGTGCCTCGCAAGCTGCGGCACGGCTCCGGTGATGATGTGCAACGATGATTTTTACGAAGGTGTTTCGCACGCGAAAGCGGACGAGATTTGCGCGAAGTGCAAATAAAAGGGTAAAATGCCAAAGCCATTGAAAAATGAAAACAACCCTGAAAGACTGGCCAAAGGTATATCGCAAACTGAAAAAGTTGCGCGGCGTGACGCTCAAGGAAAAAGTATTGCTCGCGCAGGGGCTGGCCGCCACGCCGGAAGAGCGGCTGCAGATGCACGACAATCATCTCCGCTCGCTCGGCTTATACAGTCATTGGGACAGGAAAAAATGCGGTTTCAAATTGTCGGAATGACGGCGGCGGTTTATCAAGGCGTTATGATCAACACCATGGACACGAACATTTGGATGGATTTGCCGGCGCGGCAATATATGCGCCTCTGGAACATCATCCGTTCGCAGGGAGGCACGGCCTTGTCGCCGACATTGTATGTCTTGGAAGATGGGAAACTGGTGAATTTTTTATTTTCGGTGACGGGATTGAAAAATTTCGCCGCCGAATACCGCCATGCGTTGACCGTAAAAATGGAAAAACTGAATGTGAAAATTCTTCCGTTGGCGCGAATATTAAAGAGCAAGAAGGCGACCATGCGTGACAAGGATATTGCGCATATTCCTCACATTGAGCGCGTCCTGAAATTGCAAAAGAAGGCGAAGGCGCAAAAATGAAATGGTTGCCCGACATGGATTTGAACCATGACAAACAGATTCAGAGTCTGCTGTGCTACCGTTACACCATCGGGCAAGACGGGACGAAACAGGCTAGAGAAATTTGATTGAGAGTCAAGTTGCTGATATGGCGCAGGAATACAAACTGATTTTGAAATACGCCGATGAACCCGGTTACACGCGGGACATCGAATGCTGTTTGCGTCATGGCGGCTACAACGATTTGAAGAAGGCGCTCGCCATCCAGCCGAAGGATTTGCCGGACGGCAAAAAACTTTCGCCGCAGGAACAAATCCGTGAGGACGTGAAAATTTCCGGCCTGCGCGGGCGTGGCGGCGCGGGATTTTCCTGCGGTTTGAAATGGAGCTTTGTGGACCGCAAGAGTGGCAAACCGATTTACCTGATTTGCAACGCTGACGAATCCGAGCCGGGCACGTTCAAGGATCGCCAGATCATGTATAAAGACCCGCACCAGTTGATCGAAGGCATGGCCATCTCGTGCTTTGCGAACGACGTGCATCTCGCCTACATCTACATCCGTGGCGAAATGGTGGACGGCGCGAAAATTCTAAACGAGGCGCTCAAGGAAGCCCGCGCGAAAAACTTTCTCGGTAAAAATATTTGCGGCAGCGGTTACGATCTGGAGATTCACGTTCACCGCGGCGCGGGCGCCTACATTTGCGGCGAAGAAACGGGCCTCATCGAATCGCTCGAAGGCAAGCGGCCCTATCCGCGCATCAAGCCGCCATATTTTCCGGCGGTGCTCGGCCTGTGGATGTGCCCGACCATCGTCAACAACGTCGAGACGCTTTGCAACGTGAAGCACATCGTTGCGATGGGCGGTGTGGCGTTCGCCAAGCTCGGCACGCCGAACAACACCGGCACGCGCATCGTCAGCTTGAGTGGTCATGTCAAGAAACCCGGTTACTACGAAATCGAAACCGGCAAGGCGACCATTGGCGAACTCATCAACGACCCGAAATTCGGCGGCGGTCTGCGCGACGGTCGCAAATTGAAGGCCGTCATTCCCGGCGGTTCATCCGCCAAAGTTTTCAAGGCCGGCGAAAAGTTCAAGCTCAAGAAAAAGGACGCCGAGGGGAAAGAAATTCTGGTCGAGACCGACATGCTTGATCTGCCTTACGATTTCGATTCGCTCGCCGCCGCCGGTTCCATGAGTGGTTCTAGCGCGATCATCGTGATGGACGATTCCACCGACATCGTCGAGGCGCTGGCAAACCTTTCCGAATTTTACGCGCACGAAAGCTGCGGCCAATGCACGCCGTGCCGCGAAGGCGCTCTCTGGATGAGCAAGACGCTGCACCGCCTCACGCACGGCGAAGGCCGCGCAGCCGACGCGGATTATCTCGTGAAGATTGCCGACAACATTCCCGGCGGTCGCACAATTTGCGCGTTCGGCGAAGCCTGTTCCTGGCCGGTGCAAAGTTTCGTCGCGAAGTTCAAAGATGAATTCGTTGCCAAAGGCGCCGCCGATGAAGCTCGTCGCGCGAAGGAAATTATCGCGCCAGTGGAATCAAAACAATTGGCCGAAGCGCATCATTAAAAATGTCAGCAGCAGCCACAACTGAAATGAAGCCCGCCGCGCCCGCGATTGAAAAAATCAAGGTGAAGGTGGATGGCCGCGAAATTGAGGTGCCGAAGACGACGCCCGATCCGATTTCCGGCAAGCCGATTCCGACCACGATGATTCAGGCGTGCGAAATCGCAAAGCAGGACGTGCCGCATTATTGCTATCACCCGAAGCTGCCGGTCGTCGGCAACTGCCGCATGTGCCTCGTCGAATACGGCATGCCCGCGCTCGGCCCGGATCGCAAACCGGTTTCGAATCCAGACGGGTCGGTGAAGATTGCCAAGTCGCCTCGTCCGGCCATCGCCTGTGCGACACCGATTTCTCCCGGCATGGAAATTTACACCAGCACGCCCGGAGTGAAGCAGATGCGCGAAGGCGTCCTCGAATCCCTGCTCATCAACCATCCGCTCGACTGCCCGATTTGCGATCAGGCCGGCGAATGCAAGCTGCAGGAATACTCAGTTGATTACGGCCAAAGCGCGAGCCGCTTCGTCGAAGCAAAAGTTCACAGGCCGAAAGCCGTTGATCTGGGACCGCGCATCATGCTCGACGCCGAACGCTGCATTCTTTGCACGCGCTGCATTCGTTTCACGCGCGACATCGCGGGCGACGACGCGCTGGGCATCATCAATCGCGGCAGCTACAACACGATTGCGACGTTTCCGGGAATGCCGTTCGACAACAATTACACGCTGAACACCGTGGACATCTGCCCGGTCGGCGCGCTCACGTCGAAGGATTTTCGTTTCAAGATGCGCGTCTGGTTCCTGAAGGAAACCAAGAGCGTCTGCACAAGTTGCGCCACCGGTTGCAGCATGATCATCGGCTCGCGGGAGGAAAAAGTTTACCGCTACGAGCCACGCCAGAACGACGCCGTCAATTCGACGTGGATGTGCGACGCCGGCCGATTGAATTACAAATGGATCGGGCGCGAAGACAGGCTGAAAGATGTTTTGGTGCGCGGGCAAAAATCAACTTGGACAGCGGTGCTCAATGAAATTGCGGATAAATTGAAAAATGCGCCGCAAGGCTCGGTGGCAATTGTCGCCTCGGCGCGGCAGACAAATGAAGAACTCTGGCTGATTTCAAGATTGAAATCGAAACTTGGCGCGATGAGCGATTCCGTCGCGCGTTTTGGCGAAGGCGACAAGCTGCTTGTCAGCGCCGATAAAAATTCGAATACCAATGGCGCGCGGCTTACTGGAATTTGTTTCAGCGAAATTGGAACAAACATACCGCAGATCGCCAGCGGAATTCTGAGTGGCAAAATAAAGACGCTGATTGTTTTTGGAGAAGATGTGACGAAACACGGCATCGACGCAAATTTACTCGGCAAATTGGACACGCTCATCGTCAGCGACATTTTGCCGAATGCGACGACGAAGCTCGCGCATTATTTATTGCCCGGCTGCGCGCACGCGGAAAAACGCGGCACGTTCACGAACACGAAAGGCCGCGTCCAGAAATTCATGAAAGCCGTCGAAGCTCCAGATGACGCGCGCGCCGAATGGGAATTTTTGCACGACCTCGTTTTCAACGTCACCGGCCAGAACGGTTTTCTGACGATTGAAGGTCTGTTCAACGAAATGGCGAAGGAAATTCCCGCGTTCAACGGTCTGACATGGGCGAGCCTCGGGGACACCGGAGCGACGGTGCCAATTTAACATGGACTGGAATTTCATCATTTTTAGCGTCGTCAAGATCGCGCTGGTGATCGGCGTGCTGCACGCCATCGCGGCCTACGCGGTGCTGGCGGAGCGGAAAATTTCGGCCTGGATTCAGGATCGCGTGGGACCGAACCGCGTCGCGCCGCCATTCGTGAAATACATTCCGGTCCTCGGCCCGATTTTGACGCGCTGGGGAATTTTTCAGCCGCTGGCGGACGGCTTGAAGTTCATGCTCAAGGAGGATTTCACCCCGGCTGGCGTGCGCAAAATGTATTTCTGGCTCGCGCCGGCGCTGGCGATCATTCCTTCGATGCTCGTGATTGCGGTGATTCCATTCGGCTCGCAAATGGGCCATCAGAAAATGGTCATCGCGGATTTGAACGTGGGCATTCTTTACACGTTCGGAATCGTTTCGCTTGGCGTTTATGGAATCGTGCTCGCTGGCTACGCGGCGAATTCAAAATATCCGTTCCTCGGCGGCATCCGGTCGAGCGCGCAGATGATTTCTTATGAAATTTCGATGGGCATGAGCGTCATCCCGGTTTTTCTCATCGCGGGCAATCTGAATTTGAGCCAGGTCATCGGCTGGCAGGTGCAACACGGCTGGCTAGTCGCGTATGCGCCGCTGTCGTTCATCATTTTTCTCGTCGCGAGCTTTGCGGAAACGAACCGCACGCCGTTCGATTTGCCGGAAGCGGAGACGGAGCTGGTAGGCGGCTATCACACGGAATACAGCTCGATGAAATTCGCGCTGTTTTTTCTCGCGGAATATTCCAACATGACCGCAGCGGCGGGAATGATGGTGACGCTGTTTTTCGGCGGCTGGACGCTGCCGTTTTGGGGATTGGACCAGCCGGCACATTCGCTGGCCGTTGGCGTCGCGCAAATTTTGATTTTTCTCGTGAAAATCTGCGTGCTGCTGACGCTGTTCATCTGGGTGCGCTGGATGTTTCCGCGTTTCCGGTATGACCAATTGATGGATTTGGGCTGGCGGCGGTTCGTGCCGCTGGCGCTGGTGAACATTTTGATCACGGCCGTCTGGCTGTGGATGAGAAGCTGATGATTGTAAATCGAAAAGCGTTGACGTTTTGGGAAAAACTTTATGTGCCGGCAATCGTTGGCGGGCTTAAGGTCACGCTCCGGCACGCCTACCGCACATTGTTCGAGGGCAAAAAAGTGACGATGGAATATCCCGAACAGAAATGGGCCGTTCCTGCGGATTATCGCGGTGCACCGTATCTCGTGAAAGATCAGGACGGCAACACGAAATGTGTCTCCTGCCAGCTTTGCGAATTTGTCTGCCCGCCGAAGGCGATCAAAATTATTCCGCCCGGCCCGGCTGGTCAATTGGCCGATCGCACGAACGCCGAAAAAATGCCGGTAGAATTTGAGATCAACATGTTGCGTTGCATCTTCTGCGGCTTCTGCCAGGAAGTTTGCCCCGAAGAGGCGATTTTCCTGCAAAAAGATTATTCGCTCACCGGCCTGACACGCGCCGAAATGGTTTACGACAAGGAAAAGCTCCTCGCGCTCGGCGGCACGGTCGGTGGCGTGCAGAAATGGAAGCACAAGTTGGAAGAAGCGAAGGAACAGGAAAGTTTTCCGGTGAAAGTTTAATCAGCAATGGAAGCTATCAACAATCTGCTGGCAGTAGGCGCGGTGGAAGACGTTTTGTTTTATGTCTTCGCGGCGCTGACGCTGCTGTGCGCCGTTCTGGTCGTCGCTAATCCGTTCAACCGCAATCCGGTCACGAGCGCGATGTTTCTCGTGCTGACGATCATCTCGATGTCTGGTCTGTTTCTGCTGCTGCACGCGTTCTTTCTCGCGGCGGTGCAGATTCTGGTTTACGCCGGCGCGGTCATCGTGCTGTTCATTTTCGTCATCATGTTGCTCGACCTGAAGGAAGAACAGCGCCGCAAAATCAAATTCTTCGGCCTCGCCGCCGGCTTGGTTTCCGTCGGCATCGTCGTCAGCATTTTTGTCAAATCGCTCTCGTCTATCAAGCCCGCCGCCGCCGAGCCGACGCTCGAAGGCGAAACTTACGCGCTCGGCAAACTCTTGTTCACGCAATACACGCTCCCGTTTGAAATCGTCTCGGTGCTGCTGCTCGTGGCGATGGTCGGCGTAATTTTGTTGAGTAAGAAGAAGTTGGAATAATTAGCCACAGAGACACCGAGGCACAGAGAAAATGAAATTTACAAAAAATATTAAGCGCAACGACGGAAGATTCGATTTTGTCTCTGTGTCTCTGCGCCTCTGTGGCAAAAATTGATATGCACGTCGGCCTCCATCATTATTTGTTCGTGAGCTTCATGCTGTTCAGCTTGGGGCTGCTCGGCGTCATCATGCGCCGCAACCTGCTGGTGATTTACATGTCGCTGGAGCTGATGCTCAACGCGGCCAACCTCGCGCTCGTCTCCTTTTCGCGGTTCAACAACAAGCTCGACGGCCAGGTGCTGGTGTTTTTCATCATCACCGTGGCGGCGGCGGAAGTGGCGGTCGGC
>Ga0181529_10003402_pt1 | contig 18151 bp, 18 predicted proteins | sample PEATcosm2014_Bin_36_FD_119763 | JGI IMG/M metagenome (GOLD analysis project Ga0181529, IMG submission 119763) | Peatland microbial communities from MTU Mesocosm Facility, Houghton, MI, USA - PEATcosm2014_Bin10_30_metaG | ecosystem: Environmental > Terrestrial > Soil > Wetlands > Peat | place... | reverse complement strand
TTGGCGAGGGTCTTAACGGACTCGTCGTTGAGGCCAAGGTTGAGCACGGTGTCCATCATGCCGGGCATCGAGGCGCGCGCGCCGGAGCGGACCGAAACCAGCAGCGGGTTGGCGGCGTCGCCGAACACATGCCCCGTCTGCCGATTGATGCCGGCGATCGCCTCGTCGACCTGGGCGGCGAGGTCGGCCGGATAGGTGCGGCCGTTCTCGTAGAAGTAGGTGCAAAGTTCGGTGGAGATGGTGAAGCCGGGCGGCACCGGCAGGCCGAGGAAGGCCATTTCGGCCAAATTCGCACCCTTGCCGCCGAGCAGGTTCTTCATCGCTCCGCGGCCTTCGGTCTTCTCAGGACCGAAGGAATAGACCCATTTCGTCATAAACCGCCTCCCAGATATCGGACCACGTTCGAGGCTTTGGCGTCGAGCGGCCCATGCGAAGATTGTTTTCCGCGCGCGGCAGTGACTGAACCTGACGTCGGCGGAACCGCCTTCGACCTATCCGCAGTCCGCGCCGCCGTTCATGACGACGATCAAACCGGCAGAAAAATTCGCGCGCCGGTTTGATGTCACACAACGAGCGAAAATTGCTCAGTTTTTTGGCGCCTTGGGGAACACCCGGCGCCGCCGCCCGATCAGCGGCGCGGTCTGAGGCCGATCCCGAAGGTCGCCCAACCAATTCCATGAAACAGCAAATCGACGCCGAGAAGGATTCCCAGAACGTAGACCGAGTCTGTCGGCCAATGGACGACGATCACTAGGCCGAGCAGGAACGTGACCGCCGCGGCGAGCAGCACCATGGCGCGCGGATTGCCGCCCGGTAGGTGAAAAGCGAGGTACGCGCGCACGACGCCCGCCGCGATCAGACCGGCCCCGAGCGCGAGCGTCAGCGCCAGCGAAGCGAAGATCGGGTTGAGGATGCAGATGAGGCCGGCGACCAGGTAGATCGCGCCGCCGACGATCCAGAGGAAGAATCGCGCCCAACTCTTGGCGTGCGCGCCGACGCCGATCTCGGCTACGCCGGCGACGAGGAAGAAAAGGCCGTTGAGCGTCACCGTCGCGACGGTCGAGGGGAGGGTGAAACACAGCGCCGCGAGGCCGAGCACGACGAGCAGCGCGCCAAAGGCGACGATCTCGCCCCAGCGCGCGCGCAGGTGCTCGATGGCGAAGCCGAGGCTGTGGGGCTGAGTTCCATTGGTTGCGTTGCTCATGGCGCTTCCCCGCTGCGACCGGCCCGCTTCTAAACCAAAACGCCGCCTCGCTCCATACCGGGTTAACGCGACCGTTTGAGATCGCCGAGCACCTGGGCGGCGTATTCGACCATCGGCACAATGCGGCCGTAGTTTAGGCGGGTCGGGCCGATCACGCCGAGCACGCCCGCCACGCGTCGGTCGCCGCCGCGCAGCGGCGCGGCGATCATCGACGATCCGGACAGCGAGAACAGCTTGTTCTCGGCGCCGATGAAGATCTTCACGCCTTCGCCGGCCTCCGCGCGGTGCAGCAGGTCGATGACGTCCGTCTGGGTTTCGAGGTCGGCGAACAGGCGGCGGATGCGCTCGAGATCGGCGTCGGCGTGCAGGTCGGCGATCAGGTTGGCCTGGCCGCGGACAATCAATTGTCGGCTCGCCTCCTCCGCCCCCGTCCAGGAGGCGAGGCCGGCGTCGACCAGCCGCGCCGCCAGCGCGTCGAGCTCGCCACGCGCCGCTTCGCGCGACCGCGCGACGTCCTCTCGCGCTTCCGCCAGCGTGCGGCCGCGGACCTGGGCGTTGAGGTAGTTGGCCGCCTCGGCGAGCGTCGAAGCCGGCATGCCGGCGGGCGTCGCGACCACTCGGTTCTCGACCGAACCGTCCTCGCCGACCAGCACCGCCAGCGCGCGCTCGGGGTCGAGGCGGACGAACTCGACATGCTTGAGGCGGACATTGTCCTTTGAGGTGACGACGACGCCAGCGCCGTGGGTCAGGTCGGAGAGCAGGGCGGTCGCCTGGGTCAGCGCGCCTTCGAAGCCGGCTTCCTCGGCGGCGGCGCGCACCTGGCTGTCGATCCGCGCGCGTTCCTCGCGCGCCAGACCGCCGAATTCCAACAGCGCGTCGACGTAGAAGCGCAGGCCAAGCTGAGTCGGCAGGCGGCCGGCGCTGGTGTGGGGGGCATAGACGAGCCCGAGTTCCTCGAGGTCCTGCATCACGTTGCGAACCGAGGCGGGCGACAGCGAGATCGGCAGGATACGCGAGAGGTGACGCGACCCGACCGGCTCGCCGCTGGCGAGATAGGAGTCGACGATGCGGCGGAAGATCTCGCGCGCCCGCGCATCGAGGTTGGCGAGGACGCTCGCTTCGACAACAGGGGTTTCGCTGGGCGCGGGCATGGCGGCAGAGAATGGCGACGCGCCGCCTCGCGCGCAAGGGGCGGGGCCGAGGAACCGCCCGCATTCAGGCGAATCCGGGCCGCCTGCGATTAATTCCAACACTCGAGCGCGACGGGGTCTATGATGGGCCGACTGGAGAACGCCAGGTGCGGCGACTCCTGATCTGCGACGATCGACTGGGCGCGCCCCGCGCCCGCGGTCGGCCAGCGTCGGATTGGAGATCATTTGCTAGTTCTCGTACGGGACAACAACGTCGAACAGGCCCTGAAGTACCTCAAGAAAAAAATGCAGCGCGAGGGAATCTTCCGGGAAATGAAGCGTCGCAAGGCCTACGAAAAGCCGTCGGAAAAACGAGTGCGCGAGAAGGCGGAAGCCATTCGCCGCGCCCGCAAACTCGCCCGCAAGGTGGCGATTCGCGAGGGCCTGATCGCAGCGCCCAAACCCAAGCCGCGGTTGGCAGGCGCCGGCCGCGCCAAGCCGGCGTTCGGCTGAGGCTGATCGCCTTCGCCGCGTTTCGGGCGGCGGCGGCAAGCAGGGACCCGTCATGGTCGGACTTGTCTCGGCGATCGACGCCGTCAGACAGCGCCGATTTTGACGGTCTTTTTTTGCCGCGACGCTGCGGCGCCGTCCAGGATCAGCGGGTGTTTGGCTTGGGAAGGCGACCGGAGCGGGCGCGCCAAACCAGCCTTGCCGACGGCGCGCCGAGGCGCCACAAGCGCGCTGCAGATTTCCTCGACAGCGCGAGGCGCGATTTCCCATGCAGGCTGACGTTTCCCGCACCGGCGGACAGATCCTCGTCGATCAGTTGGTCGCCCAGGGGGTAGAGCGCGTCTATTGCGTGCCGGGCGAGTCTTATCTCGCCGCGCTCGATGCGCTTTACGACGCCAAGATCGCGGTGACCGTCTGCCGCCAGGAGACGGGGGCGGCGATCATGGCGCTGACCGACGGCCGGCTCACCGGTCGCCCAGGCGTCTGCTTCGTCACGCGCGGGCCGGGCGCGACCAACGCCGCTCACGGCGTCCACATCGCCGAGCACGATTCGGCGCCGCTGGTGCTGTTCGTCGGCCAGGTCGAGCGCGGTATGCTCGGCCGCGGCGCCTTTCAGGAGATGGACTATCGCGCCTTCTTCGGCTCGACCGCCAAATGGGCGACCGAGGTCGAGGACCCCGCCCGCCTGCCGGAAATCGTCCAGCGCGCCTTCCACACCGCGATGCAGGGCCGCCCCGGTCCGGTCGTCGTCAGCCTGCCGGAGGACGTCCTGACCGAAGCGGCGAAGGTTGCCGACGCGCCGCGCGTCGAGCCGGCGGCGATCTGGCCCGGCCAGACCCAGATGGCGGAACTGCAGAAGCTGCTGTGGGCGGCGGAGCGCCCGGTTGTGATCTTCGGCGGCGGCGGCTGGAGCGTGCGCGCCGGCGCGGCGCTGACCCGTTTCGCCGAACGTTTCGAACTGCCGCTGATCGCCTCGTTCCGCCGCTCGAGCGTCGTCGACAACGACCATCCCAATTTCGCCGGTGAACTCGGGCTCGGCGTCAATCCCAAGCTCAAGGCGCGAGTCGAGGCGGCCGATCTCGTGCTGCTGATCGGCGGCCGCATGGCGGAGACGCCGTCGCAGAGTTACACGCTGTTCGGGATTCCCGCGCCGCGTCAGGCGCTGGTCCACGTTCACGCCGACGCCGCCGAGATCGGCCGCGTCTATCATCCGAGCCTCGGCATCGTCGCGACGCCGCAGGCCTTCTGCGCCGCGCTGGAGGGCCTGCAGCCGCCCAACGCGATCGCCTGGGGCGGCGAGACGCGCGCGGCGCGCGAGGCGTTCCTCGCCTGGACCGGCCAGCCGCCGGCTAACCCTGGCGCCGTGCAACTCGGCGAGATCATGCTGGCGCTACGCAAGCTCGCGCCCGACGCGACCTTCGCCAACGGCGCCGGCAATTTCGCCATCTGGCCGGGCCGGTTCCTGCGCTTCCGCCGCTTCAACCAGCAGCTCGGGCCCGCTTCGGGCTCGATGGGCTTCGGCGTGCCGGCGGCGATCGCCGCCAAGCGCGCCGATCCTCAGCGCATCGCGATCGCCTTCGCCGGCGACGGCGACTTCCTGATGAATGGGCAGGAATTCGCCACCGCCGTCCAATATGGTCTGCCGGTCGTCGTTGTCGTCGTCGACAACGGCATGTACGGCACGATCCGCATGCATCAGGAGCGCGAATATCCCGGCCGCGTCAGCGCGACGCAATTGCGCAATCCCGACTTCGCGGCGCTGGCGCGCGCCTACGGCGGCCACGGCGAGACGGTGGAGAAGACGGAGGAATTCGCGCCGGCCTTTCAGCGTGCGCTGGCCTCCGCCAAGCCGTCGATTCTGCACGTGAAGATTGACCCGGAAGCGATTGCTCCGGCAGCGACTTTGACCGGCATCCGCGAGGCCTCCCTGCGCCGCCGCGGCGGCGGCTGAGCCGGCGTGCCGCCCGCGGTCTGGCTCACCATCGGCGTCGTGTCGCTCGGGGCGGCGCTCGCCGGATTCGTCGAGGGCGCCGCCGAACTCGAATTTCCGCTCGTCGCGATGAGCCTGTGGGCGTGGATTCTGCCGCCGCCGCTCGCTGCGCCGCTCGCCGTGTTCGGCGCGCTGCTCGGCGCCGTTGTTCGTCTCTTCCCGCTGCGCGGCGGCTTCGACGTCAGGCGTGTCGCGCCGTTCGCCGTTGGCGGCGCGCTTGGCGTGCCGATCGGCGTCTTCCTGCTGCACAACGCCGACCCTCTGCGCTTTCGTCTGGCGATCGGGGCGTTGTTGATCCTCTATGGCGGTTATGCGCTGGCGGCTCGCGATTCGGCGCGCGTCAAGTCGGGCGGAATCGGCGCCGACGCTCTTGTCGGCGTTGTCGGCGGCGGCCTCGGCGGGCTCTGCGGCCTCGCCGCCGCGCCGCCGGCGATCTGGACGCGCTTGCGCGGCTGGAAACGCGAACCGCGCCGCGTGACGGTCAAGGCCTTTGCGATCGTCGTCGCCGTGCTGACGCTCGCCGCCTACGCGCGCACCGGCGCCGTCGAGCCGGCGGACTTGCGCCTGTTCGCGGTCGTGGCGCCCGTCGCGCTCGTCGCTTCGTTTCTTGGCGCGCGGCTCGCCGGCCGCAGCGGCGGCCGCACGGTCGGACGAATCGCGCTGGCGCTGACGCTCGCCTCCGGCGTGGCTTTGCTCGTCGGCGCGAGCCGAGGCTTGTGGGGACGCTGACCAGACCGTTGCTTCGCCGCGGCGGCCGCGGCTAGATGGCCGCTGAACTTGAGGTCTGCGCCATGAACGTCGACGAAGCCCTGCGTCAGTTCGGCGCCGCCGAGGAAATGCCGAGCGCGGCGCTGCAGTGGGCTCTCGATCACTGGGAGACTGCAGCGTCGCGCTTCGTCGCCCGGGTTCGCGCCTTCTCCGCCAGCCCGGCGGCGCGCGACGAGCTCGCCGAAGGCGAGATCTTCTTCATAGTCCATCTCTGCGGCGAGATGCGCGACCCGCGCGTCTACGCGCCGCTCTGCCGGCTGATTGGCGAAAGCGACGAAGCGATCGCATTCCTCGGCGACGCGGCGATCGAGACGCTGGACGGAATCCTGATCAACGTCTGCGACGGCGATCCTCAGCCGCTGATGGACGCAATCGAGTCGAATGGCGGCGACGAATTCGCGCGCGCCGCCGCGCTCGAGGCTCTCGGTTGGCTTACGCGCGAGCGAGCGATCCTCAGCGACGAAGAGATGCGCGCCTATCTCGGGCGGCTGCGGCTGGAAATGAAGCCGCGCGGCGAATCGTTTCTGTGGCAAGCTTGGGCGGCGACCGCCGCCAATCTCGGCTACGACGACATGCGGTCCGACGTCGCGAGCTTGCACGCCGATGGTTGGGTCGAACCAAACGATTTCGGCCTCAAAGATTTCGACCGGCAAGTGAAACTGGCGCGCGGAAGCCCCGCTGGCTTGGGCGGCTTCGAAGCGGACGGCGTGACGCCGTTTGAGAAGGCGATCGAGACGCTCGCGTCCTGGTCCTACGCCGACGATTCCGCGCTTGCCGAGGAGGACTCGAGCGCGAGCGGCGGGCACGTCTACGAGACCCCTTACGTCAATCCACTGCGCGGAATCGGCCGCAACGATCCGTGCCCTTGTGGGAGCGGCAAGAAATACAAGCGCTGCTGCCTGACGGGATAGAAACCTGGGCGCGGCGCCACGGCCGAAGCGACGAAGCTGAATCTCTTCGCGCGCGGCCGCCATTGCTCCGTCCAGGAGCGGCATTGAGCAATCGGGGGGTACGGACGCGCATGGGTCCGTTGGCGGGCGTCAAGATCATCGAAATGGCCGGCGTCGGCCCGGCGCCGTTCGCCGGCATGCTGCTCGCGGACATGGGCGCGGACGTCGTGCGCATCGACCGCAAGCCGAGCGGCGAAGGCGACGCCTTCGACGCCATCGCCGGCGGCGCCCTTCTCGATCGCGGCCGCCGCTCGATCGCGCTCGACCTCAAGAAGCCGGAGGCGGTCGCCGCCGCGCTCGAACTCGTCGCCGGCGCCGACGCGCTGATCGAAGGCTTTCGCCCCGGCGTGATGGAAAGACTCGGCCTCGGTCCGGAAGTCTGTCTCGCCCGCAATCCCCGCCTCGTGTTCGGCCGCGTCACCGGCTGGGGCCAGGAGGGGCCGCTGGCCGCGACCGCCGGCCACGACATCGACTACATCGCTCTGACCGGCGCGCTGCACGCGATCGGCGCCAAGGATGCGCCGACCGTACCGCTCAACTTGCTCGGCGATTTCGGCGGCGGCGCAATGTTTCTCGCCTTTGGCGTCGTCTGCGCGCTCGTCGAGGCGTGCGGCTCGGGGCGCGGACAGGTCGTCGATGCGGCGATGACCGACGGCGTCGGCCTGCTCATGGCGATGGCGTACAAGCTGAAGGCGAAAGGCCTGTGGCGCGGCGAGCGGCAGGCCAACGTCCTCGACGGCGGGGCGCCATTCTACGGCGTCTATCGCTGCGCCGACGGCAAGTGGCTCGCCGTCGGCGCGCTGGAGCCGCAGTTCTTCGCCGCGCTGATCGATAAACTCGGGCTCGAGGCGGGCGCGTTCGCCGACCGCTGGAACCTGCGCGCCTGGCCAACGATCAAGGCGCAGCTCGAAGCGGCCTTCGCTGAACGGTCGCGCGACGAATGGGCGGCGCTGTTCGCCGGTTCGGACGCCTGTGTCGCGCCGGTGCTCGACATGGACGAAGCGCCGCGCCATCCCCACAACGTCGCGCGCCGCGCCTTCGTCGACGTCGATGGCGCGCCGCAACCGGCGCCAGCGCCGCGCTTCTCGCGCACGCCGCCCAAAATCGCTCGCCCGCCGGCGAAGCTGGGCGAACACGGCGAAGAAATCCTGCGCGAGCGCGGCTTTTCGGCGACGCGGATCGACGCGCTGAAACGGGTCGGGGCTCTGTGACTGCGCCGTGCGCGTCTACGCGTCGTGTCCGGCTTCGTCGCCCTTGTCGCTCTCGCTGGGGTAGTGAAAAGAGGCGAAGCGGACGACCAGCACCGCCAGCGCCATGACCAGCGTCCCGCCGGCGAGGATCAGCACGCCGACGTCGGGCGCCGCCTCGCTTTGCACCACGACGATCAAGTGGCGCGTCAGCGCGGTGATGCCGACGTAGATGAGGAAGCGGACCGGCATGTGGTTCGTCTTGAAGTAGATGCCGACCATCGAGCCGATCTCAAGGTAGATGAACAGCAGCAGCAGATCTTCGAGCGAGGCGTGGCCTTTGGCGACCATCGCGACGAAGGCGCTGCCGGCGGCCCAGACCGTCGCCGCGCCGATCGCGAACAAGCCGAGAAGATGGAACGCCTCGGAAAGCAGGTTGCCGATCGGATCGACGGCGTGGCGCAGGCGGCGCGTCGCGTTGGCGCGCGTCAGGGGTCCAGTGGGCACGATGAAAGTCTCCGTCATCGCGCGGCCAAGTCCGCCTTTCGCCCGGAGCGCGCGACCGGGCGAATCGCGTTTTAGTGTTTCAGGGTCCGGCGAATGAAGCGGCGAGGCGATCGACGATCGGGTCGTAGCGCGCCTTGAGCGCGGCTGGATAGGCGACGATCAGGCTGTGAATCGTCTCCGACGCCGCCGATACGATATATTTTTCATAGAAGATCGAATCGACGCCGCCGATCGTGCGAAGGCCGGAGACGACGAACCAAGTCTTGCCGGTCGCGTTGTAAGTGATCCGCGCGTAGTCGCCGCCAGTCAGCGAGGCGCGCTTCGAGGCCAGCGTGTCGTCGGCGACGTTGTAGCCGGCGAAGACGAGGATCTTCGCGCCGTCGGCGGCGACGAGCGTGCGGCCGTCGTCGTTTTCCGGCGGCGGCTGCATGACGAAGACGTCGGCGGGGTAGGCGAGGCTGGTTCCGAATCGGTCATTGACATAGGTGGTCCAGCGCGCGTCGGCGTTGGCGCCTGACAGGGCCGCCGCCAGCCAGGCGAGCGCCGCCGCCGCCCTCAGCATCGCCTTCATCCGCGCTCCCTTTCCACCGCGGACTCGTGGGCGCACGCCCAATCGAGTCCCTGTTCGAGCCGGTCGTTGCCCCAGAAGACCTCGCCGTCGGCCGTCGTCAAGCACGGTGCGCCGGGCAGACCAAGCGCGATGGCGCGCGCCGTTTGCGCCTTCAACGCCGCCTTGTTGGAATCCTCGACCGCGCGCGCTAGCAGCGGCTCGGGCGGGACGGCGATCTCGGTCAATAGAGCGCCGAGCGTCGCCGGCGCGTCGATCGGTCGGCCCTCGCCGAATTCGACGCGGTAGACGGCCCGGCTGAACGCCGGGCGAAGCGCGTCGTCGAGCGCCAACGCGACCCGCGCCGCCAGCAGGCTGTTCTGCGGAAACGGTTCGGGGCGCTTCAGCGGCAGGCCGAGCGCGCTGCAGATGCGCTCGATATCGCGCCACATGTAGCGGCCCTTGGCGGGAAAGAGGTTGAAAGGCGAGTCGCGCCAGCCCTGACCGGCGAACAAGGGCCCGAGCAGAAACGGCCGCCAAGCGAGCGTAACGCAGCGGTCGGCCGCCAGCGCTTCGACCCGCATCGCGGCCGGGTAGGAATAGCTGCTGGCGAATTCGTACCAGAACTCGGCCTCAGCCATGGCGGACTCCGGGACCAGCGTCTGGAGAGAAAGATCAAAGAAAACGGCCGCTTCGCCGGTCAGGCGGAAGCGGCCGTTGAACCTCGGGACCGAACGCGCCGGATTGCGTCCGGCGCGCGCGAGTCCAATCCGGGGCGCGACTTACGACTTGGGCGTCTCGGTCGGGGCCGGGACCGGCTTCTTGACCATGTGGTGCTTCATGACGTGATGCTTCACGACGTGATGCTTCACAACGTGATGCTTGACGACATGGTGCTTGACCACGTGGTGCTTGATGACCTTTTTCGCCATCGGGGTTTCAGTTGCGGCCGGGGTCGGCGCGGACTGCGCGAACGAGGCGACGGGGGCGAGAATGAGGGCGGCCCCCAGACCGATGGCGGCGAGTTGCTTCAACATTGCGTTTCTCCTTAGCGAGTCGGTGCTCATACGACGAGCTCGACGCCTCAATGGCGAATTCAACCTGAATTGGCGATGAACGGCCCGGCTGGAGGCGCGTTTGGCCCGCCCAACGCTGAGCTTTTCTGCGCTGCGGCCGATCGACGCGGGTTTGACGGCCGTGCGGCGTCTCCGTATGAAGCGCCGGAGCCCGCGCCATGTCCCACAACACTTTCGGCCATCTTTTTCGCGTCACCACCTTCGGCGAGAGCCACGGTCCGGCGATCGGCTGCGTCGTCGATGGCTGTCCGCCGCTGCTGGGCCTCGAAGAGTCGGATATCCAGGCCGATCTCGACCGTCGGCGGCCGGGAACGTCGCGCTTCACCACCCAGCGCCGCGAACCGGACATCGCGCGCATTCTGTCCGGCGTGACGATCGACGAGCTTTCGGGTGGCCAGATCACCACCGGCGCGCCCATCGCGGTGATGATCGAAAACGTCGATCAGCGCTCGAAGGACTATTCTGAAATCAAAGACAAGTTTCGCCCCGGGCACGCTGACTACACCTACGAGGCCAAATACGGGGTGCGCGACTATCGCGGCGGCGGGCGGTCCTCGGCCCGCGAGACTGCGGCGCGCGTCGCCGCCGGCGCCATCGCCCGCAAGGTCGTCGCCGGCGTGCGCATTCGCGCCGCGCTGGTGCAGATCGGCAAGCTGACGATCGACCGCGCGCGCTGGGACTGGGACGAAATCGCGCGCAATCCGTTCTTCTGCCCCGACGCGGGCGCGGCGGCGCGTTTCGCCGACTATCTCGATGGAGTGCGCAAATCGGGCTCGTCAGTCGGCGCGGTGGTGGAAGTCGTCGCCGAAGGCGTTCCCGCCGGGTGGGGGGCGCCGATCTACGGCAAGCTCGACGGCGAACTCGCCGCGGCGCTGATGAGCGTCAACGCGGTCAAAGGGGTCGAGATCGGCGACGGTTTCGCCGTAGCGGCGTTGAGCGGGGAGGAGAACGCCGACGAGATGCGCGCCGGCAATGACGGACGGCCGCGGTTTCTCTCCAACCACGCCGGCGGAATCCTCGGCGGCATTTCGACCGGCCAGCCGATCGTTGCGCGCTTCGCGGTCAAGCCGACTTCGTCGATCCTGTCGCCGCGTCGCACCGTGACGCGCGCCGGCGAGGAGACCGACATCGTCACCACGGGTCGTCACGACCCATGTGTCGGCATCCGCGCCGCGCCGGTCGGCGAGGCGATGGTCGCCTGCGTGCTTGCCGACGCCTTCCTGCGCCATCGCGGCCAAACGGGCCGGTAGGGCTCGGCCGACGTTAGAAGTGCAGGCTCGCGCCGATGCGCGCGACGTTGGTCGAGGTCGTCACCGATTGCGTCTCGCCGGGGAACGTATAGGTCGCCCCCTCGAAGTCGTAACGCAGCAGCTCGCCGCGGATCGAAACGTTGCGGGTGATGGGGTATTCGACGCCGACGCCGTAGGCGAGACCCTTGATGGTCTGGCCGCTCGAATCGCCGAGATATCTGTAATCGGTCGTCGACCAAGCCCAGCCAAGGGTTCCGTAGGCGAGCAGATTGCCGAACACATAGCCGCCCTTGACCCGCGCCGAAGACAGAAAGTTCTGGGAGAAGGAGGCCGATCCGAGCGAACCGCTACGGATCGAGCCGAAGGTCACGTCGCCCTCGACGCCGCCGACGATGTGGTTCGCCTGGAAATTGTAACCGACATGCGCGCCGCCGGCCGGGCCGGAGATGTTGGCCGAACCCACCGAGCCGAGTGCGACGCCGAGGTCGGGTCCGATCTCGATCCCGGAGAAGTCGGCGCCGCCGGGACCGATGTCGGTGCGGTTGAGATCGGCAGCCGCGGCGCCTGACGCGCCGAATGCGACCAGAAGCGGCGACAGCCACAGAACGAAGCGACGCGACACGGGGGACCTCCGGGTCCGAGTTTGTCGAATACGGAGAATTTTACCGTTCTTTTTCACCCTTCGTTCGCCAAACTCGATTCACGCCAAACAAAGCGTTAAGCGGCCGGCCGGCCCCTAATCGCGGCCGGGCGGACGGCATAATCCTGTTGCGTTCAATCCGAGTTTTGCGGCAAGCTTGTGGGAAAATAGCTCGGTCCCAAAACCTCGGGCTTCGGGGGAGAACATGCTCAAAGACATTCTCGTCGTCCTGGAGGAAACCGACCGGGCGGCGATTCCCTACGCGCTCTCTTTCGCCAAGCGCGTTGAAGCGCGCGTGACCGCGCTGTGGCCGCGCCGCGATCTGTCGCTGATGACGGACGGCTCGCTCGAGGCGCGTCACGCGGCGATGCGCGGCGATCGCGAAGCGCGCGACGCAAAGGCCCGCGCGGCGTTGTTGAGCTTTCTCGCCCAGGCCGGCGCCGCCGGCGTTGAGGCCGAGGCGATCGATTATGACGATCCTCACGCCGTTCAGCCGATGGACGCGCCCGCCTTCGCGCGCGGCTTCGACCTCGTCGTGGTCGAGCAGGTCGAGCCCGGTCGGCCGCCGACCCTCAACGACCTCGCCGGCGCACTGCTCGCCGAGAGCGGTCGGCCGGTTGTGGTCGTGCCCGGCATCCAGCGCGATTCGGCGCGCTTCGACCGCATTGTCGCGGCATGGGACGGCAGCCAGGCGGCGGCGCGGGCGATCGGCGACGCCGCGCCCTTGCTCGCGCGCGCCAAATTCGTCGAGATCGTCGCCGCCAATGCGGCGGTGCTGTCGCAGCCGGTCGTCAACGGCGGCGAGCGCATCGCGCGGCGCTTCGCACGACTAGGCGTCGACGCGAGTTTCCGCCGCCTGCCGGGCGACGGCGACGCCGCCAATTTGCTGTTGTCGCACGCCGCCGACTCCAGCGCCGATATGATCATCGCCGGCGGCTATGGTCATTCGCGGTTGCGCGAAGCGTTGATGGGCGGCGTGACGCGGACGCTGCTGGGCAGCATGACCGTGCCGGTGTTCATGTCGCACTGAGGGCGGAGGCCGCGCCGGAACATCCGGCGCGGCGCGCCGCGGCTATTTCTTGACCAGCGGGCAGGTCGAGTCGGCGAGCTTGCCGAACGCCTCGTCGCCCTTCATCGTCGCGACGAGCTTGTAGAAGTCCCACGGTCCCTTCGATTCCGCCGGCGTCTTCACCTGCATGATGTACATGTCGTGTTCCATCAGCCCGTCGGGGCGGATCACGCCGTTGGCGGTGAAGATGTCGTCGATCTTGGCCTTATGCAGCTCGGCCATCACCTTGTCGGGATCGGTCGTGCCGGCGACCTTGACCGCGTTGAGATAGGTCAGCGTCGCGGAATAATAGGCCGCCTGCGGCATGGTCGGCTCGCGGTTGACTTTGGCGAAGAAGCGCTTGGCGAATTCGCGCGTCTTGTCGTTGAGGTCCCAGTACCAGCCGTCGGTGAGATAGAGGCCCTGGGCCGCCTCGAGGCCGATCGCGTTGATGTCGGTGAGGAAGACGAGCAGCGCCGCCGGCTTCATCGTCTTGGTGACGCCGAACTCGGTCGCCGCCTTCAGCGAGTTGGAGAAGTCGGTGCCGGCGTTGGCGAGGCCGAGCACCTGCGCGCCCGAACTCTGCGCCTGCAGCAGATAGGAGGCGAAGTCGGACGTGCCGAGCGGCACGCGCACCGCGCCGACCACCGTGCCGCCGCCAGCCTTGACGACGTCGCCGGCGGCGTTCTGCAACTGGGTGCCGAAGGCGTAGTCGGCGGTGAGGAAGAACCAGCTCTTGCCGCCTTGGCTGAGCATGGTCTTCGCCGTGCCGTTGCCGAGCGCGACGGTGTCGTAGGCGTAGTGGACCGTGTAGGGCGTGCAGTCCTTGCCGGTCAGCGACGCGCCGGCGGCGCCGATGGCGAAGAACGGAACCTTCTTCTCCTTGATGACGGCGTTCATCGCCAGGCTGACGCCGGTGTTGGAGCCGCCCAGCAGCATCGTCATGCCGTTCTGGTCGGCCCATTCACGCGCCTTCTGTGCGCCGAGGTCGGGCTTGTTCTGGTGGTCGAAGCTGAGCACCTCGATCGGCTGGCCGAGGACGGAGCCGCCGAAGTCGGCGATCGCCATCTTGGCCGCCTCGACGCCGCCGGCGCCGGCGACGTCGGCGTAGGGGCCGGACATGTCGTCAATGTCGCCGATGACGACCTTTTCGGCGGCCGAGGCGGCCATGGCTGACATGCCAGCCGCCAACGAACCGACGAACGCAAGAACATGCAATCGATTCATCCTTGGACTCCTCCCTGTCGCCGCTTGTCAGCCCGCTCGCCGGTTTCGGTCGAGGGGAGCCGCGGATTGGGCCCATTGTTGCGCGTCCGCGCTGAGCGTGGCAACCCTTCCAAAGTAGGGCGCTTGCGTTGAGTCAATGAGTCGTGAGCGCCGCCGGCCGCATCCTGATCTTGGACCGGCGCTCTTGAGGGTACGGCCATGTTTCGCAAGATTCTGCTGCCGATCGACGTCGCTGAGCCGGAGATCGCCAAGGAGGCGATCGAAGCGGCGACGGCGCTCGCCAAGGCGTTCGACTCGCAGCTTCGCCTCATTCACGTCACCAGTCCGGTCGTCGTCGCTTCGCCGATGGCGGTGATCCCGCAGGCGGTCTACGACGAGCTCGGCGTCTACGAGAAATCCGAGCTGCAGCGCCTCGCCGCGCCGATCGATCTGCCGAAAGCGGCGATCTCGACGACGGTGCGCATCGGCGCCGTCTATCCCGAACTGTTGGCGGAAGCTGAGGAATGGGGCGCGGATCTGATCATCGTCGGCGCTCACAAACGTTCGATGGCGACCTACCTGCTGGGCTCCAGCGCCGCCGCCATCGTCCGCCACGCCGGCTGCACGGTGATGGTGGTGCGCAGCGGCAAGAAGGCGACGCTGCTCTAAAGGCGCGGGGCGGTCCAGCCGGCCGCCTGCGCAAGAAATGCGAATCGAGGACGACCATGACGACTTCCGCCCGAACGCCTCTGAAGAAGGTGACGCTGAACGCCGCGCGCTCGAAAGAATTTCCCGACGGCTCGATCCGCCACGGCTACGAGTTGCTCGCGCCGCTGACGCCGGAGGGACGGATCGACGTTGAAGCCTGGAAAGCGCGGCGCGGCGAATGTTTCGTCCACCGCTTCTGGGGCGACGAACCGCAGTTGAACGGCCTGCTCGTTCATCGGCCGGGCGGGCGCGGCGGCTCGACCTGGGCGTTCGAATACGGCCGCGGAGTCGACCTCTCTGACGACGAGGACGGCTATCGCCTCGGCGATCACGTGTTCAAGGTCGGCGAATACGTGTCGGTCCGGGAAGAGGGCCAGCTCAGGCCGTTCCGGGTCGTCAGCGTCGTCTGAAGTCCGACGCGCCGATCGCGCCTCAGCGCGGCAGCACCGTCGCGCCGGTCAGGGCCTCGTCGATCGCCGCGGCGCACTGGCGTCCCTCGCGGATCGCCCAGACGACCAGCGACTGTCCGCGTCGCATATCGCCGCAGGCGAAGACTTTCGGCTGGCTGGCGGCGTAGCGCTTCGTGTCGGCGGCGACGTTGCCGCGCGGGTCGAGCGCAACCTTGAGCTCGTCCAGCATGCCCTCGCGGGTCGGCGCGACGAAGCCCATCGCCAGCAGCACGAGATCGGCCTCGAGCGAGAATTCGCTGCCGGGAATCGGCTTCATCTTGTCGTCGACGCGAACGCATTCAAGCGCGGCGACAGCGCCGTTCTCGCCGCGGAAGGCGCGGGTCATGACGGCGAAGTCGCGCTCGGCGCCTTCCTCGTGGCTTGACGACGTGCGCAGCTTGAGCGGCCAGTTCGGCCAAGTCATCAGTTTGTCCTCGGCCTTGGGCGGCGCCGGCAGAATCTCGAGCTGCGTCACCTTGAGCGCGCCCTGGCGGATCGACGTGCCGATGCAGTCCGAGCCGGTGTCGCCGCCGCCAATGACGACGACGTTCTTGCCGGCGGCGTGGATCGGATCGTTGGCGCCGACCTGTTCGCCGGACACGCGACGGTTCTGCTGCGGCAGGAAGTCCATGGCGAAATGGACGCCGGCGAGCTCGCGGCCGGGGATCGGCAGGTCGCGCGACGTCTCGGCCCCGCCGGCGAGCGCGACCGCGTCGTATTCGTCGACCAGCTTCGCGGCGGCGACATCGCGGCCGACCGCGACGCCGCAATGGAAGACGACGCCCTCGGCGGTCATTTGCGCGATGCGGCGATCGATCAGGGTCTTCTCGAGCTTGAAGTCGGGAATGCCGTAGCGCAGCAGTCCGCCCGCCTTGGCGCTCTTCTCGTAAACGTGGACGTCATGGCCGACGCGCGCGAGCTGCTGGGCGCAGGCGAGCCCGGCTGGGCCGGAGCCGACGACGGCGACCCGCTTGCCGGTGCGGCGCGCCGGCGGCTCGGGCTTCAGCCAGCCTTCGCGCCAGGCGCGGTCGACGATCGCGCATTCGATCGACTTGATCGTCACTGGCGCGTCCTGGAGGTTGAGCGTGCAGGAGGCCTCGCACGGCGCCGGACAGACGCGGCCGGTGAATTCGGGGAAGTTGTTGGTGCTGTGCAGGTTGCGCGACGCCTCCTGCCAGTCGTCGCGGTAGACCAGATCGTTCCAGTCGGGAATCTGGTTGTTCACCGGACAGCCGTTGTGACAATAGGGGATGCCGCAGTTCATGCAGCGCGCCGCCTGGTTGCGCGTCGACTCTTCGCTGAGCGGCAGGACGAATTCGCGATAGTTGCGGATGCGGTCGGACGCGGGGGCGTAACGCCGATCCACCCGATCGATTTCCAAGAAGCCGGTCACCTTGCCCATCGCTCCGCCATTCCCCTCGTCAAGTTCAGTTCGCGCGCGCGCCGGCCGTAGCCGACGCGTCTTCGCGTCTCATTCTCCCGCCGCCAGCATCGGCACGTTATTTTGCGCCGCCAACTGGGCGAGCGCGCGGCGGTATTCGACCGGCATCACCTTGCGGAACTTGGGCAGGTAGGCCTCCCAGTTCTCGAGGATCTTGCGCGCCCGCTCCGAGCCCGTGTAGCGGGCGTGGTTGGCGATCAGCTGGCGCAGCCGCTCGGCGTCGAAGCGGCTCATGTCGCTCATGACGTCGACGCGTCCGTGGCCCTGCAGATCGCCGCCGGAATGGTGATGGCGCTGCATCGCTTCCTCTTCGGACGCGACCGGCTCCAATTCGACCATCGCCAAGTTGCAACGCTGGGCGAAGTCGCCCGCCTCGTCGAGCACGTAGGCGATGCCGCCCGACATGCCGGCGGCGAAGTTGCGGCCGGTCTCGCCGATGACGACGACGATGCCGCCGGTCATGTACTCGCAACCGTGGTCGCCGGCGCCTTCGACGACGGCGAGCGCGCCGGAATTGCGCACGCCGAAGCGTTCGCCGGCGACGCCGCGGAAGTAGCATTCGCCGGCGATCGCGCCGTACAGCACGGTGTTGCCGACGATGATCGACTTCTCCGGCGTCAGTTGCTCCGCTTCCTTGGGCGGATAGATGACGATGCGCCCGCCCGACAGGCCCTTGCCGACGTAGTCGTTCGCCTCGCCCTCAAGTTCGAGCGTGACGCCCTTGGCGAGGAACGCGCCGAAGCTCTGCCCGGCGGTGCCCTTGAACTTGACGTGGATCGCCTCGTCGCGCAGGCCGGCATGGCCGTAGCGGCGCGCAATCTCGCCCGACAACATCGCGCCGGCCGAACGGTCGGTGTTGTGAATCGGCAGATCGAGCCGCACGTGGCTGGCGTGGTCGACCGCTTCGACGGTCTCTGCGATCAAGTAGCGATCGAGCACCTTGTCGATGCCGTGATCCTGCGCCGTGGTGTGGTGGGTCGCGTCGGTCGGCCAGGGCGTTGGCTTGTGGAACAGCTTGGAGAAGTCGAGCCCGCGCGCCTTGGCCTGCTCGATCAGCGCCGCCTTGTCGAGCATCTGACTCTGGCCGATCATCTCGTCGAAGCTGCGGTAGCCCATCGAGGCCATCAGCGCGCGCGCCTCTTCGGCGACGAAGAAGAAGAAGTTGATGATATGCTCGGGCTGGCCGACAAAGCGCTTGCGCAGCACCGGGTCCTGGGTGGCGACGCCGACCGGACAGGTGTTGAGATGGCACTTGCGCATCATCACGCAGCCGGCGGCGATCAGCGGCGCCGTGGCGAAGCCGAATTCGTCGGCGCCGAGCAGAGCGCCGACGACGACGTCGCGGCCGGTGCGGATGCCGCCGTCGACCTGAACGCTGATGCGCGAGCGCAGCCCGTTGAGGATCAGCGTCTGGTGAGTTTCGGCCAGGCCGATCTCCCACGGGCTGCCGGCGTGCCGGATCGAGGTCAGCGGCGAAGCGCCGGTGCCGCCCTCGTAGCCGGAGATCGTGACGTGGTCGGCCTTGCACTTGGCGACGCCC